>PJTT01000187.1_pt1 | contig 95035 bp, 61 predicted proteins | sample 1512261 | NCBI WGS metagenome assembly PJTT01 (sample SAMN08177685, study PRJNA422409) | Soil metagenome, whole genome shotgun sequencing project. | isolation source: Soil (2) enriched on wood chips | place: USA: Madison | collected 2015-01-15 | reverse complement strand
TGAAAAAGCACCCGCGCCCCCGGTCCTTCGAGCCAATGATGCGGCGGAGCGGTCAGACGAAGCCGAAACGCTAAAACACATCACGGTCTCCGGGCTCCGCCCGGCCGCTCCGCGCCTCCCCGCACTAACGCGCATATGCGCGGGAGCCTGAGAAACCGTGTCCGCATCTCAAGTAACCTCCCCCTGTGGGGGAGGCGGCCGAAGGCCGGTGGGGGGACGGTTTCAGCTTCTTCCGCGTCGGCCGTCTTCGCACCCACCCCCCCACCGATCGCTACGCGATCGCCTCCCCCAGAGGGGGAGGTTCCTTGGGACGGGAGAAGGAAGCCACGTCCGCTTCCGCCGCACCGGCGTGCAATGGATCGAATCCCCCAAACCGGCTAGGGTCTCCCCATGCCCCAACACGCTGATTTCAGGCTGGTTTAGCCCATGGCCGACGGTCACGCCGTTCCCGTCGCCGCCGACGCCGACACCGCCTTCCTGGGCGTGACGCGCTCGCTGTCGGGCCGCGCCTGGCGCGAGCGCGCCGCCGATCCCGCGATCGTCCGCGACCTTTCCCGCCTGCACGGCCTGTCCGAGCCCCTGGCCCGGGCGCTGGTCGCGCGGGGGATCGACCAGGCCAGCGCCCGCGACTACCTGCAGCCGACCCTGAAGTCGCTGTTCCCCGACCCGTCCAGCTTCACCGACATGGACCGGGCCGCCGAGATCCTGATCGACGCCCTGGTGCAGGGCCGGCCGACCATGGTCTTCGCCGACTACGACGTCGACGGCGCCACCAGCGCCGCCCAACTGGTGCGTTGGTTCCGGCACATGGGCGTCGAGCTGCCGATCTACATCCCCGACCGCCTGAAGGAGGGCTACGGCCCCAGTCCGGCCGCCTTCAAGACCATCCGCGAGTCGGGCGCCGAGCTGGTCGTCACCCTCGACTGCGGCGCGGCCGCCTATGACGCCATCGCCAGCGCCGCCACGATCGGCCTCGAGGTCGTGGTCATCGACCACCACCTGATGCGCGAGGATCCGCCGGCCGCCGCCGCCGTGGTCAATCCCAACCGTCCGGGCTGCCAGAGCGGGCAGGGCGTGCTGGCCGCCGCCGGCGTCACCTTCATCCTGCTGGTCGCCCTCAACCGCGAGGCCCGCAAGCGCGGGCTGTTCAGTGATGACCGGCCCGAGCCCGACCTGCGCCAATGGCTCGACCTGACCGCCCTGGGCGAGGTCTGCGACGTCACCCAGCTGGTCGGCTTCAACCGCTCTCTGACCGCCACCGGCCTGCGGGTGATGTCCAACTGGGCCAATCCGGGCCTCAAGGCCCTGCTGGAGGTTGCCAAGGGGCAGGGGGCGGCCAGCGTCTTCCACGCCGGCTTCATCCTGGGGCCGCGGATCAACGCCGGCGGCCGCATCGGCCGCTCCGACCTCGGCGCGCGCCTGCTGTCGACCGACGACCCGCTCGAAGCCCAGGCCCTGGCCGAAGAGCTCGACGAACTCAACACCGAGCGCAAGGCCGTCGAGGCGGCCGTGGTCGAGGAGGCCGCGGCGATTCTCGAACGCGGCAGCAACTTCAATCCCGATGCCCCGGTCATCGTCGTGGCCGGCGAGGACTGGCACCCCGGCGTGGTCGGCATCGTCGCCAGCCGTCTGCGCGAGCGCTACCGCAAGCCGACCATCGTCATCGGCATCGACCGGGCGGCGGGGGTAGCCAAGGGCTCGGGCCGCTCACAGCCAGGGGTGAACCTGGGCCGGGCCGTGCAGGCCGCCTTCGAGGCCGGGATCCTGATGGCCGGGGGCGGGCACGCCATGGCGGCGGGCCTGACCGTGCGTCCCGATTCGATTCCCGAGCTGCGCGCCTTCCTGGAGGAGGCCCTGGCCGGCGAGATGGCCGAAGTCGGCCCCGAGGCGGTCGAGATCGACGCCCTGGTGCAGCCGCGCGCCGCCAATCGCGCCCTCTGGACCGAGTTCCAGCAGATGGCCCCGTTCGGTCCCGGCAATGTCGAGCCGCTGTTCGCCCTGACCGGCGTGCGGCCCGAACGGGTCATGGCCCTGCGCGGCGGCCACGTGCGAGTCGACCTCGTCGGCCCCTCCGGCGACCGCATCAAGGCCGTCTCCTGGCGCTCGGCCGAGACCGATCTTGGCCGTCGGCTGCTGGCCGGGGGCGGGGCGCTGCACGTCGTCGGCCGCCTCAAACCCGACGATTACATGGGTCGGGAAGGGGTCCAGCTGGAGATCGAGGACGCCGCCGATCCCCGGATGTGGACGGAATAAAAAAAACGCATCTGACCGCTTGCGCTCTCCGGGGAGCCTTTGTATATCCCCGGCTCCTCGCGGCGAGATGGTCCCTTCGTCTATCGGTTAGGACGCCAGATTTTCATTCTGGAGAGAGGGGTTCGACTCCCCTAGGGACTACCAGCCGCGAGGGCTGTACTTTTGAACTGCTGCGGATTACCTGCTTCTTCGAAGCATAGTGGTCCCTTCGTCTATCGGTTAGGACGCCAGATTTTCATTCTGGAGAGAGGGGTTCGACTCCCCTAGGGACTACCAACCGCAGCGTTCAAAATTTCTGACAGCATACAAAAGGCGCGACTAAACGTCGCGCCTTTCGCATTGCGCGCTCTCTGCATCATTTGGCCATTGACGGCTCTCCCTCCGCGAGAACAGTGTTATTCTTGTGGCGCTCGCTCCTTTGGGCTGTTTGGGCGAGCCAGAGGGGCGGAATGTCTGGTTACGACTTGGATGCATCGGCGGCGCACGAGGATCTCGTACGCATCAGCGGCCGCGTGAAATGGTTCGACGTCGGAAAGGGCTACGGCTTCATCGTTCCTGACGATCCGGGCCAGACTGGCCTGAAGGACGTCCTGCTTCACGTCACTTCGCTGCGCAACTGCGGCCGCGAGTCGGCGCTGGAAGGCGCCGTGATCGTCTGCGACGTGGTCAAGCGTCCCAAGGGCTGGCAGGTCAGCGAGGTCGTCGATCTCGACGAGACCTCGGCCCCGCCGCCGCTGGAGCGCCCCCGGCGCACCTTCGACGAGGCCGCGCCCCGTCGCGACGGCCTGCGCAGCGGCTTTGGCGGCGGCGCGTCGCGCCAGTCCCTCGAAGCCGTCGGTCCGCCCGAGCGGGCCAAGGTCAAATGGTTCAACCGCACCAAGGGCTACGGCTTCGTGGTCCGCGATGAAGCGCCGGGCGACATCTTCGTGCACATCGAGACCCTGCGTCGCGGCGGCCTCGAAGACCTTCAGCCGGGCGACGACGTCATGGTCCGCTTCGCCCAGGGCCCCAAGGGCCTGGTCGTCGCCGAGATCACGGCGGCCTGAGGTCGCTTTCGGGGCGGCGAGGGGCCTTCAGGCTCGTCGCCCGTTCCGCGGCTCCAGCGAGGCGCTCCTGGCCCTTCTGGACGATCCGCGGCGTCGCATCCTGCCGAAAGGCCGCGGGCTTGGCCCGGGGCGGGGGAGGCCCCACATCAGCCTGCCCACAAAGTTGGTGCTGCTGCTCTTTTGTCCTGTTGCGTAGAATCGGAAATCGCTTACAAGGCAACCCCTTGCTGGTGTCCGGAGCGTAGCGCAGCCTGGTAGCGCATCTGTTTTGGGAGCAGAGGGTCGCAGGTTCGAATCCTGCCGCTCCGACCACCAGCTGGAGCCGTTTGGAGAGGTCCATGCTCGCCCGCATCTATCGTCCCGCCAAGAACGCCATGCAGTCGGGCAGAGCCAAGACCAAGGACTGGGTGCTCGAGTTCGAACCGACCTCGGCCCGCAAGCCCGATCCGCTGATGGGCTGGACCCAGTCGAGCGACATGAACGGCCAGGTCCGCCTGACCTTCGAGACCCGCGACGAGGCCATCGCCTACGCCCAGCGCCACGAGATCTCGTTCCAGCTTTTCGAACCCAAGGTTCCCAAGCGGATCATCAAGGCCTACGCCGACAACTTCGCGACCAACCGCAAGCAGCCCTGGACCCACTGAGGGCCTCCCGGGCTAAGCTGGCCAGCGCGCGCCCTTAGCTCAGTTGGATAGAGCATTCGCCTTCTAAGCGAACGGTCGCAGGTTCGAATCCTGCAGGGCGCGCCAAGCCTACGCTAGACTGCGACGCACTACGTCAGAGCCGCCGGGGCTACGATCCCTTCCTCCGCGGGGCGTAGAGCGGCCGACCAGGAGGCACGCTCAAGCCTGCCTCCTGGTGGTCATGTGATCAGAAGCTGTAGTTCAGTCCGATGCGCAGGCTGTGGGTCTCCAGCCGGTTCTTGGCGTCACGGCCGACCGCGACATCGACGCCGCCGGGCGTCGTCACCCCGCCGCTGGTGTAGCTGCGGTTGACGTTCTGGCTGGCGCGGTCGAAGCGGAAGTTCGTCTCCGGATAGTAGCCGTAGAGGTATTCGCCGCGCAGCGAGACGCGGTTGCTGAAGGCCAGCTCCGCCCCGCCGCCGAGCACCACGCCGGCGCGGGTCTTGTCCGCCGTCTCGGTGAAGTAGGGGCGGGTGGTGAAGCCGAACGGATAGGCCGCGTTGGCCGAGGTCGAGCGGAACTGAGTCCGGGTCTGCTCCTCGCGGGTCACGGTCAGGCCGCCCGTGCCGTAGTAGAGCGCGCGGCCCACCGCCTGGCCGACGCGCAGGCGCGCCGAGGCCCCGCCGTCGTAGCGATAGGCGTATTCCGCCTGCAGGATCTCGTTGCGGTCGTAGCGGCCGGTGTCGAGTTCCTTCGAGACGAAGCCCTTCTTGCCACGACCGCGAGCGAGCTCGCCCTCGACCTCGACGCCGACCACCAGGCCTGACGTTAGCTGGCGGTTGTAGCCGAAGTGCAGCCCGGCCAGGGGCGTCTCGACCTGGCGATCTGTGCGTTCGGAAGCGGCCACGACGCTGGTCGCGCCGTTGGCGTTGCGGGTCTCGCCCTTGGCCCGCATGAACTTCCAGCCCCAGTCGGCGCCGGCGTAGAAGCCGCTCCAGTCGCTGTCGAAGTCCTGCAAGGGCGACTGGACCAGCGCGCCGGCGGCGTAGCCCCGCACCCGGTCGAGCGCCGAGGCGGGCGCGGGCCGTTGGCCGTCGCCGAACCGGCTGACGAGGCCGACGCGCACCGTGCGCCCCGGCGCGGGCAGGATGCCGGCGCCTTCGCCCAGGGTCAGGGCGTCGACGTAGTAGCGGTCCAGCAGGTTGTCGACGGTGAGGGTGAAGGTCGCCTTGTCGCTGAAGCGGTAGCTGCCGAACAGGTCGACGGTCTCGTAGGCCGGCTGGCGCTCGACCTTCACGTAGCGCGCGCCCAGCTGGAGGTTTTCGTCCATCAGGCGGGTCCCGACCGTCGCCGACATCGTGCGCTTGGGCGGCACGTGGTTGACGAACCACGACTGACTGGTCTGGGGCATGCCGTCGTAGCAGCGCACGTTCTGGGTCGGCGTCTGGCGATAGCAGCTGGTGACCTCGGTGTACTCGGTTCCGGCCAGCTCGACATAGGCCAGGCCCATGTCGTAGCGCGCCGACAACTCCACGCCTTGGGTCGTGACGCGCGGGATGTTCGTGCGCACCAGGATGTCGGTGTAGTTGCCGTTCGGGGCGGTGAGGGTCTCGCTGCCCAGGGTGATGTAGTCGGTGACGTCGTTGCGGAACCAGCCGACCTTCACCTGCAGCAGGTCGTCGCCGGTGAACAGGCCTAGCCGCTGATAGTTCACGCCGACCTCGGTGTTGTGGGCGTGCTCGGGGCGCAGGCTGCTGTAGGGATTGGTCGAGCCGGAGAAGCCTTCGGCGCCCTCGAACGGGCTGGGCGCGCGGAACGCCTCGGCGTAGCGGGCGTAGGTCTGCAGGCCGGGGATCGGCTCGACGACGACCGAGATGATCGGCGCGACGCCCGAGGCCTTGTCGCGGTTCTGCAGGCCGCCCTGCACCCAGCTGGTCCCGGTCTTGTGGTCCTGGACGACGGTTTCGACGTAGCGGACGGCGGCGGTGAAGGTCGCCCAGGGGGCGGGTTTGTATTCGCCGCTCAAGAAGGCGCTGTACTGCCGGCGCCAGCCGTCGAGCGTGGTGTCCCAGGCAGCCCCCGGATAACGGGCGTTCAGTTCGTCCCAATCCTTGGACTTGCCGAAGTCCTCGTGGTCGTAGGCTGCGCCGTAGGCGAGGGCCAGGGCGCCGGCGGTTCCCGAGAACCGCGAGGTGTTCGACACGGTCAGGCCGTGACGGTTGGACAGCGTCGCGGCGAACTTGTCGGAATTGTAGATGTCGCCGCCGCCGAAGTTGAAGCGCACCGGATCGATGACGAAGCTGTCGACGCGCGAGGCCCAGAGGTCGGCGCGGAAATCGACGAGATTGCCCTCGGGCTTGTAGCGATAGCGGGCGGTGTAGGTGTCGACCTTCACGTCCGAATTCGTCTGGTAGGGCGTGTCGCCGTACATCAGCTGCGAGGGCTTCATCTCGCCGAACTTGGTCTCGTAGCGCATGTACGACAGGTCGATGGTGTGGGCGGTGGTCGGCCGGAAGACCCCGCGCAACAGATAGGACGTGTTGTCCTGCGAGGAGTTGATGACCTGCTCCTCATAGCCGAACCGGTTGGCGCCGCCCTTCCAGGCGTCGGGCGAGATGCCTTGCGAGCCCGAATAGTAGTTGCCGTTCTTGCGGGTGGCGTAGGCCGCCACCAGGTCGAACCGGTCGGCGCGGTAGGCGCCGGCGATCGAGGCGTTGCGGCCGTTGAACGCCAGGGTGTCGGGTCGGTCGAACTTGCGGACGGCAGGTTCGGAACCGCCGACGGTGACCTTGGTCGGGGGCGTGCCGTTGTTACCGCTGAGGCCGCCGCGCACGACCAGGCCCCACGATCCGCCCGGCGCGACGATGTCGCCAGCGTTGAGGGTGCGTGCGCGCAGCAGGCCGCCGGTCGCGCCCGTGCCGTCGGCTGCCGCCGTGGGTCCCTTTTCGATCGTGACGCCGCCGATCAGGGCCGGATCCAGATAGGTCCGGCCCGCCATGCCGGCATAGCCGCGATAGACGGTCGATTCCTGCATCGCGCCGTCGATGACCACTGGCACGCGGCCCTGGCCCTGCATGCCGCGGATGTTGACGTCGAGGGCGCCGGAGTTGCGGTTCTCGGCGTTGAGCACGCCCGGCACGCCGCTCAGGAAGTCGCCCGTGGACGAGCCCCGAAACCGTTCGATCTTGTCCTGCGACAGGTAGGCCGAGGTCCCGGCGCCGCGATAGGTCCCTGCCTCCAGGACCGCGTCGCTCGCCGCGCCGTCGCCTGCCTCGCCAACGCCCTGCGCGCCGCTGGCCCCGCCGTCGCCGGTCAATCCGCTCGCGCCTTCGACCCGCAGGGCGCCCAGCTGCACGGCGCCCGCCGCGTCGGGGGCCTTGTCGATGATGACGGTGGTGGGCGAGGTGAAGCGATAGTCCAGGCCCGTGCCGGCCAGCAGTTGGCTGAGCGCCTGGGCGGGAGTGTGGGCGCCCTTGACCGCCGAGCCGCGCGCATCGGCGCGCACGCCCTTGGCGTAGCCGACCTGGATGCGCGATTGCTCGGCGAACCTTTGCAGGCCGCGCCGCAGGGGCTGGGCGGCGATGTCGAAGTCGATCGTCCCCGCGCGCTGGGCCGTCGGCGTCTGGGCCAGGGCCGCGCCGGCGGGGAGGGCGATCAGGATCGAGGCCGTGGCGAGCAGGCAGGCCCGCAGCGGCCGGGACGAAGAACGAGAGGGCATGGAGGCTCCAGGCGGTAGGGCGATCGTTATGCGACTGTTCCGCATTCGCATTTTAAGACTTTGACGTTCGCCGCGTCGCTTCACCCAACGGCAGGGTGAGATTTATTTGGCCAGCACGACCGCGCCGCCTGGCAGGCGGATCAGGCGCAGGTCGGCCATGTCGGCCAGCACCTTCAGGGCGTCGTCCGGCGCCTGGGTCAGGAAGATGCCGCTGACCGGCGTCCTGGCCGCCTGGCCCGGCTGCACCAGCACCGGAGCCGAGCGGTATCGGGCCACGGACCGGACCGCATCGGCCAGGGGCGTGTCCTCGACGACGATATAGCCGCGCCGCCAGGCCGCGACGACCTCCTCGTCGGCGTCGTCCAGCCGCTGGAGGCCGGCGGCTGCGCCGAAGCGCGCCCGCTGCCGGCGCTGAAGCACCAGTTTGCGGTCGCCGTGCCCAGTCTCCACCCGGACGGAGCCGTCGGTCACCGAAACCTCGGCGGCCCGCCCGTCGCGCGCCACTTCGAAGGCGGTGCCGATGTCCTCGACGATCCCGTTGGCGGTCGCGACCCTGAAGGGGCGGGCGTCGTCGTGCTTTACCTCGACCCAGACGCGTCCTCGCAGCAGATCGACGCGTCTTTCGCCGTCGTTGTAGCGCACGGCGATGGCGCTGCCGGTGTCCAGCATGGCCTGGGTGCCATCCGGCAGCACCAGGCTGCGCACCTCGCCTGCCGAGGTGGCGTCGGTGGCCAGGAGCCGTTGGCCGACCTGAGGCGCGGCGACCGCCAGGGCCAGGCAGGCCGCGACGGCGCCGCCCCAGGCGGCGGGCGAACGAACCAGCGGCCGGCGGGGGCGCAGCGCCACCACCCGGCCGCCGCGATCTTCCAGACTGCGCCAGAGGGTTCGCGTGCTCTCGAAGGCGGCCCGGTTCTCGGCGTCGGCGGCCAGCCAGGCCTCGAAGCCCGTCATCTCTTCGGCCGTCATCGAGCCGGACGCGAGGCGCACGATCCAGTATTCGGACTGCTCGATCGCGTCTGAGGGAGGCGTCGCGCCGCCGGCCATGGATGGTTCTCGTTCCAGAAGTGCACTCTCGTCTTAGACGTTTGCGGTCGGCGTCGTCCCAAGCCGGCGACGATGTTTTCTCATCCGCTTTCGCGCGCGACCCGGAGGCGGGCCAGCACGCGGCGAAGGTGGTTTTCCACGGTGGTGGTCGAAACGCCGTAGAGGGCGGCGATGTCGACGATGCGGCGGTCCTCGAAACGGTTGAGCTGGAACATCGTCCTGCCGGGGTCGGGCAGGGCCTCCAGCGCCTCGAGCACTCGGGCCAGGGCCTGCCGGTCGATGACGCTGGTCTCGGCCGAGGCCGACGCGGTTGGCCCCCACAGATAGGTTTCCGCCTTGGCCTGGATCCGCTGGCGGGCCGCCTCGGCGCGCCGATGGTCGATGGCCAGGTTCGAGGCCAGCCTGAAGAGGTAGGCCCGGGGATTGCGAACGGCAACGTCCTCGATCTGCTGCACCTTCAGCCACAGGCGCTGCAGCACATCCTCGGCGGCCGGCACGCTGCCGACGATGCGCGTCGTGCGTCGCAGCAGGACCGCATGCTCCGACACGAGCAGCGCCGTAAGGGATTGGGCGAGGGAGGGCATGACCGGGGGGGAATCAGTGAAGGCGGTCTAGTTAGATCGATTGAGAATCATTCTCAATATTTCCGTCAGTCACGGATCGAGCGCGCTCCGTCATGGCGCGCCCCATCAAGGCGCGCCGATGAAGAATTCCACGGGCACGACCAGCTCCAGCTGATCGGGACGGTCGTTCGGGATCGGGGGCAGGGGCTGGGCCCGCTTGGGCGCTTCCACGGCGGCGCGATCGAGTTCGACGAACCCCGAAGAGCGCTCCAGGCGCGCCCACAGCACCTTGCCGCCGCGCTCCATGCGGAAGCGGACATGGGCCACGCCCTGCTGGCGGCGTAGCTGGGCGGCGGGCGGATAGCGCCGCTTCTTCTCCAGCGCCGCCAGGACCTGGCCCTCCCAGGTGGCGACGGCGTTGCTGGCGGCGCGAGGCGCGATCGGGGCGGCCTGCACCGGCGGCGCGGTCGTCTCGGGCGCGGCCGGGCCTGGGTCGGTCGGGGCGTTCGGGCGCGGCGGGGTGAAGAACACCGGATCGGGCGCGTTTGGCGCGGGCTTGACCGGCGGCGGATCCGGCGGCGTGGGCCGCGAGGCCTGCCGTTCGACCTGTTCGGGACCGGGAGGAACCTCGCGCGGCGGGGCCGGGGGCGAGGTGGTCTCCAGTTCCACCACCATCGGCGCGACCGGGGGCGGGGCGATGAAGTCGGGATGAAAGCCGCCGAACAGCAGGGCGCCGGCCAGGGCGGCGTGCAGGCCGACCGACACTGTCAGGCCTACGACCGTACGAGAGCCGCGCCGGGGCGAGGCGGCGGGCGAGGCCGGGGCGGGGGTGGTTGAAGCCGGCCAGGGCAGGGGCCTGTCGCCGTCAAGCAGTGCGATCGGCTTCACCCCCGCGCGCCTCGCGACGGGCGTGAAACCACATAGGCCGCGCACAGGCCGATGACCGCCGCCACGACCAGCAGCAGCGGCGGCTTCGGATGGGCCGCCCAGCAGAAGATCGCCATGCCCGTCGCCATGCCGCCGCAAGCCATCAGCTTGGCTATCGGCGGGATGGCCCGGTCGCGCCGCCAGGCCCGCAGCGTCGGGCCAAAGCGCGGATGGTTGAGCAGCCATGCCTCGAGCCGCGGCGACGAGCGGGCGAAGCAGGCGGCGGCCATGATCAGGAACACCGTCGTCGGCATCAGCGGCACGAAGGCGCCGACGAAGCCGAGCGCGACGCAGGAAAGGCCCAGGACCAGCCAGGTCCAGCGGGCCAGGCGCGGATGCGCGGGGAGGGGATCAGGTGAAGGCGGCATCGACCAGTCCCCGCACCCGGCGGAAGGCGGCCGCGGCGCCATCGACGGCGCGGGTCTCCTCGACGTCGCCGAAAGCCAGGCCGTCGAGCGCGGCGACGAAGCCGCGCCAGTGGCGGCCTCGACCGCCCGGATGCGGGGCGAGGTGGCGGGCGCCGAAGGTCTCGTCCAAGCCGAGGGGCGCCGCGGCCTTCAGAAGGAAGGCCGCGCCGAGGTTGGAGCCCTCCGCCACATAGAGCCAGCCGAAGGCCTCGGCGACGTCGACCGGTCCCGCGCCGAACACCGGCGGGGCGTCGGCTCTCGGCGCCGGCTGGCCAAGGTCGCGGATGTCCTGGGCGATCAACTCGAGCCGCCGGCGTTCCGGCAGGTCGGGGACCAGGGTCGTCAGGTCGGGGTGGGTGTAGAGGGCGTCGATCTCGTGGTGGAAACCCCACTGGGCTCTCAGAAAGCGGCCGTAGCGGACGCGGTCGCGGAACGGCTCCAGCGACATGATCCGGCTGTCGAGCTGCTCGTGGGTGGTGTGGGTCCGGGCCTTCAGCCGCTTGGCGCGGGACGGGTCGTGGATCGAGACGTGGGCGTTCATGGGGCCTTCCGGAGCACGGGGAGCTTCGGGGCGCGCCCGCGATCGCATCGCAGTCGCGCCTCATGGGTATGACGAATCCCGAGCGGGGTTTCCCAACCAGAATCTGCTGGATGTGCGTTTGAAGGCGCCGCGCCGCCCAGAGCGACAAGCCATCTTTGGCTTCTACGGCGAAGGGCGGCCCGCCATCCCGCTGGTGGATGTGCTGCGGGCGCCTAGCGCTCGGCCCGCTCCAGGCGCTCGCGCAGGGCGCGGTTCTCGACCTCCAGCGCCTCCAGCTGCTCGCGAAGCGGCTGGATCGCGCGGGAGATCTCGGCCTCGGTGAAGCGCGGGACGATGTGCTGGGGGCAGTTCCAGTCGAACGCCGCCAGTCGCAGCCGGAAAATGCGCTCCGGCTTGGCGCGGTAGCCGGGGTCGGACACCCGCGCCAGCAGCGCCGGATCGGCGTCGAGCGCCAAGCGCTCGGCGTGGGCCAGGATCTTCAATCTGGCGCGCCGGGGATAGTCGACCAGGATCAGGGCCACGCGGTCGTCGGCGTCCAGATTGCCGACGCTGATGTACTGGCGATTGCCGCGGTAGTCGGCGAACGCCAGCGTGGTCTCGTCTATGACCTTCAGGAAGCCGGGCGGCCCGCCGCGGTGCTGCACGTAGGGCCAGCCGGTTTCCGACACACTGGCCATGTAGAAGCTGTCGCGCTCGGCGATGAAGGCCTCTTCGTTGGCGGTGAACGCCTCGAACTGTCGATCGACCTGCCCGGGCGTCCAGAGATGGTCGACGCCCATCTCGGCCTGTGCGGATCTCACGCTCGCCGAGCTGGCGAGGTCCAGGAAGCTGTATCGGCTCACGAAGAGTCCCTCATCGCGCTAGGCCTGGGCGCGGCCGGCGGGTCTAGTCGACCAGCGCCGCGTCCAGGGTGATCTCGGCCTTCAGAAGCTTGGAGACCGGGCAGTTGGCCTTGGCGCCGGCCGCCAGCTTCTCGAAGGTCTCCTGGTCGGCGCCGGGGATCCTGGCCTTCAAGGTCAGGTGCGAGGCGGTGATCGCGTAGCCGCCGTCGACCTGCTCCAGCGTGACCTTGGCCGAGGTGTCCAGCTGGTCGGCCCGCAGCCCCGCCTCGCCCAGCACCAGGGACAGGGCCATGGTGAAGCAGGCCGAATGGGCGGCGGCGATCAGTTCCTCGGGGTTGGAGCCGGGCTGGCCCTCGAACCGGCTGGCGAAGCCATAGGGATAGTCCTGCAGGGCGCCGCTCTCGGTCGAGATCGAACCCTTGCCGTCCTTGATGCCGCCGCTCCATGCGGCCGATCCTGTCCTGACGATCTTCATCGCATTCTCCTTGCGCCTTGAAGCCGTGTCGACAGAGCCATGATCAGCGCCTCCCGGCTTGAACGAAAGCGATATTCAGGCGCTCGACCCGGCGGCGCTCTGGAACGCCCTGATGTTCGCCGGCATCTCGGGCGGGATGTCGAAGGCCGCCTCGCCGGCCAGACTGCCGGTTCTGTGGAGGTCCAGCGCCTGGGACCGGCATCTTGACGGCGTGACGCCGTAGGCGGCGCGAAAGGCGCGTCCGGCGGCCGTATGGCTTTCGAACCCCCAGCGGTTCAGCACCGTGGCGATCCGCTCGCGCGCCTGGGACGGGTCCGACAGGTCGCGGAACACGCCGGTCAGTCGGCGCCCGAGGATGTATTTTCCGATGCCGCTGTGCGGTTCGAACATGCGGTAGAGGGTCGGGCGCGTCACGAAGAACTGGGCGGCGAGGGCGGCTGGGCCGAGGCCAGGGTCGCCGATGTCCCTGTCGATGCGCCGGCAGATGGCCCGGAACTGGCTCCTGCGCAGCTCGGCGCGGGTCGCCGCGCGGCTCTGGCTGTTGGCCCGCACGACGCCGGCCAGCAGGGCAGCCGTGGCGCGGCTCCACTCCAGTCCTTGCGCGACGGTCAGGTTCGAGCCTTGCCGCCACATCTCTTCCAGGTGTTCGCGGACGGCGACGCCGGTCTCGCTGTCGCGGCGCAGGATCAGCCCGTGAACATCGCCCGCGTCCGCCAGCAGGGGCAGGAGCAGGTCGCGGGAGACGATGACCGACAGGTTGTCGATCCCGTCGGTGCGCAAGGCGGACGGGCGGGACAGGTCGAGCATGCAGATGTCGCCCGGCCTGACCTCCTGCTCGGCGCCGTCCAGTGTCAGGATGAAGCCCTGGCTCCGGTAGAACTGGACATGGAAGTGATCGACGCCGGTCCGGGCGATGAGCTGGGGGCCGCGGACCATGATCGAGGCCGGGGCCTGGGACATGCCCAGCTTGATCGGGCCGTAGTCGTAGAGCGCGAAGTCCATGACGTAGCCGGCGCGGGCCTCGGGCGAGGGGGCCTCCAGCTCGAACATCGTCGCCAGCAGTTCGCGGCAGGCGGCGAAGCTGTCGGCGTAGTCGGCGCCGATGCAGGCCGCCAGATGCGGCAGACGATCCTCCTGGACGCCGTTCGTCATGCGTCGAATCTCCTCGTGGCCGGATTATCGGCCCCAGGCCCCTTTAGCGCGGTCTGAACCCCGTTTTTTCGACCAGGTGTCTCAAACTGCACAGCTTGGGTCGAGCGCGTCTTGCAGCGCAACCCGGAGACGAGACTAAGCAGTCGTGCGCACGGGGGGAACCGCCGCGCATCGTGATGCAGCGTTGGCGTCGGGGGACTAGGGTATGGCTTGTCGGGAATGCGCGACGGACGTCGCGCGCGGGGGTGATCTTCAGATCATCGACGGGCTTTGGGCTGTCCTGGGTCTGACCGTCGGCGCAGGGCGCCGGGCGCGAGCTTTGATCCTGCAGCTGATGATGGCTCTGGCGCTCGTCGTCGGCGCCGTGGCGATCGGCTCGCCCGCCCAGGCCCGGACGGAGACGTTCTCGGCGATCAGCGAAACCGTCGCCTATTCCGACCAGGGCTATTATAGCGACCAGAGCGCCCTGGAGGTATATTATTATACCTATACGAAATTCGGCGTGTTCTACAGCGCCATCACGATACCGGCGGGCAAGGTCTATTCTTCCGCCAGCGTGAACTACAACTATACGAACAATAATCAGATAGCCACGGTAAGCATCGTGCTGCTGTCCGGCGCGCCCCCGGTCAGCGCCGCGGGCCTGGACCAGGTCCGAGCGGGAACCTCGGTCGGCAGCTTGGGCATCACCACCACCGGCAGCGGCGCCGTCAGCCTGTCCTCTACGGCGGTCGCCGAGATGAACCGCCTGTCTGCCGCCGGCGGCGGCACGCTCTATCTGGGGGCCTATGTTTCCGACCGCCGCTACAGCGGCGCCATTCCCGTGGCGACGTTCAGCCAGTTCCAGCTGACGGCCGGGCTCGTGCCGGTTCCGACGATCTCGACGATCTCGCCGAACATCGGGGCCAGGACCGGAGGAACCGCCGTCACCATCAACGGGACCGGCCTGGCCGGCGCCACGAGCGTGACCTTCGACGGCGCGCCGGCGACGATCGTCGGCACGCCCACCGCAACGGCGATCACCGTGAACACGCCAAGCCACGCCGAAGGGCTCGTGGACGTCGTCGTCACCACGTCCGGCGGAACCGCCACCAGGAGCGGCGGCTTCAGTTATGTGCCGCCGGCTCCGACGATTTCAAATATATCGCCGAACACCGGATCCACGGCCGGGGGGACTCAAGTCTTCCTCACGGGAACGGATCTGCGTAGCTATTCTGGCGTGACCTTCGGCGGCCAGTCGGGGGTCATCAACGTGGCCCTTATCGACGGCCTTACAGCCCTCGTGACCGCGCCGGCCCATGTGGCCGGGACCGTGGACGTGGTCTACACCACGAACTACGGAAGCGTCACCGTGACGGGCGGCTACACCTACCTGCCGCCGGCGCCAGCGGCGTCGAACGCGACCGCGTCGGCGGTCGCCTACAATACTGGCTCGGCCGCGGCGGCGACGTTCAGCCTCGCTGCCTACGCCACCAACAGCCCGACCGGCTATACGGTGGGGTCCGCGACCACGGCCAACGGCGGCTTTGTCAGCATCGACAATGCGGGCCTGGTTTCCTACACCCCGCCCGCTGGCTTTCGCGGCAATGACAGCTTCACCTTCACGGCCAGCAACCCGGGCGGAACCTCCAGCTCGGCCACGGTCACCGTGCCGGTCGCCAATCCGGTCTTCACCGTGACCCTGCCCGAGACCACGGGCCAGATCGGCGTCGCCTACAACACGTCCGGCGCGCCGGTGACCATCTCCGGCGGCAAGGCGCCCTATGCCGTCACCGCCGTGACGGGCTATTCCCGCGCCCTGAGCTTCGACGCCGCCAGCCAGGTGCTTTCCGGGCGGGTCACCGAGGACGGAAACTGGACGGTGGTCTTCACCATCACCGACAGCTCCACGGGGACGGGTCCCTATACGTCCAGCGCCTCGGCGAGCCTGGTCACCGTCTATCCGGATCTACCGACGGCGACCTCGTTCACCGCCCCGGCCGTGGTCTACAACAACGGTTCGGCGCCGGCGACGAGCATCGACGTGGCGGCCCATACGGGCGGCGTCATCAACGGCTTCTACCTGAACAACGGCCTCAATCAGGCGCGGTCGTCGATCACGACCACGCAAGGGGGATCGGCGAGCATCGATACGGCCGGCATGGTCAGCTATACGCCGCCGGTCGGTTTCTGCGGCAATGATAGCTTCCAGTTCATCGTCGCCAACGCCCGTGGCAACTCCTCCTGGGAGACGGTGACGGTTCCGGTCGGCGATCCCGTGCTGACGGTGACGCTGCCGCAGGCCGCGGGTGTGGCCGGCCAAGCCTACAACGGCGGCGGCGCGGCCGTGACCGTCAGCGGCGGCAAGGCGCCTTACACGAACTTCTCGGCGAGCGGCCTGCCGGCGGGCCTGACGATGGACAGCGCCGGGGTGATCTCGGGCGCGCCGAGCGCCACGGGCGCGGCCACGGTGATCGTCACCATGACCGACAGCTCGACGGGTTCGACCTTTACCGGCTCGGCTTCGGCGAACCTGACCATCGCCGCCCCGACGATCACGCTACCTGCGAGCCTGCCGGCGGCGAGCGTCGGCGTCGGCTACAGCCACGGCCTGACGGCCAGCGGCGGCACGGCCGACTACAGCTTCTCGCTGGACAGCGGGACGCTGCCTCAAGGCATGAACCTTTCGACCGACGGGACCCTGTCGGGCGAGCCGACGCAAAGCGGCTCGTTCCCGATCACGATCCGCGCCGCCGACTCCACGGGGGGAGGCAGCTACTCCGGCGTCCAATCGTACGTCCTGGTCGTCGGCGCGCCGACCCTGACCATGAGCCCCGGCGCCGGCGCGCTGCCGCAGGCGACTCAGCACGCCGCCTACAGCCAGGTGATCACGGCCGCCGGCGGGACCGCGAGCTACGGCTTTACCCTGCAGAGCGGCGCTCTGCCGGACGGCCTTGGCCTTTCGGCCAGCGGGCTTCTGTCGGGAGCGCCGACGGAGGTCGGGACTTTCAGCTTCGCCATCCGGGCCACCGACAGCTCGACCGGCGGCGGGCCGTTCACCCTCGACACGGCCTACAGCCTGACGGTCAGCGCGCCGCCGCCGCCGAGCGCGGGCGACGTGGCCGCCAGCGTGGCTGCAAACAGCGGCGCCAACACCGTGGCCGCCAGCCTGAACGGCGCGCCGGCCGTCAGCCTCGCGATCGCCGCCGGACCTGCGCACGGAACGGCGAGCGTCAGCGGCTTCAACCTTCTTTACACCCCGACGGCCGGCTATTCCGGAACCGACAGCCTCAGCTACGTCGCCAGTAACCTGGGCGGGGACTCCGCCCCGGCGACGGTGACGATCACGGTGACGCCGCCGACCCTGGCGCTGGGCGACCTGCCGGCCACCGGCCAGGCCCTGACGACCTACAGCGGCGCGGTGACAGCTTCGCTGGGAACCGCGCCCTACAGCTTTACCCGCACCGGCGGAACCTTGCCGGCCGGCCTGACCCTGGCCGCGAACGGTGTGCTCTCGGGTGAGCCGACCGAGGCGGGGACTTTCGCCTTCACCATCGAGGCGACCGACGCCTACAGCGCCACGGGGACCCGCGACTACACCCTGGTTCTGGCCGCTCCGACTATGATGGTGGGACCTGCGAGCCTGCCGGACGGCGTCTCGGCGGTCGCCTACAGCCGGGCCGTCACGGCTTCGGGCGGGGCGTCGCCTTACAGCTACGCCGTCACGGCGGGCGGGACACCCACGGGCCTGACCTTGTCGACCGCCGGTGTTCTGTCGGGCGTCGCGGGGGCTGCGGGGACCTTCAATTTCACGGTCACCGCGACCGACAGCCACGGCTTCACCGGCTCGCGCGCTTACAGCATGACCGTGAGCGACCCGGTGATCGCCATCACCAGCCCCGCGTCCGGCGCTCTGCCCGACGGCGTGGGCGGCGTCGCCTACAGCCGCGCCTTCACCGCTACGGGAGGGCAGGGGAGCCATAGCTTCGCCCTGGCCGGTGGTTCGCTGCCGCCGGGCCTGACCCTGTCGTCGGCCGGTGTACTTTCTGGGACGCCGACGCAGGTCGGTTCGTTCAGCTTCACGGTGACCGCGACCGACGCCAGCCCGGCGCCGGGACCGTTCGTCAGCGCCAGCGCCGCCTACACGCTGGAGATCGTCGCGCCGACCATCACCCTGACGCCCGCCGCCGGCGCTCTGCCGGGCGGCCTGCGGACGACGGCCTACAGCCAGGCGATCACCGCCTCGGGCGGCGTGGCGCCCTATGCCTACGCCGTCACGGCGGGCGCCTTGCCGGACGGCCTGGCCCTGGCCTCGGACGGCGCGCTTTCGGGAACCCCGACCACGTCCGGAAGCAACAGCTTCACGGTCATGACCACCGACGCCTACGGCTTCACCCGCTCTGCGGCCTACACCCTCGAGGTGGGCACGCCCGTCGCCGTGGTGCAGTCCAGGACGGTGGTCGTCGTCGGCGGCCAGAGCGTGGTCATCGACGCCTCGCAAGGCGCGGCCGGGCTGGACCTGATCGCGGCCCAGATCGTCACGGCCCCGGCCCATGGCGCAACCACGATCGACGGCCTGCGGATCACCTACACGGCCGACGGGACCTATTCGGGTTCGGACAGCTTCACCTATGCGGTCCGCAATCCCGGCGGCCTGTCGGCGCCGGCGACGGTGACGATCACGGTCAACGCCGCGGTGCGTCCCGGACCGGACAAGACGGCGACCATCTTGGCCGGCCAGACGGCGGTGGTGGAACTGACCGAGGGCGCCTTCGGCTCGCCGTTCACCGGCGCGGCGGTGGCGTCGATCTCGCCCTCGAACGCGGGCGCCGCCACGATCGCGGGCCGCACCGGTTCGGACGGCAAGCAGCTCTACGACCTCAGCTTCAAGCCGGACAACGCCTTCAACGGCGTGGCGGTGGTCAGCTACACGCTCAGCAACGCCTTCGCGACCTCGGCTCCGGGCACGGTGACGATCACGGTCGAGGCGCGTCCCGACCCGACGCAGGACCCGGAAGTCACCGGCCTGATCTCGGCGCAGGGCGAGGCCGCGCGCCGCTTCGCGACGGCGCAGATCTCCAACGTCAACGGGCGCATGGAGCAGCTTCACGACGGTCGGGGCGGCGGCGGCTTTTCGAGCGGCTTCAGCCTGTCCGGCGGCGGCGCGATCAGCGATCCGTGGGAGCCGCGTCGCAGGCGGGACGGCCTGGGCGGGCTCATGGGCGCCCTGGCGGGCGACGTCGGCGAGGCTAAGGGCCTGGACGACAGCGTCGGCTCCGGGGCCTGCGCGCCGGGCTGCGAGAGCGCTGAAAGCGGCCCGGGCGGCTTCGGGGTCTGGGTGTCGGGCGCGGCCACGTTCGGCCAAGCCGACGCTCGTCGTGACCGCAAGGGCTTCAAGTTCAGCACCGACGGCCTGACCATCGGCGTCGACGAGCGGCTGGGCGAGACGCTGGTGCTGGGCGGAGCCGTGGGCTGGGCGACGGATGCGAGCCGCATCGGCGACAACGGCACCCGTAGCGAGGCCGACGCCTGGAGCGCCAGCCTGTACGGCAGCTGGCAGCCGGCGCGGCAGGCCTATCTCGACGTCGTCGTGGGCTACGGCAAGCTGGACTTCGACTCCCGTCGGTACGTCACCGCCAGCGGCGACTTCGCCTATGGCCGGCGTGACGGCGACCAGTGGTTCGGCGCGGTGACGGCGGGTTGGGACTTCCGCGACCCGCGGGGCGTCCACCTGACGCCCTACGGCCGGATGGAGGCTACGCGGTCGGTGCTGGGATCGTTTACGGAGGAGGGCGGCGGGGCCTATGCCCTGGCCTATGACCGGCAGACGGCCCGTACGCTCACGGGCGCCTTCGGCCTGCGGGGCGACTATGCCGTCAAGACCCGCCTGGGGCAGGCGCAGCCGAGCTTCCGGATCGAGTACAGCTACGACCTGCAAGGCTCCGGCTCGCAGCTGATCCGCTACACGGACTGGCTGGACGGGGCCGTCTACAGCCTCGACGCCAGTCCGCTCGACCGCAACCGCATCCTCTACGGCCTGGACATCGACCTGCTGCGCCGCAGCGGCATGCGCCTGGGTCTGGGCTATGAGGGGTCGCTCTCCGACGACCAGACCAGCGGCTCCATCAGGGCCAAGCTGCAGACGCCATTTTGATGCGGCCTACCAGCCACGCCCTCAAATGGCCCCAAGACATGGAGTTTCCGCTTGTGCCGCCACTGTGATTTCTTTGGACGGAGACGCCCGTTGTCACTCCTGGGGATCCTCTGGAGTGCAATGGCGTACTTGTAGTTATCAGTTTCATCCGACAACGGGCGCCAGGGTCTTTCGCTTTCCCGGACGTTCTCGCACTTTCCCAAAGTTTCCCTTTCCATGCCAAAGGCGATGGGAAAATCCGGACGAGAGCGTCTGGCTTCAAAGCTATCGGCGTCGCTTTTCTCTTCGAAAATCCGTTGCGCCCTTGCGACGGTTGCATGCGGCATCGCTCTCCGTTTCCGGCCTGAACCGCGCCGCGCGCCTTGTCGCTGATCGCCCAGAAGCCGCGTGAAACGGACGTGCGGGGGCGCAGATCCGTTCGTTTCGGCAGTCATTGCTCATCTTGCGGTGACGAAACGAAAAGCGCTCGACGATCGCGCGAGGCAAAGCTACACGACCTAAAGTAAAGTGCTCCCGGGGGAATTGTATGCTTTGGTCCAAGCGGCCGGCTTGCCGGTCCATGCGTTCGCGTCTTGTTGGTTGCAGCTTGGCCGCCTTGGCCGCCGGCGTCGGAAGCGCCGCCTGGGCCGACTGCCTTCCCCTTACCCCGGTCTATGGCGGAACCACCACCTGCTCGGGCACGACCAACGCCGGACTGACGATCGGCGTCGTGCAGACCACCAACATCGCCGCCGGCGCCGTGCTCAACGCCGGCGCGGGCGACGCCGCCGCCTTCACGGCGACGACGGACGCCAGCGTCTATTACGGCGTCACCCAGACGCTCAACGTCGCGGGCGCCGTCGAGGGCGGATCGGCCGTCGGCGTTCTGGTGCTCAGCGACCCGCAGCCCTATTACAGCCTCGACGCCACGACGCTCAGCATCGTCGTCGCCGCCACCGGCGTCATCGAGGGCGAAACGGCCATCAAGCTGGCCACGCGGACGGGCACGACCACCGGGCTTTCGTATGCTTCGGTGGACAATGACGGCGTCATCCGCTCGACTGCCGGGCCGGCCATCGTCGCCACGGACGCTCAGCGCACCGGACTCTATTTCATCAACAATCGCGCCAATGGCTTCATCGGCGGCATCTCCTCGTCCGCGAACGCCCTGTACAACGCCGGCACGATCGACGGCGGCGCCGCGAGCGCCTTCGCCGCGCTTTCTGGTCCCCCTGGCATCTCCCTGCAGACCCTGACCAACAGCGGCGCGATGCTGTCGAACGGCACGGCGGCGACCGTCAGCGCGACCAGCGCGTTCCTGACCCTCGTCAACAGCGGCCGGATCGCCAATCTGGGCTCGGGCCTGACCCTGGACATCGGCGGCACGACCCAATCCTTCACCAACGCGACCGGCGCCGTGATCGCCAGCGCCGGCCCGATCGCCGTGCGGCTGGCGAACGTCACCACCTTCGTCAATCGCGGGGTGATCACCGGTTCGGTCGTCAGCACCGGCTCAGGCTACGGCGTTTCCACCTGGGATCTGGCCGGCGGAACGATCAACGGCGACCTGCTGCTCGGCGCCGTCAGCGACACCCTGATCGCTCGGCTCGACGTCGCCACGGGACGCATCCTCGGCGTCAGCGGCCAGATTGACGGCGGCGGCGGCCAGAACCTGCTGCTGGTGGAATTCGCCTCGGACACCGTCCTCGACGGCGTGCTCGACCGCGTCGTGCTGCCGACCAACTTCCAGACCTTCCAGGTGCAGCTCAGGCAGAGCGCCGCGGTGACGCTGAACGGCGATGCGCCGGACGGCCTGACCTTCCGCGGGATCGGGTCGCTGAAGACGACCGGCGTCATGACCTCGAATGGCCAGGCCCTGCAGCTCTTTGACAACGGCGAAACCAGCATCAGCTACGCCAACAGCGGCGCCATCACCTCGACCTTCGGCGCGCCGGTGTCGGTGGATCCGCTCTATACGGAGATCAGCCAGTACGCCGTGGCCGCAGGCGGCGCGTCGGCGTTCTCCAACAGCGGCTCGATCACCTCGATCAACGGCCACGGGGTCTTGGTCTCCAACGACTTGGGTGTGGCCGGCTTCAGCAACAGCGGCTCGATCACGGCCTACGGCGTCGCGCTCAGCGCCGGCGGTGGTTTCGTCAACAGCGGTGCGATCAAGTCGACCGACGCCTTCGGCGCCAGCGTCTACAACTATAACAACGGCGTCTTCACCAACACCGGTTCGATCGAAGGCAAGACGGCGGGCGTGCTGCTGTCGAGCGGGACGCTCGTCAACAGCGGCACGATCACGGCGACCGACGGCGTGGGCGTGTCGCTCACCTACGACGGCGCGATCGAGAACAGCGCTGGAGGCGTGATCACCGGCGCGATCGCCATCAAGCCGCGCTTCAGCTTCGGGGGCGGGAAGATCACCAACGCCGGGACGATCAATGGCGACATCGATTTCCGCAGCGATCCCTCCTCGTTCATCTTCGGCGTCGTCACCTATGTCGACGTGGGCGGCAAGCTGAACGGCAACCTCTTGCTCGGCGGCGGCGACGACACCTTCGTCGCCGATCTCTCCACGATGCGGGACGGCAAGTTCACCTCGATCAGCGGCGTGGTCGACGCCGGGGCCGGGCGCGATCGCCTCGTTCTGGGCGTCGGCCAGGACGCCACGGCCTCTCTTGATCCCGCCGCGACCTTCGAGGTCGTCGCGATCGAGATGCGCGACGGCGCCAAGGCGACGCTGACCTCGTCCAAGACCCTGACCAACACCCTCGAGATCATCGGCCAGGGCACGGTCGATCTGACCGCCGACATCACCACCAACTGGGACGAGGCGATCTATACCTACGGCGACTGGGCCCCCTACGGCGGCACGGATTTCGATCTTTCGATCATCAGCCGCGGGGCCATCACCTATACTCAGATCCTGCCGAGCTCGCCGACGACCAGCAGCGTCATAGCGCTGCGGCCCGGCGTGGACTTCGAGAACGCCGGCAGCATCAGCGCCGCCAGCTATGCCTCCCCTTACGCCACGGCGGTGACCGTCATCCAGGGCGGCGACCTGATCGTGAACTCCGGGACGATCACGCTGGATGGCGTCACCGGCGTCGCCAACAGCGCCGAGTTCGTCAACAGCGGCGTCCTGCAGCAGGGCCAGGGCGCCAGAAGCTCGGTCGGCGTGAGCAACGTGCTCGAGATCACCAACAGCGGAACGATCTCGACCGGCGGCTACGCCATCGCCATCGCTGGTTACAACGCCTCGAACACGCCGACCACGATCACCAACAGCGGTCTGATCCAGAGCACGGCGAGCGACGCGATCCATCAGACCTACGGCTCGGCGGTGATCATCGACAATCAGGCCGGCGGCCGGATCGTCAGCACCACCGGCAAGGCGATCACGACGTTCTGGAACGCCGACACGGTGCGCAACGACGGCGTGATCATCGGCGACATCAGCCTGGCCGGCGGCGACGACCTCATCGAAAACTACGGCTCGATCACCGGCGATGTCGATCTGGGCGACGGCAACGACAGCTTCGTGCAGTGGGTCGGCGGCTCGATGACAGGCGTGGTCGACGGCGGCTATGGACTGGACACCCTGGTCATCGACTCGACCGGCGGCGGCAGCGTCTCGGGCGCCAATTTCGTCAATTTCGAGAGCTTCCGACAGATCGGCGGCGGCAAGCTGGTCTATGATGGCGCGTTCAGCGGCGCGATCTCCCTCAACGGCGGCGGGGCCGAGATCCTGGCTGGAACGGTGGTCTCCACCCCCGCCTTCCTCGGCGGCGCCGGCAGCGAGCAGGTCGTCAACGCCGGGCTGATCCAGGGCAGCATCAGCCTGGGCGACGGCGCCGACAGCGTCGAGAACCGCGGCTTCATCGACGGTTCGGTGCGGTTGGGCGCGGGCGACGACGTCTATCTCGCGGGCCTCGGCTCGGGCGTGCAATCTCTGATCGACGGCGGGGCGGGGACCGACACCTATGTCGCGGAGCTCGACGGCGCCTGGGGCAACCTGCTGTATGGCGTGAACTTCGAGCGGCTGGGCCTGATCGGTACGGGCAGCCTGAACCTGGCCCTGCAGCAGGATTGGCAGACCATCAGCCTGGCCGGCGTCGGCCTGACCCTGCAGCAGGGCGCCTACACCGTCGGCGCCGTGTCGGGGGGCGACGCCGCCGAGACGGTGTTGATCGATCGCGATATCGCCAAGGTCGATCTGGGCGGCGGCTCTGACGCCCTGACCCTGGGCGGAAGCACCTTCGCGGGCGTCTATATCGGTGGAAGCGGCGTCGACAGCCTGACCTACACCACGACCGACAAGGTGGTGGTGAGCGGCTCGGTCTCGGGCTTCGAGACCATCGCGCTGACGGGCGCCGGCATCGACGTGTCGGGCGCGCTCGGCGTTGACGGCGACAGCCTGACCTTCCTGGGCGGCAGTCAGACGCTGAGCGTCCTGTCGGGCGGCGCGCTGTCGGGTACGGTCAATCTGGGCGCCGGTGACGACGTGTTCCGTCTGGCCGCGGGCGGTCAACTGCTCGGAACCGTGTTGGGCGGCGCGGGCAGCGACACCGCGGCTATCGAGTTGACGGCGGACCTGTCGCTGCGCGGCGACCAGCTGCAGCAGTTCGAGACCTTGCAGGTCACCGGCTCGGGCGCCCTGAACTTCACGGGCGGCGCGGCCCAGTTCGACCGCCTGGTGAGCTCCAGCAAGGATCTGGTGGTCGCCGCCGGCTCGAGCCTCGGCGCCGGCGCCCTGACTTTCGACGGCGCGGCCAACCTTATGACGGTGGCCGGCGCGTTCTCCGGCGCCGTCGACCTGGGGGCCGGCGACGACACCCTGCGCCTGACCACCGGCGGCGTCTTCACCGGCTCGGCCGTGGGCGGGACGGGGTCCGATCGTCTGGAACTGGCGCTGGGCGGCACGGACGCCGCGCCGATCGCCCTGGGCGGCGCGGTCTTCACCGGCTTCGAGACCCTGAGCTTGCAATCGGGCGTGGTCAGCTTTTCCGGCGACTACGGCTTCGACACCATCCAGATCAGCAACGGGCGCCTGATCGGCCTGGCCGGATCGCAGCTGCGAGGCGCCGTCACCGTCGCCCAGGGCGCGACCTTCGGCTCCGCGGGAACCGTGACCGGCGACATCGCCGTGTCCGGCACGCTCAGCCCCGGCGCCTCGCCCGGCACGATGACCGTGAACGGCAATGTGTCGCTGGCGACGGGTTCCACGGCCCTGTTCGAACTGAGCTCCACCCTGAGCGACAAGCTGCTGGTCTCCGGCAAGCTGACGATCGCCCAGGGCGCGGCCCTCAAGCTCGTCGGCGGCGCGTCGCTGACGCCGGGCCGTACGCTCGACCTGATCGTCGCCAGCGGCGGCATCAGCGGCGCGTTCTCGACCGTCGACGGCGCGAGCGACCTGCACCTACGCCAGTCGGCGACCCGCCTTCAGGCGGTGGGCCTGTTCAGCACCGACGCCGCCTATTCGGCCCAGGTCTCCAGCACCATAGCCACGCTGAACGCCGCCTTCGTCGCCGACACGGCGAGCGCGGACCTGATCGCGGCCATGCCGGCGCTCATCGACTCCACGACGGGCAAGAGCGCGCCGCAAGCCCTGGCCCGGCTCGCGCCCCAGCCCTACGCCTCGGCCCTGCAACTGGCGACCGAGGACGCCTTGTCGATCGTCGACGCCTCGCGCAACCAGTCGCGCTTCGCCCCGGATTCGCCCGGCCTGTTCGGTTTCGGCCAGGCGATCGGCGGTCGGCGCACGCTCGACGGCGACGCCGCCGCCGGCGTGGCCTCGGGCAAGATCACCAGCAGCGGGGCCCTGGCGGGTGTCGGCTACGGCGTGAAGTCGGCCTGGCTCGGCGGTTTCGTCGGCTATCTGAGCGGCCGCCAGAGCATCGGCGACCTCGACGCGCGGACCTCCACCGACAGCTTCGTGGTCGGCGCTCAGGGGCAGGCGCGCTTCGGCGGCTTCCAGCTGGACCTGATGGCGGCGCGCGACGCGGCCGACGCCGACACCCAGCGCGCCGCTCCCGGCGGCGCCACGCCCACCGGCAGCTACGAGCTGGAAAGCTGGGTCGGCGACCTGGCCCTCTCTTACAGCGCCAAGCTGAACGCCGACTGGAGGGTGCGTCCGCGCCTGGGCGCGAGCTATGTCCGCACCACGCGGGACGGCTTCGCCGAAAAGGGCGGCGGCGCCTTCGCCCTGACCCTGGAGAGCGACAAGGCCTCGGCCTGGTTCGTCGACGCCCAGCTGGAGGTGCTCGGCGGCCAGGCCGCAGGCCAGCGCCTTCACCCGCACGCCTCGGTCGGCGTGCGCACGCGCGGTGGCGACGACACGGTCTCTGCCTCGGCCACCCTGGCTGGCCTGGAGACCCCGCTGACGGCCACCGGCCTGGAGCGCGCCAAGACCCTGGCCACGGGCGGCGCCGGCTTCCGCTACGATGTCTCGCCCAGCCTGGCGGTCTCGGCCGACTATCTGGGTGAGTTCGGCGACGGCGGCCGCCAGGCGGCTCTGGTCGGCTTGCGCCTGGTCTTCTGACCACGACCCCGACGATCCGTCGCTCTTGGGCGGCGCTGCCTTCTTTCCCGAAAAGAAAGCCCGCGCCGCCCTGGAAGGAGAGCGGCGCGGGCTGCCTAGGCGCCGGGGGGAGGTAGGTCGCGCCTAGAAGTTGTACCGCAGGCCCACCAGGAACTGGCGGCCGCTGTGGGTGTAGACGTTGAGGCGGTTGCTATCGCCGACGTACTGGTCGTTGAATTCGTCGGTCAGGTTCACGCCTTCGAGCGAGAGCTTGAGGTTGTCGCGGATGTTCCAGCTGGCCTGGAGGTCGACATTGAGGGTCTCGTTGGTGCCCTGGACGGTGTTGCCGTCGCTGCCGGGCACCTGGGTCAGATAGCCGTCGCGATAGGCCAGCGAGCCGCGCACGCTCCACTTCTCGGTCTCGTAGTAGAGGGTCAGGTTGGCGGCGTTCTTCGACAGGCCCACCAGGGTGGCGTTGACGGTCGGGGCGCCGGGCGTGGTCGAGGTCAGGTACTCGATCTGGGAGTCGACATAGGTGTAGTTGGCCACCACGCCGAAGTGACGCCAGAAGCCGGGCAGGAAGGTGAAGGGCTGCTGGAGATTGATCTCGAAGCCCTTCAGGTCGCCGCCGTCGCTGTTCACCGGCTGGGTGACCTGGAACACTTCCGAGGAGGTCGCGCCGGTGCCGGTCAGCAGCGAGTCCGGCAGGCCCAGGGTGTTGTAGACGGCCTCGCGGCGCAGGGTGGCGACGAAGGTGTCGATGCGCTTGTAGAACAGGCCCACCGCCAGCATCGCCCCCTGCGAGGGGTACCATTCCAGCGAGAAGTCCAGATTGTCCGACTTGGTCGGGGTCAGGTACGGGTTGCCCGAGCTGTAGGTGCGGTTGGCGCCCTGCACGGCCACGTCGCCGCCGGGCGACAGCGAGCCGATGCCCGGGCGGGCGATGGTCTGGGCGGCGCTGACGCGGGCCACGATGGTGTCGCTGACGTCGGCGGCCAGGTTGAACGAGGGCAGGGTCACGTCGTAGTCGCGCTTGACCTCGACGCGCTGGATCGCGCCGCTGACCGCGGCATAGCCGGCCGACTCCTGCTGGGTGTGCACCCGCCGCACGCCGGCGTCGCCGCGGAACGGCAGGCCGAAGGCGTTGAACTTGAACTCGGCCTGGACGTAGGCGCCGGTGTCCTGCTCCTCGACCGCGCCGTACTGGCCGCGGGCGCTGCTGTTGTTGGTGTCGGTCAGGGCGTAGATGCCGCTGTTGCTGTAGATGTTCAGCAGTGCGGCGTACTTGTCGATGTCGGGCACCAGCCAGCTGGTGAAGTTGCCGGTCGGCAGGTCCATGTTGCGGCCAAAGCCGCTGAACACCTTCGACACTGACGCCAGCTGGGCCGGGGTCAGGGTCTGGACCACGGTCTCGCTGGTCCGGTACTGGCCGTAGCTGTCGTACTCGAACTTGCGCCAGTCGACGCCGGCCTTGAGGCGCAGATCGTCGTTGAGGTCCCACTCGCCATAGACCTTGGCGGTCGAGAACTGGTTCTCGACGAACTGTGGGCGGATGCGCACTTCCGAGGTGCCGTTGGTCGAGGCCCAGCTGGTCGGGTCGGCCGGGTCGAAGCCCAGCAGGATCTGCGGAGCGCGACCCTTGCGGAAGTCGTAGACGTAGTTCTGGCTGTTGGCCCGGTCGAAGGTGACGATGGTCGAGACCGGCTGGGTGAAGGTCGAGTCCGAATAGCCGGCCAGGCCGCCGATCCGCAGGCGCTCGTTGAAGTCGTGGGTGGCCGACAGGGTGAACTGCTTGAACTCGGTGTTCAGCTCGTCATAGGCCGACTGGGTGCGCAGATCGACATTGTCCATCCGGGCGTAGACCAGGTTGCCGTTCTCGACGACGCCGTCGCGGATGATGGTCTGCGGCTTGCCGGTGTTGGCCCGCGACAGGCCGATCGCCTGAAGCTGGGCCTCCTTCCGTGTACCGGCCAGGTAGGCATAGAGGGCGTCGAGCGTGACCTGGGTGTCGGAGGTCGGCTTGTACTGCAGCGAGCCGGCGACGCCGAGGCGCTTGGACTCGATGTCGTAGCTGACATAGGCCGGGATGCGCGGGGCGAAGAGGTTGGCGCTGTTGATCTGGGCGATGGTGTAGCCCGGCACGGTCGAGGCGCTGTTGAAGCCGCCGTTGCTGGCGCCGGTGGCCCAGCGGGTGATGTTGGCGCCTTCTTCCTTCAGATGGCGCTCCTCGTAGGCGACCGAGATCAGGGCGCCGACCTTGCCGTCGAAGAAGGTGTTGCTGGCCAGGACCGAGACGCGCGGCGTCGTCTTCTCCGACAGGTCGTTGTAGCTGGCGCCGGCCGACAGCACGAGCTGGGGCTTGCGGCTGTCGAAGGCGCGGGCCGTGGTCAGGTCGACCGTGGCGCCCAGCGAGCCTTCCTCTACGTCGGCCGAGGCGGTCTTGCGCACGGCGATGCTGTTGAAGAGATCCGAGGCGAAGACGTTGAAGTCGAAGCCGCGACCGCGGTTGGTGCCGCCGCTGTTGGCCGTGCCGCCGGTGGTGGAGATGGCCTCCATGCCGTTGATGCGCACTCGGGTGTATTCCGAGCCCAGGCCCCGCACGGTGATCTGGCGGCCTTCGCCGTTGATGCGCGAGATCGACACGCCCGGGATGCGCTGCAGCGACTCGGCCAGGTTCAGGTCGGGGAACTGGGCGATGTCCTCGGCCTTGATGGCGTCGACGACGCCGCTTTCGTTGCGCTTGAGATTGATGGCGCTTTGCAAGCTGGCGCGGAAGCCGGTGACGACGATGGCCTCGACCTCGTCGGAGGCCGGCTGGGCCGGAGCCGGAGCGGGGGCTTCCTGGGCGGCGGCGTGAGCGGCGGCCAGCAGCGTGAAGGCCGAAGCGCTGGCGCCGAGCACGGCGCGAAGGCGCGGATTCCTGTTGGACGTCATGGTCCCTCCCGATGCCCGTCTTCGCGGGTCGCTTTGGGGAGCGGCGGACCGCTCCTTCGTTGGCTGAACCATAGGGACGGGTTCGAGCAGAGGGCCAATCCCAATCGGGTATGAACCTATGCGCGTTCGGCACAGATCGGCAGGGTTCCGCAAGGGCGCTCGGCGAGAGGCGCGCGGCCGGCTTGTTGATTCCCTTGGGTTTCGATGCGTACCGCGGTTCGATCCATGTCGCCCGTGGATCGGTCCATAGGCGAATTGACTTAGACCTGCGCCGCGACGCCCTCTAGCCTTCCCTGAATGATGCCGACGACAGATCGGCGACCCAGGGAGAGCGTCCATGACCGAATCCACCAGGCGCACGCGCGTGCGCTGGCTGATCATCGCGACGCTCTTCATCATCACGACGATCAACTACGCCGACCGCGCCACCTTCTCGATCGCCGGCCAGTCGGCGTCGAAGGAACTGGGTCTCGACGCCGTGGCCATGGGTTACATCATGTCGGCCTTCGCCTGGGCCTACGTCCTGGGCCAGATCCCGGGCGGGGCGCTGCTGGACCGGTTCGGCTCGAAGAAGATCTACACCGCCGCCCTCGTGCTCTGGTCTTTCTTCACCCTGCTGCAGGGCTTCGCCGGGATCTTCACCGGCTTCGCGGCCGCGGCGGCCCTGTTCGCCATGCGCTTTCTGGTCGGGCTGGCGGAGTCGCCGTCCTTCCCGGCCAACGCCCGCATCGTCGCCGCCTGGTTCCCGGGCTCCGAGCGCGGCACGGCCTCGGCGATCTTCAACTCGGCCCAGTACTTCTCGCTGGTCGCTTTCGCCCCGCTGATGGGCTGGCTGGCGCACAGCTTCGGCTGGCGCTCGGTGTTCCTGGTCATGGGCGCGGTAGGCATCGTCGCGGCCTTCTTCTTCGTCAAGCTGATCCACAGCCCGGTCGAGCATCCCGCGATCAACAAGGCCGAGTTCGACTACATCGAGGCCGGCGGCGGCCTGGTGCGGATGGAGGACAAGACCGCGGGCGCCGGCGCGGCCTTCACCTGGGCCAACGTCAAGCAGGTGCTGACCAGCCGTATGCTGCTGGGCGTCTATGTGGGCCAGTACTGCATCAACGTCCTGACCTACTTCTTCGTCACCTGGTTTCCGATCTACCTGGTCAAGGCGCGGGGGCTGTCGATCCTGCAGGCCGGGTTCACCGCCGCCCTGCCGGCCCTGTGCGGCTTCGCCGGCGGCCTGCTGGGCGGGATGATCTCGGACCATCTGCTCAAGCGCACCGGCAATCTCGACATCGCCCGCAAGACGCCGCTGCTGCTGGGGATGATCCTCGCCACCTGCATCGTCATCTGCAACTACGTCGAGCAGGAGTGGCTGGTCATCGTGATCATGGCCGGGGCCTTCTTCGGCAAGGGCGTAGCGTCGCTGGGCTGGGCGGTGGTGTCGGACACCTCGCCCAAGGAGATGGCCGGCGTCACCGGCGGGGTGTTCAACACCTTCGGTAATGCGGCCGGCATCGTGACCCCGATCGTCATCGGCTACATCGTCCAGGCCACGGGCTCGTTCGACGGCGCCCTGATCTTCGTCGGGGCCCACTGCCTGATCGCCGTGCTGGCCTACTTCCTGATCGTCGGCAAGATCCAGCGCCTGCAGCTGAAGGCGGCCTGATCGATGCTTTCACGACGCCACGTCCTGGCCGGCGCCTCGGCGCTGGCCTTCGCCGGCCCGGCTCGCGCCGCCGCCGCCGCTCCGACCATGATCGAGATCGCGACGCCGATGGCCGCGCCCGAATGGGCCCTGCTGCAACGCGAACTGCTGAAGGCCAACGAAGAGGCCTGCGAGGCCTTCTTCGCCCGCTATTTCGACGATCGCGGCTACCTGCTGGCCTATGAGCGCTGGGGCGCCAACGACGGTCCCGACGACGCCATCGAGAACGTCAACGACTGGCCGACCCTGCATGCCCTGGGCGCCGGCGACCGTGTGCTGGAGCTGGCTCAGAAGGCTTTCGAGGGCAATGTCCGCCAATATACGGCGGCCAGGACGAAGGACGTGCCGTTCGCCCGCGAGGGCATGTACTACAAGGAGTTCCCGGTCATGAGCGACTGGCAGCACCTTTCCGAGGGGCTGTCGGTGTTCAACCTGCTGGGGCTGTCGGCGCCCAACGATCCGCGCTTCCGCGCGCGGGCCAGGCGGTTCTCGGGCTTCTATACCGGCGAGGATCCGACCACGCCGAACTACGATCCCAAGCGCAACATCATCCGCAGCATGGTCACCGGCAGCCGGGGTCCGATGCTGCGCCAGGCCACGCCGCTCGACTGGGCCGGCGATCCCTTCGACGTGACGCACTTCTACATGGAGCACGGCGAGCGCTCCTACGAGGAGACCCTGCGCCACTACGACGAATATGGCGACGTGGTCGGCGACAGCCCGCTGAACCTGCAGGCCACCAGCCTGGTGATGAACGCCTACATGCTCGACCACGAGCCCCGGTATCGCGACTGGATCCTGACCTATGTCGACGGCTGGATCGCGCGGGCCCGGGCCAATGGCGACGTCATCCCCAGCAAGGTCGGCCTCGACGGCAGGATCGGCGGCCCCAAGGGTCAGTGGTGGAGCGGGGTCTATGGCTGGGGCTTCAGCCCCGTCGTGCCCCAGACCGGCAAGCGCGAGGACCGCAACCGCACGCCCCGCGCCGTCGTCGGCTTCATGAACGCCTATCTGCTGACCGGCGACGACAAGTATCTCGACGTCTGGCGGCGGCAGACCGATGTCATCAACGCCCAGAAGAAGGTGGTGGACGGCAAGGTCTCGACCCCGCGCATGCACGGTCCCAAGGGCTGGTACGCCTACGCGCCGGGCGAGCACCAGCTGAACGGGTTGGAGATCTGGTACCTGTCGATGAAGGGCTCGGATCGCGGCCGCGCTGCCAGCCATCCCTGGCTCGACTGGCTGGACGGCAAGGACCCTTCATATCCCGCCAAGACCCTGCGCGCCGACCTCGAACGGGTGCGCGCCCGCGCCCAGGCCCGGCGGGACGACAAGTCCACCCCCGACACCCGCCTTGCCGACGCGACGCTGGACATCAATCCGGCCAGCGTCACGGCCTTGATCCACCTGATGGAGGGCGGCATCCACATCGCCCGGCCGCCTTGGTCGAAGACCTCGCCGGCCCAGGGCGGGGCGCTGCACTATGTCCGCCTGCGCTACTTCGATCCCGACCGCCGCAGAGCCGGCGTTCCCGAGGACGTGGCCGCCCTGGTGGAAAGGCTGACCGACGACGAGACGGTGGTCACCCTGGTGAACCTGAACCAGGTCGCTGGCCGCCGCGTCACCGTGCAGGGCGGCGCCTATGGCGAGCACCAGATCGTCAGCGCCGCGATCGGCGACGCCGCCGCCGCGCCGGTCGAGGCCTCGGCCTTCACGCTGCGCCTGGCGCCGGGCGCCGGCGCGCGCTTGACGTTGAAGATGCGCCGGCACGTGAACGCTCCGACGCTGAGCTTCCCGTGGGACCGCAAGGCCTGAGCCCCGCCCGAAGGAAGGACGTTAGGTCCCTTCCTTCATGAACGGCGCGACGGCGAAGATCTCTCGCTCCTCGCGGCGGGGATCGTCGACCATCACCGAGGTCTCGTTCACCACCAGGGTCGCCCGCTTGGGCAGGGTGTAGGGCGCCCAAGCCGGGATCGCAGCGCAGTTGGGATCGCCCGTCCGCGCGAAGGCGGCGAAGGCGGCGCTCATCTGGTCGCGGACCTTGATCGCCGCCGGCCCGGTGCCCGTCATCGAACCCCGCGCATCCAGCGTGCCGAAGACCAGCGCGATGTCGTAGCTGTGATAGGCGCCCATCTTCGGGTCGGTCTGGGCGCCGAAGTCCAGCTGGTACATCCAGGCCGGCGCGCCGATCCTGGCCCGCTGCTCGGCCTGGACCAGGTGCCCCGGCCACGAGCGCCCGGCCGTGGTGATGGCGAAGAACAGGTCCGAGGGGCTGGCGGCCGGATAGAGCGCCCGATAGCGGCCGACCAGGTATTCGGGCGACATGTCGAGCACCAGCTCGTTCTCCAGTCTGCCCGGCAGTTCGTCCCAGGTCAGGGCGAAGTTCTTGGGATCGCCGCCGAGGAAGGCTTTGGTCTCGTCGTGGGTGTTGCCGATGATCATCGGGATGTGGCCGCTCTCGCGCGGCGCGTCCGGATAGAACGGATGACGCGGCAGGACGCCGTGATCCAGCACCGACCAGAAGACGATCGATCCCTTGCGCTCCAGCGGATCGGGCATCTTCAGCGCTTCGACCAGCTGGCCGGCGGGCAGGGTCCTGAGCTTGTCGGTTTCGTCCGGCTTCAGGCCCAGCTTCTCCATGAACGCCCTGGCGCGGATCGTGGCGTGGATCGGTCCCATGGCGGTGACGTGCTGGCCGCTCATGGTCGCGACCTTGTGGTAGAGGCCCGCCGCCCGCGGCATGGCCATCAGGGTGACGCACTTGGCCCCACCGCCCGACTGGCCGAACATCATGACGGCGCCAGGGTCTCCGCCGAAAGCCGCGATGTTGTCGCGCACCCATTGCAGGGCCAGGATCAGGTCGAGGTTGCCGACATTGCCGCTATCGGCCAGCTCCGCTCCGCCAAGCCGCGCCAGATAGGCGTAGCCGAAGGCGTTGAGGCGATGGTTCACCGTCACCACCACCACGTCATAGGTCCTGGCCAGCCAGGTCCCGTCATAGAGCGGGCTGGAGCCGGAACCGTTGGCGTGGGCTCCGCCGTGGACATAGACCATCACCGGCCGCTTGCCGCCGTCGGCCAGGCCGGGCGTCCAGACATTGAGGAACAGGCAGTCCTCCGAGGTCGGCTCGTCGGCCTTCAACTGCGGCGAGGCCGGACCGTAGGCCAGGGCGTCTGCGATCCCCTTCCAGGGCTGGGCCGCCAGCGCCGGCTGAAAGCGGCGCGGCGCGGTGTCGGCGCCGTAGCGCACGCCCTTGAACACCTTGATCCCGTCGACCTCGACGCCGCGCACCCGCCCGGCCGTGGTCGCCGCCACCGGCGCCGCGCGGCCGGCGGCGTTGACCTTCAGGGGAGCGGCCAGGGGCGCAGCAAATGGGGCGGCAAGCGCGGCGGCTGCGCCCAGCACGGCGCGGCGGTCGAGGGTCATGGGTCTTCTCCCGTCTTTTGTCGTTGGGCCGTGCGCCCGCGACGGGAGGGACGGCGCCTCAGCGCTCGCCCGTCTCCGCCGGCGAGGCCTCGGCCAGGCAGAGGTCGATGAAGGTCTGGAGGATCGGGCTCTCGTTGTCCTTGCGCCAGGCCATGTAGAGCTCGACCGGCCGATCGGGCGTGGTCTCGACGGGGCGGAACTGCACGTCGTCGAAGTGCAGGCTCATGGCCGACTCCGGCACGATCGCCGCCCCCAGGCCCGCATGGACCAGGGCCAGCATCGAGTGGATCTGGGTGACGTGCTGCACATAGTTCGGGGCCACGCCGTGCGCGTCGAACAGGGTGGTCAGCATGTTGTAGAAATAGCCCGCGCCCTCGGGCGAATACATGATCAGCGGGCCGGCGTCGAAATCGGCCAGGGTCAGGCCGGCCTTGGCCAGGCGGGGGTCGCCGTTGGGCAGGGCGGCCACCAGCGGTTCACTGAGCACCCGGGCGGTGGCGAACTCGGCGCGGTCCATCGGCGGGCGCACCAGGCCGATGTCGATGCGGCCGGTCAGCAGGGCCTCGACCTGTTCGCGGGTGACCATCTCGCGCAGGGTCAGGTCGGCGTTGGGCAGGCGGGCGTTGGACAGGATCACTAGGCGCGGCAGGAAGCTGTAGCCGGAGACCGCCGTGAAGCCGATGGCGATCTGGCCGGCGTCGCCGCTGGCGATGCGGCGCGTGGCCAGGGCCGCGCTCTCGGCCAGGCGCAGGATGCGGCGGGCCTCCAGCAGGAAGGCGCGCCCGGCCGGGGTCAGGCGCACCGAACGACTGGTGCGGTCCAGCAGGGTGACGCCGAGAATCCGCTCCAGCAGCTGCACCTGCCGGCTCAGCGGCGGCTGGGTCATGTTCAGCCGCTGGGCGGCGCGACCGAAATGCAGCTCTTCGGCGGTAGCGACGAAGCAGCGAAGCTGGCTCAGTTCGAACATCGGAAAGCGCCCGTCGACAACACCTTGGAGTCGCGAGGCTAGACGTTCGTTGGGGCCGATCGCCAGCGCCTTCTTCCCGGGAAGAAGGGCCGGCGGCCGGAGCGGAGTGAGCGCGTTCAGGATCTAGCCCCGGACGCGGGCGATCAGAGTTTCGAGCTCGGCCAACTCAGCGTCGGTCAGGTCGGTCAGGGGCTGGCGCACCGGACCGGCGTCGCGGCCGACGGCCTTCATGCCCGCCTTGACGATCGAGACCGCGTAGCCCTTCCCGCGATTGCGCAGGGCGATGTAGGGCAGGACGAAGTCGCGCAGGCCGGTCATCACCGTCTCGCGGTCGCGGGCGCGCACGGCCTTGTAGAAGGCCAGGGCCCAGTCGGGGAGGAAGTTGAAGATGGCCGAGGAGTAGGTCGTCACCCCCATCTCCAGATAGGGCAGGGCGAAGGTCTCGGCCGTCGGCAGGCCGCCGATATAGGTCAGGCGGTCGGCCATCCGGGCGTAGACCCGCATCATCAGCTCCAGGTCGCCGACCCCGTCCTTGAAGCCGACGAGGTTGGAATTGCGGTCGCACAGCTTCTCGAGGGTGTCCTCGTTGATGATGGCGTTGTCGCGGTTGTAGACGATGACGCCCAGGTCCGTGGCCTTGCAGACCGCCTCGATGTGGCCGGCCAGGCCGTCCTGCGTGGCGTTGGTCAGATAGGGCGGCAGCAGCAGCAGGCCGTCCGCGCCGGCCGCCTGCGCATCGCGCGCCAGATCGACGGCGATCGCCGTGCCGTAGCCGCAGCCGGCGATGACCGGGATCTTGCCGGCGGTCTCGGCCACCGCCGCGCGCACCACCTGGCCCACCTCGTCCGGACGCAGCGAGAAGAACTCGCCCGTGCCGCCGGCGGCGAACAGGCCGGCCAGTTCGTGGTCCAGCATCCAGGCGCAGTGCTCGCGATAGGGCGCTTCCAGGAACCGGTGCTGGTCGTCGAAATGCGTGACGGGAAACGACAGCAGGCCGCCGCCGAGCTGGCGGGCCACGTCCGTCGGCGACATCTGGCTCATGAAGTCCTCTCCGAGCGACGGCCTGGTCCCGCACGCCGGGAGGCCGTTTCTTGAGGGTGACGGTAGTGAGCCGCCGTGTCGGGGTCTAAGCCAAAGGCGCTATCGACCAATACCGGAATTGGCTTGATGGGAATCCGTAGAGAGGCGGGCTTTCGGCGCGGGCGCCCGGGCTGCTCGCCCTACGGGGAGCGATGGCCTTTGACGTGCTGCGCGGCCCCCGCTAAACCGACGAAAGTTTCTGAGAATCATTCTCATTGATTTCGGGTGCGTGGGGCTATGCTGACGGGCGAGCGGGGAACGACGCCTGACCTGCCGGGGCTTCTGGAAGTCCACTATGACGAGCTTCGGCGCTTCGCCCTTCGCAAGACGCGGTCGGCCAGCCTGGCCGACGACGTGATGCAGGACGCCTGGCTGAAGCTCTTCGACCTCGTTCGTTCGCCGGACTTCGACGGCCGGGCGGTGCGCAATCCGCTCAGCTACCTGCGCCGGATCATCGCCAACCTCGTCGTCGACCGGCAGCGGCAGGCCTCGGCCCAAGCCCGTCGCGTCACGCCCGGCGACCTGCCGGCGGACGCCCGCAGCGAGGCGCCGTCGGCCTTCCAGGTGGTGGCGGGCCGCCAGGAGATCGCCATCGTCCAGGCCGCCATCGCCGAACTGCCCGATAAGTGCCGCGAGGTGATCCTGCTCTATCGCGGCCAGGATCTGACCATGCAGCAGGTGGGCGACCGGTTGGGGATCTCGCCGCGCACGGTCGAGAACCATCTGGCCAAGGCCATGAGCCACTGCCGGCGTCGCCTGAAGGAAGCCCGCGGCGATGCATGAGCACGAGACTAGGGGAAGGGCGCTCGCCGGTTCGTCCTGTGATCGGGAGGACCCGAAAGTCCACATGAACGACACGGTCAAAGGCAGGGGCGAGGGCGTGGACGAGGTGCTGTTCGACGCGGCGGCGCGCCGGACGCTGCGGTTGCGCGACGCCGCGGGCGAGACCGTGCGAGCCGAGCACGCCGCCTGGCTGGCGGACGGCCCTGGTCGCGCCGAGGCCATGGACGAAGCCGATCGCATCCTTGGTCTGATGGCGCTCGCCGCCACGCCGCCCGCGAGTTCGCCGCGCCGTCGGCGACCGGGATCTGCGCCGGGGGGTCTGCGCCGCCGCGCCTGGTCCGTTCCCACGGCGATCGCCGCCTGCCTGGTGCTGGCTGTCGCGAGCGGCGTGGCCGTCAGGACGATCGCGCCGCCCAACCCTGATCATCTGACCGCGCCGATCGGCGAGGTGCGCCGCCATGTGCTCGCCGACGGCAGCGCGGTGACCCTGAACACCGGCGCGGTGCTCGACGTCCGCTACGGTCCCGAGGGTCGCAAGGTGCTGCTGGTGAAGGGCGAGGCCTTCTTCGATGTCGTCCATGATCCGACCCGGCCGTTCGTGGTCGAGAGCCGGGCCGGCAGCGCCCGGGTGCTGGGCACGGCCTTCGACGTGCGGCTGAACGGCGACAGGGCTCGGGTCAGCGTGCTGCGCGGGGCCGTGCGGGTCCAGCCGGCGCGCGGTGATGGCGCGGCCGTGGTGCGGGCGGGGCAGGGGGCCTGGCTGGATGGCGCCGCGCCCCAGGCTCTGGCCCTGGAGGATCCGGCGGCGGTCGACGCCTGGCGGCAGGGGCGTCTGATCGTCTACCACCGCCCGCTGTCCGAGGTGGTCGACGAGATCGGCCGCTATCGCCGGGGCAAGGTGTTTGTACGTGGCCAGGCCCTGGCGGCCAAGCCGGTGTCGGGCGTCTTCGATGTCGCCGAACCGGACGACGCCATCGACGCCCTGGCGGCGTCCCTGGGCCTGCGCACGGCCCGTCTGGGCGATTTCGTCCTGCTCTACTGAAACGGTTCACTGAAACGGTTCTGGCGTTCCGCAAAAAAATGCGCGCGGACGCTAGGGGATCTCGCGGCCCGGTTTCGTCTCATCAACATTGAGATGCAATTGAGTGTCGCTCGCAACAATGGGCGGCCGCCAGACGAGATCCGCCCACGACATGACGACGCCTGTTTTCCGCCCCGGCCTGTTCCCTCGCTTGCGCCGACTGTCGTTGTGCCTCGCCCTGGCCTCGGTCAGTCCTCTGGCCTTGGCCGCGCTTCCCGCCGCGGCCCAGGAAGCCGCTGTCTACGAGGTGGACATTCCGGCCCAGCCGCTGCCCCAGGCGCTGGCCCAGTTCTCGCTGCAGACCAAGGTGCAGATCGTCTACGCCGTCGAAGCGCCGTATGGCCGCCGCTCGCCCGCCGTGCGCGGCCGCTTCAGCCAGGGCGAGATCCTGTCGCGCCTGCTGGCCGGCAGCGGCGTCGCCTGGCGCGAGGCGAGACCCGGCGTCGTCACCCTGGACGCGGCGCCGACCGTCCAGGGCGCGTCCAAGAGCGCTGTCGTCACCGACGCCCTGCAGGTCGAAGGCGCCGTAGGGCAAGGCGAGACGCTGAGCGCCCGCGACGCCCTCGGCTATGACGGAATCTACGACCTCGACGGCTCGTCCGCCTATGCCGGCCGGGCGGTGGTCGAGCGCTACAAGGGCGTCAGTCCCGCCGACGTGCTCAAGGGCATGGTCAACGTCTTCAGCGGCGACGCCCGCAACAGTGGGGCGCTCGATCCCAGCGTCCGCGGTATCGAAGGGCCTGGCCGCGTTCCGGTGATCATCGACGGCGGCGAGCAGGCCCTGACCGTCTGGCGCGGCTACAACGGCGCCAACAACCGCAGCTACATCGACCCCAGCCTGATCGGCGGCGTGCAGGTGCTGAAAGGCCCGTCCCTGACGGCTGGCGTCCACACCTCGACGGGCGGGGCGGTTGTCATCAGCACCCTGTCGCCGGGCGACATCCTGCGGGAAGGCGAGCGTTACGGCGCCGAGGTTCGCATCGAGGGTGGCGGCAACTCGGTCAAGCCGCGCCTGCCGACCCTGCTGACCGGCCAGGACTACCGCAATGTGCCCGGGTTTCCCGGCTCGACCGGAACCGCCGGCTATCCCAGCAGCCCGTACGCCGATCCCTCCCTGCGGGTGACGCCCAGAACCTCGGACGACAACGACCTCGTGTCGCTGGGCGATCGCGCCGCTCGCATGGCCGTGGCCGGCCGCACCGACGACGTCGAATGGCTGGTTGCCTACGCCTGGCGCGAGCGCGGCAACTACTACGCCGGCGAAACCGTGTCCGGCTATTACAGCCAGACCAACCTGCCCACGCCGTCCGGCCCGCAGGACCTGATCAAGCGCCTGGCCTTCAACTACGAGCCCGGCAACGAGGTGCCCAACACCTCCAGCGAGATGAGCTCGTGGCTGGGCAAGCTGGCCTGGAAGATCAGCGACGATCAGACCCTGGAGTTCGGGGTTCGCGACAGCGTCTCGACCTATGGCGAGATCATGCCCTCGCGCATCGTCTCGTCCGGCGAGAACGGCATGGGCAAGGTGCAGTGGCCGCTCAGCGAGGTCCACGCCACGGCCTACAATCTCGACTACCGCTACAAGCCCGGCGGCCGGTGGATCGACCTGAAGAGCACGCTCTGGCTGACCCGCACCAACAGCCACACCTATTCGGCCGGCGGCTTTCCCAACTGGGCGCAGAGCGCGGCCAGTCCGATCCTCAAGAACACCGCCCTGGCCAACGCCAAGAACGACCGCTACGGCCTGAGCCTCAGCAACAAGACGCGTCTGGCCCAGAGCCTCGACCTGGTCCTGGCCGGCGACTGGCAGCACGAGAAGCTGACCTCGCCCGACGTCTGGGCCGGCACGTTCGACGGCTGGCGGCAGTACCCCCGCGCCGGCCGCCGCGAGGAGTACAATCTCCACGCCCGGGTCGAATGGCGGCCGGTCAGCGAGATCACCCTATCGGCCGGCCTGCGTTACTCGCACTTCTGGGCGGTCGACGACTTCCTGGCCGAGCAGATCGGCAAGGGCGTGGTGTTCACCAACTACGTCTTCACCGACGGCTCGGTGCTGTATCGCACCCTGGTCAACGGCCGCACGGTCAACAACACCATCGCCTGGCTGTCCGACAGCGAGGGCCGCTACACCCGCGCCACCAACCCCTGCGTCAACGGCTTCCTGACCAGCGTCGCCAACGCCACGGGCTACTGCGTGGCCTCGCGCAACCAGGAAGCGGTCAACCTGACCGCCGAGACCAAGCGCGGCGACGGCCTGACCCCGGTGGTCTCGGCGACCTTCAACTTCACGCCCAATGCGCGGGCCTATGTCCGCTACGCCGAGGCCTACCGCTTCCCCAGCATGTTCGAGAGCACGATCGGCTTCTCGGCCTCGACGGATCCCACCCGCCCGCTGAAGCCCGAACACGCCCGCACCTGGGAGGCGGCCTATGTGCATGACCTGTCGGCCCTGCTCGACCTGCCCGAAGGCCAGCGCGCCGACTTCAAGCTGACCTGGTTCCGAAGCGACACCCGCAACGTCATCGAGCGCGGCTCGCAGCTGCTGCTGACCAATATCGACAAGCAGCTGATCGAGGGGATCGAGCTGCAGGCCCGCTACGACAACGGCCGGTTCTTCGCCGACCTCGGCGCCTCGCACATGATCAAGAACAAGGTCTGCGATCCCGAAGCGGCGATCATGAAGGCCACGAGCACGGGCGTCGTGCCCGACTGCGTCAACTACGGCTTCGTCGGTGGTTACTTGCTGACCCAGGCGACGCCGACCGACACGGTCAATCTCAACCTCGGCGCCCGCTTCCTGCAGCGGCGTCTCGAGGTGGGGGTGAGGGGCGTCTACTACAGCGCCTACGACAATCCCGAGCTCGATCGCTTCATCGGCGGCGCGCGGGCGACCCGCGTCGACGGCTGGGGCCTGAACACGCCCTACCTGTGGGGCGAGATCGTCACCGTCGACGCCTACGCCAACTTCAAGCTCAACGAGAAGATCCGGTTCGAGCTGACCGGCACGAACCTCAACGACCGCTACTACACCGACCCGCTGACCCGCACGGCCCAGCCGGCCCCCGGGCGCACGCTGAAGCTCAGCATGACCGCCCGCTACTGATCCCCCAATTCACGGTCTTCGGCGCGTCGGGATCCCCACCGGCGCGGCGGCGGCCGCTGGATGCCCCGGTCTCACCAACGAGGCCATTCAACCAAGCATCGGAGAAGACGAGATGTCCCGTTCGACCTTCAAGGCGCTGATCCTGGCTCCCATCGCCGCCGTCGCCCTGGCCGGCGTCGCCCAGGCCGCCATCGTGGGCCAGTCGACCGACACCAGCCAGCTGCGCGTCGGCGCCAGCACGATCAACGCCGGTCCGCACACCTCGGGCAAGCCGGGCGTGGCCGTGGCGGCCATCGGCCTGTCGAGCTATGTCGACTTCGCCGGCCTGCAGGCCTCGGTGCCGCCGGTCAACGGCGTGACCACCATCAACAACCCCTCGACCGCGCCGGGCAGCCACAACGGCATGGGCGTGTTCAACTTCGCCAAGGTCAGCAACGCCGACCTCTATTTCGGCGAATGGTCCGACACGGCCGACGTCGCTGACGGCACCCACACCGTCTACTACGTGGGCGACAACACCGGCACGACGGTCCCGACCACCGGCACGGCCACCTACGCGGTGAAGGGCATCAGCGACTACGCCAACAACGGCATCCTGGCCGGCACGTTCAGCGCCAACTTCGGATCCGGCACGCTGAGCGGCAGCATCACCAGCGCCTCGACCGGCTACACGGTCGACATCGGCTCGGTGGGCATCTCGGGAGCCAACATCGCCAGCACCACGGCCAACGCCACGGCCACGCAAGGCGCCAGCACCCTGGCCTCGGGCGGCTCGGTCAGCGGCCAGTTCTTCGGCGCCAGCGCCGCGGCGCTCGCCGGCCTGGTCACCTTCGGCGGCAACAGCCAGTACGACACCGCCTTCGGCGGCACGAAGAACTAAGGCGCATAACCGTCGCGCGGGGCGGGGACTTCGGTCCCCGTCCCAAGCGCGCTCGAAGGCATTCGAATGATCCGCAGGTCCGCTAGGAAGCTCTCCGTCCGCGCCGCCGCCGGCTGTGCGGCTTTCGCCGTTCTGGCGCTGGCCGGCGCCGCCCGGGCGCAGGTCGACGACGACATCCGTCTGCGCCTCGACCAGGATCTGGCCCGCAAGGCCGCCGAGCGCGAGGCCAAGACGCTGGAGGAGGCCTCGCCCTCCGTACTGGTCATCGACGGCCAGGCCTACACGGTCGGACCTGGCGTCGACGACGTCGGCAAGGCCCTCTACCTGTCGGTCGGTCGTCGCCAATGGGCCGACGCGCGCCGGTTCCTGAAGGCCTATCTCGCGCTGCCGGGCCATGACCCGATGCTGGCCCTCTACGCCCAGGGCATGCTGGCGCGGCAGGACGGCGACCTGCGCGCCGCCGAGCGCGCTTTCCGCGACCTGCTCTCCACGCAGCCGGACTTCATGCCGGGCCGGGTCGAGCTGGCGCGGGCGCTGTTCGAGAACCAGCGCGACCGCGAGGCGCGCTTTGCCTTCCAGGCGATCCTGGCCGACCTGCCGCCGGGCGATCCGCGCGCGGCCGGCGTGCGGCGCACGGTCGAAGGCTTTGTCACCGCCCTCGATCAGCGCCGGGCGTGGCGCGGCTCGCTCGCCCTGGGGCCTGGCTACAACAGCAACATCAATCAGGCCTCGGGCAGCTATGCCTGCCTGATCCCCGGCCCGGAGGGGATCTGCTTCTTCGATCGCAAGACGCCGCAGGCCCTGGGCGCCGCGACGGCCAATTTCGAGGGGACCCTGACCCGTCGCCTGCCGCTGCGCGGTTCGGCCGGCCTTTCGCTGCGGGCGATCTCCTATGGCGAGCTCTATCCGGAGGAGCCGCGCTACAACCAGGCGACCCTGGTCGGCCAGGTCGGGTTCGACTATCGCACCGCCCGCTACGCCTTTGGGGTCGCACCGTCCTTCGACGTCTCGACCTTCGGCCCCACGCGCCTCTACGACGCGCCCGGCGTTCACGCCGAGGCGACCCGGGCGCTCGGCGCCCGGACGCTGGTGAAGCTGGAAGCCGACTACAAGGACATGCGCTATCGCCAGGCCGACTTCGCGCCGCTGGACGGCCGGCTGGTCTCGGTGTTCCTCACGGCTTGGCGCGGACTGCCGGGCGGCTGGACCGTGTTCGGCGGGGCCGACCTTACCGACAAGGACGCCGACCTGCCGACCAACGCCTACGGTCAGGCCGGCCTGCGCCTCGGCGCGGCCAGCCCGACCTGGAAGGGCCTGAACGGCAGCCTGTTCGCCTCGGCCCGCCGCAAGCGCTGGGACGCGATCAACGAGGCCCTGGAGGTGCGCCGCCGCGACGACGAGCAGAGCATCACCGCCATCCTCCGCGCGCCGGGCCTGGCGCGGGCCGGGCTGACGCCCAGCCTGACCCTGCAGTACGCCAGAACCGCCAGCAGCATCGACTGGCTGTTCTCCTACGAAAAGGTCGCGGCCAGCCTGAAGCTGGAGCGGGTGTTCTGATGCTGCAGTCGGTGCTCCCGTCTCCGGCCGTGCTGGAGATTCCCTACGACGGCGCCATGGCAAGCGGGGGCAAGCGGCGGTGGTCGGCGGCGTTCGTGGGAGCGGTGGCGCTGCATGTCGCCCTGGCGCTCGGCGCCTACATCCGCCTGACCTCGCCGACCGACCTGCCGCCCGCCGCGCCGATCGAGGCGATCGCGGTCGAGTTCGCCGTCGCCCCGATCGCGCCGCCCAAGCCCAAGGACGAACGACCGCCGGGACCCGAAGCCAAGGCCAGTCCCGCCGCCGCGGCGGCTCCCGATCCGCCCCAGATCAAGACGCGCCCGCCCGACCCGCGCGGCGTGCTGCCGACGTCTCAGCAGCGCCCGACGCCGTCCGAGGACGAGGGCGCGGCCAAGCCCTCGGTCCGCAGCGAAGCCTCAGCGCCGCCAGCCGTGACGGCCCCGCCTGCGCCCGCGCTGGCCGCGCCGCGCACCTCGGCCGCCACGGACCGCAACGCCGCCGTCACCTGGCGAGGCCTGCTGCTCGGCCGCCTGAAGGCCTATCGCCGCTATCCGCGCCGGGCCCAGAGCCAGGGACAGGAGGGCGTCGCCCAGGTCGCCTTCACGGTCGATCGGCGCGGCACGGTGTTGAGCGCCAGGATCGCGCGCGGCAGCGGCTATCCGCTGCTCGACGAAGAGGCCCTGGCCACCGTCCGCCGCGCTTCGCCGCTGCCGCCGCCGCCCGACGACGTGCCGGGCGACCCGGTCGAGGTGGTCGTGCCGGTCGACTTCTTCGTGCGCTGAGGTCTCCAAGGGCCTCAGTGAAGATGAGTTGGCTCGCCTAGGATCACCAACCTTTCGGGTTCAGCCGAAGGACTGTGGCGAACATTGGGAATAATCAATGTTTGTTGCGACTGCTTCTCATTGATGTGGCGATAGGTGGAAGTTAAGAGCGCCTCGCATTGTCAGGAACAGAGGCGCTCGGTTGATCCCAGCCGGGCAGGGCTTCGGGGATCGAGATCATGAGAAACACTTCCACCCAAGGCGTTCGCAGCTTGAGCCGGCGCGCCTTGAGCGCCGCCGCCGTCGCGGGCGTCGCCGGCCTGGGCCTGTCAGCCGCCGCCAGCGCGGCGACCGTCGCCGACGAGGCCGTGGCCACCGCCGCGCCGGACAACGGCGACACCACCGAAGTCTCCGGCGTCCAGGTCGACAGCAAGAAGGCCCAGGCCGCTTCGCCGAAGATCACCGCGCCGCTGCGCGATACCCCCAAGTCGATCACCGTCATCCCGCGCGACCTCATCGACCAGACCGGTTCGGTCAGCCTGGTCGAGGCGCTGCGCACCGTGCCCGGCATCACCTTTGGCGCGGGCGAGGGCGGCAACCCGGTCGGCGACCGTCCGTTCCTGCGCGGCTATGACGCCCAGTCGGCCACCTATGTCGACGGCCTGCGCGACATCGGCTCCCAGTCGCGTGAAGTGTTCAACGTCGAGAACGTCGAGGTCGTGAAGGGCGCGACCGGCAGCTACGGCGGCCGCGGCGGCGCCGGCGGCGGCGTCTTCATCAACAACAAGGCCCCGAGCCTGAAGGACTCGATCGGCGGTCAGGTCGCGGTCGGCACCGCCGACTACAAGCGCGCCACCTTCGACGTGAATCACGTGGTCGCCGAAGGCGTGGCCGTACGCCTGAACCTGATGGCCCACGACGCCGGCGTCGATGGCCGCGACGAGGTCCACTACAGCCGCTGGGGCGTGGCCCCTTCGGTCGCCTTCGGCCTGGGAACCGACAACCGCGTCGTCGTCAGCTACTATCATATGCAGAGCGACGACATCCCCGACAGCGGGATCCCGTACAACAACCCGACCTTCGTGGCCCGCACCGACGGCCGCGCGCGCGTCTACCAGACCGGCGACGGCCAGCCGCTGCTCGCCGATCGCAGCGCCTGGTACGGCGTCAAGGGCCGCGACTTCCGCCGCGAGCGGGTCGACATGGGCACGGTCCGCTTCGAGCACGATTTCGGCGACAACCTGCACCTGCGCAACACCACCCGCTACGCCGAGACGGGCCAGGACTACATCTGGACCCAGCCCGACGACAGCAAGGGCAACATCTACTACGGCCTGGTCTGGCGCCGTCCCAACAGCCGCGTCAGCGAGGTCAGCACCCTGACCAACCAGACCGACTTCTACGGCAAGTTCCAGACCGGCTCGATCCAGCACAACTTCGCCACGGGCCTGGAGCTGTCGCGCGAGGAAGGCGAGAACGACAGCTACAACGTCTATTACAACGGCGCCCTGGCCTCGACGTTCAGCAGCTGCTCGGCCGCGGCCATCGCCGCCTATGTCTGCACGACGCTGGCCAATCCCAACACCAGCGACCCTTTCACCGGCACGATCTCGCGGGTCAACAACCCCAACAATTCGCGCACGGTCACCAAGTCGATCTACGGCTTCGACACCATCGAGTTCGACGAGCACTGGCAGGTGAACCTGGGCCTGCGCTACGACAGCTACGACGCCCGCTACGTCAGCGCCCGGGCGACGACCACGCCGTTCGCCCGCTCGACCTACGAGCGCAAGGACGACCTGCTGAACTACCAGGCCGCGGTGGTCTACAAGCCGACGACGGCCGGCGCGATCTACCTGTCCTACGCCACTGCCTCGACCCCGGCCGGCAACGCCCTGAACCAGGGCAGCGACGGCAACGCCCTGTCGAGCACGGTCAACGCCAACCTCAGCCCGGAAGAAAACGCCACCCTCGAGGCCGGCGCCAAGTGGGACGTGTTCGGCGGCAAGCTCAGCCTGACCGGCGCGGCGTTCGAGGTGAAGACCACCAACGCCCGCATCACCCAGACCGACGGCACCGTGGCCATGGCCGGCGAGAAGCGCGTGCGCGGCTACGAGCTGGGCGCGTCCGGCTCGATCACCGACAAGTGGGACGTCTTCGGCGGCTACACCTATCTCGACGCCATCCTGGTCAAGAACGGCGGTTCGGGCGCGGCGGCGGGCCTGACCGACGGCATGCAGTTCCCCAACACGCCCAAGCACAGCTTCGCGGTGCAGACGACGTACGAGGTTCTGCCGAAGCTGAAGGTCGGCCTGGGCGCCAACTACCAGGCCAAGGTCATGGGCAACGCCAGCGCCACCACGCCCAAGTGGGTGCCGGACTATTGGCGGTTCGACGCCAACGCCACCTACACCATCAACCAGAACCTCTCGGCCAGGCTCAACATCCAGAACCTGACCGACGAGGTCTACTACACCCAGGCCTACGCCTCGCACTACGCGACCATCGCGCCGGGGCGCTCGGCCGTCCTGTCGCTGAACGCCAAGTTCTAAGCGCGGCGACATCCCTGAACCGGCCGCGTCCGCCTTTCGGCGGGCGCGGCCTTTCGCTTTGGTGAGGGTCCATGGACACCGCCTCGGAAAACGTCTCCCCGGACGACATCGCCGCCGCCGTCGCCAAGGTCCTTTCAGGGCCGCCCGAGACCGCGCGAGCCTGGCTGGCGCAGCAGGCCGCCGCCGGCGTCGCCGAGGCCCAGGCCCTGCTGGGGCAAATGCTGCTCGACGGCGCCGGCGGTCCCGCCGACCCGGCCGGCGCCCTGGCGCTGTTCCTGCGGGCCGCCGGGGCGGGGCATCCGATGGCGCTGAACATGGTCGGCCGCTGCTACGAGAACGGCTGGGGTGTGGCGGCCAACCTCGCCGTCGCGGCGCAGTGGTATCTCCAGGCCGCCGAGGCCGGTTCCGACTGGGGCATGTACAACCTCGCCACCCGGCTGATGCTGGGCGAGGGCGTGGAGGCCGATCGCAAGTCCGCCCTGGCCTGGTTTCAGCGAGCGGCCGAGTTGGGTCACGCCAAGTCGATCAACGTGGTGGGCGGCTTCTACGAGGACGGCTGGGAGGTCGAGCAGGACTTCGCCAAAGCCCGGGACTGCTACGCCAGGGCCGCGGCCGGCGGCGACTTTCGCGGCCATTTCAACTTCGGTCGGGTGCTGGCCGCCGAGGGCGAGATCGCCGGCGCGCAGGCGCAGTTCGAACAGGCGGCGACAACCGCGACGGCCGCGTTCACGGCGAAGATGGTCGCTTTCCTCCGCAGCGCGCCCGTCGCGGCCTATCGCGACCTCGCCGATCGCCTGGACGCCTCCGGTCCGGCGGCGGGCTAGGGTTCGACGGTGATGACGATCCTGCCCCGGCCAACGGCCAGCCCGCTGCTGGCGGCCACGCGCGCCAGCATCTCGGCCAGGGTCGCGTCGTCCACGGGGACGCGACCTTCGGGGGTCTGGACCTGCACGTCGACCGGCAGGGGCGGCGCGAAGCGGCGCTGGCGGTCGATCGATCCGATCTCGTTCAGAACCCCCGCCGCCACCAGGTCGACGACCAGTCGATGCAGCGTCGACCGGTTGACGCGCTGGCCCCGGTTGTGGGCGGTCCACCAGACCTGTTCCATGTCGAAGGGCGCGTCCATCCCGTCGAGCAGTTCGATCAGTTCGCGACGCTTGTCGGTGAGTTTGAGGCCGATCCGGGCGCAGCGCTCAGACACGGCCTGGCGAGGCCCGTCCATCGGCGGGCTCTGTTGCGGAGGCTGGGCTTGAGCGTGGATCACGGCGGGAGATATCGGCCTAGGTTGGGCGCGCGGATGGTGCGCGGCCAAGCCTTATCGTTTGGTGCTGGCGTGTCGATGCGCTGGAAGCAAGGTTGGGAAAATGTATAGCGCGGCCAACATCACGGTAAGGCGGGCATGAAGGTCTTCCTGCTCGAGGACGATCCCGAGACCGCTGCGTTCATCGAGCGCGGCCTGACGGAGCGTGGCCATGTGGTGGAGGTCGAGGCCGATGGCTCGGTGGCGCTGCGGCGCCTGGCCGAGCGTGATTTCGACGTGCTGGTGCTCGACCGAATGGTGCCGGGCGTCGATGGGCTGTCGGTCCTGAAGGCGATCCGCGCTCAGGGACGGACGACGCCGGTCCTGTTCCTGACGGCGATGGCCCAGATCGCTGATCGGGTCGACGGCCTGGAGGAGGGGGCCGACGACTACCTCGTCAAGCCGTTCGCCTTCGTCGAGCTCGCCGCGCGCGTGGCGGCGCTGGGGCGCAGGCCGCCGACGGGCGAGTTCGATGCGGTGCTGCGCGTGGCGGACATCGAGATGAACCTGCTGCGCCGGGAGGTGCGTAGGGGCGGGCGCTCGGTCGACCTGCAGCCCCGGGAATTCACCTTGCTGGAGCAACTGATGCGCAATCCCGGCCGCATCGTCACGCGGACCATGCTGCTCGAAAAGGTCTGGAACTTCGGTTTCGATCCCAAGACCAACATCGTCGAGACCCACATGTCCCGGCTGCGCAGCAAGCTGAACGAAGGCTTCGAGCGCAGCGCCATCCGCACGGTCCGAGGCTCCGGCTACATGATGAACGACGATGCGTAGTCGAACGCCCAGGACCGTTCGTGGCCTCAGCCTCGTGGTGGCGGGGATTTCCTGCGTCCTGACGCTGGCGGTCGGGGTGGTGACGTTCAGCATGGTCCACCACGAGATCGAGCGGCAGCTGGATCATCGCATCGAGCTGGAAACCCAGTCGCTCCTCGCCACCTACGAGCGGGCAGGCTTCGACGTGCTGGTGCGGGCGGTGACCGATCGCGACCGGCGTCCGGCCCGGGGCACGCTGGGTTATCTGGCGGGGCGGTCCGAGGCCGGCAGCCGCATGGGCTATATCGTGCTCGACGCGTCGGGCAGGCGAAGAGCCGGGGACTTCCAGGCCGAGACGCCGCCGCCCGGCTGGAGCGAGTTCATCCGGTTCCGCCGGCCCGACGGCAGCAGCGGCGTCGCCCAGGCGATGAATGCGCCGCTGCCGGGCGGCGGCCGACTGGTCGTGGCCGCCGACCGCGCCGACCTGCTCGATATCGACCGCGCCCTGCTGCGCGTTTTCCTGATCAGCGCTGGCCTGGTGGCGGCGGTGGGCGTGCTGGCGACCTTGGGCTTCGGCGGGGTCGTGCAACGGCGGCTCAACGCGATCCACGGCGCGGCCGAAGGGATCATGGCCGGCGACATGCGTCGCCGCATGCCGGTCGACGGCTCGGGCGGCGAGTTCGACCAGCTGGCCGCGGTGCTCAATCGCATGCTCGATCGCATCGAGGCCCTGATGAGCAATCTGCGCCAGGTCTCGGGCGACATCGCCCACGACATCCGCACCCCCCTGACCCGCCTGCGCGCGCGCCTGGAGGATATCGAAGCGGAGACAACCGATGGCGCCCGGAAGGCGCGCGTCGAGGGCGCGTTGAACGAGGTCGACGACCTGCAGGGCCTGCTGTCGGGTCTTCTCGCGCTCGCGGAGATCGAAGGACGTTCCGTGCGCGACCGTTTCGTGGCCCTGGACCTCGTCGCGCTCGTCCACGAACTGGCCGAAGCCTATGGTCCGGCCCTGGAAAAGGCCGGCATGGCGCTGTCGCTCGATCTGGAGTCCGCGACCGTTCGCGGCGATCGGCCCTTGCTGTTGCAGGCGCTGTCGAACCTGATGGACAACAGCCTGTTCCACGCGGGCGCGGGGGCTCGGATCCGTATATCGACGCGAGCGAGCGGTGACAGTGTCCGGGTGGTGTTCGGCGATGACGGGCCGGGCGTGCCGCCCGAAGATCGCGACAGAATCTTCAAGCGCTTCGTGCGTCTCGATCCGTCGCGCACCACGGCGGGCCACGGCCTTGGCCTGGCGACAGTGGCCGCCATCGTCTCAGCTCACGGCGGCGATATCGCCGTGACGCCTTCGGCGCGTGGGCTGCAGTTCGAGATCAACCTCGTGGCCGGCGGCTAATATGTCAGGCGACGCCCGGCCCTCGGGTCGGAACGCGTTACGCTCTGACGCTTTGAGCCGCGCTCATCAGTCGATGGTCGGCAGCCGCACGATGAAGGTGCTGCCCAGGTGCTCGCCCGCGCTCTCGACCTCGATCGTCCCGCGATGCAGCGCCACCAGTTGCTTGACCAGGGCCAGGCCGATGCCCAAGCCGCCCTGGGCCTTGGTCAGATGGTCCTCGACCTGGGCGAAGATCTCGAAGATGCGCGACTGCATCGCCGGCGGGATGCCGACCCCGGTATCGGTGACGCGGATCTCGACCTCGGCGTCCAGGCGTCGCGCCGTCAGCGTGATCTCGCCGCCGGGCGGGGTATATTTGGCGGCGTTGTTGAGCAGGTTGGCCACGATCTGCGCCACGCGCGTGTGGTCTGCGTCGAGCCAGATAGCCTCGTCGGGCAGGTCGGCGTCGAAGCGGTGCGAGCCGGCGTCGATATTGTGCTGGCTGGCTTCGATCGCCGAACGCAGCGCGTCGCCCAGTTCGATCCGCTCCTTCTTCAACGAGATCTTGCCCTGGCTGACGCGCGAGACGTCGAGCAGGTCGTCGACCAGGTGGGAGAGGTGCGACAGCATCCTGTCCATGCGCACGCGGATGTCCCTGGCCCGCTCGGGCGGGATGTCCTTGTTGAGCAGGTGCAGGCCGCCGCCCAGGGCCGCGACCGGGTTGCGAAGCTCGTGCGCCAGCACGGCCAGGAAGTTGTCCTTGTGGCGGTCGGCCCGGCGCAGGGCCTGGGCGGCCGCGTCCAGTTCGTCGCGCTGGCGCTCGATCTGCTGGCGCTGCTGGTGCAGGTCGAAGAACACGGCGGCCTTGCTGCGCAGGACGTTCGGCTCGATCGGCTTCTGGATGAAATCGACCGCCCCGGCCTCGTAGCCGCGGAAGCGGCGCTGCAGGTTGGCGGCGCCGGCCGTCAGGAAGATGATCGGGATATGCCGGGCGCGCTCGCTGCCGCGCATGAACTCGGCCAGTTCGAAGCCGTCCATGCCGGGCATCTGCACGTCGAGCAGCGCCAGGGCGACCTCGTGCGTCAGAAGAAGCTCCAGGGCCTCCTCGCCCGATCGCGCCTTCAGGCAGGTCAGGCCGTCGCGCTGGAGCAGGGCCTCCAGCGCCAGCAGGTTCTCTTCGAGGTCGTCGACCAGGAGGAAGTTGATCGGCTTTTCGGCGATCATCGCGTGGTTCCCAAACTCGACAGGTACGATGCGATCGCATCGATGGTCATGATGGCGGCTCCCGGGCTCGCTTCGAGGGCGGCGAGCGGCATGGCCCGGGAATGGGCGAAGTTCGGATCCTCGACGATCGCCGTCCCGCCCGCCTGCGTCACGGCCCGCAGACCCGCCGCGCCGTCATGGTTGGCGCCGGTCAGGACGACGCCGACCAGGGCCTCGCCGAAGGCGTCGGCGGCGCTCTCGAACAGCACGTCGATCGACGGCCGCGAATAGTTCACCGGCTCGTCGGTGGAGATGGCCAGGGTTCCGTCCGTCTCCACGAGGAGGTGGTAGTCGGACGGCGCGAAGAAGACGGTCCCGCCGACCAGAGGCTCCTTGTCCTCGGCCTCCTTCACCGTCAGCCGGCACTTGGCCTGGAGCAGGGAGACCAGAACGTTGTCGCGGTCCGGCGGCACGTGCACCACCACCAGCACCGGCAGGACGAAGCTGGCGGGCAGGGCGGGCAGGATGGTCAGCAGCGCCTGGACGGCGCCGGCCGAGGCGCCGATCACGACAGCCTTCAAGGGGGCTTTCACGGGTGCGGCGCTCATGGTTCGCGCCTCTGGTAGATCTTCTCGCCGGGGACGAAGTCCGAGAAGCCGCCAGCGTGGGCAGAGAACCGCAGGCTCTCCTTCGAGCCCAGGCCCAAGAAACCCTTGCGGGCCAGGGAGTCGTGGAACAGGCCGATGGCGCGGTCCTGCAGGGGGCGATCGAAATAGATCATCACGTTGCGGCACGAGATCAGGTGCATCTCGGCGAAGACTGCGTCGGTGACCAGGCTGTGGTCGGAGAACACGACCCGTTCGCGCAGCGTCTTGTCGAACACGGCCCGGCCGTAGGCGGCGGTGTAATAGTCCGAGAGCGAGGACCGCCCGCCGGACTTCTGGTGGTTCTCGGTGAACTTGCGGATGCGCTCGAGCGGATAGACCCCGGCTTCGGCGGCGGCCAGGGCCTCGGGATTGATGTCGGTCGCGTAGAACAGCGTCCGGTCGTAGAGGCCTTCCTCGCGGAACAAGATGGCCAGGGAATAGACTTCCTCGCCCGTGCTGGAGCCGGCGATCCAGACCTTCAGCGACGGGTAGGTCTTCAGGTGGGGCAGCACGCTCTCGCGCAGCGCCCGGAAATAGGACGGGTCGCGGAACATCTCGCTGACCTGGACGGTCAGATAGTCGAGCAGTCGCGGCAGCAACGACGGGTCGTGCAGCACACGGTCCTGCATCGCCGAGATGGTCGGGAACGCCAGCTGGTCGCGCGCCTGCACCAGGCGTCGCTTGATCGACGCCCGCGCATAGTGGCGGAAATCGTAGTGGTAGCGCTGGTACAGCGCCTCCAGCAGCAGCTGGATTTCGAGGTCGACGACGGCTTCGGGCACTGGGGTCGCCTATCTCGGCATCCAGACCCGGACGAGCGATAGCAGCTTGTCCACGTCGATGGGCTTGGCCATGTAGTCGTTGGCGCCGGCGGCGATACAGCGTTCCTGGTCGTCGGGCATGGCCTTGGCGGTCAGCATCAGGATCGGCAGCTTGGCCCACTTGGGGTCATTGCGGATCTCGCGAGCGGCGGTCAGGCCGTCCATCACCGGCATCATCACGTCCATCAGCACCAGATCGACGGCGCGGGCGGGATCCTCGGCCGCGCGGGCCAGGGCGTCGATCGCTTCCTGGCCGTTGCGGGCGATCTCGACGATGGCGCCGCGGGGCTCCAGCACGTTGGTCAGGGAGTAGACGTTGCGGATGTCGTCCTCGACGATGAGGATCCGCCGCCCTTCCAGCACCGCGTCGCGATTGCGCGCCTTCTGGATCATCTTCTGCTGCTCGGCCGGCAGTTCCGAGACCACTTGGTGCAGGAACAGCGACACTTCGTCGAGCAGGCGCTCGGGCGACTTGGCGCCCTTGATGATGATCGAGCTGGAATAGCGGCGCAGCCGTTGCTCGTCGTCGGCCGACAGGTCGTGGCCGGTATAGACGATCACCGGCGGGAAGGCGCGGTCGCCGTCCTGGCTGAGGGTTTCCAGCAGGGTGAAGCCCGAAGCGTCCGGCAGCGACAGGTCCAGCACCATGCAGTCGAAGGTCTGCTGCTTGAGCTGTTCGAGGCATTCGGCGGCGGTGCCGACGCCGACGGTCTCGACGTCGCCAGACGACAGCAGCTTGCCGACGGCGTCGCGCTGCACCGGGTCGTCCTCGACGATCAGCACTCGCCGCACCGAGCCGGCCAGCTTGGCCTCCAGTCCCCGCAGCACGTCGGCCAGGTCCTCGTGCCGGACCGGCTTGACCAGATAGCCGATGGCGCCGAGCGACAGGGCGGTCTGGGCGTGGTCGCTGGCCGAGACCACGTGGATCGGGATGTGGCGCGTGGCGTCGTCGCGCTTCAGGCGGTCCAGCACCATCAGGCCGGACTCGTCGGGCAGGCCGACGTCGAGCACCACGGCGCTGGGCTTGAAGCGCTTGGCCAGCTTCAGGGCCTCCTCGGCGGTGCCGGCCACCAGGCACTGGAAGCCGATCTCGCGCGAGAGGTCGCGCACGATGCCGGCGAACACCTCGTCGTCCTCGATGACCAGCAGCACGCGTCGCGAGCCGCCCAGCTGTTCACGGTCGTCCTCCACGGTCTGAGCCGGCCGCGCGGCGCGCTGCGGCGACCCGGTGGGCGCCGGCGCTTCGGCGCGAACCTGAGTGTCGCGCGGCGCGATACGGGCGGGATCGTAGGCGACGGGCAGGGTCACCGTGAAGGTGCTGCCCTGGCCGGCCTGGCTCTCCAGGCCGATCATGCCGCCCAGCAGCCGTGACAGCTCGCGCGAGATCGACAGGCCAAGGCCGGTGCCGCCGTATCTGCGGCTGATCGTGCCGTCGGCCTGGCGGAAGGCTTCGAAGATGCTTTCCTGCTGCTCGCGCGCGATGCCGATGCCGGTGTCCTTGACCGCGAAGGCGAGGCTCTCGGCGGCCGGCTTGATGGCCAGGGTGACGCCGCCCTTCTCGGTGAACTTGAAGGCGTTGGACAGCAGGTTCTTGAGGATCTGCTGCAGGCGCTGGCGGTCGGTCTCGAAGGCGGCCGGGCAGGCGGGATCGATCTCGATCTCGAAGGCCAGGCGCCGCTCGTCGGCGACCGGCTGGAACAGCTGGCGCAGGTCGCTCACCAGGCGCTGCACGCTCACCGTCTCGGGCCGCACCTCGATGTGGCCGGCCTCGATCTTCGAAAGGTCGAGGATGTCGTTGATCAGCGTCAGCAGGTCGTTGCCCGACGAGGCGATGGTCTGAGCGAACTTCACCTGTTCGTTCGACAGGTTGCCGTCGGGGTTGTCGCTCAGCAGCTTGGACAGGATCAGCAGCGAGTTCAGCGGCGTGCGCAGTTCGTGGCTCATATTGGCCAGGAAGTCGGACTTGTACTGGCTGGCCTGTTCCAGCTCGCGCGCCTTCAAGGTGACGGCCGCGGTGCTGCGCTCCAGTTCGTCGCGCTGGGTCTCAAGCGTCTGGGCCTGTTCCTCCAGCTGGCTGTTGGTCTGTTCCAGCTCGACCTGCTGCTGCTCCAGTCGGGTCTGGGATTCCTTGAGGGCGCGGCTCTGCTCCTCGAGCTCCTCGTTGGAGACCCGCAGCTCCTCGCTCTGCACCTGCAGCTCTTCGGACTGACGCTGGGTTTCCTCCAGGGCGTTCTGCAGTTCGACGCGATAGCGGGCCGAGCGCAGGGCGATGCCGATCGAGGCCGAGGCCTGGTCGAGCAGGCTCAGCACCTGGTCGCCCACCGGATGCAGGAAGCCCAGCTCGATGACGGCGTTGACCGTGTCGTCGGCATGGGTCGGGACCAGGACGAGGTGGCGCGGCTTGTCGGCGCCCAGGGCCGAGCCGATGGTCATGTAGCCGTCCGGCACGTCGCGGACGATCGTCGCTCGCCCTTCGGCGGCGACCTTGCCCAGCAGGCCTTCCTTCAGGCTGAACCGCAGGGGCACGTTGGCGTCGGCGGGAATGCCCAGGGCGGCGGCGCGATAGAAGTGGCCGTTCTCGCCCTTGAACAGCGCGCCGGCCTGGAAGCCCAGATAGCCGGCCAGGAATGACAGGATGCCGTCGGACAGCTCCTCGACCGACTTGTCGCCCATCATCGCATCGGAGAGCCCGACCTGGCCCGATTGCAGCCATTCCTCGCGAGCGCGGGCGGTGGCCGCCCGACGGACCAGGATGAATACGGCGATGGTCAGTAGAGCGCCCAGCAGGCCCGAGAGCACGCCGCTGGCCGTGGCCGTCTTGTAGGCTTCCTGCATCTCGGCGATGCGCAGTGCGCGCAGCCGGTTTTCCTCCTGCCGCATGACGTCAAGCTGGCTGCGGATGGCGTCCATCTCGGTCTTGCCGCGATCGGTGGAAACGACCGCCAGCGCCGCCTGGGCGCCCTGGCTGCGGCGCAGGGTGATGGTCTCGTCCAGCTCGGCCAGCTTGGCGTCGATGTGCTTGCGCAGCTGCCGGGTGTTGGCCTGCTGATCGGCGTTGTCCTGGGTCAGTGAGGCGACGGCCTCTATGCGGGTCGCTGCGGCGGTGACCGCGCTCTGGTAGGGCTCCAGATAGCGGTCGTTGCCGGTCAGCAGGTATCCGCGCTGGCCAGTCTCGGCGTCCTGGGCGGTGGAGAGCAGTTCGTCCAGCGCGATCAGCACCTTGTGGGAGTGCATGATCATCTGGTTGTTGGTCCGCAGCACCTGGATGTTGCGATAGGCGATCGTGCCGCTGATCAGGAAGAAGGCCAGCACGGTCACGAGGCCGAGGGTGGTCCACAGGTCCACGTTCGTGCGTGCGGCCTCGCGGGTGGAAGGGGTCAGCGACATGAGAAACTCGAACTGTGGGCGTGGGCCGCGCTTGTCGGGCCGGAACAGGGGAAAAGGGGCGGACAGGGGTCGATCACGTCGACGTCCATGCCAGTCGGCTGATTGTCGCCGGCCTCGAATTTGATCTGAAAATCACAAGTCCCCCGATCACGGACATCGCCGTGCAAGGTCCGTGAACGCGGATCTACGGCAAAGGTTCAACATGAAGGCGGCTTTTCGCGCTGGCGTCAGAGCATCGCCATTCAGGCTGTCGGCCGATCCGAGCCGCTGGCGAGCGCGCGGCGGCAGCCGGTTCTCGTTGCCGGATCAGCGCTTAGCCTTGAAGGCGCGCGACGAGTTCAGCTTTGGTCGCGGCGTGCGCGATCTTGCCGATCATGTGGCGCAATGACACCCGCTCATGCTCGGGATCGTCGCTGGCCAGGCAGTCGCTCGCCAAGGTGACGAGATAGTCGCGCTGGCGATCCTGAGCGCCAGCCGCGCCACGGATCAGCGCAACGGGAAGCCGAAGCCTTCCAAGGCTTGGCGCAGGCGTTCGCGGCCGTTCAACACCTTGGCGTTGCTGACCCGGTTGACGATCGCCGCGCTCCAGCCGGTCGGCGGCAGGCCCTGCGAGGTCTGGAAGGCGCTGAGGGTCTCGTCATAGGCCCGCACCGGCGCGTCCTGAACCGCGAGGTCGTAGGTTTCGCGATGCAGGACCGCCGCCTGCGAGAGCCTTGGCTTGATGGCGGTCGGCGCGGCGGGATCGGGATGGCCCACGACGAGGCCGAACACGGGCAGCACCAGCGGCGGCAGGCCAAGTTCGGCCGCCACTTCCTCGGGGCGATTGCGGATCGCGCCGATATAGACCGAGCCCAGGCCCAGGGATTCCAGGGCGGTCACGGCGGCCTGGGCCGCCAGCGCCGCGTCGACCGCCGCCACCAGGAAGCTCTCCAGGTAGTCGAGGGCTTCCTTGCCCTGGCCGGCCTGGCGGGTGATGCGTTCTGCCCGGGCCAGGTCGGCCAGCCAGACCAGCAGCAGCGGGGCTTGCCGGATGTGCGCCTGGCCGCCGGCCAGGTCCGCCAGCCGCGCCTTGCGTTCCGAATCCTCGACGGCGACGACGCTCCACAGCTGAAGGTTCGACGACGTCGCCGCCGACTGAGCGCTGGCGACCAGTGTTTCCAGCACGCCGTCGGCCAGAGGATTGGGCAGATAGGCCCGCACCGACCTGTGGGCCAGCAGTCCCTCGATGGTCGGGTTGAGCAGCGCCGCGATCGAGGGAGCATCGCGTCCATAGCGAGCGCTCAGCAGCGGGTGATCAGCCGTCTCGGCCGGCAAGGCGGCGAGCGAGGTGACGGAAGCGGACATGGATGCTCCTAACGCGAAGGGGCGGCGGCCGTGTCCGGCGAGGTGGGCTCGGCGGAGGCGACGGGTTCGGTGGGCGGGCGCCTCAGGGCGTAGCGGCGGGCAGAGATCTGGGCGCCTTCCATCAGCAGCGGCCCCAGGCGCCAGTACTCGGCCAGGGGCTCGCGATCGCCCGGCGGGGCGTCCCAGATGTGGTCGCGGCGCATCTGGCCCAGCGCGCCCGAGGCCCTGACGGCCTCTGGATCGACGATCTCGGGCGCTCCCTGATCGGGGCTGACATAGATGGCGTCGGAAGCGCAGTAGAGCTCGCACATGAAGCAGGTCTGGCACTGATCGAGGCGGGCGATCACCGGTGGTCCGCCGGTCGGCGACGGATCCAGGACGTGGGTGGGGCAGGCGCTGACGCAGGAGCCGCAGCCGTTGCACAGGTCTTCGAAGATATGGGCGATCACGCCGCGGCCTCCACGGCGTTTCGTTGCCGGCCCGGCTCGTAGCGGGTCCAGAGTTGGTCCAGTCCGCCGACCAGAAGCCGCCTGCCGCCATCGGCGGAGAGATCCGGGGCGTCGGCCCGTGCGTGCAGGCCGCGCGTCTCGTCGCGCTCGAGGGCCGCGCGGGTCGACCAGCGGGCGCTGGCCAGCAGGGCGGCGGTTTCGCGGGCGGCGACCTGGTCGACGCCTTCTGCCCGTCGATGGTTCGCAACGGTGACCCAGGCGTCGTCGAGACGGATCAGGGAGGCCTCCAACGTCTCGCGGCGGCGCCACAAGGCCTTGTCGTAGCTCAACATCTCGTCCTGCACGGTCTGGATGGCGGCGCGTTCGTCGACCGCCGCGACAGCGCCGGCCGGTCTCAAGCCCGCACGACCGGCTGGGGCGGCTGGCTCGCCGGCGCGCACGCCGTCGGCCTTGACCAGCCTGGCGCCCGCGATCCCCGCGATCTGGCCGGAGGTCAGGGCCCAGGCTGAGTTGGGCGAACCGCCGCCGCTGCTGGCCCCGACGATCAGTTCCCGCGTCGCCGTGTCGCCGGCGGCGAACAGGCCTCGCACCGTCGTCTGGCAGTCGTCATCGACGATCCGCAGGCCGCCCGTGCCGCGAATGGTGCCCTCGCCGAACAGCTTCACCTCGAAGCGCTCGTCGAACAGCCGCACGCCCTTGCGCTCGAAGGGCGCGACGGTGGCCGGCTGGATGCGGCGCAGGATCGGTCGCAGGGCAGGGGGCGCTTCGCTGAGATCGGCGAACACCGGCCCTTCCAGCATCGCCTTGGCCAGGGCGCGGTGGTGGTCGCGATCGGCCAGGGCCGGCGGGATATCCAACTCCTGGCCGGCCGCGTCGAAGAAGCGCGCGGCGGTGTAGGGCAGGGTCCGGGTCGAGCACCAGGCGGGCGACAGGGTGTAGATGCTGGAGAATTCCATGCCCGACAGCTCGGCGCCGGCTTCGGCCGCCATCAGGTGGCCGTCGCCGGTGTTGGTGTGGCTGCCGATCAGGCCCGAGCGAAAGGCGCAGCCGCCCGTGGCCAGGATCACCGCCCCGGCGCGGATGGTCCAGGCTCGGCGCTCCAGCCGCGCATAGCCGGCGGCTCCGGCGACCGAGCCGTCCTGATGGATGAGCAGTTCCAGCGCCGGATGGTGGTCGAGCACCCGCACCCCGCTGTCCAGCGCGTAGGCGCGCAGAGCTCGCAGGTACTCGGGGCCGCGCACGCCCGGATAGTAGGTGTTTCCATCGCCGTCGCGGCCGAAGGCGTAGTAGGGCGCGAGCTGGGGCAGGGTCCGCCAGGTGACGTCCAGCACCCGCTCCATCCAGGCCTTTTCGGCCAGGCCGTAGCTGCTGGGATAGCGCTTCTCGATCGCCGCTTGGCGCTGCTTGGGATCGGGCGGAACCCACCAGTGGCCGGGACCCGCGGTCGCGGTCACGCCGCTGGTTCCGACGAAGCCCTTGTCGACCAGCGTCACCGTCGCACCTTGCTGGGCGGCCGCGATGGCCGCCCAGGCCGCCGCCATGCCGCCGCCGATGACCAGCACCTCGGTCGACAGATCCAGACCGCTCATTTGTCCCCGTAAGCCTTCATCTCGATCTCCGTTCGATGTCGGGGGCGAACCTAGGGGCTCGCCGCCGCCAGGGATAACGAGGCGTTCTCAAGCCGGATATTCAGCCGGGTCATGGGTGGCCTTCGCCTTGGTCTGGCGCACGAATCGACCGCTCAGGAGGTCGCCGGCCTCCGGAGGCAGGCGGTGGAACAGGGGCAGCGACAGCAGCGACAGGCCGCCCATGACGAAGAAGCTGATCGAGATGTCCAGCGCCGTGAAGTTCGCGCCTTGGCGCAGCGTCAGCAGGCTTTGCAGGGTGGTGGCGGCCAGCGCCACGCCCAGGCTCTGGGCCAGTTCCTGGGTCATGCTGGCCAGCGCGCTGGCGCCGCCCAGCGACCGGTCGGGCACGTCGGCGAAACACAGCGCCGACAGGGCGGTGAACTGCAGCGATCGCAGGAATCCGCCGAGCAGCAGCAGGGCGAAGATCAGCGCGTGCGGTGTCGAGGCCTGGAAAAGGCCGATGCCCGCCAGCAGCAGGCCGGTCAGGGCGCCGTTGACGATCAGCACGCGGCGAAAGCCGTAGCGTCGCAGCAGCGCCGTCGCCGGCGCCTTCATGAGCAGCGCGCCCATGGCGCCGGCGAACGAGATGACGCCCGACCGCAGGGGCGACATCCCGAAGCCGACCTGCAACAGCAGCACAAGCAGGATCGGCGAGGCTCCCATGGCCACCCGCCATACGCCGCCGCCGAATATGGCCACGTTCATGGGCGGGATGCGTAGCAGCGACAGGTCCAGGATTGGCGAGCGCGCCGACCGGGCGTGGTTGACGTAAGCCGCGAGCGCCAGCACGCCCAGCGCCCCAAGGCCGGCGATCGCGCCGGGCGGCCAGCTTGGCCTTCCCACTTCGCCCAGGGCCGTCACCAGGGCCGCAACGCCGCCGCCAGCCAGGACGAAGCCCTTGAGGTCGAGACGGCCGCCGGCTTCGCCGCGCAGGTCCGGGACGACCAGCAGAGCGGCCACGAGGCCGATCAGTCCCACGGGCGCGCTGAGCAGGAAGATCCACCGCCATGACGCCGCCTCGACGATGACGCCGCCGATCAAGGGGCCGAGTATGGGTCCCAGCACCGCTGGGACGGTCAGGATCGACATGGCTCTGACGATCTGGTCGCGCGGCGTGGCGCGCAGGATCACGACCCGCCCCACCGGCGTCATCAGAGCGCCCGCCACGCCTTGCAGCACGCGGGCGGCCAGCAGTTGCGCAAGGTCGGTCGCCAGGCCGCACAGGGCCGAGGACAGGGCGAAGAGGCCCATCGCCGCGCAGAACACACGTTGCGGGCGCCGAAGCGATTGGCCGTCCAGTCGCTGAGCGGGATGCAGACGGCCACGCTGAGCATGTAGGCGCTGATCGCCAGGTTCAGCCGGATCGGGCTTTCACCCAGAGCCTTGGCCATGGTCGGCAGGGCGGTGGCGATCGCCGTCCCCTCCAGGCCCTGCATCAGCAGGCCGCAGCCGACGACGAGCGGGATCAGGACGGAGGACGCGTCGGGGCGCTCGATAGGGCGGGGCAAGAAGGATCGATCTTTGGATGGCGAGCGCGGTGGAGCCGCTCCCCCGTGCGGCGGGGAAGCGGCCTTGGTCGGCGTGGACTTAGAGGTCGGTCCAGAGCGGTTCGTCGGCGATCAGCACGCGGTCGAGCAGGCGAGGGAAGTCGCCATAGTTCCGGATGGCGATGTGGACGGCGGCGCGGTTGTCCCAGAACGCCACCGAGCCGGGGCGCCACTTGAAGCGCACCTGGTATTCGGGCTTGCGGTACTGGTCGAGGATCTCGGTCAGCAGCGCGTTGCTCTCCGCGCGGTCCAGCCCGATGACCTGCGGCTTCTGGGTGAAGTTCACCCACAGGATCGAGGCGCCGGTCTCGCGGTGCTTGCGGACGATCGGGTGGGCCACGATCGGATAGTCGTGACCGGCCGCGAGCAGGGCGTCGCGGAAGTCGTGGGTGACGTGCAGGCCTTCCAGGCGCGCCTTGGTCTCGGGTTTCAGACCCTCATAGGCCGCGCCGGCGTCCACCCAGACGGTGTCGCCGCCGACCTCTGGCAGGTCGATCGCCCGCAGCACCGCGCCCCAGGTCGGCACCAGCCGCCAACTGGTGTCGCTGTGATAGCCGGCCTGGACCAGCCCAGCACCCGCCGCCTTGCGGGTCTCGAACAGATAGGGATCCGGCGGCTCGATCTTGTGGATCGGCTTGTTGTTGGCGTCCGAGCGCGTGGTGGGGTGGGTGTAGAGCGGGCCGAAATTGGCGGCGAAGGCGGCCTGGCTTTCGGCGTCCAGGGCGTGCTGGTCGCGGAAGAAGACCACCTTGTAGCGCAACAGCGCGGCCTTGATGAAATCGCGATCCTCGGTGCTCAGTGGGCGGCTGAGATCGACGCCAGCGATCTCGGCCCCGATCGTCGGCTCCAGGGGCGAAAGCGTGAGGCCGGCGGTTTTGACCTCGGGGCGTCGCTCAAGCGTGACCGTCATGGATGTTCCTCCGCGCGGTCACTCATCGGCCGCTTGCGGAGGCTATAACGACGGCCGCCGAATGATCATGCGAGTTTGTAAAATACCGTTGGCGATGTTCGCCAATATACCTGAAGTCGAAGATTTGAATGTCGCGGAAACGATCTGCCCATGAAGTCTTGGCGCGTAATTTTGCGGCGGGCGTTGCTGTTCAGTCGAGCGCCTTGGGTAGAGGCAGCCATGGCTTATCCTCCCGGGCGTGAAGGCTTCGCCGGGCGGTAGCGGTCGATGTCGATGCCGTGGCGGCGCAGCTTGTCGTAGAAGGTCTTGCGCGGGGTCTGCAGCAGCGTCATCGCCGTGCGGGCGTCGCCGCCGCAGGCCGCCAGGGTCTCGCGGATGACCATCGCTTCGTAGCGGCCGGTGCGTTCGGCCAGACCCTCGTCGGCGCCCCGGACGGCGCCGTCTTCACCCAGGGCGGCCGAGGACAGCCCCAGGGCCACGCGCTCGGCGTAGTGCGCCAGTTCCCTGACGTTGCCGGGCCAGTCGTGACCCAGCAGGTGGTCGCGGATCGTCGCCGTCAGGCGCGGCGCCGGCCGCCGCAGCCTGGCCGCGGCCTCGGCCAGGAAATGGCCGAACAGCGCGGGCACGTCCTCGCGCCGCTCACGCAGGGGCGGAACGCCCAGGGTGACCACGTTCAGGCGGTAATAGAGATCGGCGCGGAAGGCGCCGTCGCGCACGGCCTCGGCCAGGTCGACCTTGCTCGCGGCGACGATCCGCAGGTCCAGGTGGCGCGGTTCGGACGCGCCGACGGGCCAGATCTCGCGCTCCTCGACCACCCGCAGCAGCTTGGCCTGCATGCTGGGTGACAGGCCCTCGATCTCGTCGAGAAAAAGCACCCCGCGATCGGCGCGCTCGATGCGGCCGATATTGGGGCGAAGGCCGCTGGCGCCGCCGGCCGCGCCGAACAGTTCGGTCTCGAACACGGCCTCCGGAAGAGCCGCGCAGTTGACCGCGACCATCGGCCGGGCGCGCCGCGCCCCCCCACGATGCAGGGCCTGGGCCACCAGGCCTTTGCCGACGCCGGTCTCGCCCTGGATCAGGACGTCGACCTCGGCCTCGGCCAGCTGGGCGATGGTGGCGCGCAGGCGCTGCATGACCGGCGTGTCGCCGAGCAGCATCGAGCCGCCGGGGTTCTGGGCGGCGGCTTCCAGGCGGCGGTTGTCCAGCACCAGCCGGCGCTTCTCCAGCGCGCGCGACAGGGCGGCTGTCAGCCGCTCCATCGGGAAGGGCTTGGAGACGAAGTCGTAGACCCCGTCCTGCAGGGCGGCGACGGCCATGGCCACGTCGCCGTGGCCGGTGATCAGCAGCACCGGGATGTCGGGGTCGATCGCCTGGGCGCGCTGGAACAGCGCCAAGCCGTCCATGCCAGGCATGCGCACGTCCGAAACGATGACGCCGTCGAAGTCGCGCGACACGGCCTTCAGCGCCGCCGGGGCGTTGTCGAACGCCATGACGTCGAAGCCGCGCAGGGCCAGGCCTTGGGCGACCGCGACCCGCAGGGCCTCGTCGTCGTCGACGAGCAGGATCTTGCCGGCCGGCGCGCTCATGGAACGGCCTTGCGCAGGGTCAGGATGAAGGTCGCGCCCTGGCCTGGCGTCGAGCTCGCCGTCAACTGGCCGCCGAAGTCGACGGCGATGTCGTGGGCGATGACGAGGCCAAGGCCCAGGCCGCGCGGCTTGGTGGTCAGGAAGGGCGTGAAGAGCGCGCGTTCCACCTCGGGCGCCAGGCCCGGGCCGTTGTCGCCGACAGCGATCTCGACCGTGCCCGCGTTTTCCCGCACCGTGACGGTGACGACGCCGTCTGCGCGGGCGCCTACCGCCTCGAAGGCGTTCTGCAGCAGGTTGACCAGCACCTGCTCGAGCCGGACTCTTTCGCCGAGCACGCTCAGCCCCGCCGTTTCGCCCTGGCGGATCAGCCGCGCCTCCTGGCGTCGCGAACGGCTGGCGGTCAGCAGCACCGAGCCGTCGATCACCTCGGTGACCAGGGTCGGCTCGACCCGGCCGTCGGCCTTGCGCGAGAAGGCTCGCAGTTCGTCAGTGATCCGGCCGATCCGCTCGGTCATGGCCACGATGGCGGTGAAGGTGTCGCCGGCGGCGTCGGCGAGGCCGCGGCCAATCAGCAGCAGGCCGTTGTCGGCGTTGGCCCGGATCGCGGCCACCGGCTGGTTGATCTCGTGCGCCACCCCGGCGGCGATCTGGCCCAGGGACGCCAGCTTGTTGGCCTGCACAAGGTCGGCCTGCAACGAGCGAAGCCTCGTTTCGGTGCGCTGGCGCTCCTCGACCTCGTGCGACAGGGCGCGGTTGGCGTTAGTCAATTCGTGGGTGCGTTCCTCGACCCGCCGTTCCAGCTCCAGGCGCGTCTCGCGATCGCGCTGGGCGGCCAAGTGGATGCGCCGCCGCCGCACCCACAGCCACAGCAGGGCCGCGCTCAGCAGGGTCCAGACCAGGGCGGTGATCCAGCGCGCCGCCGCCGCCGCCTGCTCGGCGGGAACGGCTGTGCTCAGCAGGTGCAGCGTCCAGCCGGGGGCGATATCGGGCAGGCGGGTCTCGATCTGGCGCTCGGCGCGCGGCGTGTCGGTCCGGGCCACTGCGCCGGACTTCTGGCGCAGTGGCAGGGGGGCGAAGGTCGCGCCGCCATACTGGCCCCCTGCGCGCAGGGCGTCGCGCCGGGCCTGGGGCAGGGGCTCGCGGGCCAGGAAGCGCCATTCGGGCTGACTGGTGATCAGCACCAGGCCTTGGCTGTCGACCACGAAGGCCGGCTCGCCGATGGCGCGCCAGGCGGCCTCGACGCCGTCGAACTCCAGCTTGACCACGACGACGCCCAGCGGACCCGTCGTGCCATCGACGCGGCGGGCGAGGTAGAGCCCGGGCTTGCGGCTGACCGTGCCCAGCGCGAACTGCTCGGCGTAGCCGCTGCGCAGGGCCTCAGCGAAATAGGGGCGAAAGCCGTAATTGGAGCCGACGAAGCTGGTCGGCAGCCGCCAGTTGCTGGCGGCCGCGGTGACGCCGTCGGTGGCGATGACATAGACCGCCGCGGCTCGCGCCTGGACGCCCAACGCCTCCAGCTTGCGCGACAAGGCCTCCAGCTTGGTGGTAGAACGGCTGGCGAGCGCGGCCTCCAGGTCGGCGTCGTCGGCCAGGACCAGGGGCAGGGCCCGCTGCTTGTCGAGTTCGCTGCGCAGCACCGCCGCGTGCAGCGCCGCCGAAGCGTTCGCCCGCGCGCGCAGGGCCGTCATCGCCCGCTGCTCGATCAGGGCTCCAACCGACCAGACCAGGAGCGCGCCGATCGCCGCCGCGACCACGGCGAACACCGCCAGTCGGGATCTCGAAACGACAGGGCCTGACGCGGAGAGCGCTTCCGGCGCGATCGACTTGGGTTGTGCCATATTCCACACAATATGGATCTGAACTGGGCGGACTATGGCACGGCATGTCGCGTCGAAGCGAGCCCGTATCGGGCTATTCTTTCAATTATTCATGGCTTTACGGGTTTTATCGGATCGCGGACTCCCGTCCTGACCATCCTGCGCCACTCTTGGTCCAAGCGCCCGACCTGCAAGGACGCGCGAGGAAACGAGCCCAGGAGCCCGCCAGATGATCCCGCAAGCCCCGTCCGCAGCGGCCCCGCCGCGCCCCGGTCCCTGGTACACGCATCTCTATGTCCAGGTGCTGGTCGCCATCGCCGCCGGCGCCCTGATCGGCCACTTCTGGCCGGGCTTCGGCGAGAGCCTCAAGCCGCTGGGCGACGCCTTCATCAAGCTGGTGAAGATGGTCATCGCGCCGGTGATCTTCCTCACCGTCGTCACCGGCATCGCCGGCATGCGCGACCTGGGCAAGTTCGGGCGGGTGGTGCTGAAAGCCTTCGCCTACTTCCTGACCTTCTCCACCCTGGCCCTGGTGCTGGGCATGGTGGTGGGCAACCTCGTCCATCCGGGCGCGGGCATGAACATCGATCCGGCCACGCTGCACAGCGAGAAGGTCGCCAGCTACGCCGCCAAGGCCCACGAGACGACCATCGTCGGCTTCCTCAGCAACATCATCCCGGCCACGGTCACGGGCGCCTTCGCGGACGGCGACATCCTGCAGGTGCTGTTCTTCTCGATCCTGTTCGGCGTCGCCCTGGTGCTGGTCGGCGACAAGGGCCAGCCGGTCGTCGATCTGCTGGAGTCGATCGCTCACGCCTTCTTCCGCCTGGTCGGGATCCTGATGAAAGCCGCCCCGATCGGCGCCTTCGGGGCCTTCGCCTTCACGATCGGCAAGTACGGCATCGGCTCGGTGGTGAACCTGGCCGCCCTGGTCGGGACGTTCTACGCCACCTCGATCATCTTCGTGGTGGTGATCCTGGGCGCGGTGGCCCGGTTCAACGGCTTCTCGATCCTCAAGCTGATCCGCTACCTGAAGAGCGAGCTGCTGCTGGTGCTGGGCACCAGCTCGTCGGAATCGGCCCTGCCCAGCCTGATCGACAAGCTGGAGCGCGCCGGCTGCGCCAAGCCCGTCGTCGGCCTGGTGGTCCCGACCGGCTATTCGTTCAATCTCGACGGCACCAACATCTACATGACCCTGGCGGCGCTGTTCATCGCCCAGGCCACGGGCGTGCACCTGTCGCTGGGCGACCAACTGCTGCTGCTCTCCGTGGCCATGCTGTCGTCCAAGGGCGCGGCGGGCGTCACCGGGGCCGGGTTCATCACCCTGGCCGCCACCCTTTCGGTGGTGCCCTCGGTGCCGGTGGCCGGCATGGCTCTGATCCTCGGCGTCGACCGCTTCATGAGCGAGTGCCGGGCGCTGACCAACTTCATCGGCAACGCCGTGGCCACCATCGTCGTCAGCCGCTGGGAAAAGGCTCTCGACAAGGACGCCCTCGACGCGGCCCTGGCCGGTCACGCCGTGCCGTCCGACGTCGAGCCGGTTCCGGCCGCGGCCGAGTAACGGGCCTCAGAAAGGCAGCCGGGCCGCCCATGCGGCGGCCCTTTCCTTCCTCTTCCTCCCGCGCCTAGCGTGGGAGCGGGAACTCACGCCCATGCGCATTCTCTTCGCCACCACGGCCCTCGTCGCCGTCGGCTTCGCCGGCGCCGCCCGCGCCGAGGACGCCGATCTCGCCGCCCTCAAGGCCCAGATCCAGCTGCTGCAAGCGCGGATCGACGTGCTGGAACGCCAGTCCGCTGTCGCTACTGCCACTCCAGCTGCCGTGCCGATCGCGACCCTGCCGGCTGCCTCGCCGCCGAAGCCCGCCGTCGAGACCGTCCGCTGGGAGAACTCGCCGCGCTTCACCGACGCCTCGGGTTCGACCTTCAAGCTGCGCGGCCGCATCCTGCTGGACGCCGTCGATGCGGTCGCCGAGCGCGACGGCGTCGCCGACTATCACGCCCGCCAGTTCAAGGCCCGGCAGCTGTTCCTCGGCGTCGAGGGCCAGACCGGCCGTTGGGGCTATCGCCTGGAGGGCGGCGCGGTCAGCGGCGGCGCCTGGAGCTGGGACGACGCCATCATCGAGTACAAGCTCGACGCCCAGACCTCGCTGCTGGCCGGCAACCAGAAGGCCGCCTCGCTGGAGGGCCTGACCTCGTTCAAGTCGATCACCTTCATGGAGCGCGGCGCCTATGGCGACGTGATCGACGCCGGCTACGCCCTGTCGCTGGAAGCTGTGCGCACCGGCTCCAACTGGTCGCTGTGGGGCGCCTTGCAGGGCGACAACATCAACAAGACCGACGCCACGGGCGGCTACGATCCCAACCAGGCCGTCGAGCGCCTGGGCGCAACCGTCCGCGCCACCTGGTCGCCGCAGCTTTCCGACGCCAACCGCCTGCACCTGGGCGCCTGGGTGCGCCGCCGCGATCGGGGAGGGGAGACCGGCTTCACCTATTCGGCGGCGGCCAACACCGCCTTCCGGTCCCAGACCTCGTCCGGCGCGACCCTGTTCTCGACCGGCGCGGTCGGTGACGGCGACACGACGCTTGGGATCGAGGCCGCCTGGATCCATCGGGCGCTGTCGCTGCAAGGCGAGGCGGCCCGGATCAAGGTCGATCGCATCGCCACCAATCTCAGCTCGACGCTGGGCGGGCCGGACTTCGACATCGTCACCGCCTACGCCTCGGCCAGCTGGTTCGCGACCGGCGAGACGCGGCCCTACAATCCCAACGGTTCGTTCGGCCGGATCAAGGTGGCTCATCCGCTCGACAAGGGCGGCCTGGGCGCGCTGGAGTTCGCCGCCCGCTACGACTACGCCGATTTCAGCGACATGGCGGCCAACGGCGTCGCCACGCTCGCCTCTCAGACCGGCCTCTCGACGGCCGGGACCTACAAGGCCGTTACCTTCGGCGCCAACTGGTATCCCTATTCCTATGTGCGCCTGACCGGGAACCTGACGCGGGCGACCATCGACAACCGCCTGATCGCCGGCTCCCAACTGGACGCCGACGTCACCGTGGCCCAGGCCCGCTTGCAGGTGGAATTCTAGAGTCGGACGCCCGCTGACGGGATCGATGCGGATCCCGCCAGCGGCCTCGATCGCTAGAGCTTGACCACTTGACCGGTGCGGGCCGACTGGCCGGCCGCCTCGGCCAGGGCCAGGGCCTCGACGCCGTCGACATAGCCGATCGCCGGCAGGGCTTCGCCGCGGATGATCTGGGCGAAGTGCGCCATTTCCCGGCGATAGGCTTCGGCGTAGCGGTCGAGGAAGAAGTTCTGGAAGGCGTCGCTGGCCGCGCCGGCCTCGCCCCAGACCGAGACCGTGCTCTCGGTGACGTTGTCGGCCCGGACCAGGCCCTTGGAGCCGAAGGCCTCGATGCGCTGGTCGTAGCCGTAGCCGCTGCGGCGGCTGTTGCTGATCATGCAGATCTTGCCCGAGGCGGTGCGCAGCAGGATCTTGGCGGTGTCGACGTCGCCCGCCTCGCCGATGGCCGGGTCGACCAGACAGCTGGCGGCGGCGAACACCTCGGTCACCGGCTCGTCCAGCAGCCAGCGGGCCATGTCGAAGTCGTGGATCGCCATGTCCTTGAACAGGCCCCCCGACACCTTGATGTAGGCGACCGGCGGCGGGGCCGGGTCGTGGCTGGTGATGTGCACCGTCTCCAGCGCGCCGACCGCGCCGGCCGCCAGCCGCGCCTGCAGGGCCTGGAAGCTGGGGTCGAAGCGGCGGTTGAAGCCCAGGAACAGCTTCACGCCCGGCGCGCCCAGTTCGGCCGCCGCCGAGCGGGCGCGGGCCAGGTCCTGGTCGATCGGCTTCTCGCAGAACACCGCCTTGCCCGCCGCCACGGCCTTGAGGCTGTAGTCGAGGTGGGTGTCGGTCGAGCTGGCGATGATCACCCCGGCCACCGATGGATCGTTCAGCGCCGTGTCGAGATCGGAGACCTGGGCGCCGGTCTCGGCCGCTAGCGCCTCGGCCGCCTCGGCGACGGGATCCACCACATGCTTCAGGCGCAGGCCGGCCTGGCCGGCGACGTTCTTGGCGTGGATGCGGCCGATGCGGCCCGCGCCGAGGATGGCGATGTCGTGCATGGGAACCTTCAAGGTCTCGGTGGATTGAGCGCAGGAGCGGGCGGCGTGTTCGTCGCCTGACCGTTCGATCGCGTCGTCTCGACCATGATCGCTCCCTCGTCCGGCTCATGACGCGGCCGGGACTTCGTGTTCCTGTAGCCTGGAATAAAAATTCCCTCTACGGGTAAAGTGGAATTCCTGGTCGTAAGTTGAACCCTGGCGTTCATATGCGGAACGGATATTCTAATTTGACCGATCGGACTGTGGGGCGCGGATGACGGACGAAATCATGGCGGCGAACGCCCCCTCCAGCGCGGACGAGCTGCGGGCGGCGATCCTCGATCGCTACGAGACGCTGAGCAAGCGCCTGCAGCAGATCGCCCGCTACGTGCTGGACGAGCCCAACGAGATGGCCCTGGAGACCCTGGCGGTGATCTCCGAGCGATGCGGCGTTCAGCCGTCGGCCATCGTGCGCTTCGCCAAGACCTTCGGCTTCCCCGGCGCCAGCCAGATGCAGCGGCTGTTCCGCGACGGCCTGCTGTCGGGCCACTCGGCCCTCGGCTATGGCGAGCGCGTGCGCCACTTCAACGAGGCCGTGGCGCGCAAGCCCGAGAGCGGCGCCGATGTGCTGTCGGAGTTCGTCGAGGGCAACACACTGGCTCTCCAAAATCTCGGCCAGACGGTCAGCGAAGCCGACATGGCCAAGGCCGTCGCCCTGATCGACAAGGCCGAGACGGTCTATGTGGTCGGCTTCCGCCGCTCGTTCCCGGTGGCCTCGTACCTGGCCTATTCGCTGCAGCAGGTGAACAAGCGCACCCTGTTCATCGATGGCGTGGCGGGCCTGACCAAGCAGCAGGTCCAGACCATCGGCCCCAAGGACCTGTTGATCGCGGTCAGCTACCACCCCTATGCCGAGGAGACGGTGCAGGCCGTCGAGATGGCGGTGCAGCGCGAGGCCAAGGTGCTGTCGATCAGCGACAGCCTGGTCAGCCCGATCGCCAAGCCGGCCGAACTGGTGTTGCACGTGCGCGAGTCCGAGGTGCGGACCTTCCGCTCCCTGGCCGCCTCGATCTGCCTGGCCCAGGCCCTGGTGATCGGCTTCGCCTTCGAGGCCAACAGGGAAAAGGGCAGGAAGCGCAAGGCCGGCTGAACCGTGCGTTCCATTCTCGCTCAAAAATGAAATGAATGTTGCGAGATTTGGAAGCTTGGAATATGCGTTACATGGCGCCGACGGGGAGGTCGGTCAGAAAAAAGTAGCGTGGAACCGGAATGGCGCACGACGAAAAGGCCCTTGATCTCATCACCGTCGGCCGTTCCTCCGTCGACCTGTACGGCCAGCAGACCGGCGGCCGGCTGGAGGACATGTCCTCCTTCGCTAAGTATCTGGGCGGCAGCCCGACCAACACCGCCGCGGGCGGCGCGCGTCTGGGCCTGAAGACGGGTTTGCTGACGAGGGTCGGCTCCGACCACATGGGCCGTTTCATCCGCGAGCAGTTGGTCCGCGAGGGCGTCGACGTCGCTGGCGTGCTGTCCGATCCCGACCGCCTGACCGCCCTGGTGATCCTGGGCATCCGCGACCGGGTGAACTTTCCCCTGATCTTCTATCGCGAGAACTGCGCCGACATGGCGTTGCTGCCCTCCGACGTCGACGAGGCCTGGATCGCCAGGGCCGGCGCGGTGCTGATCAACGGCACCCACCTGTCGCAACCCAATGTCTACGACACCAGCCTGAAGGCCGCCCGGGCGGTGAAGGCGGCCGGGGGCCGGGTGGTCTTCGACATCGACTACCGCCCGGTGCTCTGGGGCCTGGCCGGCAAGGACGCCGGCGAGAACCGCTTCGTCGAGAACCGGCAGGTCACCGAGAAGCTGCAGGAAGTCGTGGCCCTCTGCGACCTGATCGTCGGCACCGAGGAGGAAATCCATATCCTCGGCGGCTCGACCGACACCATCGCCGCCCTGCGCGCGATCCGCGGCGGGGCCCCTGGCGCGCTGCTGGTCTGCAAGCGCGGACCCGACGGCTGCGTGGCCTTCCCGGGTGCTATCCCCGACAGCCTGGACGAGGGCGTCAGCGCGCGCGGGTTCAAGGTCGAGGTGTTCAACGTGCTGGGGGCGGGCGACGCCTTCATGGCCGGCTTCCTGCGCGGCTGGCTACGCGGAGAAAGCGTCGAGACCTGCTGCGAGTGGGGCAACGCCTGCGGGGCGATCGTCGTCTCGCGGCACGGCTGCACGCCCGCCATGCCGACCTGGGTCGAGCTGGAGGCCTTCCTGTCCGACCGAGAGCGGCCGTTCCGCCTGCGTGAGGACGTGGAGCTGGAGCACATCCACTGGGCCACCACCCGCGACCGCGTCTATGACGAATTGACTGTCCTGGCCGTCGATCATCGCAGCCAGTTCCTCGACCTCATCGCCGAGACCGGCGGCGATCCCGAACGCATTCCGCACTTCAAGACCCTGGCCCTGCGCGCGGTCGAGGCCGTGGCCGGCGGCGACGAGAGCCGCTTTGGCTTGCTGCTGGACGGCCGTTTCGGGTTCGACGCCTTGGCCCAGGCCGCCGATCACGACTACTGGATCGCCCGCCCGATCGAGCTTCCCAAGTCGCGGCCGCTGGAGTTCGAAAGCTCGGCCGACGTGGCCACCGAGCTGGTCGAGTGGCCGGCCAATCAGATCGTCAAGTGCCTGGTCTTCTATCACCCCGACGACGAGGTCGAACTGCGCGACCGGCAGGAGCGGCAGCTGCTGCGGTTGTTCGACGCCTGTCGCAAGACGCGCCACGAATTGCTGCTGGAGCTGATCCTGCCGCCGGGCATGCCGAGCGACAGCCGCACCGTGGCGCGCGGCGTGCGCCGGCTCTACGACCTGGGCGTCCGCCCCGACTGGTGGAAGCTGGAGCCCCTGACCGACCCGGCCGCCTGGCGCGAGATCGAGATCGCCATCCGCGAGAACGACCCGCTCTGCCGCGGCGTGGTGCTGCTGGGGCTGTCGGCGCCGGAGGCCGAACTCGTCGCCTCGTTCGAGGTCGTCGCGCCGTTCACGATCGTGAAGGGCTTCGCCGTGGGGCGGACGATCTTCTACGATGTGGCTCGCGATTGGCTGGCCGGCCGCATCGATGACGAAGCGGCCGTCGCCGCCCTGGTGAGCAAGTTCAAGGTGCTGGTGGACGCCTGGAAGCGTCTGCGGAGCGCCGCCGAGAAAGCCGCGTAAATGGCCACCGCCCATTTCACCACTATCCGTCTCACCGCCGCCCAGGCGACCGTCCGTTGGCTCTCGCAGCAGTATGTCGAGACCGGCGAGGGCGTGCTCCCTTACTTCGCCGGGGTCTGGGCGATCTTCGGCCACGGCAATGTCGCCGGCCTGGGCGAGGCCCTGCACGGCGCCCGCGACGTGATGCCGACCTGGCGCGCCCACAACGAGCAGGGCATGGCCCATGCCGCCATCGCCTTCGCCAAGCAGTCGCGGCGCGAGCGGGCCATGGTCTGCACCACCTCGATCGGCCCGGGCGCGACCAACATGGTCACCGCCGCCGCCCTGGCGCATGTGAACCGCCTGCCGGTGCTGTTCCTGCCCGGCGACGTCTACGCCAGCCGCCGTCCCGATCCGGTCCTCCAGCAGATCGAGGACTTCGGCGACGCCACGGTCAGCGCCAACGACTGCTTCCGTCCAGTCTCGCGCTATTTCGACCGCATCGCGCGACCCGAGCAGATCCTGGACGCCCTGCCGCGCGCCTTGGCGACCATGCTCGACCCGGCCACCTGCGGTCCGGCGACCCTGGCCTTTTGCCAGGACGTCCAGGCCGAGGCCTTCGACTATCCGGAAGCCTTCTTCGCCAGGAAGGTTTGGCGCATCCGCGCGCCACGTCCCGATCCGCGCGAGCTGGCCGACCTCGTCGCCCTCATTAAGGCGGCCAAGCGCCCACTGGTCGTGGCCGGCGGCGGCGTGCTCTACGCCCGCGCCGAAACCGCTCTAGCCGACCTCGTCTCTGCCGCCGGCCTGCCGGTCGCCGAGACGCAGGGCGGGAAGGGGAGCCTGGCCTGGGATCATGCCCTGAACCTCGGCGCGATCGGCGTCACCGGCACGAGCGCCGCCGTCGCCGCCGCCGAGAAGGCCGACCTCGTCATCGGGATCGGCACGCGCCTGCAGGACTTTACCAGCGGCTCCCGCGCCCTGTTCGGGGCCGAAGGTCGCAAGCTGGTGCAGGTCAACGTCGCCCCGCACGACGCTCACAAGCACGGCGCGGTCAGCGTCGTTGGTGACGCCAAGGCGGTGGTCGAAGTGCTCGCGCAAGCCTTGGACGGCTGGCGCGCGCCGGACGCCTGGACCGCCGAAGCGACTGGCGGGGTCGCCGGCTGGAACGCGATCTTCGACGCCGCGACGGCGTCCGACGACCGGCCGCTGCCGACCGACGCCCAGGTGCTGGGCGCGGTGTGGCGGGCCTCGTCCGACGACAGCGTCGTGGTCTGCGCCGCCGGCGGCCTGCCGGGCGAGCTGCACAAGCTGTGGCGCACCCGCCGGCCCGGCGGCTACCACGTCGAATACGGCTTCTCGTGCATGGGTTACGAGATCGCCGGCGCCGTCGGCGTGAAGATGGCCGCGCCGGACCGCGAGGTCCACGTGATGGTCGGTGACGGCAGCTACCTGATGCTCAATTCCGAGCTCGCCACCTCGGTGATGCTGGGCGCCAAGCTGATCGTCACCGTGCTCGACAACCGCGGCTTCGGCTGCATCAACCGCCTGCAAGCGGCCACCGGCGGGGCGGCGTTCAACAACCTGCTGGCCGACACGGTCCACGAGACCCTGCCCGACATCGACTTCGCCGCCCATGCCAAGAGCCTCGGCGCGCGGTCGGAGAAGGTGGCCAGCCTGGCCGAACTGGAAGCCGCGCTGCAACGCGCCAAGGCCAGCGACCGGACCTATGTCGTGGTCATCGACACCGATCCGGCGCCCACTACGCCGGGCGGCGCCTGGTGGGATGTGGCGGTGCCCGAGGTCTCGGTGCGCCCGGCCGTCAACGCGGCCCGCGCCGACTACGAAGACAAGATCAAGCAGCAGCGTACAGGGGACTGACCCATGACCATCCGTTTCGGCGTGAGCCCCATCGCCTGGATCAACGACGACATGCCCGAACTGGGCGGCGACACCCCGCTGGAAAGCGTGCTGGCCGACTGCCAGGCCATCGGCTTCTCCGGCGTCGAACTGGGCGGTGTCTTCCCGCGCGACCCCGAGGTGCTGAAGCCGCTGCTCGACCGCTACGGCCTCGACCTCGTCGGCGGCTGGTACAGCGGCAACTTGCTGGTGCAATCCGCCGAGGACGAGATCGCTGCGCTGCAACCGCACCTGTCGCTGCTGAAGGCGATGGGCTGCACCGTCTTCGTCCACGCCGAGACCAGCAACGCCATCCACGGCGACCGCTCCCAGGCCCTATCGGCCACGCCGCGCCTCGACGCCGAGGGCTGGAAGGAATTCGGCGCGCGCCTCACGCAGGTGGCCGACTACATCCAGGCCCAGGGCCTGAAGTTCGCCTACCACCATCACCTCGGCACCGTCGTCGAGCGGCCCGAGGACCTTGACGCCTTCCTGGCCAACACCGGTCCTTCGGTGGGCCTGACCGTCGACACCGGCCACGCGGCTCTGGGCGGCCTCGATCCCGTCTCGATCATCCGCAGCCATCCCGAGCGCGTCGCCCACGTCCACTGCAAGGACATTCGGGGCGAGGTGTTCAGCAAGGTGATCTCGCAGGACGGCGGCAGCTTCCTCGAAGGCGTGCTGGCCGGCATGTTCACTGTGCCTGGCGACGGCTCGCTCGACTACGCCGCCGTCATGCAGGCTCTCGCTGAAATCGGCTATTCCGGCTGGATCATCGTCGAGGCCGAGCAGGATCCGGCCATCGCCAATCCCCGTCAGTACGGGGAGATCGGCCTGGCGACCCTGAAACGTGAAGCGGCTTCGGCGGGCTTGAGGGCCGCGTGATGAGCAGGCTGCTCGTCCGCCCCCACGCGCCCGACGCCGACGGCTCGGTGCTCGAGGTCACGCCGCAAAGCGCCGGCTGGAGCTATGTCGGCTTCCGGGTGATCAAGCTGGCCGCTGGCGAGACCTTCGACGGTGTCGAGCCCGACCGCGAAACCTGTGTGGTGATCATGAGCGGGGCCGCCGAGGTCAGCGCCGAGGGTGTCGCGTTCGGCAGCATCGGCGGCCGCGCCAGCGTGTTCGAGGACAAGGCCCCTGGCGCGGTCTATGTCCCCGCCGGCGCCGCCTACGCGGTCGTCGCCGTCACCGAGGTCGAATTGGCCCTGTGCACCGCTCCCGGTAAGCCCGGCGGCCAGGCCCGGCGGATCGCCGAGACCGACATGCCGCGCGAGGTGCGGGGGCAGGGGACCAATGTCCGCCACGTCCGCAACATCCTGCCCGAGACGGCGCCGGCCGACGGCCTGCTGGTGGTCGAGGTGATCACGCCCGGCGGCCACTGGTCCAGCTATCCGCCGCACAAGCACGACACCGCCAGCGAAGGCGAGGAGACGGCGCTGGAGGAGACCTACTATCACCGCCTGAACCCGCCGCAGGGCTTCGCCTTCCAGCGCGTCTACACCGACGACCGCAGCCTGGATGAGACGGTCTGCGTACAGGACGGCGACGTGGTCATGGTGCCGCGCGGCTATCACCCGGTCGGGACCCCGCACGGCTACGACCTCTATTATCTCAACGTCATGGCCGGCCCGCACCGGAAGTGGATCTTCCGCAACGACCCGGCCCACGACTGGATCGTGCGCAAGCCATGATCCTCGGCGACATCGACAAGGAGCGCGTCATGCGCAGCATTTCCCACTTCGTCGGCGGCCGCGCCGTCGAGGGCGCGTCCGGCCGTTTCGGCGAGGTCTTCGATCCCAATACCGGCAAGGTGCAGGCCCGCGTCGCCCTGGCCTCGGCCGAAGAGCTGAACGCCGCCATCGCCGACGCCAAGGCCGCCCAGCCGGCCTGGGCCGCGACCAATCCCCAGCGCCGCGCCCGGGTGATGTTCGAGTTCAAGCGCCTGCTGGAAATCCATATGGAGGAACTGGCTCACCTGCTGTCGGCCGAGCATGGCAAGGTCATCGCCGACAGCAAGGGCGACATTCAGCGCGGCCTGGAAGTCATTGAGTTCGCCTGCGGAATCCCTCACCTGCTGAAGGGCGAGTATACGCAAGGCGCCGGCCCCGGCATCGACGTCTATTCCATGCGTCAGCCGCTGGGCGTGGTCGCGGGCATCACCCCGTTCAACTTCCCGGCCATGATCCCGATGTGGATGTTCGGCCCGGCCATCGCCTGCGGCAACGCCTTCATCCTCAAGCCGTCCGAGCGCGATCCGTCGGTGCCGGTGCGCCTGGCCGAACTGATGATCAAGGCCGGTCTGCCGCCGGGTATTCTCAACGTCATCCAGGGCGACAAGGACTGCGTCGAGGGCATCCTCGACCATCCGGACATCAAGGCCGTCAGCTTCGTGGGCAGTTCCGACATCGCCCAGTCGGTGTTCCACCGCGCCGGCGCAGCCGGCAAGCGGGTCCAGGCCATGGGCGGCGCCAAGAACCACGGGGTCGTGCTGCCCGACGCCGATCTCGACCAGGCCACCGCCGACATCATCGGCGCGGCCTACGGCTCGGCCGGCGAGCGCTGCATGGCCCTGCCGGTGGTCGTGCCGGTCGGCGAGAAGACCGCCGTCGCCCTGCGCGAGAAGCTGGTGGCCGCGATCGGCTCCCTGCGGGTCGGCGTCAGCACCGACAAGGACGCCCACTACGGCCCGGTCGTCAGCGCCGCCCACAAGGCGCGGATCGAGAGCTACATCCAGCTGGGCGTCGAGGAGGGCGCCGAACTGGTCGTCGATGGTCGCGGGTTCGCCCTGCAAGGCCACGAAGACGGCTTCTTCGTCGGCCCGACCCTGTTCGACCACGTCAAGCCGACCAGCCGCTCCTATCAGGACGAGATCTTCGGCCCGGTGCTGCAGATGGTCCGCGCCGAGAGCCTTGAGGAGGGGATCCAGCTCGCCTCGCGCCACCAGTACGGCAACGGCGTGGCCATCTTCACCCGCAACGGCGACGCCGCGCGCGAGTTCGCCGATCAGGTCGAGGTCGGCATGGTCGGCATCAACGTGCCGATCCCGGTGCCGGTGGCCTATCACAGCTTCGGCGGCTGGAAGCGCTCGGGCTTTGGCGACCTCAACCAGTACGGCCTGGACGGCGTGCGCTTCTACACCCGCACCAAGACCGTCACCCAGCGCTGGCCCAAGGGCGGCGCGGTGCTCGACCAGAGCTTCGTCATCCCGACGATGCGGTGAGATGGGGCTTATTCCCAACCACACTGCGTGGTCCTCGTCCTTCGACAAGCTCAGGATGAGGACCATTGCAGGCTGCGGCGCTTGAAAAACCTCATCCTGAGCCTGTCGAAGGACGAGGTTTTCGCCCGATCGTCGCCGACCCCGCTACCGACGCGGCGGCCGTAGCCGGAGCTTCACCGGCGCGTCGCGATCGACCGTCAGGCGGCCCCCGACGAGCTTCAGCTCCGCCACCTGGATGACCGTCCTCTGCTTCCAGTAGGGATCGCTCTGGGCTTCCGGCTCGGCGCCCTGGTGCACGAAGTAGTAGATGAAGGCGCGTCCGCCGCTGACCACGACGTCCGGATGTTGGCCGATGCCGCGATCGGTCGGCAGCGCGCCTGGGGTCTGCAGCAGCCGATCGGCCTGCTCGGTCCAGTGCAGCCCGTCCCTGGACTGGAGCACCAGCAGGCCCTTCCAGACGTCGGCGATCAGCCACCAGCGCCCCTTGAAGCGGAAGACCTTGGGACCCTCCGCCGCGACCTGGGTGACGTCGCCTTCCGGCGCGGGCGTCCAGGTCTTCAGGTCCTGGCTGTCGACGGCCTTGAGGCGGGTCTTGGGCCGAGAGTCCCGATAATACAGGCGATAGCGGTCCTTCAGCCGCACGACCGAGGCGTCGATGACCAGGTCGGAGCCAAGGTCGAGCGTCTCGCCGCAGGTCCATTCGGAAAGGTCGGCGCTGGTCAGGTGCACGATCTTCGTCGTCGCGCCGGGCTCGCCCCAGCGGTGGTGAACGCCGGGCACGATGGTGAGCCACAGGTGGTAGACGCCCTGCTCGTAGAACAGCTCCGGCGCCCACAGGGTCACGCCCGTGCAGGCCTGCGGGAAGTTGGCCTCCCCCTTGTAGCGCCAGGTCACGCCGTCCTTCGACGTCGCGACGCCGATCGGGGTGGCGTGCACCCATGTGACGTCAGCCGGGTCGGGCAGGCGCAGGGTGGCCCGCCGGTTGGTGTAGAACATCGTCCACAGATGCGCCGCGCGGTCCCAGACGATCGACACGTCGGCCGCCCCGTCCAGCACCGGATCCCGGTAAAGCGGCTTGGGCGCCGTCTGCGCCGCCGCCAGGCTGGGAGCCATCAGACCCAAGAACAGGGCGGCGGTCAGCGCTCGGTACGGACGTCGCGCCTTGCCCTTCACGGCGCTTTCTTCCCGGGGCGCACTTCCACGATCGCGCCGTCGGGACCGTAGGCCAGCGGCTCGATGGCGATCGAGCGGCGGTGGTCGCCGCCGCCGGGCAGCAGGTTGTCGTGATAGAAGAACCAGGTCTTGCCCCTATCCTGCAAGATGGCCTGATGGTTGGTCGAGATCTTCAGATAGTCGAAGACCACGCCGCGATAGGCGTAGGGGCCCAGCGGCGTCTTCGAGGTCGCATAGACGATCTGGCCCGGCCAGCCGGTCGAGAAGCTGAAGTAGTAGAGGCCCTTGCGCTTGTGCAGGAAGGGAGCCTCTCCGTATTTCTTCTTCGGATCGTCGGTGGGAAAGCCGGTGACGGCGATGTCCTGGATCGGGCCGGCCAGGCTCTTCATGTCCTTGCCCAGCTTGACGATCTTCGGCACGCGGGTGCCGAACAGCATGTAGGCCTGACCGTCGTCGTCGATCAGCACCTGCGGGTCGATCGGCTCGGCGCCGGCGTTGGCGTCGCGGGCCTTGTCGACCAGCGGCGCGCCGATGGCGTCGACGAACGGCCCCTCCGGACGGTCGGCCACCGCCACCCCGATCTTGTCGCCGCCCACGGGGGCGTAGAAGTAGTACTTGCCGTCGCGATAGGCCGCTTCGGGCGCCCAGGCCTTGGCGTCGGGCTTGGCCCACTTGAACACCGTGACCCCCAGGAACGCGCCGCCGTCCTTCCAGGTCTTGAGGTCCTTGGAGGTGTAGAGCCGCCAGGTCGTGGAGTCCCAGTACTTGCCCGAGTTGGAGGCGTCGTCGGTGGCGTAGAGGTAGTAGCCGCCCTTGAAGGCGTGCGGCGACGGGTCGGCGTTGAAGCGCGGGCTGATCGGTTCGCCGGCCAGGGCGGCGCTGGCGAGCGCCGATCCGGCCAGCAGGACGGCGAGCGAGAGGGCGAGACGCTTCATGGGGAACTCCTTGGACTCGCCGGCTTCGGCAATCGAGGCGATGGTCATGCGGACGGCTATTGCGGCGGCGTGGCTTCGGCGGGGTGGGCCTTGTCGGGCGTCGTCCCGTCGCCGCTGAACGGCTCGAGGCGGAAGCTGACCCGGGTGGGCTCTAGCCGCGTGCGGTACTTCATGTGCGGCAGGCCAAAGCCGTTCCAGGTGGTGTCGCCGCCAATGCCCCACTGGGCGGCGTCGATCAGCAGGGTCCCGTCGCCGTGGGGCACGATGTCGGTGGATTTCCAGGTCCCTGGCGGACGGCGATAGAGGTCCTCGTAGGGGAAGGCGAGGGCGGTCATCATCGCGGGCTTGTCGGCCTCGACGCGCAAGCCCTGAGCGGCTCCGCCAGACAGTTCCAGCCAGCGGACGTCGATCTTGTTGCCGGTGTCCTGGGGCCGCATGTAATCGTGGTTCTGCTCGGCCACCGCTCCGCGCCACAAGCCGATAGGGGCCGAGGTGTAGCGGTCGACATAGGTTTCGTGCGGGCCGCGGCCGTACCATTCGACGGTCTTGAGGCTTGAGGGGACCGTGAACCACAGGCCCACGCGCACCGGGGGCGGCAGGTCGTCTTTCAGCGGCGTCAGGTCGCCGGTCACGGCCACCGTGCCGTCGCCTGCCATGGCGTAGGTGGTGACGAACTTCCCCGCGCCCGCGCCCAGTCCATAGGTCACGACCACTTCGGCTCCGTCGGCGGTGGCGCGCGTGGTCACCGAGCGTAGCTGGCGCTGCTGGGTCATCACCTGCCAGGGGCGTTGCTGGGCCGACAGGCCGGTGCCGGCGTCGTTGTCGGTTTCGGCCCGGAAGAAGTTGGGTTGGCCGCCCTTGGCCAGGACGACGCCGTCCTTGCTGTAGGCGGCAACGAGGCCCGTGGCGCGATCGATCTTCAGCGTGGCGCCGGCCGCCGAAAGGGTGACGGCGTCCTTGCCGTCCGCGAGCGCCACCGCGCCCGAACGGGCGATGGCCGGCTTGGTCGTGGCGGAGACCGCGAACTGTTCCCAGCCGACCACGAAGCCGGCCGGGGTCATCGGCACGGCGCCCGCCTTGGCCTTGGCGCGGACGGTGACGAGATATTCCACGCCCGGCTTGGGCGCGATCGCCGGCAGCGGCAGGGTGATAGTCTCCACCCCGCGCGCCTTGGTGGTCAGGGCGGGCAGGGCGCCCGATGCGACCTCGATGCCATCGCCCTCCAGCACCCACTCGAAGTCGAAGCCCGACAGGTCGCGGAAGTCGTGGCGGTTGGTCACTGTCAGCTTGCCGGTCGCCGGATCAAAGCCGCCGAACTGGATCGGCGAGAGCACCTTGCGCACTTCGTAGAACTGGGGATTGGGCGTGCGGTCCGGCTGGATCACGCCGTCGCCGAACTCGATCTCGCCGCTGGGATTGGGTCCGTACTCGCCGCCGTCGCCCCAATAGCGGCGACCGTCCTTGGTGTAACGGTACATCGACTGGTCCACCCAGTCCCAGATGAAGCCGCCCTGCAGCTTGTCGTACCTGTAAATGGTGTCCCAGTAGTCCTTCAGATTGCCGCCAGAATTGCCCTGCATGTGGGCGTATTCGCACTGGATCATCGGCTGGGTGCGGGTGGGATCGGTCGCCCAGTCCACCATCTTGGTCACGTCGTCGTACATCGGGGCGTAGATGTCGACATAGGTGTTGGGCACGTGCTCCCAGGGGCGGGCGCCCCAGCCGAGATAGGAGATCAGCCGGCTCGGATCGCGCTTGCGGGCGGCCGCTGCCGCCTTCTCGAAGTTCTGGCCGATGCCGGCCTCGTTCCCGAGCGACCAGAAGATCACCGAGGGGTGGTTCTTGTCGCGCTCGACCATGTTGATCACCCGGTCGACATGGGCGCTTTCCCAGGCCGGATCGAAGCCGATCTGGCGCTTGGCCCGCTGGTCCGGATCTGAGTTGCCCCAGCCCATATAGGCGTGGCTCTCGATATTGGCCTCGTCCATGACGTAGAGGCCGTACTCGTCGGCGAGGGCGTACCAGAGTTCGGCGTTGGGATAGTGAGCCGTGCGCACGGCGTTGATGTTGGCGCGCTTCATCAACTCGATATCGCGGCGCATGCTCTCTTCGGAGATGACGTGGAAGGTCTCCGGATCGTGCTCGTGGCGATTGACGCCGCGGATGACGATCGGGCGGCCGTTGACCGCCACCTTGCCGTCCTTGATCTCGACGGTGCGGAAGCCGATGCGCTGGGGCGTGGCCTGGACGACCTCGCCCTTGGCGTCGATCAGCTCGACCAGCAGGGTGTAGAGGTTCGGGGTCTCGGCGGTCCATTGGCGGACGTTCGGAACCGTGGCGTTCAGCGAGACGGTGCGGGCGGCGCCGGCGGCGACCTTGGTCTCGGTCTTCAGCACCTCGCGGTCGCCGTCGAGCAGGGTCATCCGCGCGGTGAGCGGGGCCTTGCGGGCGGTCAGGGAGAGCTCGGTGCTCAGCACGCCGTCGCGATAGGCCTTGTCGAGGCCAGCGTGGACGAAGACGTCGGCGGTGCGGGCTTGCGGGACGGCCTTCAGATAGACCGAGCGCTCGATGCCCGAGACGCGCCAGAAGTCCTGGTCCTCGAGGTAGGAGCCGTCGGCCCAGCGGTGCACCTGGATGGCGACGAGGTTCTGGCCGGGCTTGACCCACTTGGTCACGTCGAACTCGGCCGGCAGCTTGGAGTCCTCGTAGTAGCCGACCTCCTGGCCGTTGACCCAGACGCGGTAGGCCGCGCCGGCCGCGCCGATGTGCAGGATGACGTCCTGGCCGCTCCAGCCGGCCGGGACCTCGAAGGTGCGGCGGTAGGAACCGACCGGGTTGGTGGCGTGCGGGATCAGCGGGCGATTGGCGGGGAAGGGATAGGTGATGTTGTTGTAGCGGGCCTGGTCGTAGCCCTGCGCCTGCCACATGGCCGGCACCTTGATGCTCTTCCAACTGGAGGCGTCGTAGTCCGACTTTTCGAAGCCGTTGGGCACGTCGTCCGACGACGGGCTGAAGTGGAAGGCCCACTGGCCGTCGAGCGACAGGTAGCGGGCCGACCTGGTCATGTCGCCGGCCAGGGCGGCGGCGCGGCTTTCGAACGGGAAGTGGCTGGCGCTGGCCGGCATCTTGCCGCGGGCGTTGACCGCCGGGTTCTCCCAGTCGGGGCGGGTGGAATCGATCTGCACCGGATCGACCTTGGGCTGGGCGAGGCCCGCACCCGCCGCCGCCAGAACCGTCATCGCCGCGCCGGCCGCCAGGATCTTCCGCATGCACGCCTCCCTATACCCGCGTCCCGTTGGTCGGACGCTGTCGCCCTAGCATGGTGGATTCATTTGTCAGACAAAAGAGGACCAATGCGATTTGATGGGCGAAACTCTTCCCGGCCGCTCTTCAGCCCTCTTCCACCGCGCCGCGCGAGACGGCGATAGGGGGGTGGCGAGGGGGACGAATCCCAGCACACACTCGGGCTCCATCGCCCGCGCCCGCGAGACCCCCATGCCCGGACCGCGCATCCTGTTCGTCGTCGATGCGGGCCCCAGGGTCGGCGGCGGCCACTTCATGCGCAGCCTGAACCTGGCCCGAGCCCTGGAGGCGGAGGGCGCCCAAATGGGGGTCGAGTGGGCCTTCGCCGGGCCGCCCGCGCTGGCCGGGCTGATGGCCGCCTTCGCCTCCGACGCCGTTCCCGCCGGGACCTTCGAGACCAAGGACGCCCTGGTCGCCGATGGCGCGGCCCTGGCGGCCGGCTTCGACGCCGTGATCTTCGACCACTACGGCCTTTCCGCCCCCGACCATCGCGCGATCGCCGGCGAGCGCCCGGCCCTGGCTGTGGACGACCTGGCCGACCGGCCGCTGGCCGTCGGCCTGGTGGTCGACGCCGGGATTTCGCGGCGGGCGCGGGACTATGCGGGGCTCATTCCGGCCGACGCGCAGCTGCTGTTGGGCCCGTCGCACGCGGCCCTGTCGCCCGCCTTCGCCGCCCTGCGCGAGACGGCCCTGGCCCGTCGCGCGAACACTTCCGAAGTCGAGCGGGTGCTGGTGTCGCTAGGCCTGACCGACGTCGGCGGCATCACCGCCCGCGTGGTCGCCGCCCTGCTGCCTGTGCTGGGCGAGCGGACGCTGGACGTGGTGGTCGGCGGCCAGGCGCCCAGCCTGCCGGCCCTGCGCGCCCTAGCGGCCGCCGACCCGCGCCTTTCCCTCCACATCGACAGCCGCGACATGGCCGGCCTGACGGCCGCCGCCGATCTCGCCATCGGCGCGGCCGGGTCGAGCAGCTGGGAGCGCTGCGTGCTGGGCCTGCCGACCCTGTCGCTGGTGCTGGCCGACAACCAGCGGCAGGCGGCCGCGGCGCTATCGGCCCTGGGCGCGCACCTGGCCCTCGACCCCGCCACGCCGGACGAGGCCCTGGCCGGCGCCTTCGCCGCCCTGGCCGCCGACGCGCCCCCCTCGAGCAGCGCCCGCGCGGCGATGTCGGCGGCCGCTGCCGCGGTGTGCGACGGACGCGGCGCGGCGCGGACAGCCGAGCGGTTCCTGGCGCGCCTGAAGCCTTGAGCTCGCCCCCGGGCGGCGCTAGCCAGAGGGGTGAGATCATCCGGGGAGGCTCGAACATGCCCGACGTCAGGCTTCGCCCCGTGGCGGCGCAGGATCACGACCGGCTGCTGGCCTGGCGCAACTCGCCCGCCGTCGCCCCCTACATGTACAGCGACCACGCCATCACCCCGGCCGAGCACGCCGCCTGGTTCGCCCGCATCGGCGAGGATCCCTCGCGCCGCTACTGGATCATCGCGCTGGACGGCCTGCCCGTCGGCCTGGCCAACGTCGTCGACATCGACCGCCGCAACCGCCGCTGCACCTGGGCCTACTACCTCGCCGACCCGGCCGTGCGGGGCCTGGGCGTAGGCAGCTTCGTCGAATACTGGGTCATCGAGCACGTCTTCAACGACCTGGGCCTGGAGAAGCTCTGGTGCGAAGTCCTCGAAGACAACGAACCCGTCTGGCGCCTCCACATGACCTTCGGCTTCCAGCGCGAAGCCCTCTACCGCGCCCACGTGATCAAGGGCGGCGTGGCGCTGAACGTGATGGGGCTGGGGCTGCTGCGGGCCGACTGGGAGGCCGGGGAGCGGGAGACGGCGCGCGGGAAGCTGGCGGCGAAGGGGTTTGGGGTGTGAGGACAGAAGCGCCAAATGCGGTCATCGGCATCACGCCTGAGACCCGACGTCCCAAAGCCTCGAGGGTGAACACGGTTGAGTGGGGCGATACCTCATCGCAAGAGCTCGATCTCCGCAGGAACGAGAAGTGGGAGGCGCATCGAAGTTCGACTTAGGACATCTGGCTGCAGCCTCACGTTCTTGCTACGTTCCGCTCCCGAGCCCCTCGCAGGCGGCGGGACTCAGGCGATGGAGATGAAGACCGATGTCGGCATCGCTGCCCGGGAGAGACGTTGAGGTTGTCCGAGGCGACGACGCGACCTTGACTTGGGCGCGAAGCGGCCATCAGAAGTCGCTTAGGAATGCAGGAACTTTCGGCGGAAAAACAATGACACTCGATATCCGCGGAAGCCTGAAAAACACCAAGATCAGCAAGAACCCCTACGTCGTCTTCGAGGAACTCCTCTCGAACTCGATCGACTCGTTTCTGATCCGCCAGCACCAGCAGCCGTCCGATATCCCGCTGAAGGTGGACATCGACGTGCGTTTCTTCACGTCCGATCTGCTCGGTCAGGAGCTGGATGTCGCTGTCAGCTGCCGCGACAATGGTTGCGGGCTCGGCGAGGATCAGATCGACGCCTTTCTCACCAAGGACACCTCTTACAAGGATGACCTCGCCATCGTCGGCATCGGACAGTGCAAGGGGTCGGGCCGGATCCAGTTCTTCCACCATTTCAACCGGGTCGGGCTGAAGAGCACCTACCGCACGGCCGATGGAGTCATGACCCGCGACCTGCCGCCGGTCGAGGGACTCAAGAAGATCGACCTGGGCGACTTCAAAGTCACGCCGGGCGACGAGGCGGAAATCGGCGCCACCATCATCCTGGACTCCCTGAAGCCCGGGCCGCGTGAAAACCTTTTCCGCCAGCCTCTGACCGAGACCTTCGATCCGGACAATTTGCGCCGACACATGCTGATCGCCTTCCTGCAGAGACTGGTTGGGCTCGGCGCACGGCTCGGGGTGTTCACCATCACCTTTCGCGCCATCTATCCGGACGGCGCCGAGAAGACGAAGACGCTGACCGCCGCCGACCTGCCCGCCGTCACCCTCGAGCGGGTGGTTGAAGTGGCCGAGCGCGACCCCCGCACCGGGGATCTACTGGGATCGAACCAGAGCTTCAGGCTCACCTACTACCGGCTGGACGCCTCCGAGTTCGATCTGCCGAGCAATGCCATCGCCCTGTGCGCCAAGTCGTCTCCCGCCCAGGACATCACCTCCCGATACCTTCGGACCGGCGCAGAGCAGAACAGGCCGGTGTCCGGCCACTACCACCTCGTCCTGATCGAGGGAGAGATGCTCGACCGGCGGGTCAACGAACAGCGGGACGGGTTCGTGGGGATCCCGGAGAGCATCCCGACGGATGAGTTGTTCATCGACGAGCCCGTCTCGTTCGCAGGCCTCTTCGACGAGATCGACCCGATCATCCACGGACTGGTGACGCCGGCGTCGTGGAAGAAGGAGACCGTGATCCACGACGTCGAGGAGATGTTCGGCGTGATCCCCGCCATGCTCCAGGATACCGAGACGCGGGTGAACTACGGCGACACCGCGCGGGGTGTCGCCGAACGCGTGCTGAAGAAGTACCAGGACCGGGTGATCGCCGAGACCGAAAAAATCTTCGACCTCAAGGAGGAGATCCTCGGCGCGGAGCCGCATAGCGAGGACTACCGCCGCAAGATCAACGAACTCTCTTGGCGCTACACCGCCTCGCTCAAGAATTTCGACATGGCGAGCCTGTCGCAGCTCGTCGTACGCCGCGCCGCGATCGTCGAGATCCTCGCCCTGGCCTGTGGCAAGCAGCTCGCGATCCAGGCCGCGATGGCCGAGGCGGGGCAGAAGGCCCAGAACGAGCGCATCATCCACAGCATCTTCTTCCCGATGAAGAAGGACAGCACCGAGGTCGCGGACCACGATATCTGGCTGTTGAGCGAGGAGTACCAGTACTACGACTACATCGCCTCGGATAAGCTCCTGTCCCAGATCCGCTGGACCGACGGGCAGCCGCTCTTCGAGGCCGGCATCGATGCTGAGTGGGACGCGGTGCTCCAGAAACGGGCGGACGACAACAAGGCCATGCGGCCGGACATCGCCATCTTCAACGAAGAGGGCTCGGTCATCGTCGTGGAGTTCAAGGCCCCCGGCGTCAGTATGGACGCGCACGTGGGCGACCTATCTGAATACGCTCACCTGCTGGCCGCCAAATCGAACGGCCGTCTTAAGAAATTCTACGGCTATCTGATCGGCGACACGATCAACCCGATACGAATGCCCGGCTGGACGCGGTTCGCGGCCGGCAAGGGATTCTTTCAGTCCAACCCGATCGATGACCCAGAGACCGGTCGTCGTCTGGGCGAACTCTATGCCGAGACCCTGTTTTTCGAAGATCTGGTTGATCGCGCCCGCAAGCGGATCGGAGTCTACAAGGATCGCTTGAAGCTCGAGCTAAACTAGTTCGGGAGACCATGCATCGGCCAGTCGTGGCGGACGGCCCCAGTAGGTCTCGATCAGTCCGGCGACGCATGAGGTCTGTCTGCTCGTGAGGTCTACGGCCCCCAGCGTGGTGCCCGCCCGGTCCAGCGGGGCTGGCTTGCCGAAACCGGACATTCTCAACCGCCACTAAGAGTCACCAGACGCCCTACTCTACCCCCGCCGAAAATCCCCCAGCGCCCGCAGATCCTCCCGCCCCGCCACCAGCGCCCGCACGGCGTCCGACGTGAACGCCGGCGTCGCCGCGTAAAGCGCCCCGTAGACCTCGCGCACGAAGGCGAGGTCCGAGGGCAGGTCGACCGTCCAACGGACGGCGCTTTCGTCCACCGCCTGCATCACCCCGTCGAGTACGAACCGCTGCGGGTTGCGGTAGAAGAACGGGGTGACGTGTTCGCGTTCGTAGGGGTCGGCGGCTTCACGGGCGGCCAGGCGCAGGAGGCCGGCGCTGGTCAGTTCGGCGTCGAGGCCGATGGGGTAGGTGCGCGCCGGGTGGGTGGTGGCCGAATAGTCGGCGCCGACGGCCTGGTGGTGGACCAGCAGGCGCTCGATCAGGTCGGGGTCGGCCAGGGGGCAGTCGGCGGTCAGGCGCAGGACGAGGTCGTCGTCGGCCAGGCCTTCGATCGCGCCGGCGAAGCGGGCCAGGACGTCGTCGAGCGGGCCGCGGAACGCTTCGATCCCGGCGGCCTCCAACGTCTCGGCCAGGACGTCGTCGCTGGCGTCGTCGGAGGTCGCGACGATCAGGCGGTCGAGCGAGGGGATGCGGCGCAGGCGCTCGATCTGGCGCAGGATCATCGGCGCGCCGACCACGTCGGCCAGCACCTTGCCCGGCAGGCGGGTGGAGCTCATCCGGGCCTGGAGGACGGCGGCGATCATCGGGCCGCCTTCTCGGCGAGGGCTTGCGCGACCTCGTCCATCACCCCCGCCCAGGTCTGGAGGTTCTCGGTCACGAAGGCCCGGGCCTGCGGGTACCAGGGGTAGCGGTCGGTGCCCAGGCGGGTCCAGGCCGCCGCGGCGGTGACGATCCAGATCGGCGCGCCGCAGGCCCCGGCCAGGTTGATGGTGGCGTTGGAGAAGCCGACCGTCAGGTCCAGCGCGCTGGTCAGGGCGGCGATGTCGTCGAGGTCTTCCTTCAGGTCGATGCCCGGCGGGGTCCACAGGTCGACGCCGAATTCCTCGCGGGCGATGCGGATCTCCTCGTCGCAGTCGCCGTACTGGATGTTGACGAAGCTGACGCCGGGGGTGCGCAGCACCGGCTCCCACAGGCGGAAGGGCGAGAACAGGCGGGCGCGCTCGCCGTCGAGCTTGAGGCTCTTCCACAGCACGCCGACCTTCAGGCCCAGGCGATCGGCCAGCACGCCCCGCCAGTGGGCGACGCGATCGGGATCGGGGGTCAGGAAGCGCTCGCGGGCGGGGAAACTCTCGGCCGTTGGGCGCAGGGTCTGGAGCAGCGAGGCGATCGGGGTCCAGGCGTCGAAATCGTCCCAGCGCTCGATCTCGGGGGCGGTGCGGTAGACGCGACCTTCGAGGGCGACGGTGCGGTGGCGGGTGACGTCGGCGTCCGGGAAGCTGCGGGCGAAGAGGGGCACGAGGCGCCGTTCGACCACCAGGGAAAGCTTGCCGTCGGGACCCAGGGCCGAGGCGACGTCGGGCAGCAGGCCGGCGAACATCACCTCGTCGCCCAGGCCCTGCTCGGCCATGACCAGCAGGCGCTTGCCGGCCAGGGGCTCGCCGGCGGCCAGTTGGCGGCCTTCCAGCACGAAGCGCGGGGCGTCGGGCAGGTCGGGCGAGGTGCGCGCCTCGTAGGCGGCCCAGCCCTCGGCGACGCGGCCCAGGGCCAGCAGGATGGTCGAGCGGGCGAACTGGATGGTGGCGACGTCCTCGCGGGCGACGCTGTGGCGGATGGCCTGGTCGCAGTCGGCCAGCGCCCCTTCGGCGTCGCCCAGGTCGAGCCGGGCGTAGGCGCGGTTGTGATAGGCCTTGGCGAAGGCCGGATCGAGCCGGATGGCCTCGTCGAAGAAGGTGAGCGCGGTGGCGCCGTCGCCCAGGCTGCACATCACCGTGCCCAGGGTGTTCCACAGGATCGGCTGCTCGGGATGGGCGCCGATGGCGGGTTTGAGCACCTCGATCGCCTCGGACTCGGCGTTGAGGTCGCGCAGGGCGCTGGCCAGGTTGTTGAGGCCGGCCACGTCGCCCGGCTGGTGGGCCAGGTGCAGGCGGAAGAGCTTGGCGGCGATGTCAGGCATGCCCATGCGATAGGCCAGGCGGCCGACGTCGGCGGCCACCGCGTCCTGGTTGGGCAGCAGCTTCAGGGCGGCCTCGTAGCCGTGCATCGAGGCGGCGAAGTCGCCCAGCTTCTCGCGGGCCACGGCCAGCACGTGCCAGGCCACGCCCAGGCCCTGGTCTTGCGCCAGGGCTTTCTGGGCCAGTTGCTCGGCCTTGGCGTAGTCGTGGCGGCGCACGGCCAGGATGGCCTGGTCGAGCAGGCGGCTTTGGGCGTGGTCGCGCAGCCCCTGGGTGGCCTGCTTCAGCCGGGCCAGGGCCTCCTTGGAGGCGGAGTCGCCGACGGGGGCGGCCTTGAAGCCGACATAGGCGGCGGCCGGCGCGGCCTCCTGGCCCAAAGCCAGGGCGCTGGCCGAGACGGGTTTGGGCGCGGCCTTCGTTGGGGCCGACCGGGCGGGAGCGGGGCGGTTGTGTCGCGAAGCCATGGCTCTCCTGCCGGTTGGTCGGTTCGGCGCACCATCTTGCCAGAGGATTAACGCGGGCTTTAGCGCGTTGTGGGGAGGGCCTCTCGCTTACCACCCTTTGTCGTCATCCCGGCCGGAGCGCGTAGCGCGCAGAGCCGGGACCCAGGGGCCGCCGCACCGCGCCGGCCGTCGCTGGGGCGCTTGATCGATCCGCCGAGCCCAGTCCCCTGGGTCCCGGATAAGCCCTGCGGGCTTTCCGGGATGACGAGCAAATGGATCAGGCCGAGGTAGCCGCCGCCCCCACCGCCAGCACCCGCACCTCGTAGACCGTCACCGGCCTGTCCCCAGCCTCGATCCGCACCCTCGCCGTCCCCTCGCCCGCCGGCAGCGGGACGTCGGCGGTGAAGAAGCCGTCGCGGCGGTCGGTCGGGGTCGTGAAGCGGCCGGTCTCGGCGCCGTCGGCCAGCACCTTGGCCGACTGGCCGATGTCCTGGCCCCAGTAGACGAGCTGCAGGGTCAGCGGCCCGGCGCGGCGCTTGAGGGTCATCTCCAGCCAGCCGCCGGGGGCGATGCGGCGGCCGCTGCGGCCGTTGAGCTGGATGATCTCGCCGGCGCCCGCCTTCACCGCGTGGTCGACCTCGGGCTGCTGCTCGCCCAGATAGACCGCGTCGACGGTGCGGGCGACGGTGTCGATGCGCTGCTTCTCGGCGGCCAGATAGGCCGGCCCCTCGGCCGCCCAGCGGGCCTTGGTGAAGGTCGGCGCATAGACCGCCGTGCGGTTGGCGTACTGGTTGAAGAACGGGCCGAACACCACGGCCTCGCCCTGGGCGGTGCGGCCGGCATAGGTGTGAGGCAGCTTGCCCACCTGGCGCAGCAGGGTTTCGGCCGGGCCGTCGCCGACCAGGGCCGGCGCGGCCTTCTCGAACGGCCGGTCGGCCAGGCCCACGTCGGCGGCCAGCACCAGCGGGCCGGAGACGAAGGCCACAAGGTTGGGGTCGTCCGGCGTCGGCTCGGCCCGCAGCGTCATCGGCAGGGAAAGCTCGATCCGGTCGCCGGCCTTCCAGCGGCGCGACAGGCGGGCGTAGCCGTCGCGGCCGGCCCGACCGGCGGGCTTGCCGTTCACCGATACGACCGGCTTGGCGCACCAGGCCGGCAGGCGCACAGCGATCTCGCGCTCGCCCTCGCCCTTGGGGGCGCGGACGATGGTCAGCAGCACCTGGTCCTGTCTGGGATACTGGGTGTCGAGATCGATGGCGAAGTCGCCTTCGCCCAGATCCAGCGTCGAGGCGATGAAGAGGTTCAGCCACAGGGTGTCGCGGCCCTGATCGCCCCCCTGATCGCTTCCCCGCCACCAGATGCTGTCGGCGTGCTTGGCGTGGCTTTCCATGCCCGAGCCGACGCAGCACCAGAAGCTGTCCTCGTAGGTGGAATAGCTGCGGCGGCCGCCGGCGGCCATCGGCATGAAATAGACGAAGCGGCCGTCGGCCGGGTTCTGGTGAGCCAGGATGTGGTTGAGCTGGGTGCGTTCGTAATAGTCGAACAGGGCGCCGTCGGGCTTCCAGCTCCACAGGTGGCGGGTCAGCTTCAGCATATTGTAGCTGTTGCAGGCCTCGCAGGTGGTCTCGGCCATGTGGCGGGCGATCTGGCCCGGCTTGCCGAAGTGCTCGCGATCGCTGTTGCCGCCGATGACGTAGCTGTGGTCGCGGGTGACGGCCGTGTGGAAGAACCGCGCGGCGGTCGCCTCGGCCGGATCGCCGCCGACCTCATACAGGCGCGCCAGGCCGATGACCTTGGGGATCTGGGTGTTGGCGTGCAGGCCGGCCAGCTCGTCGCGCTCCCCGGCGATCGGGTCGAGCACGGCCTTGTGGCGCAGGCGGCGGGCGACCTTCAGCCAGCGATCATTGCCGGTCAGGGCGTAGGTCTCGGCATAGGCCTCGTTGAGGCCGCCGTGCTCGGCGACCAGGATCTTCTGCACCTGCTCGTCGCTCAGGCCCTCGATGATCGTGGCGAAATAGCCGGCCAGGCCCGTGGCGACGTCGAGGGCGCCCGGCGTGGCGGCCAGGCGATGGGCGTCGAGCAGGCCGGCGTGCACCTTGTGCCAGGTGTAGACCGGCACCCAGCCGTCGTTGAGGCTGAAGCGCGAGGACCGGATGTCGCCCCGGCGCAGTTCCTCGAACACCTGCTTGCCGGCCGCCGCGTCGGACTGGCCCCAGCGGGTGGTTCCGCCGACATAGCCGTCGCCGTGGGCGGCCTGCACGCGGGCCAGCTCGGAAACGGTGTAGGCCAGGCGCTCGCGCAGCTGCGGATCGCCGGTGTGGGCGACCTGCAGCGAGCAGGCGGTCAGCCAGTGGCCCAGGGTGTGGCCGGCGATGCTCTGGGCCTCCCAGCCGCCATAGACCGGGGCCTTCACCGGCAGGCCCGCGCCCTGGTGGAAGTTGTGCAGCAGCCGGTCGGGCGACAGCGACAGGAGGTAGGCGCGGTTCGCGTCGGCGGCGCGCTGGTGATACGAGGCCTTCAGGACGATGTGGCGGGCCGGCACGGGGGTCGCGACGATCCGGGGGCTGTCCTCGACCGGCTTGGCGGCGGCGGCGGTCGCGGCGAACGCCAGGGCGCTGGTGGCCAGCAGGAAGGCGCGGCGGCTCGGCTTGTGCGGATCCATGGCGTTCTTCCCTGGGGCATTTGTCTGACTATTGTGGGCAAGAGAGCATGATGGGTGGCGGGGCTCAAGCCTCCCAAACCGCCCCCTCCTCCGATCTCCCCCGCGAAGGCGGGGGCCCAAGCAGACGTTCCGGAGGAGGCGAGGCTGCGGGTCATCCCGGACACGGCTTGGATCCCCGCCTTCGCGGGGATGCGCGGTGAAGAGGAGCGGAGGTCTTGCCTCCTCCGCCATATTGTCTGACAAGAGCAAAAACACGGGAGGATGCGAGTGACCCTGGACATGCACCGGCGCGGCCTGCTGGCCGCCGGACTTATGGCCGGCGCGGCCTCGACCACCGCTTCGGCCGCCGCGACCAAGCCGGCCGCCAAGCCCAAGAAGGCGCCCGCCCTGCTGGCCCCGCGGCCGCCGATGGGCTGGAACAGCTGGAACAGCTTCGCCACCACCATCACCGAAGCCCAGTCGCTGGAGACGGCGCGGATCATGGCCGCCAAGCTGCTGCCGTTCGGCTATGACGTCTTCACGGTCGACATCCAGTGGTACGAGCCCGAGGCGGCCAGCTACGAGTACAACCGCAATCCCCAGCCGGCGATGGACGGTTTCGGCCGGCTGATCCCCGCGCCCAACCGCTTTCCGTCGAGCGCCGGCGGCAAGGGCTTCAAGGCCCTGGCCGACCAGGTCCATGCGCTGGGCCTGAAGTTCGGGGTGCACCTGATGCGCGGGATCCCGCGCGCGGCGGTGAAGGCCAATCTGCCGATCCTGGGGACCAAGGTCCGCGCCGCCGACATCGCCGACACCTCCAGCATCTGCACCTGGAACCCGGACATGTACGGCGTCGACATGAGCAAGCCCGGCGCCCAGGCCTATTACGACAGCGTGTTCCGGCTGCTGGCCGACTGGGGCGTCGACTTCGTCAAGATGGACGACATGAGCCGACCCTATGACGCCCATGCGCCCGAGATCGAGGCGGCGCACAAGGCGATCGCGGCCACCGGGCGGCCGATCGTGCTGTCGCTGTCGCCGGGCGAGACGCCGGTGGCGCGGGCCGGCCACGTGCGCCGATACGCCCAGATGTGGCGGATCTCGGACGACTTCTGGGACGAGTGGTCCATGCTGGAGGCCCAGTTCACCCGGCTGGAGAACTGGAACGAGCACCGCGTCGTCGGCGGCTGGCCCGACGCCGACATGCTGCCGCTGGGGCGGCTCGCCTTGGGCCAGCGCGACACCAAGTTCACGCCCGACGAGCAGCGCACCCTGATGACCCTGTGGGCCATCGCCCGCTCGCCCCTGATCATGGGCGGCGACCTGCGCCACCTGGACGCGCCGACCCTCAGCCTGCTGACGAACCGCGCCGTGCTGGCGGTGAACCAGGCCAGCACCGGCAACCAGCCGCACTTCATCGCCGACGGCATGCGGATCTGGTCGGCGCGGCCGGAGGGGGCGGAGAAGGCCCGCTACCTGGCGCTGTTCAACACCACCGAGAAGCCGAAGGCCGTGGGCCTGCCGCTGCGGGACCTGGGGCTTTCGGGGTCCGTGGCGGCACGGGACCTGTGGAGCGGCGAGGACCTGGGCCGGATGTCGGGCCGGGTGGAGCGGGTGGTGGCCCCGCACGGGGCGGCGTTGCTGCGGTTGGGGTAGCAGGACCCTTCTCCCACGCCCCCCCCCCCCCCAC
>PJTT01000186.1_pt1 | contig 95054 bp, 89 predicted proteins | sample 1512261 | NCBI WGS metagenome assembly PJTT01 (sample SAMN08177685, study PRJNA422409) | Soil metagenome, whole genome shotgun sequencing project. | isolation source: Soil (2) enriched on wood chips | place: USA: Madison | collected 2015-01-15 | reverse complement strand
TTTTGCGATATTTAATCTCGTATGCATAATTGGATTTTTTATAACGCAAAGTACGGACGACGAAATGGCAAAAAACTTAAAGTAGTTTAAGAAATTATCAGTTTAAAACGGCTAAACAAGCTGATTTCTGGAGCAGAAATATTCTTCTCAAATCTTCAATCGTTAAAATAAACATCTGATATATTCGTAAAAACAGATGCATTTTTTTTTAAAATATCAGTATTTAAGAATGTATGCTGTCAGCAAGTATTTACCAATCTATTTCTGATATGTTGAATTGAAAATAATTTAAAACCGTTGCAGGTTTATTTAAGGGATTCGTCGATTGGTACTTGTTCGGTTACCATCTCGACGTAGCTTCCAGACTACGTTGAGCTGCACAAGCAAAGCCATGAAATGGCGCCAGCAACAACCAAGTGCAGAGCCCTTGGGATATAGATAGCAAAGCAACAAGCCCTGCAAGACCGAAATTAATAGCTTTCGCCCTTGCAGGGCTCACACCTTACGCGTTTCTGCATCGGGCGTTGCCCAATGTTATTGATTTTGGTCTTTCAGACCCGATACTGTTCTTTCAAAAGACTAAAGATGGTTCACCTCTAATTTTGCGGAGCACACCGCCAAAGCCCTAACGGAGCGCATGCTCCACAACAAGGAAAGCCAGCTAATTGCATTCCTTTGTATAACTTTACTGCTGCGATGCAAGACAGACCTCGGATACAACCTGAACTTAGCTTGGCGGATAAAATAGCAGAGGTTGCTGCCTGGACTATTATAGGCGCAATATGGGCTATCGTGCTATTTAATTATTCAACAATCTCCGACACCATTCCTATACATTACAACGCTGCCGGGGAGGTGGATGGATATGGCGATAAGTCAGGCATTTTTACTATAGCAATCATTGCTACTGTCTTCGTTATAGGACTTTCGCTGCTGAACAAATTTCCACATATATTCAACTACAGCAGAAAAATAACAGCGGAAAATGCGCTGCAACAATACACTGCTGCTACCAGAATGATACGGTATATTAAAGTTGCAATTGCTTTAACGTTTATGGTTACCACCATCACAACTGTTAGCGCAGCCTATAATGGTGCTACTTCTATTGGGAGTTGGATACTACCTTGCTTAACGGCAATTATAGTAACGCCAATGATATACTTCGGAATAAAAATGCTGAGGAAATAAGTTTTGCTTTTTACTAAAGCCCGCGCGCTGTAACTTCTTTTTTGATATTACTGAGGTTGTAAACATTCAACATAGCTACAGGCAGCATAGCAACAGGTAATATACTCAACGGACTAAAGCCTTGCTTGACAAATAAAATAGTAACCAGCACAGCTAATACTGCTATAAATCCGAACATCATATAAACAATCGCTTTTACTGTTTTCTGCCATTTGAGCAACTCTTCGTTACTCATTTCACTTAACTTTTTAGCCATCTGTTGTGTGTTGATTTGTTAGGCTGCTACCTTTATAAGATTGCATTCCTAAGGTATTTGCAGCGAGCAAAAATAGGCAAAAAATGATGTGTGCTTTTCTCGGCTATTCCGCGCTTGTCTTGTAAGGGATGCACAGCTCGACTATTACGCCTTGCCCGCGGCCTACACTTGCTTTATCAACAACGCTGAGGCTGGCTTTGGTACCGGTTTTCCGACTTAGTATTTCCAGTCGTTCTTTAATAATCTCGGTGGATAACGATTGTTTGCCTACGGCAATTTTATCTTGCTGCAATCCCTTGCCATTGTCTTCGATTGTACACTTGATAATATTTTCCTGCTTTTGTATTGCTATGCGCAACAGGCCTTTTGCATCAAGGTTTTGCACACCATACTGTATGGCATTTTCTACAAAGGGTTGTATCAACATTGGCGGGATATAAACTTCGTCATCTTCGTAGTCTTCATACACTTCCAACTGATATTCGAACACCGTTTCAAAGCGCATTAATTGCAGACTTAAATAGTTTTGCAGTGCTTCCACTTCGCGCGTAAGCAATACAAAAGAGGCTCTTGAATTTTCGAGATTAAGGCGTAGTAAGCGGGCAAATTGGTTAAGGTATTTTACCGATTTTCCACGTTCATCATTCCTGATGAGACTCTGCAATGTAGATAGCGTGTTGAATATAAAATGTGGCTCCATCTGGCTGCGCAGTAGTTGCTGCTCGAGCTCGGTTTGCTTCAATCTTTCTTTCAACCCACGTCGCCTGTAAATCAATATAGCAAAGGCTATCAGCAATATCAAGATAATGCCGGAAACTACTAATAGTATCTGTTGTAAGGCACTAATTTTTCTCACAGATTCATTAGCCGTATTCAAGGCTTGTATTTCATTATCCTTGGCCTTAACCTGATATTGCGTCTCCAGTTCGCGTGCCTGCACCATAAACGAAGAATCTACATAATTTTCATAAACCATGAATGCAGAGTCTTTCAGCAAATAGGCATTCTTATAATCACCGAGATGAAAATAGTTGCTTGATTTATTCTTTAGCGAATTGGAAAGGTCGTCCAGATTGATTGGCTGCGCCATATTTGCAATGGAAGAATCCAGAAAAATATTAGACTGCTTGTAATCTTTCATTTTACGATAACCATCGGCTATATTGAAGTACAGCAATGAAAAAGATTGCTTGTCGCCATCATGATTTCTGTAATGATTCAACGCACGCTCGTACATCTGAATCGCCTGCGCCATGTTACCTTTTTTCTGAAGCAACACGCCGTAGTTCTGTAGTATATCTCCGTAATTAGACGGCCCAAAAAGAGCCGTATCCGGAAGCACATTCCGCTGGAAAAATATTAGTGCAGAATCGTATTGTTTTATATTATCGTAGTAGCGCGAAATGTTACTGGCTATCACTCTACGCAAGCGCTTATTGGTAGCGTGTTCAAAGCCCTCCAGCAGATATTTACCATTCATCTCCACATCGCCAATAGCAGTATATATTTCGGCAAGTCGCAGGCAGGTTACGGGGTAAATAGCAGTATCATTTTCTTTGGAGAATGCATACGCTTCGCGCGCATACAATAAAGCTGTATCCAGCTTCATTTCTTTCTTGAAAATATTTGCCAGCATCATTTTAGATGCATACACCTGCTTTCGACTGGTATCCGTTTGCTCGGCATGTGTCAATGCCAGCAGGATGTATTTCTTAGCGCTATCGTATTGGTCGCGGTTGGAGTAATAAGTGCCTTTGAAGCGTAGCAAATTATTGATGAGCATCGCATCGCCATTGGCTTCTGCAATAGGCGTGATGCTGTCGAGCATGTGCAGAGCCTGCTGCACGGGCTCTTCATTGAAAGCCTCGTTCACATCCACTTTCATAAACTCGAGCAAACTGTCGGCCTCTTTTTTAGGGTTAACATCACGCCCTTTATTTGCATTATTGTTGCAGGACGCTGCAATTACCACCAACAGCAGCAAAAGGGCTGCTACGCTATTTTTCATTCGGGATTTTTAGAGATTTCTTCGCCGGTTAAAAATGATATTACGTAATCTTTTTTGCGTGTAGATACGGGTATCTCGGCTCCCGAATGAAGTATCAGATAGCCATCTTTGTGAAAGCGGTCTATAAAATTAAAATTAACCAGGTAAGATTGATGTGGTCGCAGAAAAATATCCGGTGGCAACAGGTCTTCGTACTCTTTGATATACTTGCTTACCAATACCTTTCTGTTGTTGGTAAGAAAAAAAGTGGTATAGCCTTTATCGCTATGGCAGTATTGGATTTCGTCGAATGAAACGATTTGTAAATATTGCTGCGAGCGCAATGCGAGCTTGCTCCTTTTTTCAGTATGGTTATTACCTGCATATTGCGCTGCAACTTTAAGGCTTTCATCAATATTGGTCATAGCCGGCGAAGATTTCACCTTGGCAAGCGCTTCATTCAGTTCATCTTCATCAAGCGGCTTCAGCAAATAGTCGAGTGCGCCGTACTTAATGGCTTTAATTGCATACTCGTTATAAGCCGTTATAAAAATTACCTGAAAGTTAATGCTGTCAAGCGATTGCAGCAGGTCAAAACCAGTGCCATCACTCAACTGTATATCCAGCAGTACCAGGTCAGGCTTGGTAGCCTGTATCAATACAGCCCCCTCCTTTACGGTTCCGCAGGTGCCTACCACTACCACACCTGGATGCTTTGCTGTAAGCGATTCTATATCTTTTCTTATAATAGGCTCATCATCGATAACCAGTACACGCAACATATATAAATACGGTATTTTTTAATAGAGCCTTATCTTGTCAACAGCAATCCCAATAAAAATAGGCCTTATCGAACTCGTGATTTTTAAGGTGCTCTTCGTTTATAAAAATATGTGCGATACCGCTATCGCCAAACATAATATGGTCGGCAGTATCTATTTGCAATAATAAAACATCATTTTTACTTTTCTCGTCAAATTCGCGCGGGTCTGTTTGCGTAAAATAGCCATAACCCCCTATTTTATGCCCCGTTGCATAAAACAATTCTTCAAATATTCTCTGCTCTTCGTCAGGCAATTGCTCATGGTATTCATAAGGCTGTTTGCCATCAAATAAAAAATCAAACCTGAAGTCTTCCGTTCCGCCCCACTCTTCCGCTTGCGTGAATGCGAGACTGTGCTCCATTCCTATGGGCGACTCGGCACGCATAGCGGGTGTGACAAACGAAAAATCTGTCAGCATTTCGGCAGCCATATCCTTATGAAATACCACATTAAAGTCATTCATCTCATGCCAGGCTTCGAGCGACACAAACAGTTGCAAAATACCCGTGGTCGGATAATCTGCAAGTGCCGGTACATCGTCAAAATTTATTTGTGCCAGCAGAATCATTGGCAAGCCTGCGTTGCTTTTAGGCCACTCCCGCGATATAGGCCAGTAAGGATTTCCGGCAAATTTGCTTGACAATAAATTTCCGTTTTCTGTTACCGGTTCTGCCTCTATTTTGATGTACTTTTTTGCATAACTTTTCAAGTCCTTTTCAAACTTCTTTAGAAAGTGTGGAAGCATACGTTGTTGGTTTTAAATATCGCCACGCTCCAGACCGGGTTGACCGGCCTAAAGCTTTTTTCATCATTCCATCATTACAAATACGCTGTATGTCCGTTTAAAGGCATTTTCGAGATAGCAAAAATATGCTACTGCTTTTATGACTATCGTTTTACACGAGATGTATTTTTATATGATTGGTAGAATACAACATCATAACCCTTTTTGCTTCCTAAAGGTTTAATCGAATAAGTTAGAGTTATAGCTAACTATAGCTGCTTTCTTTATTGCAATTTTAGGCAAGCTTGTCGTATGAGGTCGTGCGGAATCTATATTTGCGGCGATATAGTCTATATCTGAATGATAAAACATACGATAAGACGACTATTTTGGTTTGGATATTTTTAGATATAAAAAAGCAGGATATACGCCATGAGCCTATATCCTGCTTGATTAACTATAATTGGATAACCCTATAAACCGGTAATGCAAATACCTACTGAATAAGGGAACACTTCAGGCCCTTGTCCGGCATTGAATAGCTGGCTTAAGTTGTAAGAACCATATACAGAGAAATTGCCATAGCCTAGGCGCACCGTTGGTGCAAAGCGCCATGTTTGAATATAGCGTTTGGTATTTACTTTTTCTACAATGTTCACACCGCCAATCGAGCGTTTATCTTTTGTATGAGCCCCCACCAGCATACCTACACGCATACCTATCGCTGCTTTGAAACCGCGGTTTCTGTTTATTTTATTGGCAAAATATCTTAACTCAAATGGAGCTTCAAGATAGGCTGTGCTTAATTTCACACGCTTGTAGCTTTCCGCCTCGGTAGTCGTCATATCCTGGAATGTGATTGACGGCGATGCGGTATTCATAATCACGCGCTGGTCATCAAAATAGATATTGCTGGTACCAATACCCAAACCGGCAGCAAAACTGAAATGCGACTTAGCAATCGGGAAATCGTAACAAAAATAAATATTAGCACCACGGCCTATTCCGCCCGTTTTAACGCTATCGGGTGTATTATTCCAACCCTCGTAAGTGAGTTGAAACATTAAAAAGTCCCTGGAGGGCTTCATTACTTTTTTGGCTGGCTCGCCATCATTCTGGGCTTGTGCCGTCATCATCGAAAAGGTAACTGCAACAAGCAATCCCAGCATTTTCTTCATGTTCAGATAATTGAATTGAGGCGCAAAGATAATATATGCCTTTGCTTTTTGATTAAAAAATTTGTTTTTGGCCGCAGGCCTGTTTAATATAGAGCAATAGCGCCACTACATTTGAAATATGATGGACTATTTGCTTTCATTATTTACTTTTGAAAAACTTATGCTACAACTTGCCTATCGCGCTTACGATTTTGAATTTGAATATCCATTTGCAATAGCAAAAGGAATTAAAACACATCAGCCATCCCTGTTGTTATCACTGCGCATGGGCCGTTTTTCCGGCTTGGGCGAGGCTACCGCAATCGGGTACTATAACGTGACAATAGATGAAATGATTGTGTTGCTCGAAAAAAACAAAGGCGTGATAGAGCGGTATGCACTTACATCGCCGGAGCGGTTCTGGCATTTTTTGCACCACTTATTGCCGGGTTATAATTTTCTTATCTCGGCGCTGGACTGTGCCGGCTGGGATGTATGGGCTAAATTAAAACAGCAGCCTTTATATAAATTATTGGGACTGGAATGGAAAAATACCCCTGCTACCGATTATACAATTGGTCTTTTGCCTCCGGCAGAAATCAAAGAAAGAGTACAGCAAAAACCGCATGCTATATACAAGCTAAAAGTAGGCGGTACCAACGATTTAGATACGCTGATAGCACTGCGCAATGCAGCGCCTGATGCCACTATTAGAATAGATGCCAATGAGGGCTGGTCGCTGGAAGAGGCGCGCCGAATAGTACCGGAACTAAAAAAGCTGAACATAGAACTAATAGAACAACCGCTTGACCGCAATGAGCGGGAAGCATTAAAAGAATTGCGCAGTTTCTGCGATATTCCATTGATTGCCGATGAGGCTTGCCATGAAGAAAAAGACCTTGCCGCTTGTCTGGAATTATACGATGGCATCAATATCAAATTGAGCAAATGTGGCGGCATCACACCTGCGCTCCGCATGATTGATACCATTAAAAAGGCGGGTAAAAAAGTAATGCTGGGCTCGATGAGTGAGAGTATTCCGGGTGCAACCGCGTTGGCACATTTGCTGCCCTTAGCCGATTACGCCGATATTGACGGCCCGCTGTTGCTAAAAAATAATGCAGCAAATGGTTTGCAATATCAGGCTGATGGCAGCATTACTGTGCCCGAACTTCCTGGGATAGGCGTGTACTTCTAAACCTGCGGTCGTTAAAAAATTGTATATGTAACCGAGAGTCCATATTTTTACAGGAATAATCTGTTAAAATATATTCTCTATGAAAAAAATATTTACCCTCTTTTTGCTCTCTGCGGCATCGGGTAGTTTATTTGCAGCTCCCGTGGCGGAAAGCTCCGCTCTCACCGTTGCACAAAATTTTCTTGCTAAAAAATACACACCGGGCATTAGCTTGTCTTTAAATACTACTTATACCAGCACAAGTGGCCAGGTTGCTTTTTACGTATTTAATATAGATGATAGCAGAGGTTTTGTAATCGTATCGGGCGATGACGCGGTAAAGCCAATTCTGGCCTATTCTGCCGAAAGCAATTTCTCTAACGAGCAAATGCCGTCGCAGGTACGCTATTGGCTGGATGGCTATAATTCTGTAATATCTTCTGTGATTGCTGCCCATAAAACTGCAACTCCGGCAACGGCTGCTAAGTGGTCACAATTATTGAGTGGCACAGATGCTCCGGGTCGCACGTCCGCACGTCCTACTACAGTTGATCCTTTATTGGGTTCTATTACCTGGGACCAATGGCCTTACTACAACGACCTAAGTCCTATACCTGGAGCCGGAGCTGAAAATACACCGGTGGGCTGTGTGGCTACTGCCATGGCGCAAATCATGAAGTACTGGAACTATCCTGAAACGGGCGAAGGTTCGCACAGCTATGTGCATGATGAGTATGGTACTATTTCTGCCAACTTTGGCACTACCACTTACGATTGGGCTAATATGCCTAATACGCTTACCTGGGCTTCTACAGATGCACAGGTGGAGGCTGTTTCTACCTTGTCGCATCATTGCGGTGTAGCTGTAGAGATGGACTTTGGCACAGGAGCAGAGGGCGGTAGCGGTGCATATACCAATAACTACGGTATGGAAGACCTGCCTTGCGCACAAAATGCTTTCAAAAATAACTTCCGCTACAAAACCAGTATAGCCGGAGAGTTCAGAGATGATTATACGGATGAAGAATGGTTAGCATTGATGCAATCTGAATTGGATGCAGCTCGCCCTATTCTCTATTCTGGGCAGGGCGACGAGGGTGGTCACGCATGGATATTGGATGGCTATGATGAAGACGACTATTTCCACGTAAACTGGGGCTGGAGCGGTGTTTCCAATGGATACTTCTCTATTGATGATATGGATCCTGATGCATTAGGCGCTGGCGGCGGCGGCGGCGGTTTTTACGATAATCATGCCGCTATTATTCAAATAGAACCAGAAGAAACAGTAGAGCCAGAACCAGAGCCGGAACCAGAACCAGAGCCAGAACCTACAGGCGAATTGATTGTGTATGTAGCACCGGTTGCAGCGCCTGCTACTATTGCATGGAACAACGCATTCAATGTAAACACTACTTTATGGAACGATAGCGACGAGGAGTTTGTAGGCGACTACAGTGCTGCTGTTTACCGTGCTGCAGATAGCTCTTTCGTATCTTACATGCAAACATTTACCGGCAGAACATTGGACGCCGGCGAACAACCAGTTGTAACCTTTACTACCAGCGGTATTCCGTCAATGACGCCGGGTAACTATTTTGTAAAAATACTGTATCGTCAACCGGGTATACCTGGCTGGAGAATTATCCCTACTCCGGATTCAGTATACAATCGTGCTAACATAACGGTTTCCGGTACTACATCTCTGGATAAAATAGAGTTGCAAAACCTGATTAATGTTTACCCTAACCCTGCTGAAAGCAGCATGACATTGAACCTGAATGGTGTGAAAGCACATGCGGTTCAATTGGTAAATATTCAAGGTCAAAAAGTATGGAATGCCGATAAAATAGACAATGTAATGCAGGTATCTGTAGGACATCTGGCAAATGGCATCTATCTGCTTCAAATAAAAACAGACCGTGGTCTGGTGGCTAAGAAAGTAGTAATACGTCATTGATAAAAATACAGATTATACAAAAGGTCGGCACATTGTGCCGGCCTTTTGCTTTTTATAATTGATATACTTAACTTTGTTAGGTATATGGAACCAAATAAAATAATCAAAGGCAGTCTGAGCACTATGATACTGCAACTGTTACAGAACAATGGTAAGATGTATGGTTATGAAATAACCAAAGCCGTGCGTGATGGCAGTAAGGGCGCTATGCAAATTACTGAAGCCGCATTATACCCCAGCCTGCACCGCCTCGAGGCCGATGGCCTGCTTGATACAGAAACCTTAATTGCAGATGGGCGCCTGCGCAAATACTACAAACTAAACAGAGCTGGTAAGAAAGCAGTAGTCACGCAGTTGGATGCTTTGCAAGAGGCTATTAAATCATTGCAGCGTGTGCTAAAATTCAAGTTGAAAAATTGAAACCCTCTTACATTTCCGCGCCCTAAATAGCCATTTTTAAACATGAAATTTATTAAGTCACTGTTTACCCTTTTCGCTGTATTGGCGATTACTTCATCATGCAATACACAGCCAGAGGGCCTATTTTCCACGCAATTAAAAGTTATAAAAGTAGAAACCGAATCAACCGACTCGCCGTCGGAAGCGCTGGCTCAATCGTTGAACAATGCTCATATCAAATTTTACGATAAGGAACTGGCATTGCTAACAGACTCGGGTAACTACCGTACTGTGGCCTATAAATACAACGATGCAGGCAAGTCGCTTAGCCTTAAATTCCCCGGGCAGGATGCTATCACATTTGTGGTGGATGATAAAGCAGCGGCGCAGGCCGATAAAAACTGGATTGTGCTGAAAGGCAGTACCAAAGCGGGTGCGCCTGTAAAAATAGTATTGGAGCCGAATGACCATTACGAATATGAAGACACCGACCAATTGAAGCCTGTGGCAAATGTCTGGCGATTGAAGCCCACAAAAAATCAGTCAAAAGAAGAAATCAAGAAAAAGGTAATTGCACAGCTTGATTACATGATTGCCTATTTCAACATGGCTATAAAGCGCGAAGACCGGACATTCAATGTAAAGCACCTAAACGCGCCGCTTGACTTTTATGCGAATGGCCTTGCCTTTAAAGATTATGAGCCTTTGGCGCAATGGCGTAACATATTTTACGATGATGAAGATGCATCCAAAGGCCTCGAATTACTGGTAAAGGCAATGAAAAGCATGAAAGAATATCCGGCAGATAAAAAATACACTCAGGGCTACGCAAATGCGCTTTCGACCATGAAAGCCTACCTTGAAATATAGCAGCAGCACAGATAATTTACGGCTGACTGCATTTTCTTATTTTTGCAACCTCAAAATCAAATAATAAATAATTACCCATAAATGAGCGAACAGGAATTGGAGCATGAAGAACATCATGAAGAGCATAGTGTGCCATCTATCAACAGAATGTATGAGAGCTGGTTTCTTGAATATGCCAGTTATGTAATACTGGAGCGTGCTGTGCCGGCTATTGAAGATGGACTAAAACCCGTTCAGCGCCGCATATTGCATGCCATGAAAGAGATGGATGATGGCCGCTATAATAAGGTGGCTAACATCATCGGGCAAACCATGCAATACCACCCGCATGGCGATGCGTCGATAGGCGACGCTATTACCAATCTCGGGCAAAAAGACCTGATGATTGACCCGCAGGGAAACTGGGGCGATGTGCGCACCGGCGACTCAGCAGCGGCAGCAAGGTATATCGAGGCGCGTCTTTCCAAATTTGCGTTGGACGTGGCTTTCAACGGGAAAACTACCGGCTGGCAATTGAGCTACGATGGTCGCAAAAATGAGCCGGTAACCTTGCCGATGAAGTTTCCTTTGCTATTGGCACAAGGTGCAGAAGGTATAGCTGTAGGGCTCTCTACCAAAATATTACCCCATAATTTTTGCGAGATAATAGATGCTGCCATCAAGCACCTGAAAGGCAAAAAATTTGAATTATACCCCGATTTTCTTACCGGCGGTATGATTGACGTTAATAACTATAACGATGGTGCGCGGGGCGGCAAAGTGAGGGTGCGCGTTCATATCGAAGAAATAGACAAGAAAACGCTTTCCATAAAATCGGTACCCTTTGGCGTAACAACCCAGCAACTGATTGACAGTATTTTAAAAGCCAATGATAGCGGTAAAATCAAAATCAAAAGCGTAACCGACAATACGGCTAAAGACGTAGAACTTACCGTACAACTCGCACCGGGCGTGTCAAGCGACCAAACGATTGACGCATTGTACGCTTTTACCGATTGTGAAATTTCTATATCGCCGAACGCTTGTATTATCATAAAAGATAAACCGCATTTTGTAGGTGTTACACATCTATTGACGCACTCTGTAGAGCATACCAAAGGCTTATTAAAAAGAGAACTGGAAATAAAGCTGGGCGAACTGGAAGACGACTGGCACTATTCTTCGCTCGAAAAAATATTTATAGAAAAACGCATCTACCGCGATATTGAGGAAGAAACAACTTGGGAAGGCGTATTGCAGGCTATTGAAAAAGGCCTGAAACCGTACATTAAAATTTTCCGCAGGGAAATTACCAGAGAAGATATAGTAAGACTTACCGAAATCAAAATCAAACGTATTTCTAAGTTTGACTCTTTCAAGGCTGATGAACACATAAAAGCTACCGAGCAAAATATAGAACAGGTAAAGCACGATATAGAGCATCTGGTAGACTTTGCCGTTGCCTATTACGAAGGCCTTTTGAAGAAATATGGCAAGGGCAAAGAAAGGCTTACAGAAATCAAAATATTTGATACTATTCAGGCTGATAAAGTAGCCATCGCCAATGCCAAATTATATGTGAATTGGAAAGAAGGCTTTGTGGGAACGGGCTTGAAGAAAGATGAATTTGTATGCGACTGTTCGGATATGGATAACATCATTGTTTTCCGTAAGGATGGCAAAATGATTGTTACAAAAGTTGCTGATAAAACATTTGTAGGTAAAGACATTTTATACCTCGACGTATTTAAAAAGAACGACGACCGCACCACCTATAATATGATGTATATGGATGGTGCAAGCGGCGTGGTATATGCCAAGCGCTTTAATGTAACGGGCATCACGCGTGATAAAGAATATGACCTTACCAAAGGCAATAAGGGCAGCAAGGTTCTGTATTTTACGGCCAATGCAAATGGTGAGGCCGAAGTGGTAAACGTTACTCTTTCGCCGGGTAGCACAGCGCGTATTAAAGTATTCGACTTTTACTTCGAAACCCTTGATATTAAAGGTCGCGGCTCGCAGGGCAATCAGGTAACAAAATACCCTGTGCGTCAGGTTAAATTTAAAGAACAAGGCAAAAGCACTTTATCTGCCCCTAAAATATGGTATGATGAACAAGTAGGCCGACTGAATACAGATGGCTACGGTACTTTGCTGGGCAGCTTTGAGCAGAACGACCGTATTCTGGTACTCTATCAGGATGGTCATTACGAGCTTACCGACTTTGAACTGAGCAATCGCTACGAAGCACAGCAAATAGTAAAAATCAGCAAATTCAATCCGGAGAAAATAGTAACCGCAGTGTATTACGACGCGGAAAAAACGCAGTACAGTGTGAAACGATTCAAGATAGAAACGCAAACACTGAAAAGTAAATTCCTCTTTATAAAAGAAGGTGCTAAAAACAAACTGGAACTGGTAACGCTGCAAGACCACCCTATTGTAACCATCAAAACAGGCAAAAAGAAAACTGATGCCGTAGCGCAGCAAATAGACCTTACAGAAAAAGTAAGCGTGAGTGGCTGGAAGGCAATGGGCAACAAGCTTTGCGACAAAGACTTGCTGGAGATAGTGCTCGATTCAAAAGAGGAAGAAGTAATAGAGGAGAAGCCTGCTGAAAACATTGCTACCGATGCAGCCGAGCCTAATAAAAAAGACGATACGCCTACCCTATTTTAGCCGATGGAGCGTACAACAATATATTTGCTGAGCGGGCTCGGTGCCGATGAGCGTATTTTTAAATCATTGACCTTTCCACAGGGCTTTGAAGTAAAATACCTGAGCTGGCTGCCACCCGCACATGCCAAAGAGCCGCTGGCCGAGTATTGCCGGCGGATGGCTGCGCAAATAGATACGTCTGCGCCATTTGTATTAACAGGACTATCTTTTGGCGGCATGGTATGCTGCGCTTTGAATGATATTGTATCGCCGGAAAAAACAATATTACTATCCAGCATTGCTACGCGTAGCGAGCTACCACAGTTGTATAAATTTGCCGGCACGGCAGGTATAGCCAAAGTATTACCCGGCAGTGCCCCCACACCTGTAATGCCTATGCTCAAATGGTACATGGGTGTAGAAACCGATGAAGACAGGCAACTCGTAGAAGCCTTTATTGCCGATGGTTTGCCCGATTTTAATAAATGGGCGATGTACAAAGTCACACATTGGAAAAGGATAAAGCCACCACAAAACCTGTACCAGATACATGGCACGCGCGACCGCATTTTCCCTGTGGGCAAAACGAAAGCCAGCTATTTAATAAAAGATGGTGGCCATTTTATGGTACTCAACAAGGCTGCTGAAGTGTCAGCTATACTGGCTAAGATTTTAACAGGCTGATGAGTGGACAAATAGCCCTATTTGCTAACTTTAAAAAAAAAGTCGAGAGAATATAAAGTTTATTATCTTCACAGTCCGCATACGCTTCATGGTTTATATAATTAGTTGAGGCCTAAGGACAGATAACATTTGTAATGAAAAAAGTAGAATTGGAAATAGTAGCTCTGTCGAGCAGCGTTACCCAAACACATTCTTACGCGGTAGTGCTTGGCGAGCTAAATGGATTGAGACGTTTACCCATTGTAATAGGAGGTTTTGAGGCACAGGCAATTGCCGTAGCGCTGGAGCGCATAAAGCCTACACGGCCATTAACGCATGACTTGTTCAGCAATTTCATGTTTTCTTTTAATATCGAATTGCTGGAAGCCATCATTTACAAGCTGGAAGAAGGCATCTTTTTTGCAAAACTTATTTGCAGAAACGAAAAAGAAACCATGGAAATAGATAGCCGCACTTCTGATGCATTGGCATTAGCCATTAGAATGGGTTGCCCTATTTTCACTTATGAAAATATACTTGAGGCCGCTGGTTTGTTTATGGATCAGACGGAAGAAGCTACAGGTACCGCTGCAAAGCAAGATGAGCCGGAAGAAGAGGAAGATGAAAGTATAGAAGAATACAACACTAAAACGACAGCTTCGGATAAAGACCTGAAGCAAATGAGCAAAGACGAACTGGAAGAGTTGCTGCACAGAGTGCTCGAGAGCGAAGATTATGTGCGGGCTATTACCATAAGAGATGAAATAAAGAGCCGCGAAAAACGTCGGTAATTATATTTTTAGTCTTGTGCTTATAAAGATTATTTACAGTAATAAATACATAGGAATAAGATTAGAGCTCGAAAATTATTTTATCAGAAAATATTTTTCGAAAAAAATGAACAAGAGCTTTGGATTTTCAAAAGAATGCTCTATCATTGTAACGCATTTTGGTGGTAAAGTAGTATTATTGCCACCAACTTTAACGATTGCATAATTTTTTACAGAAAAACACACGGTATTTTTATTATGAAAAGAACGCTATTAGGCCTCAGTATGTTGTCCTTAGGAGCAGCTACTATGTTTTCGGCATGTTCTTCTAAAAAAGCTAGAGGTACTTCGGAAAAAACCGGTTGGAACTATAATGACCCGAGATTAGGTGGATTTGATGTTCCAAATTACAAAGGTCAACAAACAGGCCCAGGCTTGGTATTTGTTGAAGGTGGCCGATTTACCATGGGGCAGACCGAAGAAGATTTAGGATATGCCCGCAACAACATTCCACGCACTGTTTCCGTATCTTCTTTCTATATGGACGAAACTGAGGTAACCAACGTAGACTACCGCGAGTACCTCTACTGGATGCAGCGTTCTTATGGTTCAGATTACCCTGAAATCATCGATAAAGCAATGCCGGATACAGCAGTTTGGCGCGATGCATTGTCTTTCAACGAGCCAATGGTAAGCCTTTACTTGCGTCATGCTGCCTATAATTTCTATCCTGTGGTAGGTGTAAACTGGTATCAGGCTAACGAATATTGCAAATGGCGTAGTGACCGTGTTAATGAGATGATTCTTATTAAAAACGGTATGCTGAAAAAGAATCCAAACCAGGTAAATGAAGACGTATATAATACGGATGCTTACATGGTGGATCAATACTTAGGAACTCCAGGTAAGGGTCAAAAACGTGATTTGGATCCGAATGGCTCTAAAAAGCGTAATGCTACTTACTCTGATGGAACATTGTTGCCAAACTACCGTCTGCCTACAGAAGCAGAGTGGGAATATGCAGCATTGGCTCTTATAGAAAACAATCCGACACCGCGTAGCAAACGCCGTCGTGGAGAAGAAGCTATTACCGATCGTAAAAATTACCCTTGGGGTGATGCTCGTTCTATCCGCGATAGCCGCAAAGGTACAAGCCGCGGTCAGTACATGACCAACTTCCAACGTGGTCGTGGTGATGCGGGTGGTATAGCTGGCGGTAACAATGATAACGCATTGCGCCCTGCAGAAGCATTCTCTTACATTCCAAATGCTTTAGGTCTTTATAACATGGCTGGTAACGTAAGCGAGTGGACATTAGATGTTTACCGCCCTACTACCGATGACTTAGAAGGTTTAAATCCTTTCCGTGGTAACGTATACACTAAGCCTGTTTACGAAGCAGTAGGTGAGTTGGCTGAGAAAGATAGCCTTGGTCGTATGCCACGTCAATTTATTGACAGTACAGACTTAGCTGGCCGTTATGACCTTGATTACAAAGGCGCAGATGTTCGTAATGCAATGGACGGTGATAGCACAAGCGGTTATGTATATGACTATGGTAGAACTACCCTTATCAATGACGATAGCCGTGTAATCAAAGGTGGTTCATGGAAAGACCGTTCTTACTGGTTGTCTCCAGGTACACGTCGCCACATGCAAGCTGGTCACACAAGCTCTACTGTAGGTTTCCGTTGTGTAATGGACCGCGTAGGTAGCGAAGGTGGTAACAATATGCAATCGGGTAACGCCTTCAGCAAACGCAAACGTGGACGCTAATTATTAATTATTTTCTGTAAAATATAGACAACCTCTTTCCCTCAAGAAAGAGGTTGTTCTTTTATATAGCATAAAGAATTTTACCAAATGAGCAGATTCAATATAAGGGTATATGGCCTTTGGGTAAATGAAGAAAAGGAAGTGCTGGTAAGCGAAGAAATGATACGCGGCAAAGCGGTTATAAAATTTCCGGGTGGTGGGCTTGAATTAGGCGAAGGACTGAAAGATGCTTTAATACGCGAATGGCAGGAAGAAATGGAGGCTAAAATAGAAGTAACCAGCCATTTTTACACCACCGATTTTTATCAGCCATCTGCATTCGACGATTCGCAGGTAATCAGTATTTATTATACCGTACAGCCCCTACAGCCTATTGCCCTACCCTATATCAATGATCGCGAAAGGGCCTATTTTATGCCCATTGATTATCTGCTGGAAAGCAGGCTCAGCTTGCCTATTGATAAAATAGTGGGTAAAATGCTGGTAGATATTTATGATTGATTTATGCTTTGGCTTTGTTCCTTAGGAACAAAATGTTTGTAGCTAAAATAGCAGGTAAATTACCTCTCATTAAACCTATAAGGTTTTCAAAATCTTATAGGTTTCTGCAAATTTACAAACGATATTATCCCACAATAGTCCTGAACGTCAGGTTTACCCTCGGCTTAGCTATTTTAGTGGTAGGTGGTAATCTGTGCAGCCAGTGCTCCTGCGTGGCGCCTGTCATTACTAGCAAACTACCGTGCTCCAGCAATAGCTCTATTTTTTGTTGCGTTATTTTATGTTTGAAAGCAAATTTTCGCTCAGCACCTAAACTAATAGAAGCTATAGCACCATGTCGCAGCAAATCTTTCTCGCCGTCGCTATGCCAGGCCATTCCCTCAGCACCTGAGTGATATAAATTGAGCAAACAGGAGTTGAATGTAGCACCCGATTGTTGTTCCGCCCATTGCTTCAATGCTATTAATTCGGGCGTCCAGGGCAGCGCCTTTTTAGTAATATTGGAATAGGTATATTCAAATGGCTTATCGCCATACCAGGCCACTTTTCTTTTAGTAACAATAGCCTTGCCAAACATAATAGCCTCATCATTTCTCCAGGCTATAGCTGTCATTAGCTGTTCAAAATAATAGTCTGCTTGTGACTGCGACAATAATTTCCCATAGTAATACACAGCCCCATCTTGTGGCAGTATATTTTGCGGGGCGTCAGGATATTGGTCAAATAAATTCATGGTTGTTCTTTTACACAGTGCGAATAGCCTGGATATCGTTGCGCACCTCGGTAATAGCCTTGAGCACCGTTTGCAAATCGCCGGTTACCTGCGGAATTTCTTTGGATTGATAACAATGAAACGTCCATATTTCCAGCACATCCGATAGCGCAACCGTATAAGGCTCATACAAAGGATTAAGCGACTGTAATAATAGCTTAGCTCCTTGCAGGCTTACCTGCTTGAATACAAAATCCTGCTCGCCTTTTAAGATAACAATACACAAGGTTTTGGCTTTGATATTTTGCCAGTCCTGACTAAAACGACCTATTACATCGCAGCCCTCCGGTATAGGCAGCATAGAGTCGCCCTTGGTAGGAAACATGCGGTAGGTGCCGCCTTTAGGCAAATTAGGCAAGGTAAATTTAGGCAAAGCCGCCAGAAATTCAGGGTCGTTATAGCCCGCACGATAGCCGGCTTTTGCCTTTACCGGCACATACTCCATATTCTCTTTGTTGTCTTTATCTAATGTAATAGACAACACTCGTAAGTTACGACCTGTAATATATACATCATTTCCAGCTACTAATTCAAGTAGGTTAGCTTCAGAGATATTTGACATATCAACTTTAAACAAACTATCAATACTGATTCCAAAATATTCAGAAAAATTTATCAGGTCAATAGCAGTAGGATTTTCGGTTCTACCTGACTCCAAAGCTGCAAGTTTAATACGCGTTATACCAAGTTCTTGTGCGCATTCTTCTTGTGTTAAATCTCTTCTATCCCTGAGCAAACGAATGTTAGTGTGGAAAAAAATTTGACGTTGATTCATTATACAATTTCTATTAAAAACAAAATAATGTTACTTTTGAAAACAAAAATAAGACAATTATAGCTAAATGACACACGCAGCAGAGAAAAAAATGCTTATACAACAACTGCAAAGAGAAATACTCTCCATGCAAGGGCTGCGCGATGTATCTGATAATAAAATGAAATTGGGGCTTGACCTTTTAGAACAGTCTTTTCCCGGCAAAACCTTTCCTGTAGCGGCGGTGCATGAATTTATCAGTTACACACGCGAGGATACCGCTGCTACCAACGGCTTTATTACAGGGCTATTGAGCAAGCTTACAAACAAAGATGCTTATTGTATTTGGGTAGCAGTACGCCGCAGCATTTACCCGCCCGCACTCAGGCGCTTTGGTATTAATCCGGACCGTATCCTATTTGTGGACGTCCATAAAAATACCGACGCCCTTTGGGTAATAGAAGAGGCATTGAAATGCAACAAGGTAGCCGCTGTAGTAGGCGAAGTACCTGACCTCAATTTTACCGAGTCGCGCAGACTACAACTGGCAGTAGAAAGCAGCCATGTAACTGGCTTGATACACCGCTATTATCCGCGGCAGGAAAATACAGTGGCTTGCGTAGCCCGCTGGCAAATAAAACCCATCAGTAGCCAGACAGCAGATGATATGCCGGGACTGGGCTTTGCGAGATGGGAGGTAACATTATCCAAAATAAAAAATGGTCGCCCCGGCACATGGCGGGTAGAATGGGCGGGCGGAAAATTCGTACACATACAACCTGTCGCCACCACTATTATCAGAACATTACACCCCGGACTATATGGCTAAGCGATATGTAGCAATATGGTTCCCGTGGTTACTGACCGATGCACATACCCTTGCGCAACCGGACTGCGCAACCCTGCCCGTAGCGATAGCCGCAGCCGAAAAAGGGCGCATGAAAATAAAAGGCGTAAATAGCATTGCAAGCCTGAAAGGTATACTAAAGGGTATGGTAGTGGCGGACTGCCGGGCTATATTGCCCGAGCTGGAAGTAATTGCATATGAAGAGAACAAAGAAAATTTACTGCTCGAAGAACTGGCTTTGTGGTGCCTGCGCTATACTCCTGTAGTTGCTATAGACGCGCCTGATGGCTTGCTATTAGATGTGAGCGGTTGCACACATCTATGGGAAACAGAACAAAATTACCTGCATGATATCAGTTCAAAATTAGCGGCAAAAGGCTTTACAGCAAGAATAGCCATAGCCGATACTACCGGCCTGGCATGGGCTGCGGCAAGGTATTATCATAGTCCGGCTATTATCAATACAACCGATAGCACGGCAGCCTTAATACAATTGCCACCCGCGGCTTTGCAACTGGAACCTGCGGTAAAAGAACGATTGGAAAAACTGGGCATGCACCGTATCGCTGATTTTATAAAAATACCCCGAGCCTCCTTGCGGCAACGCTTTGGCGCAGGCATCTTACGCCAAATAGACTATGCAACAGGAAGAGAAAAGGAACATCTGCAACCTGTAATTGTTCCGGCAATTTACATAGAACGACTGCCTTGCCTCGAACCGGTACGCACCGCAACTGCTATAGAAATAGCCATTAAAAATCTTTTATCGGCACTCTGCAAGCGGTTGCTGGATGATGAAAAAGGCCTGCGATCGGCCATACTTCTATGTTTTCGCATAGATGGTAATGTGCAGCAGATTGCCATTGGCACACACGAGCCATCGCGCACCGTAGAGCACCTTTTTAAATTATTGGAATTAAAAATAGCAACTATTGAGCCGGCACTTGGCATCGACCTATTTACGCTGGAAGCCGCTGTGGTAGAGGATATGCCGGTAACGCAGGAAAACCTGTGGGGCAATAGCACACAAGAAGAAAAAGCATTGATAGAACTGCTGGACAGAATAGGCGAAAAGATAGGCCACGAAAATATACACCGCTATATACCGCAGGCACATTACTGGCCGGAGCGCGCTATGAAAGCCGTCAACTCTTTGCAGGAAAAACTGCCTATGTCCTGGCCCGACCAAAAGCCAAGACCGGTGCAGCTTTTGAAAGAACCCGAACTGATTGACGTTGCCGTACCTATACCAGATTATCCGCCATTGCTATTTACACATCAGGGTAAAATACACAAGATTGTAAAGGCAGACGGACCGGAAAGAATAGAGCAGGAATGGTGGCTGGAAGAGAGTAAGCATCGCGACTATTACTGCGTGGAAGATGAGGCTGGTGGCCGATATTGGCTATTTCGGCTGGGACATTATACCAATAACGATGAAGAAAATCCGCAATGGTTTTTGCACGGTTTTTTTGCCTGATACCGTACAGTTATGAATTATACAGAACTACAGGTTACTACTAATTTCAGCTTTCTAAAAGGAGGCTCACATCCGCATGAAATAGTGCAACAGGCTGCTGCATTGAGTTACACAGAGATTGCCATTACCGACCACAATACGCTTGCCGGTATTGTGCGTGCACATGCCGAAGCAAGAAAACATACTATCCGTATCATTCCCGGCTGCTGCCTTAACTTATTAGACGGGCCCAGCCTGCTTGCATACCCTACCGATAGAGCAGCCTATGCACGCTTATCTGCTTTGCTTACTGTGGGCAATTTGCGTGCAGAAAAAGGGCAATGCCATTTGTACAAAGCTGATGTTTATCGCCATGCAGCGGGTATAAAATTTATCATTGTACCACCATTTGAATTAGATGAAAATTTTGATTTTACTATAAATTTCAAATCGGCTATAAAGCAATACAGGCAAAGATTAGGCGATGATGTATACCTTGGCATGACACGTACTTATCAAGGCGATGATGGTAAAAAATTATTTCGCCTGGCGCAATTAGCAGAGCTTTACAATATGCCATTGGCAGCCACCAATGATGTATATTACCATCATTACGAGCGGCGGGAATTGCAGGATATCCTTACCTGCATTCGTGAAAAATGTACGATTTACGATGCCGGTTTTCTCCTTTGTCAAAATGCAGAAAGATACTTAAAGCCACAACAGGAAATGGCAAGGCTATTTCAACAATATCCGCAGGCTATTCGCAATACACAGGAGATTGCAACCGCTTGTCAATTCTCATTAGACAGCCTCGAATACCAATATCCCGAAGAGATTACCAGCGATGGACGCACGCCTCAAGAAGAGCTGGAACACCTTACCTGGAAAGGCGCCAACGAAAAATTTGACAACAATATACCGGACAATATACGAAAGACAATTAGCGACGAATTAGCTTTTATGGAGCGCAAAAATTATGCTGCTTATTTTCTTACAGTTTATGATTTTGTAGCCTTTGCCAGAGAAAAAAATATACTGTGCCAAGGAAGAGGCTCTGCGGCTAATTCTGTTGTGTGCTATTGCCTGGGTATTACTTCGGTTAATCCATCTAAGTTCAAATTATTGTTTGCACGCTTTATGTCTGATGCGCGCGATGAGCCACCAGATATTGATGTGGACTTTGAGCACGAACGCAGGGAAGAAGTGATGCAATACATTTTCAAGAAATATGGCAGAGACCGCGCGGCTATTGTAGCCACCGTTACAGAAGTACACTCCAAAGGAGCTATTCGAGATGTAGGTAAAGCGATGGGTCTTTCGGTAGATGCCATCAATAAACTTTCTAAATCTATCTGGGAATTTACCGATGAATGGTTTGAGTCGCAAACCGTTACCTCGCTTGGCTTTGATGCTAAAGATAGCCATTTGAGAAAGGTGCTGTCGCTTACAGACCAATACCGTGGCTTTCCGCGGCAACTGGGGCAGCATACAGGCGGCTTTGTGATTACACGCGATAAGCTATCTGACCTCTGCCCAATATTGAATGCACGCATGGAAGACCGCACCTGCATTGAATGGAACAAAGATGATATAGAAGCATTGGGCTTTATGAAAGTAGACGTGCTCGCCCTGGGCATGCTTACCTGCATTCGCAAGGCTTTTGACCTGGCTAAAAAGCACTATGGTCACGACTATACTTTAGCCAACATTCCACAAGATGTTGCAGAAGTATATGAAATGATTAGCAAGGCTGATACCATTGGTGTGTTCCAAATAGAGAGCCGTGCGCAGATGTCGATGTTGCCACGCTTGAAGCCAAAGACTTATTATGATCTGGTAATTGAGGTAGCGATTGTGCGCCCTGGTCCTATTCAAGGCGACATGGTGCATCCTTATTTACGCAGGCGAGATGGCATCGATCCTGTTGAATATCCATCCAAAGAATTAGAAGACATTCTTGGCAGAACCCTTGGTGTACCGCTATTTCAGGAACAAGCAATGGAAATAGCCATAGTAGCTGCCGGCTTTACACCTGCCGAGGCAGATGGCTTACGACGCAGCATGGCAACGTTTAAAGCTAAAGGAAAAGTAAGCGATTGGGAAAAGAAATTAGTATCGGGCATGATTGCAAAAGGCTATGAAGAGTCATTTGCACGCAGGGTATTTCGCCAGCTTGAAGGCTTTGGTAGCTATGGTTTTCCGGAGAGTCATGCAGCGAGTTTTGCTTTGCTCGTGTACGTTTCTTCTTATATCAAACATTTCCATCCCGATGTATTTGCAGCAGCGCTATTAAATAGCCTGCCTATGGGTTTCTATCAGCCTGCACAGATTGTGATTGATGCGCAAAACCACAAAGTAGTAGTAAATCCGGTTGACATCAACTATTCGCAATGGGATAATATACTGGAAGAAAAAGAGGGAAAATATTGCCCGCTACGATTGGGTTTCAGGCAGGTAAAAGGCTTAAGCGAAGAAGAAATAGAAATGCTGATAGCCGCTCGCACAAAGCCTTTCAGCAATATACAGCAGCTTTGGCGTGCAGGTATTTTTATAGCTGCACTCGAAAGGCTTGCTGATGCGGATGCTTTTCGCTCCATAGGCCTCGATCGTCGCCAGGCACTGTGGGAAGTATCTGCTCTTAATGATTTACCCAAGGGAATATTTAACGAACATACCACGCCGCCGGAAGATGAAAATATTGCACTACCTGCAATGACTTTAGCAGAGCATGTATTGCAAGATTATAGCAGCACCGCATTGTCCATCAAGGCGCATCCGGTAAGCTTTGCACGGCAACGGCTATTCAATATGCGCACGTTCAGGGCTGAAGAACTTGATAACATTGCAGATGGCACCTGGCTGCGTGTAGCCGGACTGGTACTCGTGCGACAAAGACCAGGAACCGCCACAGGCGTGTGTTTTATCACACTTGAAGATGAAACAGGTGTAGCTAATCTGGTGGTATTCAAAAAACGATTTGACAAGTACAGAAAAGAAATAGTACAATCGCGCTTGATGATGGCCGAAGGGCGATTACAAAGGGAAGGCAACGTAATACACATTGTAGTACATCGCTGCTATAATATGAACCACCTTTTACAAGACATGGCTATTCCCGAGCAAGCCCCTTTGCCTGCAACACAAAAAGCTGCAAAAGCCGCTACCAACAAAGAACCTAAGGTAGTGCAAGCCGACATTTTTTATGGTGGCAGAAATTTCAGGTAAGTAAAAATCGCAACAAAAATGTAACGACAGGCTATTATCTTAACAAAGTCAAATCGCCTTTCTTTTCAATTACTTTTTCATCCATCAACAGAGGAGTAGCCTTTATGTAGTAGAAATAAACACCTACATCTGCATTTTCGCCATTCTGTGTTCCGTCCCATCCTTGATTAGGTTCAAAGCCGGTAAACACAGCTTGTCCCCATCGATTATAAATAGCCATTTGAAAAGATGAAAAGCCACAATTGGTAACTACCTTAAATTTATCATTCAAGCCATCGCCATTAGGACTAAATGCGGTAGGCACCAATAAGCAATTATCACAGCCTAAAAATTGCACTTCTGAACTTCGCATAATTGTGTCCCCGCACGCATTTGAAACTACCACTTCGTAAATACCGGACGAGTCAACAGTAATGCAACAAGTGGTGTCGCCAGTATTCCATTGGTAAGATAAATCGGCCAGAAACATACCAAGGTTAATAGCTTCCATAGTATCGCATACCACAACATGATTGGGCATTTCCAGCTCGGGATCTGGTGGCCTTACTACTGTTATGGAGTCTACTATGTCCGGGCAATTTTCATAACCGGAACTTGCTTTTATCCAATAAATCCCTGGTGAGTTAATTGATATCTGCGGACCGCTAATAGGCGTATTCCATTGATATTCGTCGAAAACCGGATTAGTATAATCTATAGTTATTACCTCACCTCGGCATAATATCGTATCTGCAAGATAAGGTTCAGGAGTTATGAGTTTAGTTAGATGGAAAGTATCCGTTACGCTATCACATACAAAGAAAGACGTTACCCAAAAAGTGCCGGATGATGTAGCTGTAATCGAAGAAGACGCTGATCCACTACTCCACAAATAAGCTGCTGCTCCCAATCGACCTTTTAGTTCTGTAGAGTCGCAGAATGTATGAAATGAAGTATTGCTAAGCAGTGGGCTATTCAATACATAGGGGTCGCGAGAAATATCTGCCAAAACATAAGTAGAACCAGCACCTCCCCAAGGCGCAGAACTAAAGTAAGAAACGCATTCCCGCTCTGATGTAAGATGATACTGTACTATGCTATCCACTAATATTTGTGCATACGAATACTCCGTTCTTGATGGGAAAGGGGTAAAAAGACTATTTATATTGTCTCCATCTAAATGCACATTTATTCCTTCAGAATAAGTAACTAAAGTAAGTATATGATAGATTCGATAAAACTCAGAATAATCATACATTTCAAATGACCGGAAATAGCTTTCCTTCAGTCCCATTTTTATCGGGCTCAGCAAAAGTTGGTCAGGGTCACTATAATCATTATCCGCTACCATATCATTGCTGGGCAAAAATTCATGTACTGTAATCAAGGAATCAGAACTAATAACTAAAGGCTCGGTAAACAACGTATCGAAAATATCTCCGGTTTGCAGCGTAGCAACATGAGTACCATCAAAAAAAATCCTATTATCATCCTTAATAGAAAATACCTTGATAATACCTGGAATCTCTCCTACAGCCGGAAATCCATGTATTACAGACAGCGGCGGAACGAGATGAAATAGGGTATCAAAGGACTGGGCCGGCAATATTTGCTCATATAGATAGTCCACACAACAAGGGCCGGTTAATGTTGAAAATAGCCAGGGATATGCCGTATAAGCTATATCTTGAATCATGAAAACACTAATTGGATTTTGGTGAATGGATGAAACTACCCTGATCCGCGTTCCGCTGTAATTCTGCTGCATAGAGTCACTTCCGATAGTAAAAGTTTCACCTTCATTCAGCTCTACTATAAAGGGCTCACCCGCGGGATAACCACCTATCGGCTTCGTAGGTAAAACCTCTATACTCACGCAATCATAATGACTGACAACCATTGCCGAAGTTGTTACCGCAAGGGCATCTTCAACCATGCCATTTACACAGTAGAAAGTATCTAACTGATTTGCCACGAAAGGTTGGTGTGTTGGATATAATAGTGACCCATCGTCTACGCCCAGCCAGCCAGTCAGTTGAGTTACAGCTATATTACTGTCAGCAGTAATACGTAGGGATTTATTATCAATATCACCATTTTCATGTCCCGCAGTAAATGTCGCAATTGCTACTAGCCCAGGTATGGTTACAATCTGTACTTCACCGGGCATAACCTCTACTGAAAAGTCTTCTGAAGGGTCGGCAAAAAAATGAAAACTAACACTAGCCTTATGTTTGCTAGCAATGGCGAATTCTGGCTGACCTGAATTGTTATATAAAGAAACATAAAACGCGCGACCTATATTGGTAAATTGCGCATGTACGCTCGTAGTAAAGATTATGCTGAGTAGTATTGTCGTTAATAAACAGATCCTTTTCATGAGACAGTTTTGATGTGGCTGCTATTGAGTTTATCTGAACAAAATAAAAAATATATCCAACAAAAAGAAATTAAGACTATAGAAGATATAAGCTGCCTTAGGGTTAAACAGATGTTATAGCAGCTATTTTTGACTATAAATTTCATTTCTCGCACGGTTTTTGTATTTGTAGCGGAAACAAAAGAATTAAAATGAAAAAAGTATTGATGATTGCTGCCTTAGCAATCGCTACACCTGCCGTTATTACTTCTACTACCTCTTGTGGCTCTATGAGCAAAACTGCCGGCGCCGTAAACGCTGTAAGCAAAATAGGCAATATAGCTGCTACTGCCAGCGAAATATCAGGCGTATTGGGACAAACATTGGGTCTTGACCAGGCGCAAAAATCATCTGTAACAGGTGTATTCAATGACTATATCAGCGGCACGAATGGCATCGCTTCATTAGCCAATACAGCATCTTACGCGTCTAAATTATCATCGCTGAATACGGGTGTTTTAGGCAAGCTGAAAGGTATTTTTACAGCAGCGCAATACGCGAAAATGCTGGAACTTGGTGGTAATAAATCAGGTGGTATCGGTTCATTATTAGGCGGACTTACCGGCGGCAATAGCCTCTCTACAGGCGCTGCAAGTGTACTGGGCGGATTGCTGTTGAACAACTAAATTCTATAAAGTGCCATTATACAAAAGGCCTATAAAGCGCATCATGCTTTATAGGCCTTTTACTTTTTTTTTAAAATGCTTCGTTATATTTAATTACTTAGCGGCTTTTATTTTAAAATGAAAAGTACCCGTTACCTTTTTCGAAACGCCATTCTCAGGTAACACCCTGCCGGTAAAGGCGTATTTACCTTTGATATTATACACATCAAAGTCGCCTTCAGTACCTGTTTTTTCAATACCTGTAATCTCAGTATACTCATCAGCACTATTGCCTGCATTGCTTACAAGCCTGCCATGAGCTGCGTCTAACTTATCATCATCCAGCGGTAATTTCATCGCTATTTGAAAAGGAGATTCGATAGCTGCAACATCAGATACACCATACTTTTTTATGTTTGTAGCCAATGCTACATCCACCGACTTGCGCGGATAGACAAAATAAAAAGTTACTAATGTGGATGCTGATGTGCCTGATATAGCCAGCAAATCTTCACTTACAGCATAAGGCGGCATGTCAAGATGCGTGCAATCAATTTGCTTTTGCCAATCTGGCGTTGCAAAGGCTATGTGCAGATTGTCAGGAACTGAAGCCCCGCTATTATTGCCTTTTGATGGGTCTGTGTTTGTCTTGCTACAGGAAGCAAGCAGAACAAGGCTTAATAGTAGCGCAGCAATTTTGTGGATAGATGTAGTAATCATAGTATCAGTTTTTGCAGTTAAGTTTGGTTATTGCAAAACTACTCGTTCGATATTCAGCATCAATACCCACAACTGTGTATAATGAAATAGCTATTTAGTCGAACATACGCCACCAACTGTCGCACATCCATCAAGATGTGGCATATACCAAACTAATCCAACCAGGCTCCGCTCCTTCAAAAGGCAATGGACTGCCTCTAAACTCCTGTTGAATTTCAGAAAGTAAACTTCTTTGCCTGAGCTGAAAACCTGATGCAGCAAGCATTTGACTGAAATCACCCGGACTATAAAATTGTATATGACTCAAGCCAATCCTATCGCTGATTTTTCGAAATACTTCTGTACCATAATCTCTTGCGCGCTCATCAACCATTGCAGGCATTAAGGCGAAATCTGCTGCCAGCGCAGCTTTACATCGGGCAAAGAACGATAAAATAGCTGCACAAGCTTCCTTTGCCAAATAGTAAATGATGCCTTCCATAATTACCAATGTCGGGCTATTGCGCTCCCAGCCTGCATTTGACAATTGTTGTTCCAGTGCAACTACATCTGTAATATCACAAGTCAAAAAACTTATTTGAGGAAATTTTCTGTTTAAGTATCCGCTCTTTTCCTCCATCAAATATTTGTCTACGTCAAATATTTTCACATCTGAAGAATAGGCTGCCAGCTCTATCGAAAGCGGGGCTATACCGGCACCCAATATAATCACTTGCGGTTTCAAACCCTTTACTGCACAGTCTTTCATAAAATGCAGTGCGTGCTTACGCACAAAAAATTTACGATTACTTACGGCCTGTAAATGCATGTAGTGCTCGTCCTCGGTAAAGATGGATAATAGCTCGTCACCTTCGGAAAGGTCAAGACCTTGTGTGTATAATTTTGCTTCTTCACTTTGCCATACATCCGGGGCAGTCCAGTTGAGCACTAAGGCTGATGTAGCTGATATTTTCATGTATTTGATACAGGTGTGGTTATTGGTATTTGTATAAACTTATAGCAGTCTACTATTCTACTCAGGATGGTATTTTATGAAAATTATTTCCTGGCTAACTTCCTTTTACTTCTTTAATCAATCCACGCTCTACTGCATATTTCACCAACATACTTTGGTTTTTCAATCCAAGTTTAGCTTGTATATTTTTGCGATGCGTTTCTACTGTAAACACGCTCAGGTAAAGCTTTTCCGCAATTTCCCTTGCCGATAATCCTACTGCAACCAGGCGCAAAATTTCGATTTGTCTTTTGCTTAGGTCAAATGTTTCCATTGTATTTTGACCACGCAACTCCGGACTGATATACCTGCCGCCATCCGCTATTTGAATAATAGCATCAGTAAGTGTGTGAATGCTGGAGTTTTTAAGAATATAGCCATCTGCACCCGCATGCATTGCATTGGCTACAAACTCTATATTAGAATAGCTCGACAGTATCAATACCTGAATATCTTTATGTTTCTTTTTAAGCAATGTGCAACTTTCCAGACCATCCATACCCGGCATATTGATATCCATTAATACTATATCGGGTTTGAGTAACGACGCTATCTCCAGCAAAGCCGCGCCATCATTGGCTGTGCCTATTACTTCAAATTCATCAGTAGACTCCAGTATCTTTTTGATGCCTTCTATAAACAGTTGCTGGTCATCTGCGATTATAATTCTAATAGTATTCATGATGGTAAAGTTAGGCGGGCGCATTTTGCTGAAATATACCCCAATCGTGGTAATTTAGGTGTACATCGGTATATCTATCTGTATGTAAGTCTTGCTATTGGTGCTTATCATCTCTATTTTAGCATCAAGATGTTGTATGCGCGATTCAATACTTTTCCAGCCTACTCCTTTCCAGTCTCCGGTTGTATCAATGCCTTTTCCATTGTCTTCATAACGTATAACCACATAAGCACTATTTTGCTCAAAGCCAATACGGATAATATTTCCGCCCGAATGCCTGATGGTGTTATTAATCAGTTCCTGAAGGATGCGGTATAGATTTACTTCGACATCTGCATTGTTAAACTGTATGTCCATGCCTGACAAATCCACCTGAAATTTACCTGTGCTATTGATGCTATTTGCCATTTCATTAATAGCAGGCCCGAGACCAAAGCGTTGCAGCACGGGCGATGACAGTTCTTGCGACACGCGCCGCACTTCGTCAGCAGCATCACGATTTAAGGAGAGTGAATTATCGAGCAAAGGAGAGGGATGTCCATCTGAAATAGATTTTTCAATAAGCATCGAAGAGGTTGCCAACATCACGCCCAGCCTGTCGTGCAGGTCGCCGGCTATACGTTTGCGTTCCGTTTCGCGGCTTTCCAATATTTTACTGATAGACCTCAGTTCTTCTTCCTTTAACTTGGTGAGCAACTCTTGTTCGCTGATGCGCGATTTTATTTTTTGCGCACGCATCCTCATTCTGAAAATAATTAGAATAGCCAGCATAATCAATATTATCAATGCTGCGATGATGAGTAAGTCTTCATTTTGCTGAGCAGCATTTTCACTTATTACTTTATCACGTTGCAATTCGGTTATTTGCTTTGCTTTATTTTCCGATTCAAATTTGCCCTTTATCCAGGCTATTTCTTTTGCCTGTTGCTCATCTATTACTTTGCCTTTGTAAAGATTGTATGCTCTGTAAGCCGATAGCGCTTCCTGGTGATTGCCTATTTGTTCATATAGTTCACTCAGCAAAAAATATGCATCTGCAAGGCCGGTATTATTTTCGGAGGCTTGCAATAATGGCAATGCTTTTTTCGTGACTTCAATTGCATCATCATATCGAAGCTCGTGCTTGTGAATACCTGCCTTTAACAGCAATGTAGTGCCTATATATTTTTGGTTATTTATCTGCATGTACAGCTCCAATGCCCTATCCACCTGCTGTTGCGCCTTTTTATAATTCCCATCATCCATATATAGCTGGGCAAGTGCGCTATTGGTATAGGCGCGATAGTCTGTCTTATTTTCTGCACGTGCCAGCTCAATCGCTTTATCGGCATAGTAATAGGCACTATCGCGCTGCTCGCCCAGTGCATGGTTGAGCGACATAAGATTGCTGTATACATTAATGATTTCTACGGTATTTTTTTCGTCTATTCGGTACGCCAATGCTTTATGAAAATAGTCGTTGCACTGCCGGTAGGTTTCTTGCTCTTCGGTTGTAGTGAGTGCGCCTTCGGTTTTGCGCATGTAAGCCCAGGACATCAATGCAATTGCATAGTTCACGTAGTCTCTTCTTAAGTTGTCGTTGAGTTGAGGGTATTGTGCTTTGTATTGCTCATTGTGGCGAATGGCTTGCTGGTAAAGGTCTATTGACTTTTTATATTCGCCGCGCTCGAGCGCTATGCGGGCTGGCCCTTCTTTCAATACCACCGCATGTTGCGGTTGATGGGTGTTGGCTATATAACTTTGGAGCTGTGTCAGCAGTGCATTTGCCTCATCGTAGTCGCCGGCCAGTGTGCTTATATTGAACAGCAGCTTTATGGCAGATAGTTGATTAGTCGTATCATTTTTACGAGCTGCAACATCCAGCATTTCCAAAGCTGTAGCCCGCGCCTGCGGCAGATTAGTGGCTATCAGCTCATCGACCAGCGCTCTATACAAATCAGCTTTTTGTGAACTTGGTGCTTTATGAATGGCTAAACGTAAGCTATCTGCTTTGACGTTTTGGGCCGATACTATATAGGCGGCAAAACATAAAACTACAGATAACCATACACTGTATCGGTTCAATAGCATTTCCTATCTTTTATAGTGAAACCATCGCATCTGTTCGGTTAGACCATGACGATGATAGTCGGTATTGTTGGTTGGCTCAAAAATAGAATCTTAACAATGGTAAAGCAAGCAAAGTGATGTTTATATTTTCTTGATTCTGCGAAAATAAAGGAGCAGGCCTTCTTATTTTAAGATTAGCCTGCTCTAAATATCTACTCAACTGCTATTGGACGATAAGTTTCCTTCTTGCTAATCCTTTTGCTGTTTTCAATTCTACTATATACACACCAGGAGTTTGGTGTAGCAATGTTACTGACGACATTCCATCCCCTTCAACGCTTTTTAATGCTCTGCCCATTATATCCATAACTTTAAGATGGAGAATAGGCTTACCGTCATTGTTACTAATGTTTATTGCTCCACTTGTTGGGTTAGGAAATATGGTTACGCTATTATCAAGTTCTTGGTAGTCGGTAATACTTGTAACCCTGTCCAGCATTGCAGCAATACTATCTGATAAATCAGTTAGTTCTATGCACTCCCTGATACCTGAATCTCTATGCCAACCACATATCTTATCGCCCGACACCTTCCACATATAGTCACATATTGAGAAAAAAACCGTATCTGCGTCAAAAGCATAATCATGCGCTACAATAAAAGTATCTCCTATCAGACCTCCAGATATACCGCCATAACATAGCATCATGGAGAAATTCGCAGACACGGATACCGCCATTTCAGTTCGTTCACTTGCAGTACCCCACAGTGTCTCCAATACATCCACTTGATAACTCATAAATGCCATATCTTCTTCTGGAGGAATTGGGGTAGAAAAAGTATCTGTAATCACAATTTTTGTAAAAGAAGTACCTGTTGTAAAATTGTAGTATCGCCTTAGAAACTCATACATACTAGTAGCGTATGGAGCGCAACTACAAGCTATTGTTGTCTGCGGTAAAATTGTGAAGAAGCACAGTAAAGCAAAGCACAAGTGAAGTATATATTTTTTCATAAAAGATATTTTAGGGTGATACAAATATAACTATTTAAACACCAAGTATGTTTCCAACGGGTTATTAAAAAGCAAATCGCCGGAGCTATTGCCCCGGCGATTATTATAAAAGCTATTTTAAGCTATAATTACATTTGCCATTGCTTACCTGCAAAGCGCTCGCTTACTACCAGCTCTTTACTACCTGGCGTATATTTGTAAAAACCTTCTCCGCTTTTTACACCGTTAAAGCCAGCTTGTACCATATTTACCAGCAATGTTGCAGGCGCATATTTTTGGTTACCAAAGCCCATGTGCAATACGTTCATGATAGAATAGCAGGTATCCAGACCAATGAAATCAGCCAACTGCAATGGCCCCATCGGATGAGCCATACCCAACTTCATAATGGTGTCTATTTCTTCTACACCAGCTACACCTTCTTGCAAAGACAAAATAGCCTCGTTGATTAACGGCATCAGAATGCGGTTGCTGATAAAGCCAGGATAGTCATTTACTACGCAAGGAACTTTATTGAGGAATTTGGAAAGGTCGTAAACAGTTTGTGTTACTTCTTTATCAGTAGCATAACCATTGATGATTTCTACCAGTTTCATTACCGGCACCGGATTCATAAAGTGCATGCCTATTACTTTACCAGGGCGACTTGTATGCGAACCGATACGCGTAATAGAGATAGAAGAAGTATTGGTAGCAAGTATAGTTTTCTCAGGGCAAAGTTTATCCAGCTCCTGGAAAATTTTAATTTTCAGGTCGATGTTTTCAGTCGCAGCTTCGATAACCAGGTCGGCATCTTTTACTGCATCAGCAAGATTAGTAAAGGCTATAATGTTAGCAAGGCTTGCAGCTTTCATTTCTTCAGTTAGCGTATTTTTAGCAACCTGGCGGTCCATATTTTTGCCAATGTTTACCAATGCTTTGTCCAAAGCAGATTGGTTAACATCCATCATACGCACTTTGAAACCTTGCTGCGCGAATACGTGTGTAATACCATTACCCATTGTACCTGCACCTATTACTGTAACTATTTTCAGTTGCTCCAGGCGAGCCTTAGCTTCAGCGCTCATATTATCGCCTATTTTAACCGTTTGTTCCTGTGATTGAACCATGATAATTTCTTTTAATATTTAATTTAAAAAACAGCTAAAATTACCAATTTCCAGTCACTTATTTTGTATTTTTATTAACCCCATGTAGAAAAAGGTGAGTACTCACACTCCTGTAGCTATTGCTGGCCTATTAAATCTACATTTGAAGTATCGACATATTTATTACTTTTGCGCCATGATCCGCAAAAAATTATTATTCGCCGCAGGCACCGGCCTGCTTTTTATGGCTTCGTGCCAAAACGGGAATAACCCAAATATAGCCGGCAAATGGCAAGCTTCTGCTATCGACGTTCCATCTCAGGATTCTATGATGAAAGAGCAAATGAAAATGCAAGAGCAACAAATTGATGCTCTTACAGAAGTAGACAGCAATATGGCTAAGCAATTTGGCACCAACGACCTGGCTGCTATCAAGGCTAAAGCTAAAGAAGAAATGGCTAAGCAACCGGAAGAGATGAAAAAGCGCATGGTAGAAGCTGCTGCTGATTTCTCTTTTGAATTAATGAAAGATGGTAAAGCGGTAACCTTTAGCAAAATGGCTAACGATACTGCAAACTGGTATTTTGCCGACAACGGTAAAAAATTAGTTTTAGACCCGTTTGAAACTAAAAAAGAAAATCCAAACCCAATGGCACAGCAGCAGGTTATGATTTTCGACATCATCCACGCGAGCAGCGATAGTCTTCGTCTGCGTGTGCACCAGCAACCAGGACAGGATGTATTCATCAACCTGCACCCTGCAAAAGATGGCGATAAAAAAGCCGAAACAAAAGAAGAAAAGAAATAGTTTATTAGCTTAAAGTCGCAACCACTATACCATTGATTATTATAATTAATAGGTGTAGTGGTTGTGTATATTTAGGCAATAATGCTTATTTTTACCTCCTCTTAAAATTCAAGACAAACTACAAACTAATATTATGGCAGAAATTGCTTTCCGTCAGGCACTACGTGAAGCCCTTAATGAAGAAATGCGCCGCGACGAACGTGTATTTTTAATGGGAGAAGAAGTAGCGCAGTACAATGGCGCCTACAAAGTATCTCAAGGCATGTTAGATGAATTTGGCCCTAAACGTGTAATTGATACGCCTATTGCTGAGCTGGGTTTTGCAGCAATCGCAGTAGGTGCAGCATCCAACGGCCTGCGTCCTGTAGTTGAATTTATGACCTGGAACTTTGCTGTATTAGCATTGGATCAAATATTGAACCACGCGGCTAAAATGCTCTCTATGAGCGGCGGCCAGTTTGGTTGCCCTATTGTTTTCCGCGGGCCTAATGCCTCTGCCGGTCAGTTGGGCGCACAGCACTCACAAGCATTCGAAAGCTGGTATGCTAATATACCAGGTATCAAAGTAATATCTGTATCCAATCCATACGATGCAAAAGGCTTATTGAAATCTGCTATTCGTGATGAAAATCCGGTAGTATTCATGGAGTCGGAAGTGATGTATGGCGATATGGGCGAAGTACCCGAAGAAGAATACCTGATTCCAATCGGTAAAGCAGATATCAAACGTGAAGGAACAGATGTTACCATCATTTCTTACAACAAAATGATGAAAGTAGCACTGGCAGCGGCTGAGGAGCTGGCTAAAGAGGGCATCAGTGCAGAAGTAATTGACTTACGCACTATTCGTCCGCTTGACCACGAAACCATTCTGAACTCTGTTAAGAAAACAAATCGCCTGGTAATTGTAGAAGAGCAATGGCCGTTCTCGTCTATTTCTTCTGAAATAAGCTACCGTGTTCAGAAAGATGCATTCGATTATCTGGATGCGCCTATCCGTCGCATTACTGCTGCCGATACCAATATGCACTACGCTGCTAATCTGGTAGCTGCAGCTTTGCCTGATGTACCACGCACGGTAAAACTGGTGAAAGAGGTGATGTATATGGTTAAATAATCATCAGCATTTTATATAATTTCTGCCCTGTATCGTAACTGCATTTGCCTATCGGTACAGGGCAATATTTTAAGGTAATAGTCGTTATTTTTAGCGTAAATAGTCGTTTGAGCCATGAAGTTGAATTTCTTTAAAAATTTATTATTGCTACCATTACTGTTAATTGGCAGTAATATTCAAGCACAAAACTTCTATACATCTACCGAATATGGCATCATGTTTGGTGCTTCGCAATACTTCGGCGACCTCAACCCTAATTATGGCTTCAAATATACCCGTCCCGCAGGTGGTATTTTTGTAAGGCAATATTTCAATCCCTATATTTCTGTAAGAGGCTCTATCAACTATGCTAAATTAGGCTACGACGACCGCTTTTCAAGTAATGCTTATCAACTACAGCGCAATCTAAGTTTCAGGTCGGATGTAGTAGAAGCCGCTGTGATGGCGGAGTTCAACTTCTTTTGGTTTACTACCGGTGACCCTAAAAGACGCTACACCCCCTATTTAGCAGGTGGTGTAGCGGCAATTTACCACAGCCCTTACACCATGTATGGTGGCCGTCGCTACGACTTACGCTCGTTAGGAACCGAGGGGCAAAATACCGCTGAATTTGCTGATAGAAAATATTCCAATGTTGCTGTGGCTATTCCCTTAGGTGCCGGTATTAAATACTGGATTCGTCCGGGGCTGAATCTTGGCTTTGAAATCATCAACCGTTTTACACTTACCGATTATCTGGATGATGTAAGCCAGACTTATGTTGGTGCCGATAAATTTGGCGCTGACCCATCAAGACCTACAGTAGCACAAGCTTTACAAGACAGATCGCCTATTATTGATGGTCAAAAATTAGGCCGCGCCGGCAAGCAACGTGGCGATACTGCCAGTAAAGACCAATACCTGATGGTACAATTTACACTATCACTGCAATTGAAAACATACAAATGCCCATCCCACCTCGAGGGCATGTGGGAGGCCTATTAACACTTTGGCACGATTTTGGCGGCGCAAGTTAAAAACAGACGATTGTAACGATGGGCAAAATACTTACACTCGCGGCATTCCTATTATTTATAGCCGGCTTATATGCGCAGGAGCGATTTGCAGTAAGCTACAACTTCAAGCATCGTGTAACCTTTGACGAAGACAAATGGCGCTCGCTGCTATCGCAGAAAAAATATGATTCTGTCATCTATTTATGTGCCCACAAGCAATACCCGTTTAGCGATGAGATGATAGCCCTTGCCGAAGCCTACGAAGCTTTAGGGCTGCACGATTCAGCGCTGTATTTTGTTCACAAAAAGCTGGACAAAGACATCAACGAGGGGCATGACCCATTTACGATTATAGAGGATTATACATGGACGCCCAACCTTTGCAACAACAAATCGATTGAAGATATAATTACCCATCGCTACAAAAGCTTTTACGCAAAAGACGGACACAGCAATTGGGAAGCGGGTTTTAGCCTATTGTACATGCATTACAAATGGAATAGCACAGAAACCAAAGCACAGGTGCAGCAACAGCAATGCGGCGATGAAGAATGCCGGCAGGAAATAGCAACATATCTTATCAGCACGCAAAACGAAATAGCCAAACAGCTTTCTGAATTGTGGCGCAAGAACGATGGCTATATAACAGAATTTGCTGCCGGCCCCTGGTACACCTACCAAACTACTTTATCTGATAAAATAACTGATGCCGACTTTCGCAGTAAAATTGCTGACCCGATTTATACATCAGCTTTTGAACAAGGTAAAATCAATGCCGATAATTACGTAGACCGATTGGTGCGGGCAAAGGCTGCCAGTAGAGGTGCTATGGTTTATGACAGCACTATGCGCACCTATCGCGATTCTTTATGTCTCGTTTACGGCTGCGATACAAGCACTACCTTTTTCTATATTATCGAAGACTCCATACAACCAATAGACACAATAAAATAATGGCTGCAATATTTGACATGGACGGCTTGCTGCTGGATACCGAACCGTTATGGGGCGAGAGTATGCTGCAAGTGGCCACGCATTACCAGATTCCGGTTACGCTGGAGCAATTCAGGCTTACTACCGGATTACGTATTTACGAAGTAACCGCCTATTGGGCAGAGCGCTTCCCCTGGCCGGGAAATGCCAGCGCAGAGCAAATAGCCGAAGATATACTGGATGACATCATCGAACGCGCAAAAAATAAGGGCCGGGTAATGCCGGGAGCATTGCAGGCCTTACAATGGATGGCCGAAAGCGGCATCAGGCGCGGTCTGGCTACATCATCGCCCATGCGTATGCTCAATGCATTGATTGACCATTTCGGACTAAGAAATCATCTGGAAGCTCTTATATCTGCCGATAGTGCCCTGTTTGGCAAACCACATCCCGAGGTATTTATGCAATGTGCACATGCGCTCCATACACCTGCGCACAATTGTATTGCTCTGGAAGATTCTGTAAATGGAATGGTTGCGGGCAAAGCCGCGCGTATGAAAGTAATTGTAGTGCCGGAGCATAATAAATTTGACGACCCGCGTTTTGGCCTGGCCGATTTAAAATTACACTCGCTCGAGGCATTAGACAAAGCAACCTGGCTGCGCTTGCGGGCTATTTAACTTACCCTCTTTTCAATTTCAAATTCCCACAGCACCCGCTATGGGATTTTTTTGCTTTTATCGAAAATAGACAAAGCGTCAACGATAATTTGAACAAAACATGCAGATATATAAACCACCCCATTTTTCCTGCCTTGCTCCACTACTTTTGACCTGATTAGCTTGGACAATCATTTGTCTGTGCAAAATATAAACGCCCCTATTTACACATCGCCAAAACCAATAGCAGCAATATGGGCTATGATATTAGCTACCACCCTATCAGCGAGCAAGAGATATACGACTGGTATGTTCATGCTGTAAAAGCAGCGGCAAATAATGATTTTGCCGCTGCCGGACAGTATGCAGCGGAACAGGAAGTACATGATTTTTACAGAGAAAAATACAAGGACACACTCAAAACCGGCGCAGAAACCACGACTGACGAGGTATTTGACAAAAGCCACGGCTATTATATTGCCAATGTGCAGGGCTTTTTCAGAAAATACTTTTACACAAGGGGCAGTGCATTTTCTTTTTTGATTGATAGCAAACCTTATTTCAAAAAATACACGAAAACCTGGCAGGAGATGCTGCCGGGCATTTATCCTAATCCTGTTACAAACAGCATTACCGAAAACTACTCGTCCGGCATTTATATTCCTTACGAGTCGGTAGAGCAGCTATATGCCGACTATAACTCATCCGCGCAGGTACGCAACGACCTGGAAAGCTTCTTTAGTCATGGGCGGTTTGCAATTTTTCAGGATGCAATTGCCTTTTGCCGTGAACATAAATTAGGTCTGTTAGAAGCTTCGGAAGTAATCGAGCCCAATCCGCTCGATTTGAATAAGTCTGTCTGCTACTCCAACCTATTTAATTGTGATGTCGCCGGCGCGCTGTTATATCAGGAAACTGCTATGCAGCAAATAGCCGAGATAGAACAACAAAATGGCAAGCCAGCGGGCAGTATCGCAAATAGTGCCACCTATACAAAAACCATAGTGAACCCGCCCATAATCGAAACAGAGCGAAAAAGTTTTTGGAAGAAATTATTTGGAAAATAGCGCATCGTAGCCGCGCCTGTAAGACTTTTCAGAGCAGCAATCAGATACCCGTAAAACAAATGCGGATTCTAAATAAATTATAACGAATATCAACTTAACTTTACCCTAAAAGTAATAAAAGATATTTTTGAGGATGAATATGAAACCTGCTGAAAATCTATCGTTGGCTAAAGCTGTTTTGCGCATGGACGATGACGTTCAATCAAAGTACTATAGCTTTCCGCTATTTGTATGCGACTACGAGTTACTTAACCGCAAGATTCCTGTCATCAGTTTTTTGCACGATGGAGAATTGGTTACCGACCCTATGCATCACCAGCTAAGCGGCAGCGATATGGTACGCGATGCTTTTAGCACATTGCGCCAAAAAGAAGCACAGTGGCAGCAATATAGTCAGGACGGTTCTGTTCAATACATTTTTACACAGGCTGCTGATGAAGACAGTATTGCCGAAAAAATACTCGACCCCAGCTTTATGCAAATGGCCGCCGACATGCTCGGTTGTAGCCGCCTCGAAATAATGCTGCCACACACGCATATTATACTCGTGCGCGATGCTGATAACGCTGCTACAGAAGAACTATTTAAAAGCAGGGTTCAGGACGAACTTTCAAAAATACAAGTACCGTTACTCTCTGACATTGCCTATATATATGCCGATGGCCAGATACAGCAAGCCCTTAGCAAAGAGATTACACAGCGTAAAGTTACCGTCGATGCCGCACCTCAGCTAACTGAGGGCGACCAGGTAAAAGTGATTGAAATACCTGTATTTACCGGCGACTATTTCTATAAAGTGGAAATAGGTGCTACCAGCGACAACCGCCTGATTGACTTATGCGAGCAAACTATTTTCAGCATACTCAACAAAGGCATCAACCAGCCTCGCTTTCTGGGTACGATAGAGTTTGTAATCGACAGAGCGAGCAATCCCGCATCGGAGGCGCTGGATAAAAGACTGACGCAGTTCTGGGACTTGCTGCAAAAAGCCAAGCCATTGCAGGATTTGGTTGCCAGGCTCAAACGCAATGTAGAACTATCTATCATCCCCGCCGAGTATATGGCGCAGGGCGAAAGCTATAAAAAGAAGCACCTCAAAATACAGTGGTCACGCTAATTTTTTTTCTATTTTATAAACAACAAAAACACACAAAAACGTCATGGGATTTTTTAGTAATCTAATGGGAGGCAGCGATGCTGCTACACTTACGCTTAATACTCAGGAAGCTTTCATGGGTGTACTGCTTTCGGTAATCGCTGCTGATGGCTATTTCAGCGACGAAGAGGTAGACGATTTCTGGAAGACTTTAGGTCGTGCCAAATTGATGGACACTTATACAGACCGTCAGTACAAAGACAGCACTGCAAAGCTGATGAAAGTTATCAAAGGGCCTGGCTACGAAACATTGCTGCAAAAGAGCATCGAAGTATTGCCTGCCCAATACCACCAAGGTGCATTTTTGTATGCCTGCGACCTGGTATTCTCTGATGGTAGCGCCGCTCCAGAAGAGCAAGCTGTTCTCGACAAAATAAAAACAGGCTTCAATATCGAAGATGCTTTGGCATACAAAGCTGCTGAAGTTGTGATGATTAAAAACAAAATCTAATCGAAGCATAACTTTCATTGAAAACCTCCGGGAATGCAATTGCGCTTCCGGAGGTTTTATATTTTACAAAAAAGTAGTAAGCAGACACCTGATTGGGGTAAAAAGAGAATAATTCGTTTAAACAAAGCGATGTGTTATTTTTGCACACGAGATTATGATACAAAGAATTTTACGTCAGCAACCACCTGCTATGCAGATGCTGTTTTTAATGAGCATTTGGTTTCTGATGCAATTATTACTTGCGGGCGCTATTCCTGCTGTTTTGCAAATGACCGAGGGCAAGGGCGTTACGCTTGAACTATTTAGCGCCAGCCCTGAAAAATATCCTACAGCGGCTGTACTGCTCAATTTAATAGGCGCAATCCTGCTATTTCTCGTGCCATCTACCTTATTTGCCCGCCTCGCCAATGATAGGCCTGCTGCTTTTTTAGGACTCAACAACAGAGGGAATAAAAGCATCATTCCCTGGATAATTATTCTTGGTATTTGCATGATGTTCTTTCTACCCGCTATTGCCGAAGCACTGCAAAAAATAGGCTTAGGACAGTCGGCCGATGATATGCAAAAAGAGCGCCAGGCAATGGAAGCAGCCTATTTTGTCAACAACGACATTGCTACTTTACTACGCAATATTCTACTGCTGGCTTTGGTTCCGGCTTTTTGCGAAGAATTATTTTTCAGGGGAATCTTGCAACGGTTTTCATTTTTATTATTGAAGAAAAAATGGCCGGCAATTATATTTACTTCACTAATATTTGCCGCTATTCACAATAGTATTTATAATTTTCTACCAATAGTTATAGCAAGCTGTTTGCTCGGCTATATTTACTTTTCAAGCGGCAATCTGTGGATGAATATTTTGTTGCATTTCGTGTACAATGCCGCTCAGGTAATAGTTTTATATTTCGTGAAAAACAATAAAGACTTCGCTGCTTTGGCAGAGAACAACGCCACTTTTTCATTTGCCGCAGGCGCAATAGCATTAATTATTGCAATCATTTGCGTAGCAATCATCCACAAGAAACGCACACCGCTATTACTTACCGACATTATGCCTATCGCACCGCCGTCTAAAGAAGAATATTAATCTAAAATAAAAGATATTGAACTGGTCCGTTTTTTTTACCCGCCTCGGCTCTGCCATAGTATTTGCCATTATTATGATGTTTGGCCTTTTGTACAAACATCCGATGGCTATTATAGGCCTCGCATTGCTCATTCAGTTTTTGTGCATCCGTGAGTTTATGCAACTCATTGCCGGCATTTTCCCTGATGCGCCCATTCCATCCTGGCTTACTTTGCTTACGCAAATAATAGGTGCGTTGGTGGTAATAGCCATACCTATGTTATCGCTTGAGCCTGGCTATGTGGTTATATTGATGATGGCTCCGGTAACTATATTGCTTGCTACCGTTCTTCAAAAAAAGACCGCATTAATCGCCGGCATAAGTGCCATAGTTGCGCTCTTGTACATCGCTATGCCAATGGGCATGCTGGTTACACTACGTGGCAATCTGCATTTTTCTATTCCGCTGGCATTGATACTTATGATATGGATGAATGACACCATGGCTTACATCGTCGGTTCGTTCATCGGCAAAACACCATTCTCGTCCATCTCTCCTAAAAAAACATGGGAGGGAACAGCAGGCGGTGCTATCCTTGCCGTGGCAGGTGCGGCTATATGGGGCTATTATTCGCCGTTGGAGCAATACAGCGTTACCGACTGGGTAGCACTTTCGATATGTGCAGCAGTAGCAGGTACCGCGGGCGACCTGTTGGAATCTAAGCTAAAAAGAATGGCCGGCGTAAAAGATAGTGGCCGCATGATGCCCGGCCACGGCGGCGCGCTCGACCGTTTCGACTCGCTATTGGTAACGCTTCCATTCGCATTTGCCTACGCAGTTCTTTTTATGGGTTGAGGCGTTATCTTTGCAATCCGTTTCTAAAAAAAATTATATTCATTTTTCAATAAACATTCTATGTATATACACCGCGAAGGTTACGGCCATATTGCAATTGCTACTGTACTATGGTTGCTGATTAGCTGGGCCAATTATCATTTTGTATTCGACTTCTCCGTTATTTTATATTGGCTGATACAAATAGTATTCTTCCTGATATGGTTTTGGGTACTTTGGTTTTTCCGCATTCCGGTGCGCAAGTTTACAACGGGCGACAATCTGGTAATAGCCCCTGCCGATGGCAAAGTTGTGGTAATAGAAGAAACAGAAGAGCCGGAATATTTCAAAGGTCGCCGCCTGCAGGTGTCTATATTTATGTCGCCGTTAAATGTGCATGTAAACCGTAGCCCTATTACCGGCAAGGTTGATTATGTAAAATACCATCCCGGAAAATACCTGGTAGCATGGCACCCTAAGTCGTCTACTGAGAACGAACGCACGACGGTAGTTGTTAGTAATAAAAACGTAACTTTACTAATGAGGCAAATTGCGGGCGCCATGGCGCGCAGAATCAGGTATTACGTTAAAGACGGCAATACAATAGAGCAAAATGCTGAATTTGGATTTATAAAATTTGGTAGCCGCGTCGATGTGTTTTTCCCGACTGGAACAAAAATAGATGTAAACATCGGCGATGCAGTTAAGGGCGGACAAACAATACTGGCTAAAATTGGTTAAAATTACTCAAGAGATATATGGCTACGCGCAAAAGGACACAAATACGTGACGTAAATAACGCAGAGAAAAAACAAACTTCGGTACAGCGCCTGCGCAGTCGCTCGGCTCCGGTACCGGCTCAAAGAGAACAAGATATTAAAGTGATAGACACAACGGTTAAAGCGTTGTATAACGAAGGAGACAGAATGCCGCTGGACTTTAAGAAAGAAATTCTGAACAGGCACAAGTTGACTATAAGTGATAAATATACAGAGCGTATCTGGGATATATTGTTGAGCACAGGCCTGGTAAGCCCGGTAATTGGTTTTGGCAATGCAGGTAAACTGAGCCTTACGAATGACGGCTACCAGTTGATGAATAAATTTGGAAGTTATAGTGCCTTTTTAGAGGCTGTAAATAAAGAGCAACAAGCGCAACAACAGCAGCAGCAAGGCTTTCAGTTCCCACAATTTATCATCCAGGCCGACGATGCAGATGATAACGCTGCCGCGAAAACAGCTGATAAAAAATAACCCGGCAATAGCTATTTAAAACTAAAACGCCATGACGGAAACACAAACAGCACCGCTAACGCTTACTGAAAATGCGGTGGAAGAGATAAAAAGATTAACAACCCAACCAGATTTTGATGCATCGCAATACTTGCGCATTGGTGTTAAAGGTGGTGGCTGCTCAGGCCTGAGCTATGTTTTAGGCTTTGATGCTAAAGAAGAAGATGACGATATATTTGAAATAAAAGGTGTTCAGGTAATTATGAAAAAAGCACATGGCCTGTATCTTGCCGGTATGGAAGTTGACTATTCCAGCGGCCTGAGTGCAAGAGGCTTTGTCTTTAATAATCCGAATGCAAGCAGCTCTTGCGGTTGCGGAACTTCATTCGCCGTATAACTTTCACGATTTGAAATTTTCTCTGAAATACATAATAATAGTGCTCGTTCTGCTGACGGGCACTACTGCTTTTGCCCAAAATAAAAAAGCAAAAAGCAAAACAACAACTACCGCAGCCCCAGCGGTGGCAAAGGAGAAAAAAGAAGACAACCTTAATAATACAGATGCGCAAAACCGTAAACAGGGTATGTGGTTTAACGAGATGGCAGCGCTGCGCGGAGAGCCGGCCTACAAAGAGTTTGGCAGCTATCTGGACAATCAAAAAACGGGACTTTGGTACAAGCTAAATGGCGACGGTGGTTTAGTGGCTATTGAGAACTTCAGGCGCGGCGTTCTAAACGGCGAAGTGCAATATTATAGCAAAGGAAGATTGAGTTGTATCGGCCATTACAGAGGCTTAAACCCCGACAATAAGTTTGACAGCATTTGGGTAAAAGACCCCGAAACATTGCTAGATACCATGGTGGTCGTATCGTCTGATATAGGCACAATGAAGCATGGCACCTGGCGCTATTACGACCCTATTTCCGGCAGACTTACCCGCGAGGAAGAATATCAGGTGGATGACCTCATCAAATCGCAGGATTTCGAATTTACATCAAAGGCGGATAGTGCTTACATTGAACAACGTAAAGCTATGCTGCCGCACAATACCAACCCAAAAGGAAAAGCGCCCAAGCGCAAAAGCCAGCGCTATACCTACTAATAGCCTATTTCCCTACTCCAGAGTTCCATTGTATATTTGTGCATTCAACAAGAGCAATGGAAAAACTATTTACCGAGTTTACTGCAACAGATGCCAACGCCTGGAAAGCAAGGCTGGAAAAGGATTTGAAAGGAATTACTTTCGAGCAACTATCCGGCAGCGACCGCAATGGCATTACGATTCATCCTTTTTATACAGCTCAAGACCATACTGACGGCGCGCCTGTTACCACACAGGCAGACTGGAGCATAGTCAGCACCATACAAGTTTCTGATGTGGCCACTGCAAATAAAAAAGCGCTGCACGAATTGAACAACGGTGCTTCTGGCTTGCATTTCGTCATTGATGAAGATGTGGACGTTGCATCATTATTGCAGGATATAGAACTACCCTATATTTATTCGCTGTTTCAAATAGGCGAACGGGCTGCTAATTTCAGCAATGCACTTCATACCTATTGCGAAGCTAAAGGCTGGAATATAGCCGAAATGGATTGCTTTGTAGAGCAAGATAGCATTGCATCTTACCTGAGTGGTGCGAGTGCCAATAAGTCTATAAATAGCCATGCAACCATCGCTGTAAATGCAGGTATATATTTGAATGCCGGTGCTAATTCCAGCTACGAGTTAGCGTGTACATTGGCGCATGTGAATGAATACCTGCACCAAGCGAAAGAAAATAATGCGCTTTCTGCCATCAACAGTATACATATTTCTACTACTACCGATACGGCTTTCTTTGAGCAAATAGCCAAACTACGTGCGCTAAGAACCTTATTGGCATTGGTTTTGGAGCAATATAACATAACTCCAAAAATTCATGTGCATGTAACTACGAGTAACACTTATCGTTCGCCCTTTGATAGCTACAGCAATTTGCTACGTGATAGCGTTGCCGGTATGGCTGCGGTTATAGGCGGCTGCGATAGTCTGTATATTCCACCGTTTGATGCTGCTGTAAAAGACGAGAACGAATTTAGCAGCCGCATGAGTCGTAACCAGCAATTGATATTTAAAGAAGAAAGCTATTTTAATAAAGTGGCTGATGCTGCTGCGGGTTCTTATTACATAGAAACATTAACGGAGCAAATCGCAACACAAGCCTGGCAACATTTTCAGGCGATAGAGCAAGCGGGCGGTTTGATAAGCGCTTTTGAAAAAGGTATTATTCAAAAAGAAATTGAAACCCAAGCGCAGCAATTGATTCAGGAATATAAGGATGGTAAACGAGTATTAATTGGCGTCAACAAATTTGTAAATGCGACGGATGAGCCAAAGCCATTTACCGCTGAAAAGCTTAAGGAAAAAGGGTTACAAGCTATTTCATTGGCGAATGAGATTTTGTAGCGCTACACGGTAAACCTGTTAGGTTTTAAAAACCTAACAGGTTTTGGGAGCTACGTAGTCATCACCAGAATTTAACTAGGAAATGAAATACTGCAAACTACTTTTAATACTACTGTTGGCCTCTTGTAGCAAATCTAATTTGACTACGAATTATGTTATCATAGACAATGGACAAGGATTGCAAATAGGCAGTGCGGTAAAAATAGATACAACTGTTATAGGTAGCATTGAAAATATTTCGGTCCGCAATAGGCAAGTTGTTATCAAGATTAGCACCGATGCGAATATCGCTATTTCAAAAAGCGATTCCATTTTGATTAAAAATCTAGACATAATTAGCGGCGAAAAATTTATTGCGGTAGTACCAAATCGAGCTAATAAAGAGTTGGCACAAAATGACACATTTTACGCTTTAACAGAGATTAATAAACTTGAAATTCTCCCTATTTCAAAAGAAAAGGCAGACAGCTTAATTCGCATTGCAGATTCAACTTTGAATATCATTACCGAAGCTATTTTATCTGACAAGAATACAAAATGAAAACAATAGAAACCCCGCGCCTATTGCTGCGCAGGCTTACGATAAAAGAATATGATGACATCTTCAAAAATTTTACGCAAGAAGATGCCATGTTATTTTTAGGCATGAAAACAGCTGAGGAATTCCATGCTTTTAAAAAGAAGTATGATGCAGGGTTAGAAAACCATAGAAGCAGTTTTGTAGCATTTCAGCTAATAGAAAAAGATAGTGCAAAGATTATTGGCGATTGTAGTTTTCATACCTGGCAAAAGTTGCATTCACGCGCTGAAATAGGCTATGGCATTAGCGATGAACACTACAAGCAACAAGGCTATATGAGTGAAGCATTGCGAGCTGTGGTCGATTATGGTTTCACAGAAATGAAACTGAACAGAATAGAAGCATACGTGGGCACACGAAATATAGCCTCACAAAAACTGGTGATGAATATGGGTTTTGTACAAGAGGGTTTGCTGCGCGAGCATTATTGCAAAGACGGCGTACTGGAAGATTCGCTCGTATTCGGGCTATTAAAAAAGGACTATAAATTTTAAGAAAAATACAGAGGAGCAATAATCCTCGCAACATAATAAGTACAACATGCGCATTGATTTTTCGAATATTCGATACAAGAAAACAGTAACAAAAGCCGCTACCACAAACAGTCTGCAAGCAGCAGAACCTTGGCACACGGCAGAGGATATTGAAGTGAAGAACAGCTATACCATCAGCGACATCAAAGACGCGGAACACCTGAATTACCCTGCAGGCATAGCACCTTTCCTACGCGGACCGTACACAAGTATGTACGTTAAAAATCCCTGGACCATCAGGCAATACGCAGGTTTCAGTACGGCTGAGGAAAGCAATGCGTTTTATCGCCGTAACCTTGCTGCCGGACAGAAAGGGCTTTCAGTTGCATTTGACTTAGCAACGCACCGTGGCTACGACAGCGACCACGAGCGGGTTGTAGGCGATGTGGGCAAAGCGGGTGTGGCCATAGATTCCATCCTTGATATGAAGATTCTCTTCGATCAGATTCCTTTGGATGAGATGAGTGTATCGATGACGATGAATGGTGCTGTATTGCCTATTCTCGCTTTCTATATAGTAGCGGCAGAGGAGCAAGGTGTAAGCATGGATAAGTTGAGTGGTACGATTCAGAATGACATTTTGAAAGAGTTTATGGTGCGCAACACCTATGTGTATCCGCCCGAAGCATCGATGCGCATCATTGCCGACATCTTTGAATTTACCTCTCAAAAAATGCCTAAGTTCAATTCTATTTCCATCAGCGGCTACCACATGCAAGAGGCTGGCGCTACCGCAGATATAGAGCTGGCTTACACTTTAGCCGATGGATTGGAATATATTCGTACCGGTATTAAAGCGGGTTTGAACATTGATGATTTTGCGCCGAGGCTTTCTTTCTTCTGGGCTATTGGTATGAACCATTTTATGGAAATAGCCAAGATGCGCGCCGGGCGTATGTTGTGGGCTAAATTGGTAAAACAATTTAATCCGCAAAAAGAAAAGAGCATGGCCTTGCGCACGCACTGCCAAACCAGCGGCTGGAGCCTTACCGAGCAAGACCCTTTCAACAATGTAACGCGTACCGCTATTGAAGCCTTGGCTGCAGCGATGGGTCATACACAAAGCCTGCATACCAATGCGCTTGACGAAGCAATAGCCTTGCCAACAGATTTCAGTGCGCGGATTGCGCGTAATACGCAAATCATTTTACAGCAGGAAACCGATATCAGCCGCACTGTTGACCCTTGGGGCGGCTCTTATTATGTTGAGTATTTAACCGAGCAAATAGCACAAAAAGCCTGGGCATTAATTGAAGAAGTAGAAAAGCTGGGCGGTATGGCTAAAGCTATAGAAACCGGCGTGCCTAAGATGCGCATCGAAGAAGCTGCAGCACGCAAGCAAGCACGCATTGATAGTGGCAAAGATGTAATTGTTGGTGTAAATAATTATATGACTGATGAGCCATCCAACATTGAGATATTGGATGTAGATAATGCAAAAGTGCGCGAACAACAATTGGCTCGCCTCAAACAATTAAAAGAAAACAGAGACAACGAAAAAGTAGAACAATCGCTGAATGCCTTGACAGCAGCGGCGAAGACAGGCGAAGGCAACCTTTTAGCCCTAGCGGTAGCGGCAGCAAGAAATAGAGCAACATTGGGCGAAATATCTTTTGCACTTGAGAAAATATATGGTCGCTATCAGGCACGTATCCGCTCTATTGCTGGCGTGTATTCAAAAGAGATTGCTATGGATAAAAACTTTCAGGAAGCAAGGCAAATGGCCGATGATTTTGCAGAGCAGGAAGGTCGCAGACCACGTATTATGATTGCTAAAATGGGACAGGATGGTCATGACCGTGGCGCTAAAGTAATAGCCACCAGCTTTGCCGATTTAGGCTTCGATGTGGACATCGGTCCATTGTTTCAAACGCCGGCAGAAGCCGCCAAGCAAGCCGTAGAAAATGACGTGCATGTATTGGGCGTATCGAGTTTGGCTGCGGGTCACAAAACACTGGTACCGCAAGTAATTGAGGAATTGAAGAAATATGGTCGTGAAGATATTATGGTAGTTGCCGGCGGCGTAATACCACAACAGGATTATGATTTCTTGTTCAAAGCCGGTGTGGCCTTTGTTTTCGGGCCAGGCACTGTGATTGCGAAGAGCGCGAAGGATGTATTGAAAAAATTGATGGTGAATTAGAAAAATTATTTGTTGGGAAATGTTACAAACATATTGTCCCTAAAGGGACATTCATATTGTGAACATTGGCATTACGTCACAAAAAGGGTCGTCCTTAACGGGACAATTCAATGGGCTTTTTTAGAGGAAGGATTATGATGTCCCCTTTGAATATAATGTTTGTTGAAAAGATATTTTCAAATGTGGGGTTGCTCCGTAGGAGCAATATGTTTGTAGAAAATCACCATTCATCAACATCGGTTTGCACCGTAGGAGCAATATGTTTGTAGAAAATTACCATTCATCAACATGGGTTTGCTCCGTAGGAGCAATATGTTTGTAGAAAATTGCGATTCATCAACATGTGTTTGCTCCGTAGGAGCAGAATGTTTGTAGAAAATTGCGATTCATCAACATGTGTTTGCTCCGTAGGAGCAATATGTTTGTAGAAATTGTTTATTTGCAAGGTAAATGAATTGATATGCCTAATACCTATACACAGTTATATGTTCAAGTTGTATTTGCGGTTAAATACCGCAAAGCATTGATTTCTTCAAGTTGGGAGGAGGATTTAAGGAAATATATAACTGGTACCGTGCAAAATCATGAACACAAAATGTTGGCCATAAATAACATGCCCGTCCATTTGCATTTGTTTATTGGACTAAATCCCAAACAATCTATTTCAGATTTAATGAGAATAGTAAAAGGTGACTCATCTGAATGGATAAATAATAATTTTTCTGAACGTAAGTTTTATTGGCAAGAAGGATATGGCGCGTTTAGCTATTCTCGTTCTCATATAGAAAAAGTGATAAAATATATCCTCAACCAACAAGAGCATCACAAGAAATTTACCTTTTTAGAAGAATACAAATTGCTGCTCGATAAATTTGATATTGAGTATGACGAACGATATATTTTCAACGAATTGTCAGATGAATAGTTACTTTTTCAAACTTGAATTATGAAGCAAGCCATCACATTAATTTTTGCTCTGTTAGGCTTTGTCGCAAAAGCACAAACTATTACCAATGAGAAAATGAACATTGTATATAGAGGCGTTCCTAACCCTATCTCTGTAAGCATACCCAATTATAGTTGCGACGAACTTATAGTAGAGGTTGACGCAGGCGAACTGCAACAAGTTGGTGATTCCGGCTGCAGCTACGACTATATGGCCAAGGATGGAACGCCAAATTCAATTATTTTCAAAGTATTTGTAAAAACTAAAAAAGGCAAGGAAAAGAAATTAGAAGCTAAATTTAGAGTAAAGACGATTCCACCTCCAGAAGCATCAATTGGACGAAAAAGAAATGCTGAAATATCACATGCTTTTTTAAAAGCAAATCTGGGAATGATAGCATACCTCTCTGGCTTTGATATTGAAGCAGTCTACAGAGTTACAAATTTTAATTACGCTATCATCAGAAACGACAAAGTGATAAAAAACGGCACAAACGAATCGGCCAAATTTGACGATAAAACCAAAACAGACTTTTCATGTTTAGAGCCTAAGGATAAAGTACTATTTTACAATATCAGTTGCAAAGCTCCTGATAGCAGAATTCAAACTCTTGAGTCTTTTGAACTAACAATAGCAAATGATATTTAACAAGGTATAGCGATATCCTAAGAACTCGAAAATCTGTTATCAACTTTAATTAACCAAGATGGATTCACTCAAGGTAGCATTATGGATAGGAATTTCCTGTATCGCTATTTATTTGACCTGGGCAAAGGCTGGGACAGCGCTGAATATTAGCAAAAAGAATAGAAGAAAATCGCGGGAAATCAGTAACGATATTAAAAGTCCAGATAAAGACATAAATCCATTGATCAGCAGTTTCAACTTCTCTATATGTACATTTGACACAGGGCTTGACATACATCTAATACGTGAAGCTACTTCTTATAACCTGCATAAATTCGAAACTTTTCTGGAGATAATTGATGTTTCTGATGTCGTGAATGAAAGCTTTTTTATTACAGCAAACTTTGTAGGCAACGTCACAGTGTACAACAGCAACCCTCTCGGGAACATATTACCAGAAGAATATATTAACCCGAGTTTTATAAGACTATTTGATGGCAATATGCGCTTACAAAAAACCACACCAGAAACTATCTCTGTATTTATGGAAGATATGCCTGAAAATAAAAATCACGACTTCTACATCAAAGACTTTAAAAATAGGTTTAAGGAAATGTTAGCAGAGAAGATGTAGTTTTTGCATTCTTCTTTTTGCCTTTTTACTTTTTCATTTTGAATTAACAACTCATGAACTTCTACACCCGAAAACTTGTAAAACCCGAAGACCTCAACTCCAACAACACCTTATTTGGCGGTAGCTTGCTGCGTTGGATTGATGAGGAGTCGGCTATATATGCAGTCATACAATTGGGCACCAATCGATGTGTTACAAAATTTATGTCGGAGATTAATTTTGTGAGTTCGGCGAAACAGGGAGACATTGTGGAGATAGGTATCAAGGCCATTAGCTTTGGTCGCACGTCACTTACTTTATCTTGCGAAGCGAGAAATAAAATTTCGCACAAAACAATTCTGACGATTGATAAGATAGTGTATGTAAGTGTAGACGAAGATGGCTTGCCGATACCACATGGCAAAACAGAGATAACTTATACAGATGAGCGGCTTCGCGAATAATATAGAAGGCAATACTGTAAAGGGGTTACTGAAAGAAATCTACGGTAAATACGATGGTATCTTTCAGGATACAGAAACGGAAGTTTACCTTACAACAGACCGCTATTTTGAAAAGTATGTATTACTTACCAATGCAGGTGTATACGAGATTTGGGCAGGTGGATATAGGTTAAAAGACGACATTGACTTGAGCACATTTGTACGTGAAGATAGATTTGATGCGATGGCAGGATTAACAATAGTAAGAGCCGAGTCTAAGCCAGAACAATTGCTCACACTGCGTTTCAGCGATGGTAGCTATTTTGAAATTGGTCTATGCGCTACTTTCAATAGCTATAATCATCCGGAACGATATATGAAATTTTGCAAAAAATAAATTTGCGCAGCAACCTAATAATTTGAAACAACCATTAACCATACAAGACTACATAACCGGCTTACAGCAAGGCAATATAGCCCTGCTCAGTCGTGCTATTACCTTGATAGAATCTACAAAAACCGACCACCAACAACAGGCAGCAGAATTGATTGATGCTATTTTACCTATGACCGGAAACTCAGTACGCATAGGCATTACAGGCGTTCCAGGTGTGGGTAAGAGTACTTTTATTGAATCCTTTGGTATGCAACTTATTGAGCAAGGAAAGAAAGTTGCAATATTGGCGATTGACCCTTCGAGCAGTATCAGCAAGGGTAGTATTCTCGGCGATAAAACGCGTATGGAAAAATTGTCGGTTCATCCCAACGCCTTTATTCGCCCTTCGGCAGCGAGCGGAAGCCTGGGCGGCATTACTTATAAAACACGGGAAGCAACGCTACTTTGCGAAGCTGCAGGCTTTGATACCATTATCATTGAAACGGTAGGCGTAGGCCAGAGTGAAACTGAGGTAAGCCATATTACAGACTTCTTCTTATTGTTGATGTTGGCGGGAGCGGGCGATGAGCTGCAAGGCATTAAAAGGGGTATTATGGAAATGGCCGATGGCATGGCTATTACCAAAGCCGATGGCAATAATATAGACAAAGCTAAATCGGCCAGAAGCGAATACGCGCGGGCTTTACACTTTCTGCCACCCCACCCTTCCGGCTGGATACCCGAAGTAAAAATTTGTTCTTCTTACGACAATACCGGCATTGAGCAAGTAACAGAAATGATTGAAAAATTCATTAATCATCAAACAGCCAATGGCTATTTAATGCAGCAAAGGAAAGAACAAAACCTGCACGCCTTTCAGCGGTTGTTGAATGAGCAATTGAGATTGGTGCTGCTCCATAAAAAAGGCTTAAAAGAAAAAATTCAGACACTGCAACAGGATATAGCAGATGACAACTTGAGTCCTTACTCTGCAGTACAAAAATTGATTACATTACTATAAAAAATAGGGCAGCTTATGCAAGCTGCCCTATTTTTATTGACACTATTTTTATAGTCTTTCGATTACCAAAGCGCTGGCACCGCCGCCGCCGTTGCAAATACCCGCTGCACCTATTTTCGCATTATTTTGCGCCAATACATTCAACAAAGTAACTACGATACGTGCACCGCTTGCACCCAATGGATGACCCAAAGAAACCGCGCCACCATTCACGTTTACACGTTCAGGCTTCAGGTCCATAAGTTGACAGTTGGCAAGGCCTACTACGCTGAATGCTTCATTCAATTCATAGTATTCTACATCTTCCATTTTCAATCCGGCTTTAGCTACCGCTTTCGGCACTGCTTTTGCAGGCGAAGTTGTGAACCACTCTGGCGCTTGTTCTGCATCTGCATAGCCGCGTATCACAGCCAATGGTTTAATGCCTAATGCGTCTGCTTTTTCACGGCTCATCAACACTACTGCTGCTGCGCCATCGTTCATAGTAGATGCGTTAGCCGCAGTAACCGAACCGCCTTTTACAAATGCAGAATTTAATGATGGTATTTTATCAAATTTCACATTGAATGGCTCTTCGTCTTTTGCGAAAATTACAGGATCACCTTTGCGTTGTGGAATTTCTACAGGTACTATTTCCGCTTCAAATTTACCCTCGTTTACAGACGCCTGGCTTCTTTGGTAGCTTTGAATCGCAAATGCATCTTGCGCCTCACGGCTGATGTTCAATTCACTTGCTGTATTTTCAGCAGCATTACCCATCGGGTAGTTATGGTACACATCAGTAAGACCATCTTTTGCCAGACCATCTACTAATTTGACATCGCCATATTTATTACCCCAACGCAAATTAGGGCTATAGAAAGGTACATTGCTCATGCTCTCCATACCACCTGCCACTACTACTTCAGCATCGCCCAGCATAATAGCTTGCGCACCTTGTACAATTGCTTTCATTCCGCTTGCACACACTTTATTTACGGTTGTGCAATTTACTTCATCAGGCAGTCCGGCAAACTTCGCAGCCTGGCGCGCAGGCGCCTGACCTAAATTAGCCTGCATTACAGAACCCATTAATACCTCATCAACTTCTCTTCCATCCAATTTAATTCGGTCGAGCGCACCTTTAATAGCAAATGCACCCAATTGAGTTGCCGAAAAGTCTTTCAGCGACCCGCCCCAGCTACCTAATGGCGTGCGTACGGCGGATACAATACAAACTTCTTTCATTTTGAATATTTTTTTTGAAACGAAGCAAATGTAACTCATTTTTCGGGTAAGTGATGCCTCACCATACCGCTATAAATAGTAGTTATAAACGGGCCGCGGCAAAATATTTTTTCTGCAAAAACACCTACGCCACACTTTGGCGCAGGTCGGTTATAGCTTTGCATTATCATTCAAAACAAAATTAAAATCAGATATGGAATCATACCACACAACAATCAGCTTAGATGCAAATCAGATTTCAAGATTGGGATTCCGCAATATGCAGGAGCCTGTTACCTTTCGCTGTATCAGAAATGGCGAAGCACTTGAACTAAAAGTTTATTACTTCGAAAGTCGAAACCTGGATACGGTTATCTATTATACCGACATTACTACCCTTGCTACCGGTGCACGCAGGCACGCTACGGCGTTTAGATTTAAGAAAAAAGATAACCACGAATTACTACATAAATATTGCCTGCATCTGCTATTTTTTGATGAGCAAATACAATTGGATTTCGAGAGCCAAAATACATTTTCACCATCTACACACCTTGACAAAGACAAGGCAAGCCAATATCTTGATGCTGTAAAATATTACTGGAATAGCAGACACTTCGACATGACCTATAAAATACTCAACGGCATAGAGTCGCAGAAAGAAATTATAAGCTTAGACTAAAATAAAAATCCCGTTAAACCCTTGACAGGCCGGCATTTCGAGGAGGGCGTGCCGGCCACCATGAACCAACTACGCCACAAATTGGCGTAGTTACTTTTTATTGCTATCTTTAAAAAAATATAAATAGCTATGGCTGTATCGGGCGTCCTCTTTCGCCAACATTGTATTCTTCAAAGATTGGGTAAAGGTCCTGCCACGCTTCAGCAACTGGCAGACTATTATGAGCTGGAGTGCGAGTTGCACGACTATACTTTTACTTTTTCTAAAAGAACTTTTTTGAGGGATAAAGATGAAATCTTATCGCTATTCAAAAAAGATATTCAGTACAATAATTCAGCAAAAAAATATTTTCTGGACGAAGACATTGTTCCCGATAGTTTTGGCGAGCGCGTGACCGATGCTTACCACACCTACCTTGCACTCAATCTTGCCGATAATATAGCCGAGCATATTTTGTTTGAAAGGCGACAACCGTTAGGGCTGGATAATTTTCATAGTTTGTTGCAAGCGATTCAGAAAAAGTTGGTAGTAAGATTCAGTTATGAAAAATACCTCGATAAAAATATTTCGGAGCGTGAAGTAGCACCATTTGCCTTGAAAGAATTTAAAAGCCGCTGGTATCTTTTGTGCAGAGATAACAACGACCAGCAAACCAAAACCTTTGCGCTCGACCGCATTTCACTATTGGAGCTTACCAATAAAAAAATAAAAACCGACGGGGAATTTAATGCTGCCGACTATTTCAAACATTGTTACGGAATCATCCGACCCGGCGAGCGCGATGCTTTGCCCGCCTTTATCAAATTAGCCTTTGCACAGCCATTGGGCAAGTACATCAAAAGCCTGCCGCTGCATGAGTCGCAAACGATCATCAGCGAAACCGAAGCCGAATTAGTCATTTCATTAGACCTCTACATTACCCACGATTTAATCATGGAGCTGCTATCTTATGGCCATGACGCCAAAGTGCTGGAGCCGCTTACGCTACGCAAAACCATCAATTCCATTCTTGTAAAAACGGACGCACTGTACAAAGAATAGTCGGTCATTAATCTTCTTGCAACATAATGTATCTATACCTTGTTATTTTAGCCACTATCGGCTAAAAGGCTTCGGTAAAAAATGCTTTATTTTGCGCATATGACTCTTAAAATATCCCTGCGAAACCTGATTATCCCTGCGATGTTGATTGCTGCCTGCAATTCTAAAAATGCAGAAGCACGTACCGAAAATACGGCTACGCTAAAAACCAATACCAGCAAGGCTTGGGGCGCATCTCCCGAAAAAGCGAAGCAGTGGGCAGACAGCATTTACAATAAGCTAAATGAGCAAGAGCGCATAGGACAGCTATTTATGGTTGCGGCCTATAGTGGTGGCGAAAACTTCAACCAGCCTTTAATAGAAAAACTACTACAAAACCACCAGATAGGTGGCGTAATATTCATGCAAGGTACAGCCGAAAAGCAAGCGGAGCTTACCAACAAATATCAAAGCATGGCGCAGGTGCCGCTATGGATAGGCATGGATGCCGAATGGGGATTGGGCATGAGGCTGACCGGTGTAAAAAATTATCCGCGGCAGATGATGATAGGCGCTACAGCTGACACTGCATTGATGTATGAAATAGGTGCCGCATCTGCAGCGCAATGCAAGCGCCTGGGCGTTCATGTGAATTTCGCACCGGATATCGATGTGAATAATAACCCTGCAAATCCTGTTATTAATTTTCGCTCATTTGGCGAGGATAAAGAGCAGGTATCGCGCATGGGAATAGCCTATATGAAAGGCTTGCAGGATAATGGCGTGTTGGCTTGCGCCAAACATTTTCCGGGCCATGGCGATGTGGCTACAGATTCGCATCTCGACCTACCCGTTATCAATAAGTCTTTGGCGCAATTAAAAGAGGTAGAACTATATCCGTTTAAAAAACTGATGGAAGCCGGCGTGCAAAGTGTAATGATAGCGCACCTTTCGGTACCGGCGATTGATAACACACCTCACCTGCCTACTACGCTCTCTTACAAAACGGTAACTGATTTGTTGAAGAAAGAAATGGGTTTTAAAGGCTTGATTTTTACAGATGCGCTCAACATGAAAGGCGTTACCAAATATTTCCCTGATGGGGAAACGGATTTGCGCGCATTCCTTGCCGGCAATGATGTACTGCTATTTTCTCAGGACGTACCGCTGGCTATTAATAAAATAGAGCAAGCTATTACTGATGGCAAAGTGAGCAAGGAAGATTTGAAAGAGCGCGTGACCAAAATATTGATGGCAAAATACTTTGCAGGCTTGCATCAGTTCTCGCCTATCGACAGTACCAACATTACTGCCGACATCAATGCGCAAACAGAAGCAATAAAACAAAAGGTAGCGCAAAAAGCGGTTACACTTGTGAAAGATAAAAACAATTTGCTGCAAAAATTGACCGGCAAAGATGCCAAAATAGGATACCTGTCTATTGGCAAAGAAGATTTGTCTTTTACAAATATTAAAAGTGCATTGCCAAATATACAAACCACGGATGCCGCTACCACAGCTAATTTCGATGCAGTTATTGTAAACGTTCATGCTTCGGCACTATACCCTGGTAAAGATGGTCAGTATGGCTTAACTGCTGAACAGATTGCTACTGTCAAAAAATTGGCTCCGCTAAAAAACACCATCATCGTTATGTTTGGCAATGCTTATGCCTTGCAATTTGCATGCAATGCCCATACTATTATAGCCGGTTACGAAGAAGATGTACACAGCGCCAAAGCCGTTGCAGATGTGCTTTCGGGCAAGATGAAAGCGACTGGAAAATTGCCTGTTACAGCCAGCAAGTAGTATACTCCTTATCGACTGAGAATACCAATATTATACAATACCCTGTTTTATAAATAGCATGAAAAAAATAGTCCTCCTGATATTTGCGCTGATGCCGTTACTGGCCACAAATTCATTTGCCCAAAAGAAAAAAAGCACCAAAGCTAAAACCACTAAAAGTGCTGCTGCGAAAAAGAAACCTTCGAAGAAAATAGCCGCAGCAAGTAAGCCAGCGCCACCACCTCCTGTCGACTATAGCACCCTATTCAACAAAGTGTATCTTTTGCACAAAGACAAAGATGCGAAAGCCGCGCTGCTAAAGAATCCTGAGGCTATTAGCAGCATGGAGCAATTCATTCAAAGCGCTATTAGTCAACGTACTTTTCCGGGTTGCCAGGTAATGGCCGTGAAGAACGGTAAGGTTATTTATGATAAAAGTTTTGGTTCTTACAACTATGATAAACTGAAACCCATTAGTGATACATCTATGTTTGATGTAGCCTCTGTTACTAAAATAGTGTCCACTACATTAGCCGTGATGAAACTGGTGGACGAAGGAAAAATATCGCTGAATGGCACGCTGGCAGGCTATCTTAGCTGGGTAAAGAATACAGACAAGGCAAATTTGCGCATTAGTGATTTACTCACACACCAGGCAGGATTAAAGAGTTGGATTCCTTTTTACAAAGCAACGCTCGACCCTGTTACCGGTTCTCCTCGCAACGATATCTATGCCATGCGCGCCGACAAAATATATTCGGTACCGGTTGCCAGCAATTTCTTTATTAAAAATACTTACGAAGATACCTTGTGGGCAACCGCACTTGCAAGTCCACTGGAAAATAGAGGAAGATATGTGTACAGCGACCTTGACCTGATGTTTATGCAAAAAGTAGTAGAAGCCGTTACAGGCACTACTTTGGACAAATATGTAAATGAACATTTTTATCAACCTTTGGGCTTAAAGCACACCATGTTTAATCCCTGGAAAAATGGCTTGCAAAAGCAATGTGTACCTACGGAGAATGATAAAATTTTCAGGCTGCAATTGTTGCAAGGCTATGTGCACGACCCGGGCGCAGCTATGATGGGTGGTGTAGCCGGACATGCAGGTATTTTTTCTACGGCAGAAGATATAGCCGTTATTATGCAGATGCTGCTGAATGGTGGCGAGTATAGAGGAAGGAAATTTATCCGTAAAGAAACAGTCAAGCTGTTTACAGGTTATCGCTCCGGCATCAGTCGTCGTGGCTATGGCTTTGACAAACCAGAGAAAAAACACAACGATGGCGGACCTGCAGCATCTGTTTGTGGCAAATCTACATTTGGACATCAGGGCTTTACAGGCACTTGTGCCTGGGCCGACCCTGAAACAGGCATTGTATTTGTTTTCCTTTCCAACAGGGTAAATCCATCAGCAGATAACTCGCTGATTAACAGCCTGAGTGTACGCACCAAGGTTCAGGACTATATTTATAAGGCGCTGGGCGATGGACGTTAAATAACATCATTTTATAACACTATTGCACGCCGCTATTGTGCCGATATAAGTTATAATGTACCTTTGTCTTTTAATTGTAAAAAATTTAAACATACCATAAAAATGGCAGCAGTATTCACGGATGCTAACTTCGATGCAGAAGTTTTGCAATCAGACAAATTATCAGTAGTTGACTTTTGGGCTCCATGGTGCGGACCTTGTATCGCATTAGGACCTACCATCGACGCACTTTCTAACGAGTACGACGGCAAAGTAAACGTTGGTAAAGTAAACGTTGACGAGAATCCTAACCTTTCGGTTAACTACGGTGTAACCAGCATACCTTGCGTTTTATTTATCAAAAACGGTCAGGTTGTAGATAAGCAAGTAGGCGCAGCGCCTAAATCTGCTTTCGAAAAGAAAATCCAATCTCACCTTTAATCAGGTATAATTTAAGAAAGCTGAAAGCTGCTCATTTACGTGAGCAGCTTTTTTTATTGTCGCTGATGAATTGAGCACGACCTTTTAATTCTTTATTTGTCCAACCTAAAGGGCTTTTATATGTTTGCATTTCAAAGCAAATCATTTTATTAAATGAATATAAAGCACATCATTCCAGTGGCAGCGCTGGCTTCACTTTCGCTGGCTTCCTGCGGAAACGACGACGATAAAAATACCAACGCCAATACTGAAAACATCAGCGAAGGTAGCGTAGATGCCGTACTGCCAGAATATAGCTATAAACGCCTGGAAGGCACTATTGCCGGGCAACCTGTAGTAATGCACTTGCAAAAAGAAGGCAACCATTACAACAGCATGTATTCTTACAAAAAGCAAGGCAAGTGGATTTCATTGAACTATACTGCTGACACTGTACAGAAAGATTTGATGGTATTTCATGAATTTGCGCCCAATACTATCGACGCCAATGGCGATACAAAACCAGCCAGACTGGAAGGTAAATATGCGGATGGTGCGTTTACCGGAAAATGGATAAGCGGCGATGGCAGCAAGCAGTACGATTTTGTATTGAAAGATACCTACCCGGAAGGTTCTTTCAAATTTGCTGCGGCAGGCCTTAAAGACTCCGTAATAGCCTTTGCCAATAAAGCAGAAAGCCCTGTAGGCCGTATCAGCAAGTACTTTCCCGTTGCGCAGAAAGGTGCCGATGCAGAATGGCTGAATAACAAATTGCGTGCTATTCTTTATGTAGATAAATACGGCAATGTACCACTTGAAGATGCCGTTAAAAAAGATTTTGCTACCTATATTGCAAACTACAAAAGCGAAACGGCGAGCCAGGAAAATGAAGAATTTGTGGCAATGCTCAACTACGAATCTATGCAGGAAGTAGGTGTGCGTTACAATGAAAATAACTTTGTAGTATTAGAGTCTTTGTCTTACGATTATGAAGGTGGGGCACATGGCAATTATGGTTCGGCTATTTATTGTCTTGATGTAAAAAATAAAAAACAACTGAAACTGTCAGATATAGTATCTGCTGATAGCGTACAGTTGAAAGCCTTGGTAGAAAAGAATTTCAGACAACAAACGGGCTTGACAACAGGTCAACCACTCACGGAGTATTTATTTGAAAATAAGCTACCGGCGAACGATAATTTTTATTTTACCAATCAAGGCATAGGCTTTGTGTACAACCCTTATGAAGTAGCGGCCTATGCATTCGGACAGATAAATGTATTTGTTCCCTACAGCGATTTAAAGCCTTATCTCAATCCTGACTTTGCGCAGCGATTACAAATAAAATAGTGAAAGAAAAAGCGCCCATTTTCAATTTGAAAATGGGCGCTTTTCTTTATAAACTTTCGCAAATACACTACGGTACTATTATTGTTTTTACTTGTCTTGTATGAGCACTAAAATAGCCCAAAGCATCGCCCACGATATTGCTTACAGGATTGGCCGGCGCTGCACTATTACCAGACCCGGACGCACTTTGCTCTAAGCTAAACCAGTACTTGAATACAGCAGCATCTACGCCTTGCATCTCTACTATAAATTCATCGCCGCTTTTCACCGGTTCTACATCATCATCCAAAAAGAAATACAGAGTAGAACGTATATCTTTCCCATCGCTTAAATCATCGTCGAGAAGAGAATAGCCGGGTATTTTATAGTCGTTCACGTGTTGTACAAAACGGTAGTAATTGCGGCCACCTACCGGGTCTTTAAAACTTACATTAGCAAAAACCTGCTCTTCGTCGAAGAACTTTTGCTTCTCTACCGAAAGGCTATCGAATGTTACAAACTCAGGCATTGTAGATTTAGCAGTATAGCTCTTACCCTCTACCGAAATTTTCAATTCGTAAGTGTGGCCCGGCAAGCCCGTTGCGCCATCACTTTCGTACACGCCGCCGCCTATATCAGCGAGCGTGAATACCGTACCATCATCGCCCAATATCTCTACGGTAGCACCCGGCACTCCATCCAATTCGTTATTAGAACTGAACTCTTTTGTTCTGGAAAGAATAACCTTGCAAGTGCCGGCAACATTGGTAATCTGCGCATCTATCACCAGCTTTTTATCGGCATTATTCAGCTTTACATCTATTACTTTTTCGCAAGAGGAAAACGCAATGACAGCAAGCGATAATATTAAAAGCGATTTTAAAAATTTCATAATCTAAATATTGTAGTTGAAATATTATTAGTTCTAAAACTTAACCCCACAAAGGGTTTCATCGATTTTAGAAACGGAAATTATAGGATATAGAAGGTATATATTTAAACAAAGAAACCTTCACCGCTTCGGTGTTACCGCTACCATCTTTCGCATCGCGGAAATAAATAGTGTAGGCATTTTCACGGCCATAAGCATTGAACAAACTAAACGATAACTCGTGGCTCCATTTCTTCGTTTCTTTAAACTTCCAGGTGGCACCTAAATCAAGCCTGTGGTAGTCGGGCATACGGTAGCCATTGCGATTGGTGTAATAATAAACAGTCTCTCCGCCTATATTATATTTTCCCGCCGGGAATGTAATCGCATCGCCTGTGTAATATACCCAGTTAGCACTCAACGTCCATTTTTTACTCAGCATATAAGAAGCCACAATAGCTACATCATGTGTTCTGTCCTGACGAGCGTTGTACCAGTCATTGTTATTGATGCCATCGATTTTACGCTCCGTTTTAGACAAAGTATAACTCAACCAACCGCTTAGCCTGCCTACTTTTTTCTTCAGCAAAACTTCTAATCCATAAGAGCGTCCTTTACCAAAAAGCAGCTCTGACTCTATTGCGTTAGAAGATGAAAATACATTGGCGCCATCACGATAGTCAATCTGATTCTTCATCGTTTTATAATAGGTCTCTACGGTCAACTCATATTTGTCGCCGGCAAGGTTTTTATAATAGCCCAACGATACCTGGTCGGAGGTTTCAGGCTTGATAACATTAGTACTGGCAAGCCATTTATCGGTAGGGCTGGATGAAGTAGAGTTTGAAATCAAATGCAGGTTTTGTGCATTGCGTGCATACGAAGCCTTGATGGAAGAGCTGCTATTAAACTGCCAGCTACCGGAAATACGCGGCTCCAGATTGAAGTATGTTTTTACAAACTCGCCCGATTTATAATTCGTCGTATCGAGCACTTCTCCCTGCGTGCCATAGTTGTAATAATCGCCGGAACCCAATACAGAAAAGGCGGAGAGGCGTACGCCATACTCTATATTTATATTTTTTGCAGCTTTCCAATTGTTAGATGCATACACTGCATTCTCCCATGAATAGCGGCGTTGTAAAGCGTTAGAACCAATTGTAGTTTCATCGCCTGATGACACTTCGCCCGGGCGAATAGTATGATAAATAGAGTTGAAGCCAATCCTGATTTTATTATTACTACCTACATACCATTGCAATTCTTCTTTCAGGTTAATGTCTTGAATCTGCGAGAAGATGTTGAAATCGTAAGCACCTGTTTTAATCGATATTTTGTAATTGTAATTACTAAATATGAGTGAAGTATTGGAAAATAAATTAGGGTTGAAGATATGGTTCCATCTCAATGTTGCGGTGGCATTACCCCAGTCAAGGCCAAAGCCATTACCATCGCCGAAAGTCGCTTTCAGCCTATCTTTGCCAAAATAGCCCGACAAGTAAAGATGGTCTTTCTCGCCCAGTGTGTAATTTATTTTTGCATTCAAATCATAGAAATAAAGCGCATTGTTTTTGTATTCTTCGCTTAATTTCAAAAACATATCGGCATAGGTTCTACGACCGCTTATCAGGTAAGATGCTTTGCCTTTATCCAAAGGGCCTTCTGCATTTAACTTAGCAGAAATAAGGCCTATTCCACCACTCACATGATGCCCTTGATTATTACCATCATTCATTCTTATGTCCAGCACAGAAGATAGCCTACCACCGTACTGCGCGGGCATTCCACCTTTATACACCGTAATATCTTTTACGGCATCTGCATTGAATGTAGAGAAAAAGCCAAGCAGATGTGAAGCATTGTAAACAGGCGCTTCATCCAGCAAAATAAGATTTTGATCTGCAGCACCACCGCGCACAAAAATACCGCTATTACCATCGCCACCCGATTTGATACCCGGCAATAATTGAATTGCTTTCATGATGTCGCGCTCGCCAAAAAGCAGGGGTATATTTTTTATCTCCGCTACCGAAAGCCGCTCTACGCCTGCCTGCGCGCCGCCAAGGCTTCTGCCCGGTGCCGTTTGTGTAATGGTCACCTCTTCGATGCTTTGCGCACCATCAAACATCATTACCGTAATGGTAGTATCTTTTGTAAGGTTGACAGGTATTAGCTGCGTTTGCATCCCAACGGTTGATACTTCAATGGTGTGTTGCCCCTCGGGTAAGGTTAGCGAGAAAAAGCCATATTCATTGGTAATAGTGGCAGCCACATCGGGCACGCTTACGGTGGCACCTATCTGGGTTTCGCCACTGGCTTTGCTTTTAATAGTACCGCCTATGGTTACCTTTTGCTGCGCATAAATAGCCGTACCGGCAAATAGCAGCAACAAAGTAGAAATAGTCTTAGTCATTGAAATGGATAGTTGAAAAAATATGTTTACCGGCTTAAAAAAGGATATGACAACAATTGATAGCCTTACCCCTACACAAACGAAAAAAAATTACTTTTTGTATTGCTTCCCGCAAATATTGTACCAATATTTATTATCTGCATTTCTTAGCACACCGGCGCGAAGTTCGGATTAAACGCTGATTTAATTCGATTTTGAAATAGCCATTTTATTGCAAAAATTATGATGGAGCAAAACAAAAAGGAACACGAAACGTGTTCCTTAACAATTATAGTGCGGTAATATTATAACCCTTAGTTTCTACCTGCGAAACGGAAGAGCTTATTGCCCATGATAGCCGCGCCTACAAATACCAATAGCATCAGGGCACTTAATATCGTCATGATTATCATTCGTAGTATTTTACTTTCTTATTAAAAAAATTAAGCGTTTGCAACATCGTTTACAAGGTCGCGCCATGTTTGCAACTCAGGAATACCTGGTTTGCGTTTACCAAAGAATTGAACAATCATTTCACCTTTTTCGTCGTAAACCTCTACTGCATTGATTTCGCCATCTTCTGATGGTTTCTTTACAATGAAAGAATGTGCGATGGATGATTCTTTAAGATGAAGATTAAAATCAGGATCCAATACATTGTACCAAGGACCAGCTTCCATCACTTTATTTACAGTGCCGGTATGTATTTGAATACAGCCACGATTGCCAACGAATACCATAATAGGCACCTGGCGCTCAGATGCAGCATCCAATACTCTTCTTGAAATATTGTTGTCCACTTTTTGCACCAATCCTTCCGGCGCAATGCGCATTGCCTGCAGACGCGTTACACCAAACTGGCTTAACAACCCGAAGAACTGATGCGTATCTGTAATACCTTTCCATGCTTCCTGGAAACCAGCTATGTCTATTTCTGAATCAGCTTTTTCAACAGGCTTTGCAGGATATTCAGTTACGGCTAATTCAGTTGTTTGTTCTGCAGCAGTATATTTTTTTACCAACTCGTGGTAAGCAGCTATATTGCTATCATCCGTGCAATAGATTTTATGAACGGCATCGCCGGCTTTGTCAAAAAACTGAATGCTCAGGCGGTCATTTTCATTGACTGCATAAGCTGATGCCCAATGCATCATAAACATACGCAAGTCTACATCTTCATTTACCGCAGTACCCACAGGACCTTGAAATGTAATATTATCATACAAGCCTTTACGCTCGTGCACCGCATCATCGTTGCGTGTTAATGCCATTACTTTGCCCAGGCTCAATACCTCCGGCAGTAATTCCATCCAGTTACCCTCCAGCTTTGTAGCTGTAGTGCCCACACCTGCTGCTACCAGTTGACCTTCGCTCGCGCCTAACTGCTTTGCGGCATCACGAATCCTCATTTTCGGATTTTCCGCTTTCAGGTGTTCATATTTTTCCCTCAATGACATGGTCGCTGTTGACATATAAATTTGTTTGTTCTGAATTAATAAATGTTTGCTGCTGCTTTACTATAATAAATGGATAATCTGCTGCTGCATTGCGATGCAGCGTTACATCCACATCAAATGTCTCTTTTATACTTTCGGTATTCATAACTGCCAGCCTGTTACCAAAGGATACTAATTTGCCTTTTTTCATCAGCATAATATCATCGGCATATTGCATGGCAAGATTCAAATCGTGCAGTACGGCTATTATGGTAAAACCGTGTGCTGTCAACTCTTTTACCAATGCCAGTAATTGATGTTGATAGTGAATATCCAGCGCACTCACAGGTTCATCCAGCATAATTAACTTCTGCCCTTCAGGCGCGTCCCATACCTGTACCAATACTCGTGCAAGCTGCACCCGTTGCTGCTCCCCACCGGATAGTGTAAGATAGTTGCGCTCCATCATAGCACTCACGCCCACATACTCTGCTACCTGCTTGATTATATTGCGGCAATGCTCGGTAAGCCTGCCGTTGAAATGCGGATAGCGCCCCATTTCTATAATTTCGCGCGATGTAAAAGGCAATTGAATATTGTACTGCTGCCTTAGCACCGACCTCCGTTTGGAAATATCTTTAACCGCGTAATCCTGCAATTTCAAATTGTTCCATATCACGTCGCCGGTGTTCTGCTTGAGGTCGCCGCTTAATATCTTTAATAAAGTAGATTTACCTGCCCCGTTAGCGCCCATAATAGCGGTAAATGCAGCCGGTTGTATTGCCACATTTATATCCTGCAGCAATGCTTTATCCTTTACTTTATAGCCGATATTTTTAATTAGTAACATCTCGTCTCTACGCGCTTCTCTTCTTTATAAAATACTTTTCTTTTTTTCTTTCATCAACAAATAAAGAAAGAACGGACCACCTGCAAATGCTGTGATAATACCAATGGGTATTTCTACAGGGTCGGCTATGGTGCGGCTTACCAAATCGGCCAAAACCAATAACAGCGCGCCTCCTAATGCAGATGCTATCAATAGCCTTTTATGCTCCGGCCCTATTATCATTCTGATGATATGCGGTATTACCAATCCTACAAATCCTATTACACCCGATACTGCTACCGAAGCACCAACGCCCATCGCACACAATATCATGATGATATTTTTCAAGCGTTCTACTTTTACACCCAGATAAGCTGCATCGCTTTCGCCAAGGCTAAAAGTATTGAGCTGTCGTGCGAGAAAAGGCATTCCGAAAATACATGCTGCGCAAAAAGGAAAAATACCCGCTACAGCCAACCAGGATGCACCACCAAGGCTACCCATCATCCAGAAAGTAACACTGCGCAATTGCTGGTCATTTGCTGAAAGCGTAACAAAACTCGTAAGTGCTCCCGACAAAGCATTGATAGCAATACCACTTAATAGCATGATGCTTACATTGGTCTTACCCTTTTGCTGTGCGATGCGATACACTATTAAAATTGCCAGCAGCGCACCTATAAAGGTGGATATGTTTAAGCTATATTGTCCGAAAATAGATTGAAAACCAGAGAACAGTTGCGAACCCAGTACAATCATCAAAACCGTAGTGGCAGAAGCACTGCTGCTAATTCCTATCAAACCAGGGTCAGCCAAAGGATTTCTAAACAAACCTTGCATCGCTGCGCCGCATACTGCAAGCGTAGCGCCGATGAGCAATGCCATTGTTACGCGCGACAATCGTATAATCCAAAAAACATTTTCTTGTTGCTCAGTAAATACAAATGAAGTGGCTATTCCTATTTTCTTTAAAACAATGCCCAATATAGCGCCCGGGCTAATAGCCAAAGCGCCTTTTCCCGTAGCCCATATACAGGCAACCAGCAGTAATAATGTCAATAAAACAAAGAACTTTTTCAAAAAAACGTTCGTTAAGGTTAAATCCGCTTATTTTTTTTCATGCATTTTTTCGCCCAGTTGCTTAGCAGCATCGCCCACGCGAGGGCCAAAGCCAGATAGCAATCCGCCCTCCATCATGATGAATGCTTTGTTTTTACCGGCAGTAGTTTGCGCTACGCCTGGCGCTTTCAATAGCCCCTCAGCACCTTGCAGGCTTTGCATACCCGATTCGAACAACAAAATCATATCAGGATTCATTTTCACCAAAGCCTCAGCAGTCAACGGTTTGAAGTCTGCAAAGTCAGTACCTGCATTCGTACCGCCTGCTAATTCTATCATGGTCGCCATTGGCGTACCGGTACCGCCTACCTGCAATGTACCTGCACCACGTGCGTAGATGAATAATACTTTCGGTTTAGTTTCATACTTCGGCAATTCGGCAATAGACTTGTCGATAGCAGCAATCATTTCCTTAGCCTTATCTTGTTTCTGGAAAGAATCAGCCAGTGTATTAATCAGCTTTTTAGTGCCATCGATTGTGTATTCCTGCTTGATTACCCAAACTTTAATACCCGCTTGCTCCAGTTGTGTAGCTTGCTCGGGCTTAATACCTCTTTCTTCCAGACTAATTACATAATCAGGTTTTGCAGCGATAATAGACTCTACATTCAGGTTATGGCTGCTACCTACCTGCGTTTTTGCTTTTACAGACTCAGGGTAAGTACTTGTCATATCCACACCTACCAAATTAGACTCCATACCCAGACCCGCCAATACTTCTGTAACTGCGCCGCCTATTGTTACAATCTTTACATTCTCTTTAGGTTGTGCTTGCGTTTCCGTTTCGGAAGTTTTGTTTTCAGCGTTGCCACCGCAAGAATAGAGCAAAACAGAAAAACCGAGGCAAACAGCTATATTTAGTACTGTACGTTTCATGTGTTATTGATGTCTTTTTAGAATAATGCCGCAAAAGTAGTGTCATAGAATTGTAAATAATTTCAAAATCGGGAATTTATATTTCAAAATCGGGAAAAGGAGCCTGAACAAAACTTTATGCGGCGCGACCATGTTATCTTTGCATCGCTACCCACATTTTTCCCGTAAATAAATTGTAAATTGGACGATTAGAATAATCCGGTTTGTTTTTCCGTTATAGAAAGATAATCGTCGTGCTATAAAAGAATAGGTTAGAAGTATATGCTTAAAAAAATTTCACTGCTTTTCCTGGTATTGATATCGGCTATTGGTGCCGAAGCGCAAACCAATGTCGAAACCTTTGGTCAGAACAGGGTACAGTACCGCCGCTTCGAATGGAAATTTTACGATGCAAAACACTTTAAAATATACCATTACGACCGCGCAGGCCGCGACCTGGCTCGCTATGTAGCCGAGCAGGCAGAGCAGGATGTGAGCGCCGTGGAGAAAAGGCTGGGCGGCATGTTCCCCGATAAGCTGAACATTATGCTGTACAATTGTTTCGACGATTACCAGCAAACCAATATAGGCCTGAATAGTGCATTGCAAGTACAAAACAATCCTGCCGGTACGGTAAATCTTGTAGGCGACAAACTGATCATCTATTATACCGGCAACCATGCCGATCTAAAAGCGCAGTTAAGAAAAGGTATGGCGACCGTGGTAATGGAGCGCCTGCTATTTGGCGAGAATGTGCGCGAGATGGTAAAAAACTCTGTATTGCTCAATCTGCCGCCATGGGCTACGCAAGGCTATATCGATTATGTGGTAGATGGCTGGACTTCCGAATCGGATAATGACTGGAAAAATTTTTTAGAGACAGATAAAAAAATCTATTTTGATGACCTGGCTATTGCTCATCCCTCCTTATCGGGAAAAGCTTTCTGGAAGTATGTTTCAGAAAAATATGGCGAGAACAATGTAAAGAATCTGCTCTATCTCACACAATTGAAAAGCAGTCTTAATCAGGCGCTGAAATTAAGTTTCAGCCAGACACTTACACAAACCTACGATTCGCTGCTGGCGCACTATCAGCAACGTTACAAGTTCGAAAGCCAGCTATTTGAAAACCCGGAACTGGAGCATACGCTGATAAAAGTAAATGTGCCCAAAGACGAAAGCACCATCAGAAATATTATGGTTAGCCCGCGTGGCAGTGACGTGGCATACGTGCAGTGGAAGCATGGCGAGTATAAAGTAGTACTTGAAAAAACAACTTATATAAACGGCGAAAGAAAGAATGAACGTGCGACTTTAATCAATGGCGGCGTATTCAACTATATGGATGTTGCCGACCCTGATTATCCTTTGTTGGCCTGGTCCAATACAGGTTTTAAACTGGGTATTATTTACAAGAAGAAAAATCAGGTACGCATCAAAGTGTACAACTCTGCCAAAGGCGAAATGGCGCAATATATAGTCCCTGCCAATCGCTTTGACCGCATTCTCAGCTTCACATTTATGGAAGATGACGACAAGATAGTGCTTTCGGCTATTCGCCGCGGGCAGTGCGACCTTTTTGAGTATCGCTTAAAAGGTGGTCGCATGACGCAAATTACCGACGACGCCTGGGACGACCTCAACCCTACCTATGTAAGTGGTGGCAGCCGCAAAGGCATTGTATTTCTCAGCAACCGACCACAACCTTTTATCAATATCAAACCGCTTCCTAATGAATTACCCAACGGGCCGCTGAACGCTTTCTTCTATACAGCAGCTACGCAGAGTTATGACCTGTTACAACTAACGCGTCTTCAAAAAGGCGACGTGGAGCAAATAGTGCCTTATGGCAGCGACCATTTTGCATTCCTGAATGACAGAAGCGGCGTGCGCAACCGTTATGTGGTTATGTTTGGCCGCGATATCAACAATATGGATTCGGCATATAGTGTACCGATGACTAATTATGGCCGCAACATTTTGTATCAGCAATATAACCCCGCCAGCGGGAAGCTTGCAGAGGTAATACAGACGCCCGACTTTTACAACATATATTTCAGAGATATCGTGCTACCTGCGCCTGATGGTGTGGCAGAGCCTAAGCAACCTGTGCTGCTACAAAGTGTAGATGGTGTGGTGGAACGAAAAAAGGAACTGACTATAATGGACGCGATACCGCTTAACAGCAACGAAAAAGTTTCGAATGTATCGCAAAGTAATAGCCTGCATATTCAAAGTGGCAACGCTTTTCAAAGCGAATTTGCACGCTCCCCATCTTTGCCTGAAACCGGCGAACCGGATAGCGCTACCGAAATAGTGCCCGTAGCGGAATCACAGGAATTTGCACAAAAATTATCGGTAAAAAACCCTGCCGACAGCGTGATAAATAAAGACGTGCTGCCAAGAAATTATAGCGCATCTGATACCGCCTCGCTCGCCAAGCTCGAAGAGGGCGCTGCCAAGCGTGTGCTGTATGTAGACAGCACTTACATCAGCATGAAATCGGAGCCTTACCGCGCATCTTTCAAGCCTAATTTCTTTAGTGTAAGGGTGGATAATAGCGTGGTATTTAACCGGTATCAATCTTACACAGCTAATACAGGCCGCTTCGACAATCCGGGAATAGGTGGTATGCTGCTGGCTAACCTGATTGATAAGATGGAGGATTACCGTTTTACAGCAGGGGTGCGTATTCCGGTAGATTTCTCTGGTCTTACCTATTTGGCGCAGTTCGAAAATATGCGCCGTCGCGTAGATTGGAACCTTACCTTTCTCCGTCAGGAAAGTAAGACAAACTATTCTTTTTCATTTGCCAATCAACCTCCCGGCAGCCCTGCAATTGTAGAGCCTGGTAAGGTAACCACGACGATGTTCCAGGGTGGTGTTTCTTTTCCATTTGACAAAGTAAAAAGCGTGAAGCTATATTTAGGCGTGCGCGAAGACCGGATGATTATTAAAGCACAGGACCAATTTGGATTGATACTACCATCCACCAAAGAGTATTGGACGATGAGTCGTGCTGAATTTGTGAATGATGATACGCGCAACCCTACCATGAATATTTATAATGGTTTGCGGTTCAAGCTATTTGCAGAGTACATGTACAAATTGTACAGCAATAATGAGTTTTATAGCCTGCAAGGCGGCGAGGCAAGCACCAAAAGTCAAGGCTTTTACAACATCGGTTTCGACTTGCGTTATTATAAAAAAATATACAAGAATTTCATCGCGGCCTTTCGTGTAGCGGGTGCCCATGCCGGTGGCAACCAGCAAATCATGTACACCATGGGTGGTGTAGATAATGAGATAAGTGCCAAGTACAATAGAAAGTTGCTACCTACACGTACCAATAGTTATGCGTTTCAGGCGCTGGCTACCAACCTGCGCGGCTATCCGCAAAATAGCAGGAACGGGAATAGCTATGTGCTGTCCAACAATGAACTGAGGTTTCCAATATTAGGAACCTTGATGCGTAAGCCCGTACAATCCAGCATTTTGAAACATTTGCAAGCCGTGGCTTTCCTGGATATAGGCTCTGCCTGGGAGGGATTGGTTCCTGACGAAAATTATACAGACAGACCTACTACTGCTTATTGGCCAAGTCAGGCAAACCCAGTGGTAACGCTGGATGTACCCGGCAATAATATAGGTGGGTTGGCTATCGGTTATGGTGTGGGCGCACGCACGATGCTATTCGGCTATTTTCTGCGCGTAGATGCAGCCTGGAATATCGAGCGAAACTTTAGCTGGCATTTTTCGATTGGGACTGATTTTTAATCGACTCGCTATTTCAGAATCCAAACAGCATACAGTGAAAAAAATCTATATTTTATTCTGCGAGCATCCGCTCCAAACAAATAAGGTTGATGAAGACTTTGAAGATGAATTGTATGCAGCAGAAGAAAATGGTTTTGAAACAATCTTATTCAATTTTGAGCAATTAACAGTTGACGGCGATGCTTCAAGGTCAATCAAAAACATAAAAAGCAGAGATTGCTTAACGCCTGTAATTTATAGAGGATGGATGCTGACTCCAAAACAGTATTCCGTGCTCTATGATGGTCTACTTTCCAAAAATTTCCAATTAATAAATACAACTGAAGAGTATCAAAACTGTCACTATTTACCCGACAGTTTGAAATTCATTGAAAGCAGAACTCCGAGAACAGTTTTCGAAAAATTTGACCATGAAAATAGCATGGACAGGCTTATGGAAAAATCGAAAATATTCGGCAGCAAGGCTGTGATACTGAAAGACTATGTGAAATCAGAAAAGCATGACTGGGATACCGCTTGTTTTGTTGCGAATGCTTCTGAAAGAAACAAACTTGAGCAGTCTATTAAATCGCTGGTTAAACTTCGGGACAAATATTTAAACAAAGGAATTGTTATCAGGGAATTTGTGGAACTCCAAGAACTTACTATCCATTCGAAAAGTGGTATGCCTTTGACCGAGGAATATCGTTTATTCTTTTACAACAAAAAACTTGTAGCAATTTATGACTATTGGGAGGAAGGCGAATATAGTTTGCAGCGACCTGAATCAAAAGAATTTGAAGAAATCGCACAAAAAGTTGAAAGCAACTTTTTCAGCATGGACATCGCCCGACAAAAAAATGATGGAAAGTTTATAATTATAGAACTCGGCGATGGACAAGTTGCGGGACTGCCGGACAAAGCAGACAGGAAAGAATTTTACCGACTACTAAAAAGCTTAAGCTATTCATCCTGAAATCCAAATTGATTAGTTCTAACAGTTTTGAATAAGGAAGCGAAACTAATTTAGCTCAACAACTCGCAGGGCTTCATGCCTGCTATTTTCTTAAATGAAGTACTGAAATGAGATGCGCTGCCAAAGCCTAAGCGAAAAGCAACTTCATTGACAGATAGGTTCTTTTGCTGCAATAATTCTTTTGCCTTTTCGATTCGTTGAAATTGAAAAAACTCATGGATGGTTTTGCCAAACATCGCCTTAAAGCCTTTTTTCAAATAGCACTCGTTCATACCTACCTCGCGCGACAATTCACGAATAGTAAGCGGCTGATCGAGCCTGTCCATAATAATGCGCTGGGCATCCATCACTTTATCGCGCTCTCGGTTATTGCTCAAGAAGCTACAAGCTGGCAATTTATTAGCCTCATCGGGCACAATAAAGGCCTCCAGCGCAAAGCGCAACAGCAAAATAGCGGCTTCCTGACGGCGCAGCATCACTACTAAATCCTGCTCTTTGTTCTGAAAATTATTGAGCACCTCCAAAGCCTCGCGAGCAGTGCTATTTAATGAAAAAGCTTGCTCGGTACTACGGTCGAAGCGAAAAGGTTGCTTGCGGCATACCAGTGCATTAGGCCACTGAAGAAAAAAATCGGGTTGAAAAACAAGCTGTATAACGCGGTGCGACTGGTCGGGACTGCTATTATACTCCGGTATAAAAGTGAGCTGCAAATAGTACTTGCCCTCTTCTACCGGATAAAAATTAAGCAAGGCTACTTCGTCCTGCCCATCTTGATTTGCCGATGGCATTACATCTGCCACATGCAAATCCACATTAGAGCTCAGCTCATTAGCAGTGCAGGAAACAGTAGTACAATAGTCTCCGAAAAAACGCTTCAGCATTTCCTCTTTCGGCCTTTCATTGAGATTTATTGTAGCTACGGTATTCATGAGAGGCAAAGATAAGGATTAAACGGTGGAATAATTTTAGGGCTTTGCCGTAGTTATACATTATACCGCTATCGGCACTAACTATAATCTAAAATATAGTATATAAGGCATTTGCAATGGTTTGATGCTTTTAAAAAATACGCGCTAAAAAGCTATTCTGAATCAACCTTATTCGTTTGATTTTTACTAAAATCACGTAACTTTGTCTGCTTTTAATAAAAAAAATATACAACTATGTCGCACGACGCACACGCTTTACCAGAAAAACCAAATACCTCCAGTTCAGCCGCATTTTTTGCTGTACTTATTTTTGTGGGCTTCATTGTAGCGCTCATTAATTTCACACAGGCGATGGGTCATGATGAAAGTGGACATGGTGGTCATGGTACAGAGCACGCCGCTCCTGCACACGGTGCACCGGCACACGGCACAGAAGCATCTCATGCAGCCCCTGCTGCTCATGGCACAGAAACACCTGCTGCTCATGGCACGAAAGCGGCTCATGGTAACGAAGCACATGGCGAAAAAGAAGCAGCGCACACTGATAAAGGTGCAGCCGAGCATCACTAATCACGCTCGCTTTCTACACCCTGTGTAAAAAAACTTCATGCAAACAACAGATACGATTGCCATTACAGGTGCTGCCGGTTTTATCGGTAGCTGTCTGGTGGCTTTTTTAAACAATGCCGGTTATCATCAATTGATATTGGTAGATGATTTCTCCAATAACAGTAAAGTTGGTAACTTGATAGGCAAGCAATATGCCCACAAGGTGCACCGCGACCAGTTTATCGATTGGTGCAAGGCACATCCGGGCGAGGTAAAATATGTGTTTCATCTCGGCGCACGTACCGATACTACCGAGCCTGACTACGAAATATTTAAGCGACTAAATGTCGACTATTCCAAAGCCCTGTGGGAATACTGCACCGAGCAAGCTATTCCCATGGTGTATGCCTCATCGGCTGCTACTTATGGTAATGGCGAGCATGGCTACAAAGATGACCATGAGGTTGCTACAGAATTAGCGCCACTCAATGCCTACGGTATTTCCAAAAACAATTTTGACATTTGGGTGCTGGAGCAAAAACATACCCCTCCATTTTGGGCCGGGCTCAAGTTTTTCAATGTTTATGGGCCTAATGAATACCACAAAGGCCGCATGGCATCAGTAGTTTACCATGCTTATAAGCAAATAAAAGAACGTGGCTATATCAAGCTATTCCGTTCGCATAATGAGGCCTATAAAGATGGCGAGCAAATACGCGATTTTGTGTATGTGAAAGATGTGATTAGCGTGGCTACATGGCTTATGCAACAGCAACCTGCAAGTGGTCTTTACAATCTGGGAACGGGCACTGCGCGTAGTTTCAACGATTTGGCAAATGCTATTTTCGGCTCCTTGCATTTAAACGGCAAAATAGAGTATATAGATACACCTGAAGACATAAGGGCTAATTACCAATATTATACCGAAGCTGATATGGCTAAGCTAATAGCAGCGGGCTATAAGCAACCTTTCCATTCGCTGGAAAGCGGCATTGCCGACTATTTGAAATTTTATTTAGAGAAGTCAGCAAATTACTAATTTGCAAATAAGATACCTCACAAAGTATGAACTCATAATAAAAAGGTTGCCACTCCAGGATGGAATGGCAACCTTTTATCATTGCAGTTGACTATATTATTTACCAAAAACCTACACCTAAACGAAAGCCAATTGAAAAATCTTTAGATTTATATTTATCGGTTGATATCACATTAAATGTATGATCACGCGTATACGCCTCAACAGTTGCAAAGCCGCTATACCCCGCCGTGATACCTCGAGTAATCAATGCACCCAGCGAAACACTGCCTCGCTTTAAGATATTTTTCTTAACCCCTACATAAAATTCTGGTAGTAAGTTTACAGTTCGAAATGGCTTGCTTCCGAATATTGCAACCTCTCCCCCAAAATCAGTAAGAAAAAACTGGCTATCTGCACGAAAATCGATCGGGTGATAATTATCTTTATAATATCTACTTATAGGCAGGCGTGCCTGTAGGCCCAATGATGCCTCCCACGAAACATCTTCCCACATCCCCGCTAATAAAGCACCCTGATAACCAATCGACACCTTTGCCCCCACATAAGGAATAGTTGCCTTGTAGTGCGACCTATTGTTATCAGGTACAACACCTATCGAATAGGGCGGATAGAAGAAATCCAGGTTCTGGTAATGAACGGTAACATCGTGTGTTTGGCTTCCCAGCAAAAGTCCTGCCCCTAAAGTCATATTATATCGGGTAATTCTTTTATAACCAGTTTCAATAAATCCCCCGAAATTATTGCCAGCACTAATTAATTCCGGCATAGCATTATCATTGTCAATCCCTGCATTATTAAGAAAATACTGTGGACATATCGCTAATTCGATTTGCTGTGAAGGCTTTCTTTTACTCTGATATAACTGAGCATAGCTGAGAGAATTGCAACCAATTAATACAAACACATAAATCAGTATTTTCATAGAGTTGTTTTACGGATATTAATCGCAAATGTTGATGCTTCTCTTCATCGTAATATTTGAACTACCTATCGTTAATGTATGTGTGGAAGCTGCCCTGTTCCAGCAAAACTAATCACGTCTCGACCGATGTATCAAGAATTCCTTTTTCTTTTTTTGAGTCGATACCATGTAGGTAGCCTATTTGCGGACAGATACAATACTTAAGCGAGCATTTAAACAATAACGAAATCAAGAATCATGTCATTTATTAAAAAGATGTCTCCTGTTTGATAGTACTATTTCTACGAAATTATAACATAATGAATATTAAAACAATTTTCCGCATCATCGATACATTTTTTATTAAGAAAGAATCGAACAGGCATTTACTGAAGTAGATTAGTTATTCTTATCTGATTTTTCGTCCGAGTTCTTGCAGCAATTCATACACAGCATCTATATTGTTGTAAGAAAGTGTTTCCGGCCGGTCCCAGGTGTCGTGGTAAAATCCTTTGCCACCATTAGAATAGATGAAAATTGCGGGTACGCCTGCTTCGCTAAAAGGATAATGGTCGCTATTGGCGGCAGCGCCTCGGGCGACTATTTGTGGTAATGGCTTTGAAATTTCCTCATTGTAAAGTTTTATTTGCTCGAACAGCGCTTTATGCACACTGCCATTTACCACAGTAATACCCTCACTGGCATCGCCCATAATATCCAGGTTGACGAGTAATTTAATATTGGCCAATGGAAATACCGGATTGGCTACATAATGCGAAGAACCCAACAGACCTGCTTCTTCGCCACTGAACAACAAAAACGCAACTGAATATTTAGGTGGATGCTCTTTAAAATAGCTTGCCAATTGCAGCAACATTGCTACACCACTGGCATTGTCACTCGCGCCGAGAAATATAGCCGCATCGCCCATTGTACCGAGATGGTCGTAATGCGCAGAGATAACAAGAAAACTATCGGGGTTTTGTGTGCCCTTGATATAGCCGGCTATATTAGCCGTTTTAAATTTGGGTTCAAAACGGCTTTCAATATCAGCATTTATTTTATGGAGCTCTTGGTTAATGATGGCAGTATCGTACAGGTAAATTACGGTAGCATTCAATGTATCTGTGGCGACCCACCAGAGCGGCTTTTCGCGGCGCGGCAACAGGTATAATTTTCTTTTGGCGTTCGATGTAATAGCGGCTATGTTATTTCTTCTCCCTTTAAATACATCGCCCGCCTCTTTTACAAAGAGTGCAGTACGTAACTTTTTGTTGATGGCTTTCGGGTTATTTTTCAGGTCGACTGTAGTAATGGTTGATGTGGTATGGATACCGGTGCTTGCCGGGTCGACCAAAAAATCAATGCCGGGCTTCAGCTTTTTGCCATCAATAGTTAGGTCCATCTTGCCGGGAAAAGTATTGACCGGCATGGTATAAGGCAATAAATAATCGCTTCCCTGCAAGGGTTGTAGCCCTATATTTTTATATTCATTGGAGAGATATTGCGCAGCGCGGTTTACGCCATCGAATGTGTAACCCCTGCCTGCAAATGAATCGCAAAGAATAGCCACATGCCGCGACCAGCTTGGTTGTTGCGCATTTGCACTGACTATTTCAACAATGAATAACAGGCATATCGCCCACAATTTGAGTACTTGCATTTAGAAGACGTTATCCGCATAACAAAAATAGCAGATTTACGAGAGATGAACTATTAATAGAAAACGCTTTTATCTCAGCGACACCGAGACACAAAGACATGCAACTACTAAATTAGCCTTTTAAAATTGCCTCAGCTTAAAACAAAAAATGGCAGGAACATGTTCCTGCCATTTTCAATTAGTACCTATTGTGTATCTTATTTCACGCCTAATTTAGCTTTCACTAAAGGCAATACATTTTCTTTCTCATTTGCAAAAAGAATAGCACCTGCATCCAGAATGTAAGAATAGCCATTTTCTTTACCTACGCCATCGATTGCTGCTTTTACTTTATCAAAAACAGGCTTCATCAATTCGTTTTGCTTAGCAGTAACTTTTTCTTTCATTGATTCTTCCAGCTCGCCAATACGTTTTTGCAAGTCTGTAAGTTCTTTTTCTTTTACTTGCTTTACCGCATCTGTAAGCGTTTTAGGATCAGTTGACATGTAAGCTGTGTACTTAGTTTCCAGTTCTTTAGACATTGCTTGTCCTTGATCCAAGAAAGTCTTTTGATAGGCTACCACATCATCGGTTGCTTTTTTATATTCCGGCATTGAGCTCATCAATTCATCGGTATTGATATAGCCTACTTTTTGTTGCGCCTGCGCACCCATTGCAAACATCACACCTACTGCTACTAACAAAAGAATTTTCTTCATTTTGAAAATTTAATTTACGTTTTTTACTTTGAAATTATTAAAACTTAAAACCGCTATACGCAGCTACTTTTTCTTAAAAGTGGCGCAAATATAAACGAATTATTTTTTATTGCCTGTTACCAATTTAAGAACATCGTCGCTTTTATCCAATGTAGGATTGGCATAGAAAATAGTGATACCACCCGCCTTGTCATACACCATATCGTAACCGCGCTGGCTGGCATACTGCGTTACTGCATTGTACACTTTATCCTGCACCGGCTTTACCAATGTCTGGCGTTTTTTGAACAATTCGCCCTCGTAGCCAAAATAGCGCTTCTGCAATTCTTTTGCCTCTTTTTCTTTGGCTATTATTTCATCTTCTCTGCGCTTGCGTGCATCTTCCGACAGCATCGGGCGCTCCGCCTGATAGCTTTTGTACATCTGGTCTACGTTCTGCATTTTGGCATCTACTTCTTTTTGCCAGCCGTCAGATATTTCGTCCAGTTGCTTTTGTGCGCTTGCATATTCAGGAACTTTATCCAGTATATATTTAGAGTCGATTACGCAATATTTCTGTGCATTGGCAGCATAGCCGGTAGTAAGGGCGAGTGCTGCAATTATTAGTATCTTCTTCATTTTTAATAATAATTTTATGATGATTATCCGGATAGATAGATGCGCAAATTTACTTTAAGTTTAACGCAGACATTGTGAAAATTATATCAAATGCCCTTGGGTTAACATCTCGTTTAATCCGGCTCGAAGCCTAACATAAAGGTAAACTTGGTTGCATTACCGAATTTAACGCCGTCGCCAAGACGATCGATACCGATACCATAATCAAGACCAAGCAATCCAAACATAGGTAAATAAATACGCACACCTAAACCAGCAGAACGATACAACTTGAATGGATTGTAATCTTTAAACTGGTTCCAGGCATTACCCGCCTCGAAGAAACCAAGACCGAAAATAGTCGCACTTGGGTTAAGAGAGAACGGATACCTTACCTCGGCAGTGTATTTATTGAAGATGGTACCATTTTGCGTATACACCTCGTAACCACGCTGCGAAATGATATCGCGACCTACGAAATAGTTAAACCCTGACAGACCATCGCCACCCATCTGGAAACGCTCGAATGGAGAATAGCCCAGCTCTTTATTATAGTATCCGAGGAAACCATATTTAGCCGCTAATTTCAACACCAGGTTGCCTGCAATTTTCTGATACCACTCTGCCGTGAAGCGATACTTGTGGTATTCAATCCATTTGTATTTCTCCTGCGGTGTAGCCTCTGCATAGTTCTTCTCGCTGAACAAAGAGTACGGCGGCGTAAACTGGAACATGAAGTTGATATTGGAACCACTACGCGGGAAAATCGGTTGATCTACCGAGGTACGGGCCAAAGTCAGTTTAAAGAACAGGTTATTAGAATAGCCATCCCTGAAATCAACTCCTGTAAACAGTTCGTAATCTTTCAGGAAATAGTTTTGATAGTTAAGACCATAAGAGAAAACGAAGTTATCATCCGGCCATTTCAGCCTTTTGCTCAACGTGATACCACCACCATAGTTACGCAGGTAACGATCATTAGGCGAAGCAGAGCCTCCACCACCACCTAACGAGAAGCGACCATACACACCATTTACAGTAAGTGCCGTTGGCCTTTTACCACCCAGCCAAGGCTCGGTAAAGGAGAAGTTCAACGAGTTGTACCAAAGTCCGCTCGATTGATAACGCAAAGAAAGTTTCTGACCATCACCCATTGGCAATGGATCCCACTCTTTAAACTTAAACAGATTGCGCAAGGCAAAGTTGTTGAACACAATACCAATTGTACCAGTGAACCCAATACCACCACCAAAACCGGCAGACAGCTCTAACTGATCGCTCGATTTTTCGGCAACATTATAATTGATATCAACAGTACCATCAGCCATATTAGGCTTCGGTTCAGGATTTACTTTTTCCGGATCGATAAAGCCCAGCATCGATATCTGACGAATAGAACGAATGATATCTGCACGGCTAAATTTATTACCTGGCAAGGTGTACAGCTCACGCCTTAACACGTGGTCGTTGGTACGGTCATTGCCCGAAATAGTAATATTTTTAATAGTCGCCTGCGGTCCTTCGCGAACAACTACTTCGTAGTTAATGGTATCGCCTACAATTGATTTTTCAGTAGGGGTGATGGTAAAGAACAAATAGCCATCATCCATATACAGGCTACCTATATCGTCTCCACCTTCCATACTCGGACGAACACCTAAACGTGTTTCCAGATTTTCAAGATTGTAAACATCGCCTTTTTTAATGCCTAATATTAGCGTCAGCAAGGAGTCAGAATACTTGGTATTACCTTTCCATTCGATGTCGCCAAAGTAGTAGCGTTGTCCTTCTTTTACTTTTAAATCAATATTGAGGTTTTTGTTTTCTACGAAATAGGTAGTGTCCGCCACTATTTCCGCATCGCGATAACCGATGTCATTATAATGCGCGATAATCGCTTCTTTATCTTCCAGGTATTTGCTTGGGTTAAATTTAGAACCTGCAAAAATGTTCCAACGGAAATAAGGGTCTAAAGCCTCCAATGTTTTGCTTGGAGAAAGATAGCCCTGGCTCTTCATGTATTTCTTGAAAGTAATATGGTCGGGATCTTCACCAATACCTTTATCAGCAGGGTGCAAAGAAATACGCGGCATCTCTTTAGAACCTTTCATGGCGCGCTTCAGTCGATTGTCGGATGCTGCTTCATTGCCGGAGATATTGATTTGATTGATGTGCACTTTAGAGCCGCGGTCGATATTGATAATCAATGCCGCTGCATGTCCACCGCCGGTATCCGCCTTTTGAACGATGTTGATATTTACACCGGTAAATCCTTTATCAGCATAATAGGCCTTGATGCGCTCAGTGATATCTTTCTTCATCGCCGCTGTAACCATGCGGTTTTTTACCAGATTTTGGTTCAGCTTTTCTTTAAGTTCAGATTGCTGGCCTTTTGCCACACCACGTATTTCGTAATAGGCAAGACGCGGTCTTTCCTTTACATGAATGTCTAAAAATACGCGGTCATCTACTACACGCGTAACGTTAAAGGCTATATCTGCAAATAGCCCCTGATCCCAGAGGTTGCGCAATGCCTTGGCTATTTCAGGATCATCCGGCAGTGTAACCGATTGCCCCGCATTCAAGCCCGATATAGACTTAAGCAATGCTGCATCGAGATACTGAACGCCCGACACTGTAATATCTGCAATGGTGTATTTTTTTCTGGTAGCTGAGCCCGAAGCAGGAATAGTGCCCGGTACGCCCTCGCCTACAGTAGCAGGTGCACTTGTATCCGGCAATGCCTGGCCATGGGTATAAACTGTATTGGTCAATAGCAGCAACAAAAGACCAAGGATACTGCGGAAGTGTTTTTTAGGCATTTAATGTATTGAAAATTATTTAAGATAATAGCTGGAAACCCTGCGGGAGATGACTATTGGTTTTGTACTTGTTCGCTTGTTTTACCAAAACGTCGTTCCCTTTGCTGATAATTAATGATGGCTTCGTTCAGATGCTCTTTTCTAAAATCGGGCCAATGAATATCTGTAAAGTACAATTCGGTATAAGCCATTTGATATAGCAAGAAATTGCTCACACGATGCTCGCCGCCGGTGCGTATCATTAATTCTGGATCAGGATATGGTGCCGTGCACAGATATTGTTCAAACAGGCTATCGTTCACATCTGCAGCTTTCACTTTGCCTGCCTCAATATCAGCACCAATCAGTTTCATTGCGCGGGCTATTTCCCAACGTGCGCTGTAGCTGAGTGCGAGTATCAGGTTCAAGCCGGTACTATCTGCGGTTAAATCCATTGCTTCGTTCAACTCTTGCTGGCAAATAGCCGGCAATGCTTCAAAATCGCCGATAACATGCAGGCGCACATTATTTTTCTTCAATGCCTCTACCTCTTTGCGAATGGTGCTTACCAGCAATTCCATCAGCGCATCTACTTCCTGCTTAGGCCTGTTCCAGTTTTCAGTAGAAAAAGCATACAACGTAAGGTATTTAATGCCCACTTCTCCGCAACCCTCTACTACCTCACGCACACTGATAACACCTTGATGATGACCGTGAATGCGGTCTTCACCTTTCTCCTTTGCCCATCTGCCATTACCATCCATAATGATGGCGATATGTGCCGGCAGGCTGGCTTTATCTATCAACGACTTATTGTCCATTATATGATTAAAAAATAAAACGCTCTGGTTAATAACAAAGGACAATTAGCCAAGCTATTAACATAAAACGTGCAAAGGTACTAAAATTGACAATGACGTATAAATGAAATTTGGCACGCTAAGGATTAACGCTTTTTTTGCTACCAAAGTATGTAGTAGTGCTGCAAATATTTGGATTCGAAGCATTACCCAATCGAAAATCATTTCTGATTCTGTTGGTTAAGTTTATTGGCAAAATAGTTGCTATTTATTTATCCGATAAAAATCCAAATCCTGTTTTGGACATAAAATTTGTTTCCTAAAAAAGAAACTTCTACCTTTATAAAAATTGTATTGAATGGACGAATACAAGTTTCGAGTTGAGTTTCTGAAAGAAGCGAAAGAGTTTTTGGATGGTATCGATGAGAAAGCCAGAGAGAAAATTGTTTACAATATTTGGAAAGCACGCAGTACAAACGACAGGGAGCTTTTCAAAAAACTGCAAGACGAAATCTGGGAGTTTAGAACCAAATTCAACAGAACCTATTTTCGGCTTTTTGCATTTTGGGATAAGACAAGTAAAACCGATACGGTTGTTATTTCCACGCACGGCTTGATAAAGAAAACGGATAAAATTTCAAAAAGCGAAATTGAAAAAGCAGAAAAACTAAGAACCCAATATTTTAACCATAAAAACCAAAACGAATGAAAACTTATAGTTTAGAAGTCTTGACTGACAAATACATTGGTAAGAAAGGAACCACAAGGCGCGATAAATTCGAGAACGAACTTCGCCTCGACCTGCTGGGACAAGCGATTAAACAAGCGCGACAGGAGCGCAACCTCACGCAAGAGGAGCTGGGAGAATTAGTGGGTGTGAAAAAAGCGCAAATTTCAAAAATAGAGAACAGCACTACAGATGCAAGATTTACAACTATTTTAAAAGTATTTGAAGCGCTGGGTGCAAAAGTGAATTTTAAAGTTGAACTCAACAACCAAACACTTGCCTACTAACATTCGCTTAGCTACAAAAACTAAATAGCTTCACAATAAAAAATGCCGGCAAATAGCCGGCATTTTTCTATCAAATTCTTTGTAGCAATTATCTCCAACCCCAGGTCTGGCGCGGCTCGGTAGAAAGTAAAAATCCTACAGAAATACCACCACCCATGTGACGGAAATTGTTATTTGCATCAGCACCAGGCGCCATATTCAGCAAGCCGGTACCATAGTATCCTCTAAAAAATAATCCGTTTTTAAACTCATAACCCATCATCAGGTTGATACCTACATCGATGGTGCGGTGGTCATCTTGTTGTTTAAAATCGCCGAGATTAATTGCGCGATCATAATAAACAGGACGGTCAAGACCGTTGAGTGTAGTGGTATAAGTTTGGCTGAAACGACCCGCTACCGCTACATTCAAAAATGCACCGATACCTGCAAAAAAGTGATTATCGTCAAACTCGCGGCCTGTCTTAAACATGAAATATACAGGAGCCTGAACATAGCTTACCTGATATTCGCGCTGGTCGTACACGCGTGTAGGAATACCATCGCCGGATGCATAGTAATTAGAAAAAGTACTTGTCGCACCGTTGTAAGCCGAGAAATTCAGTCCCGGTTGAATATAGAAGAAGCTATTAAGCGGAATATCTACTACAGCGCCCATGCGCACACCAAACTGATATTTGGTATCGTAGGTATTGCCGTTGATTTTTTGCAGCATTGTATTATAGGTAGCACCTACTTCCGGTCCTATTTTTATTTGCGCTGTTGCAGCTTGAGCACCTATACCCAAAGCAGCTATAAAACATAAAATTTGTTTCATTCGTTCTATTTTATCGTAACAAAGATAATTTTCTCACCCAAACTTTCCCCTTTTTCGCTAAAAAAATATTAATAGCAGCTTTGGGCCTATATTTTACTATTCTCCAAACTCTTTGCGCACACGCACCAATGCAGAAGCAATTACCTGGTGCATATCGTAATAAATATACTCTGCAAGGCGCCCGCCAAAAATAACTTTATCACTTAACGTCGCCGCCAGCTCTTTATACCTTTTAGCAAGCGCATTGTTTACCTCGTCATTTACCGGATAGTATGGCTCTGCTCCGGGCGTCCACTCCTGTGGATATTCCCGCGTTATAATAGTCGTCTTTTGCGTACCGTACTCAAAGTGCTTGTGCTCAATTATTCTGGTAAAAGGCGTTTCAAAATCGGTATAGTTAACCGCCGCTATCCCTTGGTAATTGGGCTTTTCAAGATGTTCGTGCTCAAAGCGAAGACTGCGATAATTCAGGTTGCCGAACTGTGCATCGAAGTATTCATCAATCTGGCCGGTGTACACAACTTTAGTGGCTATATTATCCCAGTGATTTCTGTCTTTAAAATAGTCAACATCCGTTTTACATTCGATTCCGTTCAATAAGCCCTCAATGATTTTATTATAGCCACCAATAGGTATGCCCTGGTATTTATCGTTGAAATAATTATTATCGAATGTAAAACGCAGTGGCAAACGCTTGATAATAAAGGCCGGCAACTCGGTTGCTTTTCGTCCCCATTGCTTTTCGGTATAGCCCTTTATCAATGCATTGTAAATATCAGGCCCTACTAATTTCAAGGCTTGTTCTTCAAGATTGGACGGATCGCCTATATTTAAACCGGCTATTTGCTGATTGATATGTGCTACCACTTTATCAGGATCAGAAATACCCCACATCTGATAAAAGGTGTGCATGTTGAAAGGCAGGTTGTAATAGGTACCTTTGTAATTAGCCAGCGGCGTATAAGTAAAGCGGTTGAAAGTTACAAACTGTTGTACGTATTGCCAGATATCATCATCATTTGTATGAAATATATGCGGACCGTATTTATGTACGTTGATTCCCTCAATGTTCTCGTTGTAAATATTGCCACCGAGGTGGCTACGTTTGTCTATCACCAGACACTTCTTTCCACGCTTGGTTGCCTCATGGGCAAATACACTGCCAAACAAGCCAGAGCCTACTATCAGATAATCGTATGTTGCTGATTCCATCAATTATTAGTTGTTTTTCACCGCAGCTTTTAACTGGCGGTATAGTTTCATTCCATGCTTCGCAAAAGAAAAAGTCTTCACGCTCGGCGAGCCACCTGCCCTATCTCTAAAGTGAATATCAACCCATTGAATAGGGGTATTTTTTTGTACCAATACCGATACAAAAATATTAGCCAGATGAAAATCGCGCGGCACTTTTGAGAGTATCTTTTGCATAACTTCCTTATGTATCATCCGATACGGAACGTTTGCATCTTTTACCCACACATGCGTAGCCACATAGGTAAACATAGACACCACCCTTGAAATGAGAAATCGCTGAAAGCCGTCGTCACGTGTACTTCTGTAGCCGAATATAGCCTTGCTGCTGCCCGTTTGCGCCAGCATATCTTTGAAGAAACGCGGGTCACATTGTCCATCACTATCTATCTGAAAAATCCATTCGGCACCTTGCGCCACAGCCATTTCGTAGCCCGTAATGCAGGATTGACCATGACCGCTATTCGCCTTATCCACTATTTGTATATTCGGATAGATGTTTTTGCTCTCGTTCAACTTTTGCAATGTAGCATCTTTCGAGCCATCATTCAAAATAAGAAAAGTATAGTCAACGCCTGTGGTAGCAAGCATTTCGCTCCACTCTTTTATCACGCCCGGCACAGCCTCTTCTTCGTTATACACCGGCATTATTATCCACACCGGCCCTTTAGTAATATTATTCAATGGTGGTAATTTATTGGTTGATGTGGTTACGGAAATATTCCAATGTTTTTATAAGCCCGTCCTGCCTTGCTACTAAAGGCTTCCAGCCTAATATTTCTTTCGCCTTTGTAATGTCCGGCTGCCTTTGCTTAGGATCGTCCTGCGGCAAAGGCTTAAATACGATGTTCGATTTAGAGCCCGTCAATTCCTTGATTTCAGTAGCAAATTGCAATAGCGAAATCTCTACAGGGTTGCCTATGTTTACCGGCAATTTATAGTCGGAGTGCAGCAAACGATAAATACCGTCTATCAAATCGCTCACGTAGCAAAAAGAGCGTGTTTGCGAGCCATCGCCAAATACCGTGATGTCTTCGCCTTTCAATGCCTGGTCCATAAAGGCAGGCAATGCACGACCATCGTTAAGGCGCATACGCGGTCCGAATGTGTTGAAGATTCTGACGATGCGGGTATCTACTCCGTGGAAGTTTTGATAAGCCATTGTGATACTTTCCATAAAGCGTTTTGCTTCATCATACACACCACGTGGACCTATTGGATTTACGTTGCCCCAATACTCTTCACGCTGTGGATGCTCCAGTGGGTCGCCGTAAACTTCCGAAGTAGAAGCAACAAGAATACGCGCACCTTTTGCCTTGGCTAAGCCCAGCAGATTATGCGTGCCCAAAGCCCCAACTTTCAATGTCTGGATAGGCATTTTAAGGTAGTCAATCGGGCTGGCGGGCGATGCAAAATGCATGATGAAATCTACACGTCCGGGCACATGCACGAACTTGGTAACATCGTGATGATGGAAAGTAAATTGCTCGAGCGGAAACAGGTGTTCGATATTAGATAAACTGCCTGTGAGCAGGTTATCCATGCCTATTACCCTATATCCCTCGGCTATAAATTTATCGCAAAGGTGCGATGCCAGAAACCCGGCTGCACCTGTTATTAAAACTGTTTTCATTTGTAGTATAAAATTCGTATTCGGGTATCTATCTTGAAATTACTCTGCTCCCTTACCTTGCGCTACTTGCTGTGCCTTTTCGGGTTGCCCCATGGCGGTAAAAAAGCGGGCGAGTATTTCATTGACAATTTCGTTGCCCTTGTCTATTTTGTTGTAAGCTATCAAGTGCTGAAAGCCCTCTTCCATCTTATTCTGCTTCAATAATTCAAAGCCTTTAAAGTCTTCGTGCGATGGCCTTTGAAGCACCACACACAATGGCAAATCTTCAACCGACTCTGCATATAATGTCTTGTTCACGAGCCAGCTTTTATTTTCAATCATCGGTGCCGGTATCAAAGCACGATGGAATATACCATAATCCCAGTCGGTCATGCTGCGCTCGTAAAAACGTACATATATACACTTGATATTCGGGTATTTTTTCAGGTAAATAGAGGCTATATGCGAAGCATTGGTAGCCACTACCACGGTATCTGTTTTTGACAATTTAGGCACTACATTTTTTTCAAACCAATCGCAGGCGCCTTTCATGCTATTGTAATAATAGTCGGTTTCGTAGTTGAAATAAGCTTCCTGCACGCCGCCTACTATTCCGTTGTAATAGGTAATTGTGTTCGGGAAAGTCTTAACTGTGAAATACGCAGGCTCCATCATGCCTAAAACTATCAGACCGCCGGCCACCATTTTGCCGGTTTTGCTTTTAATCGCCTCCAATAAAAATTCAAACCCTAAAGCCGCAATAGCCGCAGCAGCCGGAAATATAAACAACACGTGGCGCCAGGCATGATAAACATTGGACTCTTTATAAATAATATAAACCAGCGGGAACAATGCTATAAACGCAAGAAAAATAATGCCGGCAGTATTGCTATCTTTTTTACGAAGAAAAAAGAAAATAGGAAATAACAGCAGACCAATCAACAGCACATAAGCGTTGGTAATAACGAAATTCTTTATCAGGTAAGATGGCGGCAATTCAGAGCTCATGGTACGCTCGCCCTCGTATAGCTGCGCCAGGCTCATCTTGAAATTAGACAGCTCGCTCAATGCTTTCAGCGGATTGGCAATTGGATTTTGCAAGGCATAAGGCCAGAAAATACTGGCGCCTAAATAGCCAAGCACACTCACGATTGCCAATGGCAATACCACTTTTGCCAATGGCTTTTTATCAGCCGAATTAAACAGGCTATTTAAGAAGTGATAAACGGCCATAAAAGGAATAAGCAAAATACCTGCAACACGCACGTCAATTGCTATCGCCAGCGAAACAACCGGCCAGATGTAGTCTTTCCATTTTACTTGCGGCAATTTATCGTAAAAGCGCACAAAGCAATACACGCCTGCAATATAGGCTGCTGCAAAGGGTACGTCTTTTGGATTATTCATCGCATGACCCAAAAAGAATGGCGCCAAAAACATCAACCAGGTAACGATGGTAGCAGCACGATAGCCTGAAAAACGGATGCACAATTTAGCTGCAAAAAATATAGCTATAAAGCCTGTCCATGCATTTAAGATATGGCGCGTGGCGTATTCTTCAAAAGGGCTTATTTTATTGAGCAGCGCAGCAAGCAAATCGTAAAAGCCACCGTACAAATGCAATACACCATCTCGGTCCAATTCTTTAGGCATGGCCAATGCATTCTTCTTCGCACCAAAAGATGTGTAGTAATCGAGAATGGCTTTACCGTAATTATTCATATCCACCTCATCGCCGGAAATACCGTACCAGAAACTCATAATCGTCATTGCTACCAGTACTGCAATAGCGCTGAATACAAAAATCTGTTTCCAATTAAATACGGGTGCAGCATCATTGGTAACTGCTACACTTTTCGCTGTTGTGGCCAAGTGGTTATTTTTTTAAGAGGTCAAAAATAATTTTTTTTAAGTAATCAGGCCGATTACTTTGTCTCTACGAATTTAATATTGTCCAAAAGTCTGTTAGCCATCTTATCATTTGCATTGATATTGCGGGCATTGGTAAGGTAAACTCTGGCTTTTTCGCCATCATTCATATTGTAATAGTGCACGCCCACAATCAGGTTGCAAAAATAGTCGGCAGGATGTTCCCGCAGGTAATTCTGAGCGATTTTCAAACCCTCTTCCATGTTTCTGCCAGAGGCATATCGGTTAAAAGCTACAAAACCCTCGAGCCCCATATAGTCTTTATCCGTATTGAGCAGGTCTATTTGTAGCTTTTGCATATAGCTGCGCAAAAGGCTGTCCGCTTTAACGAACTGGTCTTTTCGCGAAGCCAAAATAGCCAAATCGCGTTCGGGGAGCGTATCCCTCAGCACCGCTGCAAGCGGCACATCGGCAACAGATACATTAAAGGAGTTACAAAATACAGGCGGAAATTTATACTCTAAAAACTCGGGTTCCAGAAAAAGATTACTTAAAACTGCGTAGTCCCATTGATACATATTAAACGACCTGACCGCACCTCTAAACACTTTTACTCTCAAACCTTTCTCTTTTTTCGAGAAATAGTAATTGCTGACCGAATAGCCATTGGTAAGGATAATAGTGCTATCGGCTTGTTTGGAAAATTGTGTCTTGTCTATTTGCTCCAATGCATCAACAATACTCATTTGCCAAAAATCAGTTTCATAATTATAGCGGGCGCCTTTAAATCCGCCTACCACTTCATTGTAGTACATGTACATATACTTTCCGGAGCGCAACATCCATATAGCCGGGCTTAGCAAGCCTATAATCAAGATACCCGACACTATATACGTTACAACCTTGCTATTTTTATTTTTTATCAGGTCTGAAATTTCTGATGATGCTACCGCAATAATGCCGGGATAAATAAATAGCAGATGGCGCCAGTTATTATACAAAGGGCTACCCGAAAAATGAACATATAAAAGCGGCAGTAAACTGGCAGCGAGCACAAATAGCCAGGTCAGCCGTACCGAGCGCGCCCGCAGCAACAAACTGAACAGCGCCACAACAATTGCTATTATTACAACGATAGGCACTGTAATAGCAATGCTCTTGAATACATAACCAGCGGGCAATTCCAGAGAATTAACCTGCACACCTTCAAAGTTGAATGGTATTTTTTGCGGAAAATCTTTAGCCACATTAATAGCGGCTATTATATTTTGAATGGGATTTTCCAGCAAGAATGGCCAGGATACAATCATTAGCAAAAAGGCGCCAGCAATAGCAATAGCCGCATGTGCAACTATTTTCTTCGCAGGCAATTTTTCTTTGCGCAGCAGCAACAATTTTGCAAACAATGAACCAACGAAAATGATTACCAGCATAATGCCTACTACCCTTACCGAAAGAGAGAAGCCAAGTACCAACATCAATAAAATAGTTATGCCCCATCGTGGCTTATATACATTATCCAGAAAGGCGACCATCAGATACGTGCTCACGATATAACCCGCTAAGAACGGAACATCTTTGATATCGAAAATAGCCAGTCCGGTAAAAAATGGTGTAAAAAACAATAGCAGTACTGCTATTATTGCGGCTGTATAATTGCCGCAAAAACGTCTGGCAAGTAAGCCCGCAAAAATCAAGCCTATTATAGCTAACAGTTGATTGAGCAGATGCCGCACATTGATTTCATAGCCATCGGCAACACCTGTAATTTTAGATAGAAAAGCAGCCGGATATTCAAAACCCGCACCGTAATACTTCATAATAGCAGGCAATACGATGCCATCTTCCAACACCACATGCCTGTAACCCGTATCGCTACCGCCCGAAGTATAAAAGTTGATATTTGCTTTGCCGTAGGCCATCATATCCAGTTCGTCGCTGTGATAGCCGGAATTATAGCCAACAATAAAGAGGCAGGCGGCCATTGCTACAATCAACGACCAAAAAGATTTGCGCAGGAGCGCGTCATTGTTAACTTCTTTAGCCGGTGGCAGGGCTATTTGAATTGGAATAGGCTCCGGCGCTTTTTTCTTTTTCATATCGGGCTTTGGTAATAGGAGCTTAAAAATAATAAAAACCCTTACTATTTTAAAACAGGTCTATAATTTAATAAAACTGTAATCTCATCCTTTGCTAACTTGCAGGCATTTATTATGAAAATTGTAGCCCTCATTCCTGCTCGATATGCAGCCAGCCGTTTCCCCGGCAAGCTAATGCAAATCTTAGGCGGACAAACCGTTATCTGGCGCACTTATCAGGCTGCGGTAGCCACGGGACTGTTTCACGAAGTAGCCGTTGTTTGCGATAGCGATATCATCTACAACGAAATAACCCGCAATGGTGGCAGGGCTATTATGAGCCAACAGGAACATGAATGTGGCACCGACAGAATAGCCGAAGTGGTACATCAGATACAAGACGCTGATATTATACTGAATGTACAGGGCGATGAGCCTTTTACCCAAAAAGAGCCGCTGGAGCAATTACTGAAAGCCTTTACAGGCGCCGACGGAGCCGATGTGCAGGTTGCCAGCATGATGCAGCGCATTACCGATCAGCGAACAATCGAAGACCCTAATTGTGTAAAAGTAGTGACCGATCATTTTGGCGATGCGTTGCTATTTTCGCGCTCGGTTATTCCTTATCATAGAGATAAAGATGTGGAAGCTGCGTACTACAAGCATATAGGCATTTATGCTTTCAGGCCGGCAGCATTGCAGCAGTTTGCAAACTGGCCGCTGGGCAGGCTCGAAAGGCTGGAAAAGCAAGAGGGTATGCGCTTTCTGGAAAATGGCATAAACATAAGAATGGTGGAAACAGACTATGTGAATGTGGGTATCGACACACCTGAAGATTTAATTAAAGCTGAAAAATTAATTTCCTGAGATGAACGTATATTATAGAAAAACAGGCAATGGAAAACCGGTGGTGCTACTGCATGGCTTCCCGAATGATGGCGAAGCATGGAATGAAATAGCACCGGCGTTGGAGCAAAATTACTCTTTAATCATCCCGGATTTGCCGGGCGCAGGCAAAAGCTCGTTACCATCCGAGCCACTTACGCTTGAATTAATGGCTTCTTCAGTTAAATACATTTTAGAGCAGGAAAATATTGAAAAGGCTGTGCTAATAGGCCATTCAATGGGTGGATACACCGCTTTGGAATTTGCAGCACATTATCCGGGTATGGTGCAAGGTATTTCACTCGTACATTCCTCTGCCTACGGCGATAATGAAGAAAAGAAAGAAAACAGACGCAAGGCTATTCAACTGATTGCAAAAGGCGAAACGGAGAAAGAAACTTTTCTGCGTGCAATGGCAGGTAATTTATTTGCACCATCATTTGTCGATGAACATCCGAAGGAAGTAAATGCCATTACCGCAAAAGGCATGCAACTGTCGCGCGAAAGCCTTACTGCGTTTTACACGGCTATTATGCAGCGTAGCGATAAAACCGAAGTATTGAGGTCTGCTGAATTTCCTGTACAATACGTTATAGGCGAGCAAGATACCGCTACCCCCATGAAAGATGCGCTGGAACAATGCCATTTACCGGCTATCAGCAAGGTAAATATCTACCGCAATTGCGGGCACATGAGCATGGTAGAAAGGCCCAAAGAACTGGTTGCAGATTTGCAGGACTTTTTGCGTCATTGTTTTTAACGATGGGTTAATGGCTAAAATTACCGACCTTTTTAAGATGCATCGAATTGTTTTAGCCGTAACTTTGCCAACGGTTATAAAAACGTATTAATTGTGAAGAAGGCAAATGTTCTTATCCTCGTTTTAATTGCTGCAACTATCGCCGTAATTGTTGCATCATTTTCTGATTTCAGCACTTACGAAAGTTTTGCGTCAGCCTCTGAAAAACCAGGCACTACTTTCCACGTGGTAGGCTATCTTGACACTGCCAAGGCATTGGAATACGATCCTATTAAAGACCCCAACCGTTTTGTCTTTTATGCAAAAGACAAAAAAGACAATATCCATAAAGTAATTTTTACGGGCGCCAAGCCTACTGATTTTGAAAAATCAGAACAACTCGTGATGAAAGGCTATATGAAAGGCAATGAATTTCATTGTGGCCAGATTCAGATGAAGTGCCCATCTAAATATGAGAATGACCAGGTGGTGGTAGGGAAGCAAAGCTAATTTGCTTGAAAAATTGTCAATCGTAATCTGCCTATAATTTTGGATCAAAATTTTATTGGTGAACATTTGCTGCCGGGTCAGCTTGGTCATCTATTTATTATCATTTCTTTTGTAAGCGCACTATTTTCCGCTTTTTGTTATTTCAGCGCTGTTAAGCGCGAGGGAGTCCCCGACGGCCTATATCGCTCCTGGATGAGCATGGCACGCTGGGGATTTTTTATACATGCCATTGGCGTAATTGCCGCATTTGGTACGTTGTATTATATCATTTCCAATCACCTTTTCGAGTATTATTACGCTTATCGTCACTCTTCCAAAGGCTTGCAGATAAAATACCTGCTATCCTGCTTCTGGGAGGGCTCTGAGGGCAGCTTTATGCTGTGGATGTTGTGGCAGGCTATTCTTGGCTTTATCGTTATTCGTGGCAAGGGCGTGATGGAGACCCGTGTGATGACGATTGTAGCATTGGTACAGGCTATTTTAGCCACCATGCTTTTAGGCTATTTCATTGGCGACGATATCAAAATAGGCAGCAATCCGTTTATTCTTTTGCGTGAGCAAAACCAGAATGCACCTATTCTTCA
>PJTT01000184.1_pt1 | contig 95174 bp, 86 predicted proteins | sample 1512261 | NCBI WGS metagenome assembly PJTT01 (sample SAMN08177685, study PRJNA422409) | Soil metagenome, whole genome shotgun sequencing project. | isolation source: Soil (2) enriched on wood chips | place: USA: Madison | collected 2015-01-15 | reverse complement strand
TATTCTTCTCCGCCAAATGTATGCGGCAGCGGCGATATTCAATTGCGCTTAGGTACAGTGATGCCATTGGCAGCAGGTATTACTTACCAATGGAAGTCTTCGTCAACAGAAGACGGAACCTATACAAATGTGGGCAGTCCGCTATCTGCTTTGGCAGGGCCTACCACAATGGTTGCCGATGTAGATGAGGATACCTATTTCAGATGCTATGTATTGTGCGAGGGCAACCCAATCTTAATTTCAGATGCGGTATTTGTACAGTCAGTTAATCTGGACGAAGTAGAAATCTCTATGGAAGACGGACAAACCTGCGGCCCCGGTACTGTAACCTTAAGTGGTACTACAACTGATGGTTCTATTTTCTGGTACGAAAATCCGGAGGGTGGTTCGCCTATCGCTATGGGTGATGAGTTTACTACGCCGTCGTTAACAACGGATAGAACCTACTATGCCACGGGTGGTGCATTTGGCGCAAGCGATGGAATAGTGGGCACTGGAAGTGGAACTAGCTATACCTACAGTTACGGTCCTTTTGCGCCACAAAACGGTGCGAGAAATGTACAGTATATGTACACCAAAGCTGACTTGAATGCAGCGGGCGTAACTATGGGCGGTGATATCGAAAGCATCGCATTTAATCTGGCAAGCTTGCCTTCTAACGCATTGACCGATTACACCATTAAAATAAAAACGGTAACTACAGCACCGCCAATGACCTGGCAGACCTCTGGCTGGACAGAAGTTTATACTACAGCTTCTTTCATGCCTGCAGAAACCGGCTGGCAAGTGTTCCCATTCTCTACTCCATTTGAATGGAATGGTTTAGATAACATAGTCGTGCAAATTTGCTTTAATGTACCATCCTTGGATTACTATTGGTCTGGCACAGGCGGTAACCATAAGTTTACCAGCAAGCCAGGTCAAACGATGTATTATTTACCATATTCCACGTCAAGTACCACCTCATGCAGCTCCACGTTCGGATATAACAATAGCTATAACGAACTGCCAAATGCAAGGTTCTTCATTCCGGGCTGTGAAACAGACCGCGTACCAGTAACGGCTTACGTACGCCCAGTGCCTGCGCCGATTAATATCGGTGCTGACGAAACAGTATGTAAAGACCCTGAGGGTGGCCGTACATTAGACGTTGGTACGCTACCAGAAACTTATACCACGTTGTGGAATACAGGCGAAAACACCCAAAAAATCCGTATCACAGAAAGCGGTGAATACAGTATTGTCGTTGCAAATGAATATGGATGTGAAGTGTATGATACTGTTGTTAAAACGCTGCTTGAAATACCTATTGTTGACTTAGGCGAAGACATGACCGTATGTGAAGGTGGGTTTGTGACCCTCGACGCTGGCGACGATGGAGCTTACTACATGTGGAATACCGGTGCGACCACACAAATCTATGAGGCGTACACTGAAGGCGAATATAATGTGCTGGTAGAAAATAGCGCAGGTTGCATTTCTCTCGACACAATTACACTTGTCTTCGAAGGGCACATGCCAGGTATTGGTTCTATTATTACGACCAATATGGGCTCTCATACTTTCAGCTTCGAGCCAATCTTAGTTAATGAGTATGTAACGGACTATCATTGGGATTTTGGAGATAGTAGCGCAATTAGCGAAGCTGCCAATCCAACACATACCTATGCTGAACCGGGTAGCTATACCGTGACATTGACGGTATACAGTAGCTGTGGCGAGATGACTTATACGACTACCACACACATCTTAGGGATTAACTCGGCTAATATAGACGACCAATCGGTAAACCTTTATCCAAACCCGGCTAAAGATATAGCAGTGATTGAGAGCAAAGGCAACCTTAAAATGAAAACGGTTACTGTTACCAATGTATTGGGTCAGGTAATGTACCAAGGTGAAGCAACTGCTGCCAACAAGCACCATTTAGAGCTTTCAGCTTACGCATCCGGCCTTTATACAGTAAGAATAGAAACAGACAAAGGTTTTATTGTAAGGAAATTTGAGATTATAAAATAGCGGGCCAATACCAAACCGCTTCAAGTAAAACAGGCTGCTTCAATCAATGAAGCAGCCTGTTTTTATTTGGGAGAAATGCTTAAAACGGATACCAGCCAAAGCCGCCTATCGGAGGTTGGGCATATACAAATCCGTTGACGAATAAATTGGAGGTATTAGGCAAGTAATCTCTGCCTACGATGGATAGCTCTATATCCGAATCGCCCAATTCTGTTCCGGTTACAAAGCTGCCCGTCATCAGAAAACTCTGATAGGGATTAGTGCGTTCGGTAATGATAGAGTATTCATGCTCATCCGGATTGGCAATTTCGGTAGCTGCCGGCGAACCCGTGATTTCAAAGTCATTTACAGCGCCCGATTCGGTAATGCGAAACCTTAATTGCCCCAGCCCGCTGGTGTCCGAAAGCGTTATCGTAAAATTATACTTTGTATTTTCTCTGAAAAAAAATTCCCCCTCCGGACTCATACCTGTGCCCTGCGTTTCAAAGGTATGTTCTGTACCACCACCGCTTAATTTCAAGGTTATCTTTGGCGCTACATTATCGATGGTTAAAGGCGTTTCCTTTTTGCAGGAAGTTGCAAGTGTAGCGACTGCAAGTAGCAAGGTGGCTATTTTGATTAGGCTTTTCATGTTGTTTTCTTTTTTTTGTTTAAATAATTAGAGTTTAGCGTAGTTGAACTTGTCTATCAGATCATCATATTTGGATCCAACCTCTTTGTAGTAATGATCGATACTGCCACTATCATCTTTTTTTAAGTAAGCTATCAGCGTGCGTACGGCAGTCATAAATTCTGTGGCTTTGTTTCCGAAATCTCTTACGTTATGCGCATATCCTAAAAATCTTTTATCAAATGTTTCTTTAGGTATAGCATTCACAGCGTTATTATAAGTGTCAATCAATTTTTGCAGGTTAGCTGTTCGAGCCATCACACTTTCCAATGCTTCATTCATCTTGAGCGGCTGGTCGCTGGGCGTTGCCTCGTAAAATGCTTTTTCAATAGCCTCTGCTTCGTTCATTAGCTTATTGCCCGCCGCCCGTATGTGGTCGCCATCTTTCTCCAGTTTTGCTATGTATTTGGCATTGCCTGCTTTGTAGTAATGATCATACGTTGCAAACATTTTGTCGGCCACTATTTTAAATTCTTTGAGCGTATTTACATAGGCGCTATGCTTGGCAATACCTTTAGCATTCTGGTCGGTAAGGTTCTCTTTGGTTTTATAATAGTTGGCCAGTTCATTATGCAATTGCAATGCAGCCTTTGCTTTAGCAACATAGTCGGCAGCATACTGGTCTATTTCTGCTTTAGGGTTTTCAGCAGATACCTTTTGTATATTAGCCAGCTTCGCATCAGCATCTTGTATAGCCTGCATAAATTGCGGATTGTCGGTCGGTTTTAATGCGGCAGTATCATCTACATATCTCAGGTAAAATTTTAGGCCACCATTCAGATTTTTGCTCACACTGTTGATGGCATCTACATACACGTTCATTTTCTTTTGCATGTCTTCGTCATTGGCTGTTTCTTCTGCCGGCGCAGCCTCGCCATTTGCCGAAGTGCTGCTGTTGCCACAAGATGTGCAAGCGATGGTGGCTGCAAATGCGCCAATGGTTAACCAGGAGTTTAGTTGTGTTTTCATAAGTAGAGATGTTGTTTATGTTTTTTTAATTTGAAATGACAATAGCTGTAAATCCCGCCCAGTATGCCGCCCAGCACCAATACGGCGAAGACGAACATGGAAACATTGATGCTTTGGCTTTTAAAATAGAGAAATCCAAAAATTGCAAGAAGGGTAACGCTGTATAAAATACCTTTGGCAACAACGTCCAGCATATTGAGTTTGCAAATGGCTATTTTGCGCAGCAATACTTCATAGCGGTCGATAGGCAAGTGTGGCGGCCTTTGATAGCCGGTGGCATGGCGCAGGCTGTCCATCTCTTTCCGGATAGCCTTTTCCGTAAGGGTGCCGCGCGCAATATAGGAGATCATAGCAATTGTGTTTTTGTATGGCACAAAAGTCTATAGATTGCGGCCCGATTAAAATAGCATGATGATGTGTAAGAGATGTCTTTACCAAGCTATAGCCGCCTACGCCATCATTTGGCGCACCTGCTTTCTATTTTTGAAAAAAAATACCATGAAAGAAAGTTGCGTGTTTTCAGTTGGAGGCGAAGGTGGAGGAATAGATATCGTAAAGGTGGAAAATGGGAAAGATATCTGGTATCGTTATTGCCATAGTGAAATGGATCCAACTGACAATGGACTTGATGTAAACAAAACAGAAATCTATCGGGATTTTAATACGGCATTTCAGATGATTACTAATAGATACCGCCATTGGTATCAGCTATGGATCCGTGTTAGTGCTGAATCGAAAAATTACATACAAGAGCGCCTCATTGAAGCGCTAAATACCAGAGAAGAAACACCTGAAACGCTTCGCTACAGTCTTTCAAGAATAGAAAATGCATTGAGTGTAAAGCTGCACTACAAAAACGGAAAATTCTCTACTACTGAAGCCTAATGCTATGAACGCTTTTAAATGGCTTTGCTATTGTGGCTTAGCGACTGTATTTTCTTTGTAAGAATACACAGTGTATTTGAATAAATACTTGGCGGAGTATTTTGCCAGAAAAGAGCCTATCATTACAGGGAGAAAAAGAATATAGCCACCCGGTACGAGGCCGCAAACCAATACCAGCGCGGTAAGTGGCGCATGAATAGCGGCACTCAGCGCTGCAGCAGCACCTACCAATGCAAAGTTAAAGACGATAAGATGTGCGTCGAAAATATGATTGCCTAATACTGCAACTAACATTCCCAACACAGCGCCCAATACAATGCTGGGTGCAAACACGCCACCATCGCCGCCTGCACCCAATGTGAGTGATGCAACCAGGGGCTTCAATATAACCAAGGCAATAAGCAGCAATATGAGTCCTGATGAATAGTGGCCGCTGCCAATACTTGCCATCAGCTCGGGTATAGCATGGTAGCTATCGCCAAATAATTGCGGGAAAAAATAAATAGCAGTGCCTACCAATAATGCACCAATATTCACACGCCAGAAATTACTCTTTATAGCAAAAAAACGTTTCTTGATAAATAGCACGGAGCGGGTAAAATACACCGCAGCTACTGCTGCTACAAGGCTCAGCAATATAAAATAAGGTAAGGCTGAAGTATGCCACTCGCTTACGGTATAGCTAAATAATGGATGGCTATGCGCAAAGAATATATAGATACTTGCCACCAATGCTGCGCAAAGGTTACTAAGCAATAATGTCTTGTTTGCCTTTCCAGATATCACTTCCAACGAAAACAAAATACCTGCAATAGGATTGCCAAACAATATAGCCACACCAGCAGTTACACCGGCACATATCAACTCGGTTTTAAACACATTGGCAACCGCATCTTTTTTGTATGCACTCGCTCCTACAGCCGCACTGGCAACAACAGTCGAAACTTCAATACCGGTACTGCCGCCGCTGATGACGGTAAGAAAGCCGTTGAAAAAATGGGATGGTATTTTGAACAGTGGCAGCTCGTCCCTGCGGTTATCAATCGTTTGGTATACCTCTTTAATGCCTTTATTGCTTCTGCCTTTAAATACATATTTGCGTAAGAAATAAATAATGGTAATACCTACCGATGGCAATACTATAAACAGCCATCGATGCTCAGAGGAAAAATGGAAAACATGCTCTTCGAAAAATTCTGTGAGTTTCTTTAACGAATCGGCCAGCAGGCACACAATTAACGAAACGACTATTGATGTGCTCACTAATTTAAAATAGTTAACACGGATAATGGACTTGCGCATTTCTTGCGGTGGGTAAAAAATGGGTATGATTAAAAACCCTGCAAAATTACCACAATCACATTGATTGAGCCAGAATATGCGCCGTTACAACGTTTCCGTAACATTTGCTTCTAAATAAATAGTACATTTCAATCCGTATTCAATTGATAATGATGAGGCGAATAAAGCTGTGCCGCAGCACCGAATTTCATTCGCCGCTATTTACAGTCAACCTTTCAGGGTTAGTTCGCGCTATAAAAGCCGGAGGCTTTCAATATAAATAGCTGCAGGTGCAATCTGCGGTCAATTGCCAGTCTACGATGCCTGTATTATTTTTACACCTTTGATTTTATAGCCTGCAAATACACTCAAAAGAAATGACCATGAAGCAAGAGGCAGCAAAAAAGGAGGTTGAAACATTCTATGCCGATAGCCGGAAGACATGGCGAAAGTGGCTACAGCAGCACCATAGCAAGCAGCAGTCTATCTGGCTGGTGTATTATAAAAAGCAAGCTGATAAGCCAACTGTTACTTACTCCGATGCAGTTGACGAAGCGCTTTGCTTTGGCTGGATTGACAGCACAAAAAAGACAATGGATGAGGAACGCTTCATGCAACTATTCACACAGCGCAAGCCCAAAAGCGTATGGTCCAAAATCAACAAGGCTAAAATAGATAGGTTGATTAAAGAGGGCTTGATGACCGATGCCGGTCAAAAATGTATTGACATCGCCAGGGAGAATGGCTCCTGGACTATATTAGACGAAGTAGAAGAACTATTTGTCCCCGAAGATTTGGTACAGGCTTTAGATGAAAACCCTGGTGCAACAAGCTATTTTAACGGACTTAGTAAGTCGATTAAGAAAATGATGCTCTACTGGCTGGTAAGTGCCAAGCGACCGGAAACAAGAGCAAAGCGAATCAGCGAAATAGCCGCTGCTGCCGCACAACAAAGGAAACCAAACCAATTTTAGCTATTTACAAATTTCATTTTGCTATTTATGCTTAAAACAACAACACGCTTCGCGTATCTCTTTCTGATATTACTAATAAGTTCGTGTAAGATAGGACGCTTTGTAGTGTATAATTTTGCCGAACAGGGAGATGGTTAGACCGATTTGTGGGAACTATTGAAAAGTTTAGCAAATGCGTATTGACATGGATAACAACAGATAAATTTTGCGCGCAATGCTGCCAATAAATCATCAAAATTATTTATCCAAAATATTTGAAAGAACACTTGCATTTAACTTATAACTTAAATAGATTTGGTGCTAAAATTTTCACGATGAAAAAACGTTTACTCGTATTCCCTGCTATTTTGCTTGCCGCAGGAGCAAGCGCACAACCCGTACTGAACATGGCTAATAATGGCTATGTTGTTGGCGATGTTTACAATCTTTATACGTCTGACCTTTCTGCCCCGGGGGCGGATGGCTCAGGTACAACCTGGGACTTCTCAGCCAATTCTATGTCATCTACGCCTGCAGTAAATAATATCATAAGTCCGTCTGCAGCGTCGGGGTCAGAGATGTTTCCCGATGCAACCGTAGCACTAAAATCACCCGATGGCCCTTATGCATTCTATAAGGTTAGCAGTGCCGGAATTACTTTTTTAGGCGCAAAGGTTGATGCAACCTCCTACATTAAATACACAGATCCTGAAGACCTGATGCGCTATCCTATGACTGTTGGAACAGCGTACACAGATGCTTTTGCAGCAGATGTTAGTATTTCAGGAACGACGATTGACAGGGCAGGTAGCAGCACTGTAACAGGTACAGGTTATGGTACGTTGATAACTCCGGGAGGTACTTACTCCAATGCTTTGAAAGTAAAGCTGGCACAAGACTATTCTGACCTGATAATGGGAACGACTGTTACTTATAAAATGGAAGTCTATCAATGGCATGTGCCCGGCTACCATTATCCATTGGCAGCAATTTCCAAAGTGATACTGCCTTCTGCTGCTTCTACGGGTACATTTATTACGTCTACCCCAACCTCAGCCGGAGAAATTGTAGGCATGGAAGACATTATCTCTTTCTATCCAAATCCTGCTACCGACTATATTCAAGTAAAAAATACCGGTAAGAATGTTTTGGACCGCTTGTTCATTACCGATATCGCAGGCAAAGTATTGCTCGACTTTAATGGCAATATTCCTGCTCAGGTGGATGTAACAACCTTACCTGCGGCCAACTATATCATCAATGTAGTCACTAAAGATGGCCTGCGTGCCGGCGAGTTAATTACTAAAAAATAAAAGCATTTTTCTTTCTCAATTACAATAGCCCGAAGCATTGCTTCGGGCTATTTCTATTAATATCATCCGTTATAACCCTTTGCAGTAAAGGCGCTTCGACAAACCGCCTATTTCTTTCGACAAACAATAATAGTCTATTTGTCGAGTAACGAGAGCCGTAGGTCTAATAGTTTTAAAATAGGCTTGAATGCGATAGTATGTTTGCATTAGAAATCGAAACAACAACAAAACACAACAACTCAAAAAACATTTCTTATGAAAAACATCATCCGCAAATCCGTAATCGCTGCTTCTTTTGTATTGGCTATCGCAGCTTCTTCTTTTAAAGCTAATGCGCAAGACACTAAATTGGTCTATGACAAATCTGTAAACCCAAGCATTGGCATCACCATTGAAAATGCTGCAGGACGCACTTACGAAATCAAAGACAAAAAAGGCAACATCGTTTATAAAGGTGTAGTAAAAGGCAACAAGACTATTTTCATTTCTACACTTAAATTAAAAGGTGCTTATCAATTTCAATTAGGCAATCAAGTCGTTCAGGAATTTATCATCAAATAACATCACCAAACCAATATCAATCTTATGAGAAATCTACGTTTTGCACAATGGGGTATATTAGGTGGCGTATTGCTCTATCTATTGATAGCATTCGTTTTGCCGGTTTTAATCACAGTTGCGGTTATGCTGTTATTAATAGGCTTTGGCTGGTATTTGTGCAGCAAATACTATGTCAATTTTGATCCAACTAAGAAAGCTGATAAGTCCGTGTGAACCTGATGCGATTATTAATAAAGTTGAAGTAGAGCGTTCTTTTCTTTATTAAGAAAATGGATACTTGCGCTGCCTTTAATGGTATTCTTACCGTTTGTATTTGCACGCACTTTAATAGCCGACAATAATTTTCCATAAGGCTTCAATACCGCAAGCTCAGGCTGGGCAAGCAATTGCGCTATATTGGCATCTAGACCAAAGAAGCTGGACTCTTGCATCATGCTGCTATTTGAATCCGTAGTTTTCAGCGTGCTTAATATCAGTGTATTTTCTGTCGCACTTGTATACAACTGATAAAGGGGAAAGAACTGCCGGCTTACCGATGCGCGGTCGGCTGTAATTGCGCCTTGCCGTCGCAGGTAATCAGCAGCAGCATTACCATTGGTATAAATAGTCGCACTTAGTCCTGGTATCGCAGTTTCTTTCACCGTAACGGTGGCGACCTTTTCAAAATCATCGTTGTACTCATAAGTAACTACCGAATCGCGCTGCATGACAGGCTTTGTGATAGCCAGTTCAAATCCAGTAGGATGCGCTGCCAGCAAGCTATCTGCGGATATTGTAAATGTATCTACTTCAAAAACTCTTCCCGCTATCGCATCGCTTATATCTGCATATAGCCACATAATAAGCGCATTATTCTCTGCAAATTTTTTACGGCTGATATTTTGCTTCGGCTTAATTGAAGTTTCGGTCAGTGCAAATTCTATTTCTATACATCCGTCAACGAAATTAGCTGCCGCCGTATTTTTACCCTGCATAAATGTAATGTGTCCATCTTGATTGGCGATATCTTTAAACCCGCTCTCAGCGACGGTTTTCGTGTTTTTTTGACTGAGTATATCTGTCAATATACTGTTGACATCTTCTTTGTCTAGAGAGAAAGAAATAGCTATTCGTTCTTTGTCAAACATCATAGTCCATTTCCCATCACTACTCTGCACATTGGTTATACCACCTGCTTGCTGCATTGGCTGCCACGTTGAGTTGTTCAAAGACTTCTTTAAATCCTCTATATTTTCAATAGGCAAAGAGGTTATCAAGGTAGTTGCACTTCTATTTTTTACATTGTAGATAAATACATTTGCAGGTAGCTCAATACCATTCAAAAAGTCTGCATGCTTTGTGCTGCCTCCTTTGATATAGTCTGGTAGTAGCTGCTTGTAAATACTGTATTTATCAACTCTTATCAGCATGGTAGCATCTTGATGAATAGCTGTATCATACGATTGATGGCGTGCATACTGCACAAATGCCCACAGTGAAACAAATGCTATAATAGCAGCCAGCAATACAAAAATAGATATCCGTTTAAGCAGTCTCATAAGCTTTGATTAATGAAGCAATTTTCAATATTGGTTGCTATTTTTTATGAAACAAAACCTGCCTTACAAATAAATGTGTGGCAGGCTTTGTTGGGTATATTTTTGGATAAGACTTGACTAATCTATTTTAGCAGCCTGTTCAATCAATGCCAGAAAATATTTCACACCATTCTCTTGATTGGCCGGAACAAGCGCTACCATCTCGCCCGAAATTTTATTGTTTTTAATACCTGTGCTGCGTGCATACATCACATCTGTTTTTGCCAGCAGGTTGTTGAACTCCCTTACCTCACGCGAGCTACCAAACTCTTTCTCTGTTATCTTGCCTATCATGTTCTTAGGATTAATCAGCATCGACATGTTATTTTTCAGCAGCATTTTCTTATCCTGCTTAGAAATGTTACCCTGATAAGTACCTGTACTTATTTGCTGAATATCGCGATAAGAAGTGCCGCAGAACACGATACCATCCCGCATGGTTACATGCAAGCCCAAAGGAAAATCACGCATTTTTTTGCTGTCCAATGTGTAGATACCATTCTTCAAAATGATAGCCTCTTTGCGCACGCCATATTTCAAGAAGCGCTCCAGCAAGCTCATGTCATCCGATGAAAACATCAACATAAAATCAGGCAGCGTTTCAGTTTTTGTTTTTACTACTTCCTTGCGCTCATAATCATCATCGTAGGTGTACGTAGTATAGCTATATTCTTTAGGGCCTATATCATTCAGGATAAATAGCGCATCGCCTTTTACAACTTTTGCCACAGCAGCTTCGTCCAGTAATAACGATAGCAACTCTGCACCCATACCCATTTCATCGCCATACATACCTAAATAGCTACCGTAGCCATCTTTCAGCATATTAGGCAATTCTTCGAGGTAAGCTTTTGTATCAAGCGAATAGCTTGCAAAGCCTATCATTTTATCGCTGTTGATATATTTTGCAAACTTTTTATTAGGCTTGTGCGCATACATCCTTTTATAGGCAGCCATCTTCGCATCATCCAGTTTTAAATCTGATGTAATGCGTATCTGCTCTTTGTCTACAAAGAGATTGGCATTTAGCGAGCCATATCCATCCATCATTTTACCAAGCCCAAAATACCGATACGAATAGTAAGGCAAGATGGCATTATAGATATCGCCCACGCGCGACATGTAGAAGCTTGCTACAGCGTCTTTAGCCTGTGTTTGCTGATAGTCCGCATTTTCCAAAATAGAATTTGTAGCATCTACTTTATTAAACGCTGCCACGGCAAAATCATAAGTCCAATCGGCTTCAAGTTTCTTTTTTATAGTGCGCTGCTCTTCGTAGGCTTTCTCATAAGCCGAGTTGTTGTAATAGCTCGGTGGAGGTTCTGCCGCTACTGTATAAGTCGATTGAGGCGCTTCCAACACGGGATAAACTGCTGCGTCTTTTACGCCCTCCGTTACATCATAATCCTCAGTACTTATTCCTACTACTGCTGCGTCTTCATCATATAGGCTCGGTGGCGGTGGCGGTGGCACCTCATACACTTCTCTTACAACCGGTGGTGGTGGAGCATCTGCGGGTATCTCTTCCAATGTCGGATAATCTTCTTCTGCAACTTTGTAAGCTTCTACCACAGCATAAGCAGTATCAACATTATCATCATAGTAGGACGGAGCCGCTACAGTTTCAACTACAGTTTCGCTCTGGTCATCGTAACTCATGTTGTCGTTGTAATAGTCGCGGTAGTTCACTTTCTTTAAGCCGTAACGTTGCGCACGCACGGTGTCATGCTCTATGAAATCATCATTCAGGTCGCCGGTTACAATCATAGCCGATTGCTTATTCCATTGAATCAACGTTCTATCGCCATCAGTATATAGTCGCTTGTAATCGCCACGTGCCTCTATTTTGTCGCGTTCGTAACTATTGAAGATAGCCTCAAATTTTGCAGCATCATTCAGCGGCAGCAATACACAATGGTAATTGATGCTGTCTGTAGTCTTGTAGTAATAATAGCCCGTGCTCTTTACATTCACGCCAAAGTCCTCTACACTTTTGTATTTATGCTTGTGGTCGCCTGCTTCTTTTAATATCTTCTTTCCCAGTAAGGATTGATTAAATTCATCTATTGTCAACAGGTCAAATATGCCTGCACCCTTTACCGAAACCACTGCAAATGCGTCCTTGGGAATTTTCATGGCCAGGTCCTGCGCCGACGTAGCGTATGCTGCCAGCATCATCATCGAAAAAATTACTTTCTTCATTATATAGAGGTTGTTATTTTGCTAATTGAATTTGATTGGAAACCGAAACCCTGCCATTAATCAGGTCCATCATACTACATTTCTGCATCGTAGCTTTCTGGCTTTTAGATATTTTGGAAAGGGTATTTGAGTTTTTGATAATAGGCTTTGCGAAGCGATAAATACTGGTGTACGATGCTGTTTTAAATACATCTTTATCTGCTTGCTTCAACTTGTTGTATTCCGCTTTGCCGGCTGCGTAGTGTTGGTATGTTCTCGAAAAAGTACCGGTGGCTTTATTAAAACTATATATCGAACCGCTGGTGCCTTTTATTTTCTGTTGCTCCAGTATTTTACGCGTTATGTTATTTACGTTTGATACATCTTTAAACGAGAAGCTGATATTGGCAATGTAGTTTGTAAAATCGGTGCTGCTTTTTACATTGCTGATACCGGGCATTTTTTTTAATTCTGCCACTGCTTCATTTATTTCCTTTTGAATCGTTTGTTTGCTGGGCACTTTATAGCCGTTCACGCTATCCATCAATAGCACCGATGCAACTTTGGTTTTGCTCTGGCTCAGGTTGATGGTAATGACCATATCGCCGGTACCATCCGCACGCATAGTTATCTCCTCTATTATCTCAAAGCAGGACGAGAAAATAAAGGGCATGCATAGCAGCAGTAAAAATGTACTTAGTCTTTTTAGCATAGAAATAAAATATATTGGCAAAGATAGTAACTAACAAGAGCCGTTTTGGATGAAGCCGCGCAGGTTACAAATTCTATGCTAAATTAGCTATTCGCTTGGCGCGGATTACACAGTTTTGATATGTGCTATATATTTAAGAGTATCCGCAGCCCGTTTCAGGATGTTCGCTGACTGTGGCTGATGAACCTGAATCAATATAGCTTGTGTTGATGGTAATTCTGCTATTTAAATAAGCAAAGCGCGATTGCCAATTCGGCAACCGCGCTCACTTTTGTCAGGCAATGTAAAATATGTGGTGTGCCTCGCTTTTAAGCTCCGTTAAGTGTTGCAGCTACCCCAGGCTTTGCTCAATTGTTTTAACAGGGTTGCCGCGCTCCAATTGGTTGTGCTCCTGCCATTGCGCTTGTTGCTGTACCAGTAGTTGGCTATATTGCCATGCCATCACTTTCTCCTTTAGCCGCTCTGTGCTGTACTTTCTATTTTGCAATTGCAAACGGCTATCCATCGCCAGCACTTGTATGCCTGATGGGATATGCGTCGCACGTACTGCGGTTTCCACCTTGTTTACATTTTGCCCACCGGGGCCGGATGCACGACAGGTTTCGTAACGTATGTCTTTCTCCTGCCACAATTGCTGAGCCGGAACCGGAAAAATAGCAACGCCCGCAAACCAGTTTTTGCGCTTATGCATTTTGCGGTAAGGGCTTTGCGCAATCCATAGTATCGTTCCTTCCCATGCTTTTTTAAAAGCCGATAAATCTTTGCCTTCCGCTTTCAGCGTAGCAGATAAAAGCGTGCCATTTAGGTCGCCTTTCTTAGTGTCCAATACTTGCAAAGTCATACCGTAGCCGGCAGCCTGTTTCAGCATCAGCTCCAGTACTTTTGCCACCACCCGGCAACATTCTGCCGGGCCTTTGCCTGCTGATATTTGTATAATAAACTTGTCCATTTTTTGTCTTTTTAAATAGCAGCGCTATGCATCAAACATAATGCTGCCATGGTTCTTAGTCTTTATTCATCCTTACAATTTTAGGCATGAATTGCCCATGAATGTTTACCAGTTCCCGTTGTGCATCCATTACCTGCTCTATATCTTTATAAGCAAGTGGGTTCTCTTCAACGCTGCCGCCAATCAGGGTTACACCGGCCGCCGCAAGCATCTTTTTTAATGAAGATGCGGTGGTATTTTCCTTAGCCCTTTTACGGCTCATAGCTCTACCCGCACCATGCGCAGCCGAGTAAAGCGAAGCTGGTACACCTTTGCCGGATACCAGGTACGCAGCAGTTGTCATACTCCCCGGGATGATGCCTAATTCTCCTGCATGTGCCGGTGTTGCGCCTTTGCGGTGCATGATTACCTTTTCGCCATTTTCAAGTTGTTCTTTCCAGGCAAAGTTGTGATGGTTCTCTACGCGTGCAATGCATTGCAAACCCACTGCTTTCAACACATTCGCATGGATACGGTCGTGACAAGCCTTTGCGTATTCGCCGGCAAGGCTCATGCTCAGCCAGTATTCTTGTCCGGCCTCGGTATTCATGTCCAACCATGCAAGGTGTTGTGCCATGCGCGGCAGCTTGCACGTGTCCATTGCTATTCGCGTGTAATGCTGTGCTATATTGGCTCCCAGACCTCTACTACCAGAGTGCGAGAGCAATGCCATGTATTTGCCTGCGGTCAGATTCAATGCATTTTCTTCCTTAAGTTCAATCAAACCAAACTCTACAAAGTGGTTACCACTGCCGGAGCTTCCCAGTTGTCTTGCCGCTTTCTGTTGCAGTCGCTTTAAGAAATCTGTCGCCTGAAAGTCTTTGCTGTCCAGCACTTCATGCTCTTGCGCTATATCCAGTCCGCCGTCCATGCCAAAATGGGTAAACTCTTTCAGCGCCATTTTCATCTGATAGCTATGGCTCTTTAAAAAATGTTCTCCCTCATCGAGAATAGACAAAGACATGCGGCAGCCTATATCTACACCCACAGCGTATGGTACCACTGCATTACGTGTTGCGAGCACGCCACCAATCGGTAATCCATAGCCAGTGTGGGCATCGGGCATGAGCGCACCTTGCACGGTTATAGGTAAGGACATGGCTATTTCCATCTGCTTTTTAGCACCATGCTCCACCACCTTTCCACCATAGATTTTTAGTTGTCCGGTTTGCTGCAATAGTTCGAATGTCTGATGATTGCATTCTTCTTCCTCATCTATAAATGTGGCGGCTATTTTGCCTAATATTTCATCGTTTACATATTCCTCAGGTTTGTTTTTTATATTAGTTAATAATGTGGTTAAATCCGCTTTGGTACTGTGTTTGAAGTACTTTGAAACTATATTAACCACCAGGCTTCGAACTATATCATCGGTATAGCCCAGCTTACTCAGTTCTTTTGTTTTTAAAATGCTCATGATGTATCAATCATCGTTATGTCCATTTCTCCTTAAAGAAAATAGACCTGTTTTTTGAATTTTTGAGAAAGGATAATACAAGCTATTTGCTTCAAGTCTTTAGCGTCGAATGATGCTAAATCCTGATTGCGTTGTTTGCTTGTAATTATCCCGAATGTGTAGTTGTTATCCCTTTGTTGAATGCCTATTCTGAAAAATTTTTCAGCTTTATTTGTAAAGTAGAAAATTGACAGAAACTATGTAAACCAATACCATATTGCTTCCTACGCAAACATGATTTGCATCTATGACATTTTAGAATACAGAAATGCAATAGGCATTAGCCTTGAATGGCATTAATTTACTGCGACATAACAAAGGTTTTGTTGTGTCAAAGGCAGACGAATAGCATCATCAATTACGATTAGCAATTGATTTGATTTTTCCGCAAATAATTAAATGGAAAAGCAAGCGTCTGCCTGAATCAGGCAGCGTTGAAAAGGGATGATATGTAGAAACGTTCAGTCATTGTTATTGTGTTTTATTGGGTGAACACAATATTTTTATTCGACTGCAAATGTATATCATTTTTTATAACAGCAAATTTATTCTACTATTTAATCCATAGATTTTATCGATGCAAATAAAATGCTACCTCCTGGAATGCTTTGCTGCAAAGGGTTTCAGGAGATTAGAATAGAGCATTAATTGTTTGTGGCTAAAACTATTTGCGCAGCCTGCCACGAAAATATTTATCCATTAATGCTCCCAAAGCCGTGCCCAGCGTATAAGCCAGCAAATCTTCCCAAAGAAATCCCTGTCCTAAAATGAGCTTGCCAGGCAAGGTGCTGCGCAATTGATTCAGCCAGGGAGTCAGCCACAGTTGGCTAAATTCTATAACGAAGCAGATAAGCAAACTTAAGACAGCAATAAACAATACAGTCTTGCGCAGCAATACAAAGCGCAGCATAAAATACATCATTGTCGCGTAGAGCGTATCGCCTATCCACAGCGGCATTCCATGGATGCGCCTCGATAATAGCCCTGCTATAATGATGATGATAATAATGACTGCGTATTTTATCCGTTGCTTCATATTGCGCTATTTTTTTAACTGCACCAAAGCCTTATAAATCGCCTAATTGAGGGCGCAACACTATTTGCTCCGGACAAGCTTGTGCAGACAAATTATAGGCACTCCACAGTACATCAGCAATGTCCTCTGCTTTCATAATACGATTCTCATCAACACCGCTTCCACTCCAGCTATTGCTCCACGTTGCTCCCGGGCAAATACTGGTTACTTTAATCCCGCTATTGCGCAGTTCGTAACGCAGATTATCAGAGAAGCCTTGTAGCGCATACTTGCTGATGCTATACGCGCCGCCGCCGGGATAGGCCTGCAATCCCGCTACAGAACTCATGTTGAATATATGCCCCGATGCATTCGCTTTCATAGCAGGTAATAGTGCGCGCGTGAGGTTATAGGCACTCAATAGATTTACATGTAACATCATTTCCAATTGTCCCGCCGGCTCATCTTCAAGATTGCCGGGAAAATAGATACCTGCGTTATTGACCAATAAATCTACCTGTTTAAAATGCGCGAGCAGGTCGGTTGCAAAGCTTTCCACTGCTATTTTATCAGCCACATCTACCGGCTTTATAAATACATTGATGTGTGGATAGGCAGTAGTCAACTCATCCCGAATCTGCTCCAGGTCTTGCGCATTGCGGGCACATACCGCAAGGTCAAATGAAGCCTCTGCTAACTTGTTTGCAATAGCACGACCAATGCCTTTGGTTGCGCCGGTAATCACCGCTACTGGCATATCTTTTATAATTTATTCTTGTTGGGTTAAAGGAAATGAATAACAAAAGTAACTTTTACATTTTTATTTTGTTGTGGTTGCTTAACTTGCTTATAGAATGCAACTTAGCAGACATAAAAACGTATTGTGCTACGAGGTTTCCACGCAAGCACGCGCCGGCTTTAAGGCCGGTTTCTTGTGTTTGCTATTTATGTTGGCAGGGTATTGTGCGCGTGCGCAGGCTGATAGTGCCGAAGACAAAAAAGGCGTAAGCAGCTTTGGGAAAGATACCAGCGGTCGCCGGCAGGAGAGCCTGCCCGAGCAAAGTACCGACCGGCTAATGCCTTACGAGGGAAAGATTGTGCGCAAGATAACCATCAAAAGGCTGGGCTTTGAGATGAGTATAGCCGATACCTCTAATACTATTTTGTATAAAGGCACGCAGGTGCTCAATGCCCTACACATAAAGTCGCGCGAGGAAACCATCCGTCGTAATCTATACATTTACGAGGGCACACCATTCAACCCTTATCTGGCTGCGGATAATGAGCGCTATTTGCGTACTGTAGGCTTTATTCAAGATAGCCGTATCGTGGTAAGGCGCGTTGGTAGCGACTCCATTGATATAGAAATTGTAACTAAAGACCTGTTTAGTTTTTCGCCTAAAATAGGCGGGCTTGGGCCATTGCGGCAGCGACTGGGTGTGGCTGATATTAATATAGCAGGTACCGGGCAGCGCTTTGTTGTAGAAGGATTACATGATACGCGTAGGGAGCCATCAGTTGGTTATGCGGCAGAGTATGCCTACAATAATATAGCAGGCTCGTTTTGGAATGTGGCCGTTTCATTTGGCAATATCACGCGCAATATTTACGACAGACGCGAAGATGAGCAATCGTTCTTCATCAATCTGGAACGCCCGCTTGTATCGCAATACAAGCGATTTGCCGGTGGCCTTGCGATTGGCAAAGGTCGCTCACTCAATAGCTTTCCTAACTATTATGGTGGCGACTATTACCGCTATCAATATGGCTTGCTCGATGGCTGGGTGGGCTATAATATAGGCGCAAGAAAATACAGAAACGACAAGTTGCTCCACATTAAAAAATTCATAGCACTTCGCTATTACGCCTATCATCCCTACGAAACACCCTATCAGGTTGCAGACTCTATTTACGACCAACGCTTCAATAGCAAACAGGCCGTGCTGGCGAGTCTTACGCTATTCAAGCAGTATTTTTATAAGACAAAATACATATATGGTTTTGGTATTACGGAGGATGTGCCCGCAGGATTTAATGTATCATTTACAGGTGGCTGGTATCGTCAGTTAAATTTGTCGCGACCTTATGTCGGTATAGATGCCTACCGGTACAGGGTTTCAGAGCCGGGCGATATATCAGGTACGTTTTTACGCACAGGTGTGTTCTATCATCAAGGTGCTATACAAGATGTAAGTATATTAGCGGGAGCAAGCCTTTTCAGCCGCATATTTACGGTGGCTAATTTAAAGGCGCGGCAGTATTTCCGCGCAAGTTATTCGGGCATTTACAATCGCGTGGCGCTCGATCCGTTGCGCATCAACAATAGCTTTGGCATTCGCAATTTTAGCTCTGACCTGGCGCAAGGCTGGCACCGCATTTCATTACGTTCAGAGACATTTATTTTTATGGAGCAAAAAGTATTCGGCTTCCGCTTTTCGCCTTTGCTCACAGCCGATGTTGGTTGGCTGTTTAACGATAAAAGTCAGGGGAATAATTATGGACTGTTCGCCGGGCTTGGCGCCGGTATTCGCACGCGAAATGACAACCTCGGCTTTGGCACATTTGAAATAAGAGGCGTAGTATTGCCCCGCAAGCTACCCGGCGATGGTATGTTCAAAATCAGTGCAGCAGCCAATCTTCGCTTCCGCTACAATGCCAGCTATGTAAGCAAGCCCGATATTGTGGAGTTGAACGGCGACGTTACCGGCGACATTTACTGACAACAAGCATGAACGCAAATACCAGCACAATAGCACTCAACTGGAGCAGCGGCAAAGACGCTGCGCTGGCCTATTTTTATTTACAAAAAGAAACAAATGTCGAAGTTCGTTTACTACTCACGACTTTCTCACAAGAGCATAAGCGCGTAAGTATGCATGGCGTAGCGGAAGAGATAGTCGCTATGCAGGCAGGGGCTATGAATCTGCCGTTGCAAAAGATATACCTGCCGCAAGCTGCAACCATGCAAACCTATGACAACATTATGTTGCAGCACAATAGTCGCTTGCACAAGCAAGGCATCGATACACTTGGCTATGGCGATATTTTTTTAGAAGATTTAAAAACTTATCGCGAGCAGCAAGCTGATGCTGCGCAAATGAGTACAACTTTTCCTTTATGGAAAAAAGATACGCGACTATTAGTAGGCGAATTGGAAGATGCCGGCATCGAGGCTATTATTGTCTGTGTAAATGCCCGATTGTTAGGCAAAGAATTTTTAGGCAAAAAAATTAGCCGCGCATTGCTACATGAATTACCCACCGGCATTGACCCTTGCGGCGAAAATGGCGAGTTTCATACATTAGTAGTAAACGCGCCCTATTTTAGCGAAGCGCTAAAAATAAAAACAGGCGAAGCGGTGTATAAAACCTATTCGCCTGCTGATGCCGATACCCAGTGGGATACCGGCTTTTATTTTCTCGATGTATTGCCGCAGCTATAATCTTATTCTGCTTCTGCTACTACTTCTTTCACTTCCGGTATCATGCGCTTCATCATGCCCTCGATACCCGATTTCAAAGTAATCATCGAAGATGGGCAACCAGAGCAGCTTCCCTGCAGCATCAATTTCACAATACCATCATCATATCCTCTAAAGCTAATCGCACCACCATCCATTTCAACCGCAGGCTTCACATAGTTTTCCAGCATTTCTTTAATGCGTTTAACTATATCAGCATCGTCAGCGCTAAAGGTAGTGGTATCATCTTCCGGTTTGCTTGGTACCAGGTCTTCGTTAATTACAGCTTTACCCTCTTCCAGGTAAGCTTTCAAAAACTGACGGATGGTCGGAATCACTTCTTCCCACAGCGTTTCCGGCATTTTAGTAAGGGTTACGAAATTGCTTGCTACAAATACACCTCTCACAAATGGAAACCCAAACAACTCCTGTGCCAGCGGCGATGGTGCTGCGCTTGCCTCATCAGGAAAATCGATACTCTTACCAGGGTAAAGCAGCTTGTTGGCAACAAACTTCATTGTTTCCGGGTTAGGGGTCATTTCTGTATAGATGCTCACGATGGTATTTCCGGGATTCGACATATTTTCAATTTTAAATTTTAGCAAAAGTACAAAATGTACTCCTACCCAGTCAAAACAAATGGCAATACCACAAAAGATTTAATCAATAGCCTATTTTTGAACCCTGAAAATGCCGTTAGCATGCCGCTGTACAAACACTGGAAAGAAAACCCTGATATTACCATAGGAATCTGGAAGATTACCGAAAACGAAGATTTCTTCAAAGAAGCTGCCGGCCTGTACAGCGATAAAAAGCTGGAGAAACGCAGGCTCGAGCACCTCGCCAGCCGCTATTTACTGCACCTGCTCGCGCCAGACCTTTCGCAGCATCATATCACAGTTTCCGATGCCGGCAAGCCTTATCATCCCGAGCATCCATTGCATTTTTCTATTTCACATTCCTTTCCTTATGCTGCGGTCGCAGTGAGTGAAACCGTTGCCGGCATTGACATTGAGTGTTATCGCGAAAAAATTATTCGTCTGCGCCACAAATATTTGTCCAAGGCAGAGCAGCAACTCGTAGCTGAAAATATAGAGCAATCAACCCTCGCCTGGTCGGCCAAAGAAGCTGCGTTTAAATGGTATGAAAAAGGTGGCATCGATTTTATACAACACATGCCTATAACCCAATTCGATGTTTCGGGCAGAGCCGCAATCATCGCAATAGACTTTTGCAAAGAAGCAATAACTCCGTTAACGCTGCATGGCGGATTAGAAGATGAATTTTCCTGGGCAATCGCAGTGCTTAAAATGCACTGAGTTTTGACTTTTTCATTTTGACTTTTGAATTTTTCATTTTGAATTATAATTATAATTATGGCGCCGCCTTCGCCGGCTATCCGCTTCAAGTCCTCGCTGCTCAGGCAGCTCCGGGCTTTGCGCTACTATCCGGGGCGCGGGTGTTGCGGCTAAAAAATGATGCCGGGACAAAAGCCCGGCATCTGAACTGTATAGTGCTGTAGTTAAAGAATATTGACCTTTATCCGTTTAATCCCGTCACTACATGAAACCTCTAAGAAATACATACCTGCAGCCAGTTTACCTACCTGACATTGCACCTCTTTCCCTTTCTGCATAAAGTCCGTATTTACTGCTCTGCCCATTACATCGTACAACATAATGGTATAACCTGAAGGCAGTTGCTTACTAGACTGCAATGTGAAATAGCCCTGTGTCGGATTTGGGTAAACGGTTAAATGATAATCGTTGAGCATGCGTTCTTTTCTGGAGGAGAGCATCCTGCACTCTTCGTCCATACAGCCAAGGCTATCTACCTTTACGAGCCAAGCATCCTGCGTCCATCTGCCACGAGAGTCAATACCAAATGTAGAGCCAGAGGCCATAAATCCACCATCGGGCAGCGATATAATGTTGTACAGGTACTCGTGATCGTAAGCGCGCGGGTTGGCTGTCACAGAGCGGTTCCATACCTCGTTGCCGTTCTGGTCGTACTTTACAAACCAGCCAAGAGGCCGCTCCCCATAAGGATTTACAAGTGTAAATCCGGTAGCAACGTATCCGCCATCTGCATTTGTCAAATTAAAAAAGCCCTGCGCTATACTGTCCGACCCAGTATATCTCCGCCACATTTCTTCTCCTTCACTATTTACTTTATTGATATAACCCTTTCCTCTGTTGTCAGATGGAAACATTGACGCTTCTCCAGCAGTAATAAAATAATCATTTCCTCCCTCAACAAATTTGACCATTCCTTGTGGGGCAGTGCTATATGCATCAGGTGCATAAAGCTGGTGCCACATAGGGGTTGAGGCTGTATCCGTTTTCTCTATAAAATGTGCTCCATCCCAGGCATCCCAACCAAATGTTCTGCCAGATACCATATAGCCATTTTCAGATAATGCAATGCCCACTCCAAGGTCATATCTATGTGCTCCTATCCTGCGCTTCCAAATCATATTGCCAGCAGTATCTACCTTTTGGAGCCAAGTAAGCGATGGCTCAATAGGATACTCTGGGCTGTCGTAATCCGTCATCTCATTTACCAATAAAATTATTTCCTTTTTATCGGCATCTATGCAAAGCCTGGCGGTTTGGTTGCTCTTGTGGTCATTCTCGTATTGCCGATGCCAGACTACATTAAAGTCTTTATCCGTCTTTGTTAGCAGCGCCCTTTGATTAGCCGTATCCGGCTGTGGGTAGCCATGGTATATCCAACCAGTCCAGTAAAGATATCCATCCAACTCTGCAACAGCCATATAGATAACATCATATCCGGCAATACTATCAATCTTACGGGTAACGATGTTGCCATCAATATCGCAGCGAAAAAATTCGTTGAGAAACCGAGCGTTAGACAGAGTGCCATAATGCGTTATAGTATTCAAGCAGAAAAAAACGTTGTTTGATGCAGTGTCAAAGCATAAATTTCTTATCAAATCGTTGCGTATCAAGGTGTCGCCTTCATACCGCAGCACTTTAGAAAAACTGGACTCCTGTGCCGATACATTCAGACCAGCCAGCAACAAAATAATTATAAGTCCCTGTTTCATAATATCAATTTGGGTTTTATATAAAATGAGCGGCAAGGCTGTGCATTGCCGCTACAAGTTAAAGTAATTTATTATAATATTGCACAATTACACGGATTTCCCCCGCAGCGTCCTCTGCGAGAGACACTGCTGAGAAAACGAATGGCTTGGAATTTCCCCAATGGTTATTTTCACAATCCTGAAGGGATTGAATGTGAATAGCACCGAATGTAATTCGGTGTAGCTGAGAAATAGATACGTCTGGAATTTTACCTGCGCTATATTTACAATCTGGATGTCTCTTTTTGTTGATGTTCGTATAGAATTACAGCGACTATTGTCTATGATACACCCCGTTTCCGAAATACTGATTTTCGACTATCCCATTTTTGATTGCTCGTCCCATTGCTCATCTTTGACTTTTGCATTTGTCTTTTGACTTTTTAATTTTGCATTTTGACTTTCTCATTTTAGCCTCCCCCTATCTATTTTAGCGTAACTTCGCTTGTTGTTTCGAAGCAGCGGCAATAGCGCGTCGCTTCGTGATTTGTGTATCCTGATTGAATTGAAAAATGAATCTTTCTGAATTATATGACCGCGCCCTGAAGTTCGAGTTTTTATCGGCTGAAGAAGGCGTGTTTCTGTTTGAAAATGCGCCACTTTCTGAGCTGGCTTATGTGGCCAATGAATTGCGCAAAATACAAGTGCCTTACAATAAAGTGACCTGGATTATTGACCGTAACATGAATACGACCAATACCTGTACGGCTAATTGTAAGTTTTGCAATTTTTACCGCATACCCGGGCATGCCGATGGTTATACCACTGATATAGAGACGTATAAGACCAAAATAGAGGAAACCTTTCGCTACGGTGGTGAACAATTGCTGTTGCAAGGCGGCCACCATCCCGACCTCGGGCTCGACTATTATACAGGCCTTTTCAAAGAACTAAAATCACTTTACCCTAATCTGAAGTTACATGCTTTAGGTCCACCAGAAGTAGCGCATATCTGCAAGGTATCGGGTGTTTCGCATCGCGAGGCATTAATAGCATTGAAAGAAGCGGGCATGGACAGCATGCCGGGACCAGGTGCCGAGATACTGGACGACCGTGTGCGTCGCCTGATCTCTAAAGGAAAATGTGGTGCACAGGAATGGCTGGATATAATGGCCGAAGCGCATCAAATAGGCCTGACAACCAGTGCCACCATGATGTTTGGCCATGTGGAAACATTACAGGAGCGCTTTGAACACCTGGTAAAACTGCGTGAAGTACAAAGCCGCAAACCTGCCGATGCCAAAGGTTTTCTGGCGTTTATACCATGGACATTCCAAGACGTAGATACTTTGCTAAAGCGTATTCGCAGGGCGAAAAATGACACAACTGCCGAAGAATACATCCGCATGATAGCCATGAGCCGTATTATGTTGCCTAATGTAAAAAATATACAGGCGAGCTGGCTTACGGTAGGTAAGCAAACTGCACAATTATGCCTGCATGCGGGCGCCAACGACTTTGGCTCTATTATGATTGAAGAAAATGTGGTAAGTGCTGCCGGTGCGCCGCATCGATTTACTGCCGAGGGTATTCAGGAGGCTATTCGTGAAGCGGGTTTTGAACCGCAATTGCGCAACCAGCAGTACGAATTTCGCGAGATGCCGGTGCTAGAGCAACAGGTAATTAACTATTAATGGTCTTTTATAAATATTAGCAAATGTGTGGGGTCGGCTTTCCGATCCCGCACATTTGCTAATATGGCATTTTAGGACGAACTTCGCTGTCCTTTTTGTAATTTTTATTTTCAGAAAAAATCCAATACAATATGTCTTCAACCTGGTTTCGAAGAATGACGAAAGGTATCCAAACAGATACCAAAGAAAAGAAAGAAGCACCGGAAGGGATATGGCATAAATGCCCCGAATGTAAAACTACGGTTACCAGCACGGCATTGATGGAAAACCTGTATGTGTGTGTTGAGTGCAACTTCCACAACAGAATCAATGCAGTTGAGTATTTTGAAATTATATTTGACAACGGCGAGCATAAAGAGCTATTTGAAAATATAGTACCTAAAGACTTTTTGGAGTTTGTAGATGTGAAGCCCTATGCCGACCGTCTGAAAAGTGCACAAAAATCAACCGGTCTTAAAGATGCCATGACTGTAGGCGTGGGTAAGGTAGAGGGTCGTGAATTGGTAATTGCCTGCATGAATTTCAACTTTATCGGTGGCTCTATGGGCTCGGTTGTGGGCGAAAAAATAGCGCGTGGTATTGATTACGCTATTAAGCACAAGCATCCGTTTATGATTATTTCAAAATCGGGTGGTGCGCGCATGATGGAAAGTGCTTTTAGCCTGATGCAAATGGCTAAAACCTCGGCTAAATTAACACAGCTGGCTGCGGCTAAATTGCCTTTTATATCATTAATGACTGACCCGACTACGGGTGGTGTTACCGCATCGTTCGCAATGTTGGGCGATATCAATATAGCCGAGCCTAAAGCACTGATTGGCTTTGCGGGTCCGCGTATTATCAAAGAAACGATTAAGAAAGATTTGCCTGCCGGTTTCCAACGCAGCGAGTTTTTACAAGAGCATGGTTTCCTCGATTTTGTGGTGGATAGAAAAGTGCTGAAGTCAAAACTCTCAGATGCTATTGAATGGTTTGGAAAATAAGCTACAAGGAATAATATTGCGGAAAAGACAAGCGAATAGCTTGTCTTTTTTTTGTGATAGCAGTTGAGGCTATAATTTCTGCGAAGCCCTGATATCAATTACTTTCAACTGCAGGCTGCTGTTGCCGTTCCATTCGTTTTCGTCAATGGTATAAACTATATCGAATGGACCACTGCTGACGATGTCAAACTTATCGGCCATGCCAAAACCTATGCCGCTAAAATTACCTACACCATATTGCATCAGCGAAAAGCGGATGTGCATTTCCTTTACTACTTTGCTATAACCATTATTGGTTACGCCCCGCGACATAAATACAGGTCGTAAATTAGTGGGGCCAAAAGGCTCGAACTGGCGTATGATTTTGTAGAATGCCTGATTGATATCGCGTAGCTCTATTTCGGCGTCTATTTCAATTTCGGGGTACAGCGATTTTTCAGGAATGGTATCGCGGACTACGGTTTCAAATTTTTGCCGAAAGGCGGGCAATTGCTCGGGAACCATCGTTAGGCCTGCAGCGAAAAAGTGTCCGCCATAATTCTCGAGTAAGTCGCGGCACTCGTGGATGGCATCGTAAATATTAAATCCATTGACCGAGCGTGCAGAGCCGGTAATTTTTCCATTTGACTCTGTAAGTACGATGGTAGGTCTATAATAGTGGTCTATCAGACGCGATGCTACAATACCCACCACACCTTTGTGCCAATGCGGCTGGTACAAAACCGTGCTACGGCTGCTGTCATTCAGCAAGGCATCAGCCTGTAGTAATTTAAGCGCCTCGTCTGTCATGGTCTTGTCGACTTCGCGTCTGTCATAGTTATCGGCATGAAGCATTTCAGCCATTTCCCTCGATATTACAGGGTCTTCTTCTACAAAAAAATCAACAGCTTTGCGCGCATCATCCATTCTGCCGGCTGCATTAATGCGGGGCGCTATTACAAATACCAAATCGGCAACATTCAATCCGCGCTGAACAGCCGACAATTGTTTGAGTGTTTGTATAGCAAGGCAAGGTTGTTCATTCGCACGCTTCAGACCAAAATAGGCCAGCACTCTATTTTCTCCATCAATGGGTACTATATCTGCGGCAATGCTGGTGGCTACTAAATCAAGGTAACGAGCCGTAGTTTCCTCCGGCAATTGCCAATGGTGTTGCAAAGCGCAGGCCAGCTTATAGCCAATGCCACAGCCACTTAGCTCATTGTAAGGATAATTGCAATCTTTTTGTTTTGGGTTGAGAATAGCCACTGCATCCGGCAAAATTTCATCGGGTAGATGGTGGTCGCAAATAATAAGGTCGATGCCTTTTTCTTTTGCGTACAACGCCTTATCTACCGACTTAATACCGCAATCCAGCGATATCATAAGCGTGCAGCCCGCCGCTGCTGCATGATCCACGCCATCGAAAGAAATACCGTAACCCTCGCGATAGCGATGCGGAATATAGAACGAAATATTTTCGGGCTTAGGTGTATTCTTCGAAAGGAACGAATACATTACTGCAACAGAAGTCGTTCCGTCTACATCATAATCGCCGTATATCCTTATTTTCTCTCCTTGCCTAATAGCCTTATCAATGCGGTCGACAGCCTGCTGCATACCTTTCATTAATAGTGGCTGATGCAGGTGTGTGAGTGAAGGACGAAAAAAGCTACGGGCATTATCGAAATTGCTGATGCCACGTATCGCCAGCAATCTGCTCAGGGCTGGATGTATATTGAGGTCTTCACGAATGCGGGCTACCGCGTCGTTGTTCACTTCTTTGAGTATCCATTTTTTATCCCTGTGCATTATCGTTATCGTCTGTAAAAGCTAAAACTAATCTGGAGTAATCTGCTGTGCCTGCTATTCTTATCTACCACCTTGCATTACGCCGTCAATCGGCGCTTGCCCATCTTGCAGTTTCAATGCCGGAACAGGGTCTGGATTATATACCCACATACCATTTTGCCAGGAGAAAGCATCCGTATGTCCTGATGGTACTAAAGTATTTTTGCGCTTGGGGTCATTTATTTCTGACATCAGTCGGTCAAACATAATCATCTTCTTCGTTTCATCGTAGTTAAGCGCTACCGATGCTTTCTTCTTGTATTCGAGTATAAATCTTTTTTGAAAACTGCCGCCGCGCAATTGGTCTCTGTCTTGAGCATAAGCAAATATAGGCCAGCCAAATACAGGTCCTGATTCGGTAATCATCAAAGGATCGAGGATTTTTCTGGTGCTATAGCTACCATCATTATTATAGCCAAATAGGGTATAAATTTTGTTGCCTGTTGCATCGGTACCGGTTAAGATGCGGTAGTATTCGCAGCCATACCATTCTTTATGTGTTACCTGTTGCTCGGTGCCGTTAGTGATCATATTTTCAGATGCATCGGTAAGCGGGTATAATTTCAAACTTCCATCTTCTGTAGCTATTTGAATAGCACCGTAATATCTCCTGCGAAATTCATCGGCAGTAATTACCCAATTAAAAATCCTGAAGCTTTTATCGTCCGGAGAAAGGATGTGCACTTTGTCTTTTATTTTACCAAATGGATAGGCAAAAGAGCCATTGACCTCGAGCGCACGCTTCAGCGTTTTTACAAACTTTACATTATAGCCGCTCTTTTCATCAGGGAAAGTAGCCTTGTACATCGAGTCGGCATAAATAGCCATCGTATCTTCCAGCGCAGCGAGTACTTTCATGTCATCGGGCGAGGGTGCTTTTTGGGCAAATGAGCCGGAAACACAACAAACCAAAAGTAGAAAAGACAATGCGATGCGTTGTAACATTTTATATATAGCTATTGGGGTAAGAAATGAAATTTAGTACGGTAAAAATACAAAAAAAATGTGGGGATACCGATTTGCGCTGCGCGAAAATAAATAGGTAGGAATCAACGGGGCTATAACTCAGCCAAAACCAACCGCGCAATATTCTATAACTTGCAGCTATGAAAGCCGCCGTGCAGCAACGATACTTTACAGAGCAACTTTTACATTGGCATCAGGAAGAAAACAACCGCCAGCTTCCCTGGAAAAATGAAAAAAATCCGTACAAAATATGGCTGTCTGAAATAATACTGCAGCAAACCAGAGCCGAGCAAGGCTTGCCTTATTACCATAAATTTATAGCGCAATACCCCGATGTGCATAGTCTGGCGAATGCAGCGGACGAAGTTGTGTTTCTTTTATGGCAAGGATTGGGCTATTACAGCCGTTGCCGCAATTTGCTGAAAGCAGCCAGAATTATCAGCCAGCAATACGATGGAAAATTCCCTGAAAAATTTGAAGAGATAATAGCGCTGCCGGGCGTAGGCAATTATACTGCATCGGCCATAGCTTCGTTCGGCTTTGGACTGCCGCATGCTGTAGTAGATGGTAATGTGTATCGCGTGCTCAGCCGATATTTCGGGATAGACACTGCAATTGATAGCACAGTGGGCAAAAAGGAATTTGCACAACTTGCCGATGAATTGCTTGACCGAAAACGGCCTGCGGCCTATAATCAGGCTATTATGGACTTTGGCGCATCGGTATGTAAACCACAATTGCCGCTTTGCGATACCTGCTATCTTGCCGAAAAATGTGTGGCTTTGAAAAAAGACCTGATAGCATTACTGCCAGTAAAAGAGAAAAAGCTGAAAGTAAAGGAGCGTCATTTTCACTATTTTCTGCTTGAATATAAAGGTGAAATTTTTATCTCGCTGCGCAAAGAAAAGGATATATGGCAGGATCTGCACGAGCCCTATTTAATAGAGACAGAAAGTGACTATAAAGCGCAGCCAGCCTGGCATTCCATCAGTAAAGAAGTAGCGGGCGAGCCTGAAAAAATATACACATCGCGTCAGCGACTTACGCATCAATTGATACACAGTATTTTTTACCGTGTGGCTGTAAAGCATAAGCCCGCTGCGCTCAACGAAAAGGGTATATGGCTGCAAAAAAATAAATTAAAAAATTATGCTTTTCCCAAGACAATTATTTCTTTTTTTAATGGAAACGAGTATTTTTAGATTCGTTTTAGTATAGGAAGATGTCTTTCGGGAAATAGCAAGGCTAACCGCACCAGCTACCATATCTACCGCTAAACAGGAATGTGTCTTTTTTGCAACAATCAAAAAGAGCGATATTATGAGAGGTGTAAACAAAGTAGTATTGGTAGGTAATGTAGGCCGCAACCCCGATGTGCAGTACATAGAGGGCGATATTCCAATGGCAAAATTTCCGTTGGCAACAACTGAGATACGCAAGGACAGCAATGGTAATGTAATATCCGAAACAGAATGGCATACTGTCGTACTTTGGCGCGGACTTGCCGACCTGGCGGCAAAATACCTGCACAAAGGCAGTCTGGTTTACATCGAGGGTCGGTTGCGCACCCGTAGCTGGGAGGATAAAGAAAAAGGCTGGCGCTCGCAAACCGAAATAGTAGGTGACAATGTGATTATGCTGGATAAGAAGAAAGATTCAAACAATGGTCACGCCACGGCTATACCTACCGAACATAAAAGCAGCGAGAAAAAGAATGAATCGGATGGACTAAGCTTTGACTTGGATAATGAAGATGGCGTGAGCGACACACTTCCATTTTAATTAACATTCGTAGAGAATTGCTTGGATAAAACTTGCTACATTTGTTCGTTGTTGATGGACAAATAGCAGGGTGTAATTTGCCCGCTTTTTATTTTTTGATATTGATAAAAAAGAACGTTCCGGATAATTAAGATGCTATCGATTATGACCACACTGTTACAAGGCCAGATGCCCGGTATAATGCCGGCTACACACGTTACGGCCTTTATAGTGCTGATACTGGTATTGCTGTTTTTGGGTGCTGTAGCGGCAGGCGCCGAAGTTGCTTTTTTTACCCTCAACTCGAAAGACGTTAATTATCTAAAGACCAAAGACCAGCCATCGAGCAGACAGGTGGTACAATTGCTCGAGCGCCCGGACTTGCTGGCGGCAACCTTGCGCGCATCGAAGTATATATTGGCTATTGCAGTTATCATTGCTGCTAATTATATGACGCATATCTTTCTCCCGCAAGAGCAAAATGTTTTTGTTTCATTCCTCATTATACTTATAGGCATCACCTTTCTGCTATTGCTTTTTGGCGAGATTTTGCCGAAGGTATATGCACGCCAGAACAATGTAAGACTGGCTATATTTTCTGCACCGATTGTGCAGGTAATGTTTACCGTGTTTAAACCTTTATCCGTTTTCTTAAGTGATTCGCAGCAGTACCGCGGACAAAAAGAAGCACGCAGGCACACGAGCATTGATAATGACGAACTTGAAGAAGCTATTGAATTAAGTATAGGTCATGCTGCTACCAAAGAAGAGGTAGATATCTTCAAAGGCATCATGAAATTTGGCAATATTACCGTGAAGCAGATTATGCACCCGAGGCTTGATATCAGTGCTATTCGCGAAAATTGGGCTTTTGCAAAAGTGCGGGAGAAGATGCTGGCAGCCGGCTACTCGCGTATGCCGGTGTACCGCAATAATGTTGACCAGATTGTGGGCATGGTGTACACAAAAGACTTTTTGCCTTATACCGAAATTGACGAGTTTGACTGGCACAGCCTGATACGGCCTGCATTTTTTGTACATGAGCATAAATTGATTGAAGATTTATTGCAGGAGTTTCAGCAACGCAGGTTGCACTTTGCTGTGGTTGTAGATGAGTTTGGCGGCACTTCCGGCATCGTTACGCTGGAAGATATCATGGAAGAAATTATAGGCGATATACGCGACGAATTTGACGAAGACGAACATAACTACAAAAAAATAGACGACGACAATTTCATTTTTGAGGGTAAAATGCTCATCAACGATATGTGTCGTGTAATGGGTGTGCCTTTTGAAACATTTGAAGATGTGCGCGGCGACAGCGACTCAATAGCCGGCCTTATCCTCGAGCTTGCCGGTAAATTCCCTACTGTGAATGAGCGCATCAGCTACAAGCAGTTTGACTTCATTATTCTTTCTATCGAAAGACTGCGGATTGGCAGGGTTAAGGTAGAGGTGTCGGAGTAGGAAATTTTGAAATTAGCGTAGCGTCCAAAATACGCAAACTGATATACACTTCAAGTTTTGTATGGTAATTATGCAAGGAAAATACTTTAATGGATTTGGCTTCTTGGTAATAGCCTATTTGTTGATTTCATTGGCATCTTGCAATACCAAGTCTGAGCTACAACAGAATCTAGAAAAGCGATTTCATGCTGCTGACAGTGTGATAATAGCCAGTACGAAAGACAGTGTCCTGCCCTCCGCTATTCCTAACCCACCTACGTCAACAATAGTTTCGTTAGTCGATAAAGATGGAAAGCTAAATCCACACATCATTACGCAGGCATACAAACTTGACAAAACCGAAATAGATACTTTGGCACTCATTCTTTCACATCAGGAGAAAGTTAATGACTATCAAGGTGCCATGTGTTTCTTTCCTCATCAGGCTATTATTGTATACCGCCAAGACAAGACTTATGTTATTGAGCTGTGCTTTGAATGCGGACGTTATCGAACGAGACTGAAAGAGCTACAAGAGCGAATACTAAGTAATGCAGAAAGCTGGAGAATGCTAAAAGATTTTTTTAAACAAAAAGCAATTGACCAGAACATGGAATAGCCAATAAAGAATCCATGGAAGAAAAAGTGTTCACCCAATGCTCTTATCTCAACCCTCGTCTAACTGGAAATAGCCTCCATGTAAGATAAAGCCATGAAAAAATTTCTTGTTTCAACGACCCTATTGTTTTGCAGTATTGCTGCGGCACATGCGCAATCTAAAACTGAAATAAAATTGGGTGCTGGCATCGCATCGAGACCATTTTTGAAAAGCATAATTCACTTCTCTAACTTTGGTGCCGGCGGAAATGACAACACCTCTTACGGAACCTACCATATCGAGTTTCTGTACAAAGTACTGCCGAAAGTAAAAATAGGAGTAGCGGCTGTTGCAGAATGGTCAAAGAATGATGTTACAGGTTCCGGGCCGGATTTCTGGCACAAGCATAAAGTTTATCACGACATTGATGTAACGGCATTAGGAACGATACAGGCGTTATACATTACAAAGCCTATTCTTGAGCTGTACTCTGCTGCCGGCCTGGGGCCGACGATGAGGTTCAGAAAAGTCTTACGCAATGATTTTGGTGGAAACGAGGAAGCACAAAAGGTTTCTGTTGCTTATCATTTTACCGCTATCGGCCTGAAAATAGGCAAAAAAATAGGCGGCTTTGCAGAGTTGGGTTATGGCTATAAGGGCATTTTATGTGGCGGGGTTTATATGAGGATATAACCATTATGATCGCAAAGTTAAATAGCTGCTTAAAGTCCGTGACCTTAAGCAGCTATTTTAATTTATTCACTTGGGAGTTCTACTTCCCGTAATTCAACAGAAAATCTACCATCATGCGCATGCCGTAAGCAGTGCCGCCTGCAGGGCGGTAATCTTTTTTAGACACAGTATGTGACACACCTGCTATATCAAAATGCATCCAGGGATAGTCCACAAAATGCTCCAGGAATTTACCCGCTGTGATAGCGCCTCCAGATGGTCCGCCTATATTTTTTAAGTCGGCTATATCCGATTTTATCATCTCGTCATATTCATCCCATAACGGGTATTCTACCAGTCGCTCGTACTGACGGTAGCCGCTTGCATGAAAGCGCTCCTTAACCGACTGCGCAACTGTACCCATCGTAACCATACCTACATCGCCCACAGCCACAGATGCAGCTCCGGTAAGTGTTGCAAAATCTACCACCAATTCCGGACGATATTTTTTAGCGTAATGCAATGCATCAGCCAGTACCAGTCTGCCTTCGGCATCAGTATTCAACACTTCTACCGTTGTGCCGCTATACATCGTAATCACATCACCCGGCACATAGGCATTTTCACCCGGACGGTTTTCTGTAGCAGGTACAAGCGCTATAATGTGCAGCGGCAAATCAAGTGTGCCTGCTACATACATCACGCCGGTTACCAATGCAGCCCCACTCATGTCGCTCTTCATTCTATCCATCGAATTAGGCGTAGGTTTCAGGCTCAAGCCACCGGTATCATACACGATACCTTTGCCCACCAACACAATCGGATTTTTATTAATAGCCTTAGCAGGCTTATGTTCCATGATGGTAAATGTAGGCGGCAATATACTGCCACGGTTTACCGCGAGTATGCCGCCCATATTCATTTGCTCTATTTTGGCCTTGCCCAATACACTCACACGAAAGCGTCCTTCTTTGCCTATATTGGTAATCTCCTTAGAAAGTTGCTCGGCTGTAAGATAGCTCAGTGGCTCGTTTACAAGGTTGCGCACATGATAGATAGCATCACACACGGCTTGTAATTGATTCACTTCTTTCAACGTAATGCTTTGCTTATCGAAGTTGATAAATTGCAGTGCATGTTCCAACTTTTTAGCATCGGTTTTATACTTCAAAAACTGGTACGCTGCAAGGGTTAAGCCTTCGGCAAATAAATAGCCGGCCTGTTCGTTGCTACACAGGCTGGCAATAGTAATTTCTTTTGCTTTGATGCTATTCAATGTCGCCAAAGTATTGGCACCAGCTTTACGCAATGCTTCGGCAGATTTATACGCCTCTTCGCGCGGCTTCAGGTAAATGAAAATATCCTGATGTGTGAAGCGGTTGAATAGAGTAATTGGTTGTTCGTTCTTTATCTGCTGCTGCAAGTAGGCGCTTTCTTCTTTAGCAAGTCCCGTGCCTGTAGCGCGCTGTGCATCATCAATCAGGTATACGTTATGGCCCTTGGGCGACTTTTGAATTTTAAACTGCATATCAATCCTTCTTTATTTGAAGCTGTGAAAATAAAAAAATGTGTGGAAATAGGCGTGATTGATTGATGTGATGATTAGTTGATTTGATGATTAGCTGGCTTGATGATTAGTTGATTTGTTTTAGACTCCTTATAGGCTTACTTCCCTTTAAAGCTATTAGGTTTTGGAAACCTAACAGCTTTATGGCATCGGAAAATAGCTTCATTATTGTCCCGTAGGGAAAACATGTTTGTAGCAAAAAAGATAGCGTGGTTGGGCGCTCCGTAGGAGCGCAACGGAAACAGCAACAATAGAAGTAATGCATGGAATCTGATACCGCAAAATTAAAACCTATAAGGTTTTTGAAACCTTATAGGTTTACCTCTATTTTAACCTGTTAGGTTTTGTAAGCACAACGGGGTTACTGCATCGGAAAATAGCCTGATTATTGTCCCGTAGGGACAACATGTTTGTAGCAAAAAAATAGCATGGTAACGCGCTCCGTAGGAGCGCAACGGAAATAGCGATAACGGACGTTCAGCATGTGCTTGTGGGATATAGCTGCAACACCCGCGCCCCGGATAGTAGTGTAAAGCCCGCAATGGGCACGAAGCGCAGCGTAGTGCACATGAGGACTTGCAACGGATAGCCGGCCAGGCGCCCTATATCTATTTGTTGCATTGTTCTATCTGGTGCTTAAAATTTTTGCTGTGCTATAAAATGCAATTTCTGCAAAAGGTCGCTGCGGGTTAAATAGCCACTATTGGGCTTGGGTTTTGTTTTTGTGAAAATGTTTTAATAGTAATTATAGTTTTTTATATTCGCATACAGTATCATTAAAAGCTATCTCAAAAAAATGATGAGATGGCGATGCGACAATAAACGGTAAAAAATTAATAATGCCTTGCCCGATAGGTAAAATGGTTTTGATATGACTACACAGCAACCCGGTAACGACAATCTTGTAACGATGGAAAGATGGAATGAGCTGAGCTTTTCCGGAAAAGAATACTGCTCGCTCAACGACGCTCAGGAAATTGTTTTGGAAGCTACGGCACATAGCCCGGCGCGAATATTGTCGGCGGTTAACAAGGCTAATTGTGAGGCGGTAGTAACTGCGTTGTCGGAGAAATTTACCGAAGTGGAAGCTAAATTAAAAGAGCTGGAAAACGAGTGGCAGCAAGCCGATGATAAGCTGAAGTGTAGTGGCAAAGTTGCTCGATTAAAAGAGTACTTTTTGCACGCAAATGCTATTGGTAATTATGAGCCGCTATTTTCGGCATTGAAAGAAAAAGAGCAGCAAATAGATGCTTTATACGCACAAAATTATCAGTTGAAACTTGCCGTGACCGAAAAGGCGGAAGCCTTAAAAGACTCGGAAGACTGGCGCGCGACTACCGAGGCTTACCGTGCTATTGTGGAAGAATGGAAAACGATGCCTGCTATCCAGAAAAGCAAAAACGAAGCATTGTGGGAGCGGATAGAAAAGGCGCGAAATGCTTTTTACGATAGAAAACGCCATCATCAGGATGATATAGAGAAAGAGATGATGCAGAACCTGGACCAAAAACTGGAACTGTGTGAGCAGGCGGAAAAGCTGGCTATGAGTGAAGACTGGCGCGCAACGGCGGATGCGCAGAAGGAAATGATGGACCGCTGGAAAACGATTGGCAAGGCGGCTTCGCATGAGAAGAACGAAGAATTGTGGCAACGATTTATCAATGCGCGCAATACTTTTTTTGATCGCAAAAAAGTACACTTTGAGCATATTAAAACAGAACAGGAAGCCAACTACGCATTGAAACTGGCACTGGTAGAGCAAGCTGAAAGCATGCAGGAAAGCACGGAGTGGAAAAAGACATCGGATGCCTATAGCAACCTGATGACTGAATGGAAAAAAATAGGCCGTGTGCCACAGGAAAAAACGGAAGAACTGTGGCAGCGATTGGATGCTGCACGCGATAAATTTTTCTCTGCCAGACGCCAGAATGTGCAGGAGTTTAAAGTGGGACTGGAAGATAATTATGCGCAAAAATTGGTGCTGGTAAATAGGGCTGAGGAATTGCAAAACTCGGATAACTGGCGCGAGACATCGGACGAACTGAACGAACTGATGACCGAGTGGAAAAAAATAGGCCGCGCGTCGAGAGATCAGGAAGAGGAATTGTGGGAGCGGTTTATCAAATCAAGGAAAGCTTTCTTTGCCCGCAAAGATGCTGACCGCGAGCGCCGCAATGCGCGCTTTAAAAGTCAGGCTGAGGGTAGGCTGAAACAAAACCGCGAGTTTCTGGAAAAGATTGAGGAGGAGCTGCGCGAAGATGAAGAAAAGCTGAAAGACTTTACCGAATCGCTGGCTAATACCGAAAGTAAGGATGCCAAGGACGAAGAGATACGCAAGCATTTGCAAAACCTCATTCGCCAGATTGAAAACAAACTACCTGCCAAAAAGCAAAAGGTGGAAGAGGTGCGTGCGCAACTGGCAGAGCTGGAAAAGAAAACTGCGGATGCGCAAGGCAAATCTTGATTTTACAGTATTTGAATATTGAAAATCCAATTAATTTATTTTAACTTTGCGCTCCTTGCAGGGGGATTAGCTCAGCTGGCTAGAGCGCTTGCATGGCATGCAAGAGGTCATCGGTTCGACTCCGTTATCCTCCACAAAGTTTTTAGAAAACCACCGAAAGGTGGTTTTTTTTTGAGGGAAATAGTCGATGACTTTCTGAAAGGAAATTCTTAAAAAAGTCTATTTTAATAATTCCTTGTTCTTTCGCCTTGATAAAAACGGACCCAAAAAATTAGGGGTGCACGTATTTAAGCTAAAATGGCTTTGACGCACAAACACTCCGCCACGGCGGATCAAACAGTGCGCATTTATTCGCTTATATTATATTCCCTTTTTTTACTCAAGAGGGATGCACATTCAATTTGCCGGCAATTTACTCCAAAGTAGAAAAACTAGCCGGGAGAAACGGAAATACCGTGGAGACCGCGTGTATCGTAGCTTTCGGGGTATTTTCTCTCGGAGGCACGAAGACCCGGATAGGCGATTAAGATATTGCCAACTGCACAACTGCCAACTCTTGTATTTATACCCAACGCAATCTCTTAAACAGAAAAAATAATAGCACGCCTATTAACCCGCCAATGGCATCCGCGAGTACATCTGCTGCTTCGTAAGAGCGGCCGTAGGTAATGCCGCTGCCTTGCAGCAGTTCTACCAAATAGCCCAATGCAACGGAGGCTATAAATATCCAGACTCCGGTTGCGATGTGTGGCCTGTTGCGGGTACACAGCCATAGAAAAGAGAAACCTGCGAAGATGATAAAATGCACATATTTGTCCATAAGCGGGATGTGCACATTGGGTATTTCCCTGCCTGGTATCAGACAAGCAATTAAAATTAAAGCCGTCCAGATAATCGCTATCCAGACGGCTAATTTTTTATTTTGAGTAATGCGTTGCAGCATTAGCCTACTAATTCAGCATAAGCTTTAGCATCCATCAATGCTTCTACCTCAGCAACATCACTTACTTTCATTTTCATCATCCAGCCTTTTCCGTAAGGGTCTTGGTTAACCGCTTCAGGAGTTGCAGTAAGGTCAGGGTTAACTTCTGTAACGCTACCAGCAACCGGCATGTAAAGGTCTGATACGGTTTTTACCGCCTCTACGCTACCAAAAATATCCTGCGAACCCAGTTCCTGGCCTACAGTTTCTATTTCTATATATACGATATCGCCCAATTCGCGTTGTGCAAAATCAGTAATACCTACAGTGGCTGTATCGCCCTCCAGTAACACCCACTCGTGGTCTTTGGTGTACTTAAGATTTTCAGGAAAGTTCATTGTTTAATATTTTTATGGGGCGAAAATAAGAGAAATATTTACAAGCAGCAAAATATTGCTGCAACACTTATTTACCTAAGCATCCACACTTCTCCTCAACTCTTTTGTAGAAGTCAATCTGCCGACTGTCATGCCTTGCACGATAATAGAAAACAGCACGATAAAATAGGTTACTGCAAGAAACAGGTTTTTGTTTAAATCGGCATCAATCGACAATGCCAATGCGATGGACACACCGCCGCGCAGTCCTCCCCAAACGAGAATTGTGACTGTTTTTTTGTCAAATTTATTGTTACGGAAAGGAATGATTTTGGTAGGCACCCAAATGGATATAAACCTTGCCAGCAGCACGATTAAGATGCTGACCATGCCTATTTTCCAATACAAAGACAAATCCGGAATAATCAATAATTCAAAGCCTATAATCAGGAAGAGAATAGCATTTAATATTTCATCAATTAACTCCCAGAATTTATCGAGGTAATCTTTCGATGTTTCGGACATAGCCTTGGTGCGACCATAATTGCCTACTACCAATCCCGCTGCTACCATTGCCAGCGGACCAGACATGTGCAAGCCATGCGCAATCAAATAGCCGCCCATTACAATCGCCAATGTTATCAATACATCCACCTTGTAACTGTCTATTCGTTTCATCATCAACGAGCCGGCATAGCCAACAGCCACACCCAGCAGCACACCACCTATAGCCTCTTTTGCCAACAGCCAGGAAATACTGGCGAATGACAAATCAACATCTTTGCCTTGCGCCACGGCGAGTAGCGTTACAAATACCACAACGGCCACCCCATCGTTAAACAGCGATTCGCCTGCAACCTTTGTCTCCAGCGACTTTGGTACGCCTGCCTGTTTCAGAATACCGAGCACAGCAATAGGGTCGGTAGGCGAGATAAGTGCACCAAATACCAGACATTGTATAAACGGCACATCAAAGCCCGTCCATTGCAATGCGTAAAACATGAGAAAACCAACAACGAACGTAGATAGTATTACACTCACAGTAGAGAACACCACAACAGGAATGCGCTGCTCTTTAAGGTCGTTGAGATTGATATGAATAGCGCCGGCAAATAGTAAAAAGTTCAGCATCCCACCCATCAGAATATCCGAAAAATCGATACTGTTAAGCAGATTGGAAAAGCGTGAAAACGTTTGTGGAAAAAGACTTTCGGTGGCTATAAGCCCTACAGAAACCAATAATGCGATTACCATAATACCTATGGTAGCCGGCAGTTTTAAAAATCGTGCGTTAATGTAAGAGAAGATAGCACATAATACAATCAGGACAGAAAACGAGTAGTATAATTCCATAAATCTTTCAAAGAATCGTTGTAAAACGGTTGCGAAGCCTTCAAAGATAAGAAATTTAGCCTAAACGCTTTATGCGATGACCCTTGCTGATGGCTTGCGCGAAGCCACCAGCAAGAGTATAAAGGTTATGAGTGCATTGATAATAAGCAGCTCCACACCTATTTTATAGTCATGAAAAATACCATCGGAAAACGATTTGATAGACGCTGCTGTCTCGGCGCCCCACTCTAATTTTGGCATGTACCACTGATAATTGTTAACTATATCAAGACCCAATGTAAGGAACATAGCAGCAAGGCAAATAATCAATGGAGCCTTTTGCATAACCGACCTTTTTGTAAGTAAGCCAAAGGCAAATAGCCCCAACAAAGGTCCATAAGTAAAGCCTGCTAATTTTAGTAGAATGCTGATAAGAGAGCCGTTGTCTATTTCTCTAAAAAAGAAAACACAAAACAGAAATACCACTGCAAATGCATTGTGCACAATCAGTCTTTTGCGTGCTATTTTAGCTTCGGAGGCAGCGTCTTCCGCTATTTCAGCAACATTCACATGTACGTGCTTGTTCTTAATTTTCAAACCTAATATATCGATACAGAAAGAAGAGGTAAGTGCGGTAAGCGCACCATCAGCACTTGGGAAAAGAGCGGAGATAAGGCCTATTACAAAACAAACCGTAATGGCAAATGGCAATCCACTTTGTAGCGCAATAGTCGGGAAGAGATTATCGCCCGTTGCAGCAATTCCATTTTGCGCAGCATACATCGTAAGCACACCACCTAAAAACAAGAAAATAAATACAACAATCATTTGCATGGTGCCCATTACCATCATGTTTTTTTGCGAATCTTTGAGGTTACTCACGCTGATGTTTTTTTGCATCATCTCCTGGTCAAGCCCCGTCATAGCGATGGTTATGAACATACCGCCCAGTATTTCTTTAATAAAATAGTTGCCTTTAAGCACATCGGTTGCAAAGATTTTGGTCATGCCATTATTGGATACAGCCGTCCATGCTTCGCCCAATGAAAAATCCATTTTTCCTGCGAGGTAAATAAGGCTTACCACCAATGCCAGCAACATAAATGTAGTCTGCAAGGTATCGGTCCATACAATCGTTTTTACACCGCCACGATAGGTGTACAGCAGTATCAGGCCTAATATAACGATGGTAGTAACTTCAAATGAAATACCTAATTGCTTCAGAACAAAAAGCTCTAATACTTTTATCACAAGATAAAGGCGCAAAGTCGCGCCCAGCGTGCGGGAGAGAATGAAAAAGAAAGCACCTGTTTTATGTGCATTGGCACCCAATCGCCGCTCCAGATAAGTATAGATAGAAGTGAGCTGCATCTTGTAGTAAACCGGCAGCAATACATAGGCCACAATGAAATAGCCTATCCAATAACCTATTACTACCTGAAAATAGCCAAACGCACCCGTACCAACGGTTCCAGGTACGCTGATAAACGTCATGCCTGATAGCGAAGTGCCTATCATACCAAAAGCAACCAGCCACCACTTACTGCTACGGTTGCCCACAAAGAAAGACTCATTGTTACTACCGCGCGATGTATAAAACGCCACGCCCAGCAACAGCAGGAAATAGGCAACTATAATGGAAACCAGTACTACTTGATGATTCATTTGATTATTTATTGAAAAACGCTCAGACTATGAAAGGGCAAATGTAATAGCAAATAGCATATAATTTGATATTACAGAAAAACCGCCACAAGGGCGGTCTATTAATAATATTTGAATTGCTATTGTTAGAAACCAATATTTACACCTACTCTTACTTCCAATCGGTCAGCGTAAGGACTGATTGAATATTTGCGTCCCATATTATCAGTACGTTGGTTAGATGGAATATCTTGCAACACATCGTACAAAGCCATTATAACGAAAGACATGTGCTCGCCTACAGGCTGACGATAACCACCGCCAAGCAACAGGCAAGGCACGCTGGTGCTCACGGTTTCTTTGCGAATGCCGGTTACATTATCGCTCAAATAAGTTTTGTAGCGGGTAATATTATACTCCAATTCTGAATGTAGAAATAAATTATCCCACACAATATAGCGTGCCCATACGCCGCCGCTAAACATGTTTTGGTTAAGGTTGTAAAACTCAAGATTGCCATTATTAGCCTGGTTATAAACGCCCCAAAAATCTTTCACACGATAATACTGATAACCCAAACTAATACCCGCAGCAAACCTATCGGTAATACGGTAGCCTATAATGGGCGACACGCCAAACGAGATAATACCGGTACCCATACCAAAGCCTACGCCGCCACCAAAAATCAGTTTGTTAGCGTCAAAGCCTTTCTTTTCAGCATTTTCCCTGAAATTGGCTTTGCCGGCACGGCCACTACTATTGTATATTTCCTGCGCCTGCGTACCTACAGCACCCAGGCAAAACATCAATGCAACTAATATTCTTTTCATCTTTTATAATTTATCTTAAGGTCAGATTTTTGCGTCACGAAGTTACGATAAATCGATCATTAGCATCTTGCAGGCTATTTGTAACTAAAAAATCTTGCCAGGGTTTAGGATTTGCTTCGGGTCAAATACCCGCTTGATGGAGCGCATCAACTCCAGTTGTATGTCGCTGAATACAATATCCATATAAGGTCGCTGCACATAGCCTATTCCATGCTCGCCGCTGATGGTACCTTTTACCGAATGTACATATTCAAAAATCTCTCTGATGGCAACAGGCAATTCCTCTTCCCAAAAAGTATCGCTTAAGTCATCTTTAATAATATTTACGTGCAGGTTACCATCGCCTGCATGTCCGTAACAAACGGAGCGAAAGCCGTATTTATTGCCGGTTTGCTTTACTACATCCAGTAGTTGCGGTAAATAGGCGCGGGGCACTACGGTATCTTCTTCTTTGTAAATAGAGCCACTTTTTACGGCTTCGCCTACAATGCGGCGCAGGCGCCATAGTTCTTGCTTTTGCTCATGGCTTTCGGCAAATAAAATTTCGCCGGTATTAAATTCATCCATCAGTAAAGAAATCCCCTCTACCTCGGCAAATAATACCTCTTTATTATTGCCATCCACCTCCACCAGCAAATGTGCTTTGATATGGTCGGGTATTTGCACCGAGCTGCCGCCAAAATAGGCTATAGCGCACTCCAGCGCATCGCGCTCCATAAATTCCAGTGCCGATGGCGTATAGCCGGCCAACATTATTTTATTCACCGCCTTGCAGGCATCTGTGGCAGATGCAAAGGGTATCAATAATAACAGATTGTGCTCAGGATAGGGGATGAGTTTCAATACTATTTCCGTTATCACTGCGAGTGTGCCCTCGCTGCCTACTATCAGTTGCGTCAGATTATAGCCCGTTGCATTTTTGAGTGTATTAGCGCCGGAATTCATAATAGTGCCATCAGGCAGCACTATTTCCAGGTTCAGCACGTAATCCTTTACCACACCATATTTCACGGCTCGCGGTCCGCCAGAGTTTTCGGCGACATTGCCGCCTATAAAGCAACTGCCGCGACTGGCCGGGTCTACCGGATAAAATAGTCCTTGAGCAATAACTGCGTTTTGCAACTCTTCTGTTATCACACCCGGTTGCGTCGTTACCTGAAAATTGTCGGTATCGATGGCTATAATTTTATTCATACGGCGCATATCCAGCGATATACCACCACGCACGGGCAGCGCTCCGCCACTCAAGCCCGTACCCGCACCACGGGGTGTTATACAAATATTTTGCTCGTAGCAATAGCGCATAACAGCACTTACTTCCTGCGCCGTTTCCGGCTGTAGCACCAGTTCGGGGGCAAATATCAAATCCTCGGTCTGGTCGCTCGAGCAGCGCGCTATATTCTCAGTATCGTTCAGTACACGTGCTTCCGGCAATATCGTGTGGAAATAGGCTATGTCTTCGTCTTGTATATTCTTGTAATTCAATTCCATATTCAGTACGCCCCAAAAAATACTGGCGTGTGACAAAATTGAATATTTTTATCAAGTATGAACAAATTAATTTTAAGCCTACTCCTGTTACTGCCACTATTTTCCTGCAAGGACAGTACAGAGCAGAAAAATAGTCTGCAAGCGGGCAAACGCAATGCAGCAGCGCGCTCCAGCAAACCATTAACGCAGCAGATAGACAGCATTGTTGTGCATAAAGATGCACGGGAGATGCAGGTATTCGCCCGCAATAATTTGATAAAAGTCTACATCATCTCTTTAGGAAAGGGCGAGGGTAAAAAACAATTTGAGGGCGACCACAAAACGCCGGAGGGTCTTTATTTTATCGACAGCAGAAATGATGCGAGTATTTACTACAAAAATCTTGGCGTATCTTACCCCAATGCCGCAGACAAACAATACGCACAGTCCAGAGGTAAATCGCCCGGCGGCGAAATAAAAATACATGGCTTGCCCAATTCGCCTAAATATCCCGAAGCTGCCTATCTCAACAGCGACTGGACACTCGGCTGCGTAGCAGTGAGCAATGCCGAAATAGACGAACTGTACCGCTACGTCAAAAAAGATTGTCCTATTCTCTTTTTGAAATAGTGGTAATTGGTATAGCTGGTTTGTCACATTTCACAATTCTGACTTACCTTTGCGGCGATTTTAAAAAATTACTCAATTTCCTGCAATCGGCAGGACACACGATTATTAAGTATGCAAAACAACAACCCCTGGCATTCGGTAAGCTATGGTGATGCTTCCGGCGACGTCGTGAACGGTATTATCGAAATTCCGAAAAACTCTCGCGCCAAATACGAATTGGATAAAGAAACCGGCTTGCTGATGCTCGACCGCGTATTATATTCTTCTGTTTACTATCCGGCCAACTATGGTTTTATACCGCAAACATACTGCGATGATGGCGATCCATTGGATATCCTCATTTTGTCGCAGATAGAAATACAACCTTTGTGTATCGTACCGGCTAAAATTATTGGTGTAATGCGCATGTTGGATCAAGGCGAGGCAGATGATAAGCTGATAGCGGTATGCGCCAATGACATGAGCGTAGCGCACATCAACGATATTTCCGAACTTCCGGTTCACTTTCTGGCCGAGGTGCGTCAGTTCTTCGAAGAGTACAAAGTACTGGAGAAAAAAGTAGTGAAAATCGAAGAGTTTCAGGGAGCGCGCCTGGCTAAAAAAATATTCCAGCACGCGATTAACGACTACAACGAAAAAATACGCCCTACACTGGATGTGCCGGTAATGGGTTAATCTATATTTAGGTTATACAAAAGAGGCATTCGGGCTAATCCGGATGCCTCTTTTGCGTTGTTGCTTGAAATGAATTACAGCAACTATTGCCTATATCCCGATTTCAAAATACTGGTATTTGGATTTTAGAATTTCTCATTTTGCATTTTGAATTTTGACTTTTGAATTATAATTATGGCGCCTTTACCGGCTATCCGCTGCATACCTCGCTGCGAAGGTAGCTCCGGGCTTTGCGCTACTATCTGGGGCGCGGGTGTATTTTACACCGAATTTCGTTCGGTGCTATTGACATTCAACCCCTTCGGGGTTGGTCGACGCTGCGCGGAAGGCCGGAGGCCTCAATAAAATAGGCACAGGTGTAAACCTGCGGTCAACTGCTGCGGAGAAATCAAAAAAGACATCCGGGCTCGGATGTCTTTTTGGGTGTTCATGGTTTTAAAAAGGCCTGTTCTAAAATTCAAAGGCATTATGAATAACTCCATCCTGCAAAGCTTCTATGGTAGAGATTAGAACCATCGTCTTTTTTCCAGTACCTTTCCAGTTATTCATCACTACGCCGAATGTGCTTTCATCATTGCTCTTCCAGCCAATCTTGTTGCCTATAAAATAATAACCCATGAAGTCTGAGCGATCACAGTTTAGGTTCCATTGCCATAAAGGTCCGCTACCGTAGTCAAACCATAAGCTTACGGGATAATCTACTGAAGCGCAATAAGTCTCGGTCTTGGTGTAGTCATACATTATATCCCCTATACCGCCAGGCTCTTTGTAGAAAACAGGTGCATTAGCTACTTTGTCAAGCTGTGCATTGGTAACCGTAGCAGGGTTTCCTGAAAGAGAACACGATTTCAATACGACATTATTGTCGCTGCTTTTATCGAAAGTAAAACGATAGAAAATACCCGTATTAAATTCAAAATCCAACTTTTCTCCTGTCAGGATACCAACCTCCATAGAGCGTCTGATGCCCAGCCCGTCCATATAGGCTCTCACCTTTCCTCCCTCCGAGGTGAAGTACAACACGCGAAAGTTGTTATTACTTGTTTCCAACAACACGTAGTAGTTCAGCAGGTCTGTCGCTGTTACGTCGGCAGATACATTTCCATTATTGTTCCCATTGTTATTTCCGTTATTGTCTGGCTCAACTTTGCTTTTCTCACAAGAAGAACAACCGGAAATCATAGCGCCCATAAAGGCAAATGCCAGCAAGGCAAGTTTCAACTGTTTCATAGGTAATAGTTTTTATTTTGAATGACAAAGCTACTCCAGCGCAATGCTGCTTTCAATACGCCTTTTTACCTAATTTATGATCGTGAAACTCAGATTCTGGTTTATTTTAAAAATGAGAAGGTTTTAGATGCATTTTTTATAAGAATTTGCTACTAATTTTGGAACGAAACGCGTAAACTATGTTAAAGTTTATTTCTCCGTTATATACTTAAACTCAATACATACTGCATACCGTGAGGTCCCTCTATTTGCTTGCCCTCATCTTTGTAACCTACTTTTAGATAGAGATTATAGGCAGCTATATTATTGACATTCACGCCTAAGGCTATTTCTGTAACGCTATCAATAGGGTAATTTTCTTTTACGAAATCGGGAAGCAGGCGCATCGCCATGGTGCCTATCCCCTTGCCTTGCAACCGCTCATCTATCGACAACGAGCGCAACAACAGCGACTGCGCATTATCTGTGTATGCAAATTTATCGCTGCCGCTATCCAATACGAAAAAGCCCGCGGGAGCACCTTGGTATAAAATAGTAACCGGCATGGCCAAAAAATCTCCGGCTTGGTTTCTGGCAGCTATTCGTTCAAAAACCAATGCAGGCAAGGCAGTAAAGTCGCGCTGCGCCTCGGGTAATGTATAATTGCAAAGCGCTTCTTTGTGCGCTGGTGCAAATGCTGTGAGTGTAACCATAATAGTTTTATCGGGTTACAAATTTATAGCAGAATACTGTTGCCATTGGTCGATTTATAGCACCGAATTTCATGCGGTGCTAATCACATTCAATCCCTTTGGGTGTAGCACCACCGTTGCAGTCCGAAGGACGGCAATCAATAGCCACAGGTGCAGCCTGCGGTCAACGGCGGTCAATTACAATATAATTGCCACAGGCAACATAATAGTGCTGCGAGGCTGCAAGCCTCGCGCAGCGTACGGATTTACACCGAATTTCATTCATTGCTATTCACATTTAACCGCTTCGGTTTAGCGCCACCGTTGCAGTCCGAAGGACGGTAATCAATAGCCGCAGGCGCAGCCTGCGTTCAACGCCCAATCAACGCCAGGTGCAGCCTGCGGTCAACAATGATCAACGCCGGTCAACGGCCGTCGATAACATTGCTATTTTTGCGCATAAGGGATGGAACGGATACCCCGCAGCCGATGCGCAGCAAGGCGAGGAGTAGCAGTGACAGCCCGACCCGCCACAGTGCCTATTTGTGCGGCGGCCGGCGGGATATGCCCTATAAAAAGAGAAAATAAAATTCCCGATTGTGATGCGGGCAATAATAACGCCTGGTGGGGGATTAAATGCTGGCGGTTTTTTTATAGTTTTGCGACAATTTGCTAAATATAATTATCTCTTATAATTTATCTTTAAACATGAAGAAACTAATACTCAGTTTGCTGGCAGTGGCCAGTATGTGGACGGCGCGCGCCGATGAGGGCATGTGGATACCGATGCTTATCGGTAAAAACTATGAAGAGATGCAACGACTGGGCCTGAAGCTTACTGCCGAAGACCTGTATAATGCTAACAACGCGAGCCTGAAAGACGCAATTGTGCATTTTGGCGGTGGCTGTACCGGCGAAATTATATCGGGTAATGGCTTGCTGATTACCAACCACCACTGCGGCTACGGCAATATAGCCGACTTGAGCACGGTACAGGACAACTACCTGGAAAACGGCTTCTGGGCTAAGAAATTTGACGAAGAATTACCTGCCAAAGGCCTTTCCGTAAAATTTTTGGTGCGCATGGAAGATGTGACTGAAAAGATGGAAAAAGCGGGCACAAAAGGCAAAGAAGCCAAGCGCGCTAAAAACCTGCAAAAAGTAAAAGAAGAGCTGGAGAAAGAAGCATCGGAAGGTGGTAAATATAGCGCTGTAGTAACGCCTTACTTTAATGGCAACCAGCAAATATTGCTGGTGTATCAGGTATTTACCGATGTGCGCCTGGTGGCTACTCCGCCAGAGGCATTGGGCAAATATGGTGGCGATACCGACAACTGGATGTGGCCACGCCATACAGCAGATTTTTCTGTATTCCGTGTGTATGCGGATAAGAACAATAATCCTGCTGCCTATTCTAAAGCCAATGTGCCTTACAAGCCTAAGAAATTCTTACCTGTTTCTACCCAAGGTGTGAAAGAGAATGACTATTCTATGGTAATGGGCTATCCTGGTCGTACGAACCGTTACGAGACATCTTATGGTGTGGATATGGCTATTAATCTGGTTAATCCGGCTATTGTTAAGATTCGCGATATGCGCCTTACAACCATGCGTAAGTATATGCGTCAGGACCCTGCCGTGAACCTGAAACTGGCTTCTAACTACGCGCGTATTGCTAACTATTGGAAATACTTCATCGGTCAGACGGAGCAATTGAAGCGCCTGAACGTAGTAGAAGAAAAGCAAAAACAAGAGAAAGACTTTACGCAATGGGCTAAAGCAAATGACGCACCTCAGGGCGACCTGATGACGCGCTATGCTAAAGCTGTATCTGCTTACCGTCCGTATGCGCTGCACAACACCTATTATAGCGAGTGCTTTGGTGGCTCGGCTGTAGCCAAATTAGGTGCGGGTACTAAAAAACTGTACGATTTGCTGGGCGATAAAAAAGCAAAAGCAGATGACATTACAAAAGCTGTTGCTGACCTGAAAGCCTTTAAAGCTGGTGTGATGAAAGAATATGACAAAGCAACGGAACAGGAATTGCTGGCTAAAACTGCGGCATTGTTCTATCAGGATGTGCCTCAAAACCAATTGCCTGATGTGTATCAAAAACTGATTTTCAAACAATTTGCAGGTGATACTCCTGATAAAACTTTTGAAAATTTTGCGCGCCATACCATCAACAACACTTTCTTGTTGAATGATATAAAATTTGAAGCATTTGCCAATAACCCTACCAGAGAGGCTTTGGAGAATGACCCTGCGGCGCAATATGCATACAGCTTCATGAACAATTACATGGATAACTATGCTACTAAATTTGCCGACTATAATACTACCAAAAATGAATTGGCGAAGCAATACATCAAGTCGATGATGGTTAAGAATGATGGCAAATTATTCTACCCGGATGCAAATAGCACTATGCGTATCAGCTATGGTACTGTAGGTGGCTACAATCCTGAAGATGCAGTATTCTACAACTATTTTACTACCATCGACGGATTGCTGGCTAAGTACAAACCGAACGATGAAGAATTTGACCTGCCTAAAGACTTCTTGGAGCTGTGCAAAAACAAAGATTATGGTCGCTACGCAGATGCTAACGGCAATTTGGTAACCTGCTTTATTACTAACAACGACATTACCGGTGGTAATAGTGGTAGCCCTATGATTAATGGCAATGGCGAACTGATTGGTCTTGCCTTTGACGGTAACTGGGAGGCCATGAGCGGCGATATCGCTTTTGACAAAAAATACAAAAAGACCATCGCTGTTGATATCCGTTATGTATTGTGGCTGATGGAGAAATACGGCAAGGCTAAAAACCTTGTAGACGAAATGACATTGAGATAGTAGAGCAAATATTATCGAATAAGAAAAGCGCATCGAAAGGTGCGCTTTTTTGTTATGTATGTTATGTATTGCTTCTGCCCATCTTAACCGGATTTTGTCTTGTGTCGAAAACATCTACAATCTCAATCCTATTTTTAGGCTCGTTGAACCAGTAAACGATTTTGTAATTTGTGCTCACTACAAATCTAAACCCTTGAGGCCACATTACTAATAATTCCTCATTTGCTCCGGCTTTGGGAAAAATAGCAGTTGTGTTCGCTTTGTCTACTATACGTTTCACTATTTGCGCAGCTATTTTTACGCTGGCATTTTCTTTGTGATATTCGAAAATACCTTTTAGTTCCTTTTTAGCGAATTGAGTCCAATAAACTTTTACGCCCATTTATCAATCTCATTTATTAATTCCGTCGATATCGTTAGGCGCTCGTTATCAGAATCACTCATTGACTGATGGATACGTTCATTAAATTCATCCACAGACATTGGTCTGTGCTCATCTTCGTTTGTCTCATTCGATTTTAAAAGCGATTCTAATCGACTAATCAACTCTTCGCTTTGCAGCTTTAAAAAAGCTTGTACAAATTCTATTTTCCTTGTTTGAATATCCATACTGCCCCATTTGACTACTCAAATTTAGTGATTCTTTTTTAGGTTATTGTTCCGCATCAGTTAAAATAGGTATGCAGCCTGCGCTTAATCTCAGCCCCTAAAACCTTTTTGCGCCCCATTTGTTGAATAGTAACTATAGCACTGCATCTATTTTCCTTTATCTGCCGAAAGGCGACGATGCAATCGTTCAACAACAAAACTCAACTACTATGGCAACATTAAACGAGCACCCCGATTTTAGTACCGTAACCGATGTAATTAAATGGCTCGAAGAGCGTGGCTATACTTACGATTTCAACCTCGACTGTGATTGTATAACTTATGACGGAGGCAAGATGAAACTAAAACCGGAAGATTTTTCAATAGACAAGGTTTTCAGATTTGAGGGTATGACGGATCCGGGAGATGAAGAAGTAGTATATGCTATTTCTTCAACTACGCATGATGTGAAAGGCGTGATGGTAAATGCTTTTGGCGTATATGCCGATCCGCTATCGGATGATATGATTAAGAAACTGCGGGCTTAGTTAACCAGCCTGATTGCAAAACGTTGCAGTGAGATTTAATCGCTGCAACGTTTTTATTATTTAGCTATCTTTAGCGTTGTATTTTCAACTACAACTATTGTCCTTTTCATGAAGAAAAAGCCCATCGGCGATTTATATCTGCACACAAGGTGGTACTTTGCCGCAGGCGCTGCTGCGGTACTATTTCTGGTCTCTTTTTTCATTCCATTTGTATGGAGTGTTGCGGTGATTTACAGCATAGCATTGGTAGCGCTCACGATTATAGATTATATATTGCTATTTGCCGGCAAAGACAAGCTGCAAGCGCATCGCATTATAGCCGACCGCATGAGCCTCGGCGATGAAAATAGCGTGCAGTTAAGCATCTTCAATAATTATAATTTCCCGGTCGATGTGATGTACATCGATGAAATACCTACTATTTTTCAAGACAGAAGTTTTAGAAAATACAAAACGGTACAGGCTGGTAAACGTGCTACCGATGCCTATACTTTAAGGCCCGTTACAAGAGGCGAATACCTGTTTGAAAAAATTATCTGCTATGCACGTAGTCCGCTAAAATTGCTGCAACGCAGGTTTCGGTTTGAGGCAGATAAAATGGTAAAAGTTTACCCATCTACGCGGCAGCTTAAGAAATACCAACTGCTGGCATTGAGCGACAATACTCAATTTATAGGCTCACGCAAAGTACGTAGGTTAGGCCACAGTATGGAGTTTGAGCAGATACGCGAGTATGTGCAGGGCGACGATATACGCACCATTAACTGGAAAGCTACGGCGCGCAAAAGCAACCTGATGGTCAACAATTATACCGATGCAAAATCGCAGTTGATATATTGTATGCTCGACAAAGGCCGTGCCATGAAGATGCCTTTTGACAACATGACTTTGCTCGACTATTCTATCAATGCGGCGCTTATGTTTTTGAATGTTGCACTACTTAAGCAAGACCGTGTAGGCCTATTGACATTCTCTTCCGGCATTGATGATGTGGTACCCGCAGAGCGCAATCCGCTGCAGATGAACAAGCTGGTGGATGTGCTATATAGGCAGCGCACCGACTTTGCCGAAAGCAATTACGAATCCCTTACTGCTATTGCGCATCGCAAGCTGTCGCAACGTAGTTTCCTGTTGTTATTTACCAATTTTGAAACCATGGCATCGCTTGAAAGGCAGTTGCCTTACTTGCGCCGGTTGGCTTCGCGGCATCTGCTTTGTGTGGTATTTTTTGAAAATACTTTATTGAAGGAAATCCACGAGGGACATCCCGATTCGCTTGAGGGAATTTATATAAAAACAATTGCCGACCGCTTCTCATTCGAGAAAAAACAAATAGTCAAAGAACTGCGCCGCCACGGCATTTTATCGGTACTCACTACTCCCCAAAACCTTACCATCGACGTCATCAATAAATACCTGGAGTTGAAGTCGCGACAAATGGTATAATCCCATAAATTGCAGGCAAATAAAATTGCAGTCAAATAAAATTGATACGTTGTGATTGTTTATAATCCGAAAGACTGGTTGAAAATGATTTTCAGCAAGTCTGATACCTTGCGAAGACTGATGCCTTTGATGCTGGGCATGGCAGTCTACTCCGGCCTAGTAGCCTATTGGGAGCTGGAATGGGTGCAGATGGAGGAGATGAGTTGGCTCAAGAATGTGAATGTACTGCATTCGCTGCTCGGCTTCGCTATTTCTATGCTATTGGTGTTTCGTACCAATACTGCCTATGACCGTTGGTGGGAAGGACGTAAGATGTGGGGCTCACTGGTAAATAATAGCCGTAACCTTGCGCTAAAGCTCAATGCCATCTTGCCCGAAGATAGCCGCAGCGACCGATTGTTTTTTCGCAAAACAATACCGCTATACGCATCGCTGCTCACGCACCATCTGCAAAGCGAAGTAACACGCCTGATGCTTGATGAAAAAGAACACCCTGAGCTTGCCGGCGTGGACACGCAAAAGCATGTGCCTAACCAGATAGCCGGCTTGCTGATGCAACGCGTATCTGCGCTGTATAAAAACGGAAAAATTACCGGCGACCAACTCATTATCCTGAATGGCGAGCTATCTTCTTTTACCGATATATGTGGCGCCTGTGAGCGTATTAAAAATACCCCGATTCCATTTTCCTACAGTGCTTTTATCAAGAAGTTTGTATCGCTGTATGTCATCACGCTTCCTTTTGGCTATTCCTATTCTGTGGGGTATTTCATCATTCCCATCGTGATGTTTGTATTCTTTGTATTGGCAAGTTTGGAGCTGGTAGCCGAAGAGATTGAAGACCCTTTTGGCTTTGATGAAAATGACTTGCCCATGCAAAAGATAGCCGATAATATTAAGAAACACGTGACAGAAATCATATAGTCTTTTGTCGAAAACTGGCTTAACTGTCAACCCTAAAAATTGTAGAATCGATGTTTGGATTATTTAAGAAGAAAGAACCGGCGGTTGAGGTTGTAGACAGAATTTACATGAGCGAAGCGGCTAAATTGCAAGCCTGCAAAGAATTACAGGCCGACAATCCATCCGTTAAATTAGTAGCCTGGTTTGAAGATACGCGCAAAAAATTGCAGCAATTTTTAGACCAGAATGGCAATATAGGTGTCACTGTTTCGTTGGCACAATATACCAATATCGTTGCTTCCAATGAGGCTACTATTTTTGTAGAGCATTATCCATCAATTGTAGAAGAGCAACAAAAATTTGCTGCCTTAGGCCTTAAGCAAGCAATCGTTTATTCGTCACTTGACGAGCCTCTTTTTGAAATGTTTGGTGGTCAAAAAATAATAGAGCTGATGCGAAAGATGGGTATGGAGCCACATGAAATGATACAGAACAAAATGGTTAGCGGCTCTATAAAAGCGGCTCAGGATAAAATAGCCAAAAAGATGCTGATTGCAATGAATGCGCAATCGCAGCGCGACTGGTTGCAAAACGCAGGCGTAATCAATAATTTTAGTTAAACGTAGTGCAGCATTTTTACAACCTTTGAATAATGGAACACAACATAACGCCGCAACAGGTATTGGACAGGATGTTGTCGCGCGACAAGTTCAGCGCCTGGCTGGGGCTTGTGGTAGATGAGATGAGGGAGGGCTATTGCAAGCTGCATTATCAGGTTAAAGAAGATATGCTCAACGGATTTGACAGCATACATGGTGGCGTACTATTTGCGGCCAGCGATTCTGCATTTGCATTTGCCTGCAATTCGCATGGCTCGGTTACTGTGGCGCTTGATGTTTCCATCACATTTACGCGGCCTGCGAAAGCTGGCGATGTACTCACGGTAGAAGCGCAGGAAGTGCATCTGGGCAACAAAACAGGGCTTTATGATATTCGTACTTTTAATGCAGCGGGCGAACTGATATGCCTATTTAAAGGAACGGCCTACCGCACAGGAAAACCAATAGAACCGCTACCGTAGCCATGGCTAATTTTATATTGATAGCAGTATGTATGCTGGCCGGCATGCTTTTTAGAAAATACGGCAGTCTTCCTAAAGATGCACATAAAGGGATTAACGCATGGCTTATTTATGTGGCATTACCTGCCGTTTCTTTTAAATATTTACCACATATACAATGGCAGCAATCGTTGATTTTTCCGGCGCTGTCGCCTGTAATAGTATGGCTATGCGGCTGGCTATTTGTTACACTGTATGCCCGCACACAAAAAGGCATGAGCCGTGCCACGCAAGGCGGATTAAAATTAGTAGGTGGATTGAGCAACACTTCGTTTGTAGGCTTTCCGCTCATCATGGCCTGGTTCAGCGATAGCGAAATAGCGATTGCCATCATTTGCGACCAGGTTACATTTACACTGTTATCTACCATTGGTATTATAGTGGCCATCCGCTCGTCGCAACAACAAAAGCTTACGGCATCGCTTGTGCTGAAAAGAGTGCTGACCTTTCCGCCATTGATAGGCTGCGTAGCTGCATTGACTTTACCACGCTACATTAATTTTGACGCCATCAATCCTTTGTTTGACAAACTGGCCGCAACTGTAGGCCCATTAGCATTATTCAGCATTGGCCTGCAGTTAAAATTTTCGGGTTGGCGGGGCGAGTTGCGACACATTGGTGCTACACTATTTTATAAGCTGATATTAGCGCCAACAATAGTGCTGGCTGTTGTGATGCTACTGGGTTTAAAAGGTATCATTCCGCAAATCAGTATTTTTGAAGCGGCGATGCCCACGCTGCTTACATCCGGCATTATAGCCGACCAATATAACCTCAATCCAAAAGTCGCCAATCTGGTAGTAGGTATTGGTATCATTCTATCTTTGCTCACAACGGCTGGCTGGTATTTTATTATCCGCTATTTTGTTGCTTTATAATCATTGACCTGATGAACATTTCCATAAAAGAAATAGCCCACACTTACCATAACTTTAATCAAGCAACAACGATTGTTTTTCTGCACGACTCTCTGGGCTGCACGGCTCTCTGGCGTGATTTTCCGGAGCGGTTAGCACGTGCTGCCGGCATGAACGCATTCAGCTACGACCGGCTGGGCTATGGACAATCGCCACCTTTTGCAAGCGACGAGCGCAGCAAAGATTACATGGAAAAAGAAGTGGAAATATTGACGTCTGTTTTGGAAGAACATGGTATTGAAAATCCTGTATTATTTGGGCATAGTGATGGCGGTACAATAGCCTTGTTGGCAGCAGCCAAATATCCAAACGCTTTCCAAGCGGTAATTACAGAGGGCGCTCATGTTTTTGTAGAAGAAGAAACAATCGACGGAATATTGCGGGCCAAAGAACAATATGCCACCACCAATCTGAAAGAAAGGCTGCAAAAATATCATGGCGCAAACACGCAGCCACTATTTGATGCATGGACAGAAACCTGGCTATCGCCGATGTACCGTGATTGGAATATTGAAGTTAAATTAGCCGGTATAACCTGCCCGGTTATGGTAATACAAGGCAGCGAAGATGAGTATGGAACGCTGGCTCAAGTAGATGCTATTTTAGGCGGCGTGTCGGCAGTTTCAAAAAAATGTATTGTGGCCAATGCAGGTCACTCGCCACACAAGCAAAGCGAACGGTGGTTGATTAATGAGTGTTGTTTGTTTTTGGAAGATGTTACAAATCCTAAAGAGTTGTGAGCATCATGATATCTTCTGAAAGGTAGTTAAACTTCCATTTGAAGTCGTTGAATAGGAGAATGTTTTTGTCCTCAATCTTCCATTCTCTTAGTCTATATTCTTTGTCATAGTTTACACCCATGGGTTCGGGAAAGTACTGTCTGAAATAAAGATGTTCAGCATCTACAAACTCTATCTCACCACCATATCGACATCTGGGTACGTCTTTCATCTCTCGCGTTACCACAATGTAAAACTCGTCTTTTTCTTTATCCGGGTCGGGTAGCCTGAAATAGAGATGCCATTTTCCCATTAGCAAGTTTTTGTTGGCAGACACATCTTCGTTCTTGTTGATTTTTTTCGAACTAATGATTTTACCATCCACATACTCAGTCCTGCTATTGAGGGGAAACAGCGGTACACTACGGTTAACCTCCAGCCAGATTCCGTGTTTCTTATTATTGGAATAATTGCCTACTTCTTGTGTATTAGCATCCAGTCTATGATACCATGCACCGGTTTTATTAACCTCGTAAGAGCAGAACAGTATCAACGAGTCAACGCCCGCTGCCGGGCGGAAGAGGGTAGTGTCAATACGAAATGGAGTTAGCACTGGTTTCAAATACCCTTGATGTATTAATTGACCTGAATTAGCAGCAAATTGTTGAAACAATGGAAGTGAATTTTCATATTCTGCAATCACAATGCTATCGCCACTTTTAAGCTTGTAGTGTTCTTCTGTGTCTATCAACCTGTAATTAATCTTGCCAGATGAATCCACTTGATGTAGCATTTTTGAATTATAGCCAATATTTTCTCCTTGTTCTGACTTTATGTAAATTGACTTATGTCCAAAATAAAAAGCATCTAAAGCCTGTGCAAATAATTGAGCTTGCGAGAAGGTCATCGACACCAACACGGCTATTATTAAACGGAAATGTGAACGCATGATTGCAATTGTATAATTTTAGATGCTTAAAAATACGAATGTAATAGCATTATTTCTACAAATTTTCACACCATGCACACATTCATTACCACTATCCATCAGTTCGAAGAAAAGGGCGATAAAACCGGCTGGACTTATATAGAAATACCGGCTGATATAGCACAGGAACTAGTTCCTGGTAATAAAAAGACCTTTCGCGTGCGGGGTAAACTGGATAATTTTTGTATTGAAAATATTGCAGTACAGCCAATGGGCAACGGCAATTTTATAATGGCGCTAAACGCTATAATGCGCAAGGGCATTGGCAAACGAGCGGGTGCAATGTTGACTGTAAATATTGAACGCGATAACAGACCGCTTAAAATAGCTGCCGAACTACTAATCTGTCTCGAAGATGAACCAGACGCTAACGCCTATTTTAAGTCTTTGGCTCCATCGCATCAGCGCTATTTTAGCAATTGGGTAAATGAAGCAAAAACGGAACATACCAAAACTAAACGATTAGCAATATGCTTATCCGCATTATCACGTGGCTTAGATTTTGGCACGATGATTCGGGAACAAAAGGCAAATAAATAGGTCGCTTAATAAATACAAAAATGCCCGCTACTTGAAGTAACGGGCGCATAAAATTGTACTAATTATTTTGACTATTCCAGATGTGCCACAGCTGTTTGCAGCACTGTTTTGTTATACACATCTCCTGCTTTATTGACGAAGGCAACCAGTTCCATATTCTCAGGTTTCCAGTCTTTTTGCTTTGCGTTTGTAGGGTCTATTTTCAAAATAAAATGTTGTTCGAATACACGGCCAGCTTCTTTCGTATCTAACGCCGGCAATATTTCCTGTCCGTTAAAGCTGGTAAGGCAGGTGCGAAATACATGGTTGTGCACGTAGTCGTTCTTATACTCCGATGGGAACTCCTGCACATCTACTATCCCATTTTCTGTGAGGTACACATTGAGGTTCAACTTCTCTGAAACTGGCTGTGTGAAGCTTACTTTTACCAATACATCATAAGCACCTTCTTCTGCAACATATTTTGGTACAATGCTGATATTAACCGGCGTAGTCTTTGTTTCGGCAGCGGTAGCCAACATTGCAGCCCATTTTAATTTATCATCCAGAATATTTCCCGGCGCGGGTGTGCTGGTGCCTAATGGTAACCGGTCAAATCCTGCTGCTGGTTTGCCCGCAGGCTCGCCCAATACACCGCCTACAATCTGAGCGCCTTCATCTGTGCGGAAATCATATTTACTCTCGTGTCCTGTTACTTTTATGGGTGCCGTGTAACCTCCTGCGTGGATGCCTACTATAATCAGCTTGTCATTGTAAAGCTCACTTGCATTATACCCATTCAACTGTTCCATACCGTCGGGACAGTTGTTGCACTTCACGCCGCTCATTTCTTCTACTAATATTTTCTTTTCTTGCGATGCCTCCAGGCTGGTAATATAGGTGGTGTCGCTTCCTTTCAATTGGGTGTTTCCCGATACTAATTTTTCTTTGCAAGATGCAAATAAAATAGTGGTCAGTGCCACTACTGCGAGTCTACTTTGGTGCATATCTTTAAAATATAGGGTGGTTGGTTATTCCTGTTAAAATTAGCAAAAAAAACAAGACGCCCGCTACCTCTCAGGTAACGGGCGTCTCGAACCTTATTGGGCTATATCTTTACTCAAGATGTGCTACCACGGTTTGGAGTACGCGCTGGTCAGAAACACCTCCTGCTTTATTTACAAATGCCACGACTTCCATATTCTCCGGTTTCCAATCTTTTTGTTTGGCGTTTGTAGGGTCTATTTTCAAAATAAAATGTTGCTCAAATACGCGACCTGCTTCTTTCGTATCTAATGCCGGTAATATTTCCTGTCCGTTAAAGCTGGTAAGGCAGGTGCGGAATACATGGTTGTGCACGTAGTCGTTCTTATACTCCGATGGGAATTGCTGCACATCTACAATGCCATTCTCAGTAAGGTACACATTAAGGTTCAGCTTTTCCGAAACAGGCTCGGTATAACTTACTTTCACCAATATGTCATAAGCACTTTCTTCTGCAATATATTTTGGTACAATGCTGATATTGACCGGCGTTGTTTTTGTTTCAAATGCGGTAGACAGCATTGAAGCCCATTTAGATTTATTGTCCAGAATATTTACCGGAGGGGTGCCGGCACCAAGCGGCAGTCTATCAAAACCTGCAGCAGGCTTGGGAGGGTCGCCGCCTAACAAAACACCTACAATCTGCGCACCTTCATCTGTACGGAAATCGTATTTACTTTCATGGCCTTCCTTTTTAATAGGCGTAGTATAGCCACCTGTGTGGATACCTACTATAATCAACTTGTCTTTGTAAGTCTCGCTTGCATTATAGCCATTCAACTGGTCGATACCATCGGGGCAGTTAACGCAGGTAACGCCGCTCATTTCTTCTACCAGTATATTTTTGCCTTGAGGCGTTTCTGCCGCTGTAATATAGGTTGTATCGCTACCTTTCAAGCCGGTATTCATCGATACTAATTGTTCTTTGCAGGAAGCAAAGAATACTGCGGCCAGTGCCGCCACTGCAAATATACTTTTGCGCATATCTTTAAAAATATAGTGTGATTTATTCTTTCCAAAATTACCATAAAATTTAATATCGTCAAACATTCACTTTTATGCTTGTTGATAATAGCTTAATTTTAGCGGCTAATTACAAAGCGGACAAACTATGGAAGAAAGTAAAAGGCAAAAGCAAGTTGCCAAACTGATACAGGAAGAATTGACACTCATTTTTCAAAAAGAAAACCTGAGCATCATACAAGGTGGCATGGTATCTATTGCCAAAGTGTTTGTGACCCCTGATTTGCTCGAAGCACGTATTTACCTTTCTTTTTTCAAAATTGAACAACCACAATCTCTGCTGGAAATATTCAAAGAAAAAACAGCAGAGTTCAGAGGACTATTGGGCAATAAAATGCGCCACCAACTGCGCCGTATTCCTGAACTGCAATTATTCCTGGATGATACGCTGGATCATGTATTCCGCATGGAAGAACTCTTCAAACAAATAAAATCTACCGACCAGAATAGCGACAGCAAAGGCGAATAAACCGTTGCGACGTTATCTTCTTATAGCCCATGGTTTCAAAAGCAGTCTTCAACAAGCTTGGCCTACGTATAGCCTATCGCTATTTCCGGGGCAAAAAATCTGTGCAGGCTATCAATATTATTTCCTGGATTAGTATTGGCGCCATTACATTGCTGGCGGCATCTATGATTGTACTGATGTCGGTTTTTAACGGCTTCGAAGATTTACTGAAAGACTTATACAAGGCATTTTATCCCGAACTAAAAATATCGGCTGCCGAGGGAAAGTGGCTACAGCCAACGGTCACACAACTCGCTACCGTAAAAAAGGTAGATGGCGTAGCTGCTGCAAGCTATTCTATCGAAGACATGGTATTGCTATCGGCCAATGATGAGCAACGCATTGCGATGCTCAAAGGTGTTGACGACAATTGGTTTGAGGTAAATAAAATAGACAGTTTCATTTTTGAAGGTCAGAAAAATTTCAAAGACTACACGCCCGAGCTGGTACCGGCTATAATAGGCAACTCCCTGTGCAGCGGCCTCGGCCTGGATGTAACCAACGCTTTTACGGCGTTAAAAATATATTACCCAAAGCCTGGCGAGGGTGCTTATCAGTCGCCGGAGCAATCGCTGCGCAGCAGCATGGTAAAGCCCGCCGGTCGTTTCAGGGTACAGGAAGATTTTGATGCGAAATATGTTGTGATACCGATAAAGGAAGCTGTGCAATTATTCGAGGCCGAGGGCAAAATATCTGCTATTGAACTGAAGCTAAAGGATGGCTATAATCAGGAAGATGTAGCAGCCGCCGTAGCTAAAGCTTTTCCGCAGGGAAGTGTAAAAATAGAAACGCGGTACCAGCAAAACAAGATGCTGTATATGATTATGCAGGCAGAGAAATGGACCGGTTTCGTGATACTGATTTTTGTTTTACTGATAGCATCGTTTACCATGATAGGAGTGCTGAGCATGTTGGTAATTGACAAGAAAAAAGACATTGCTATTCTGAAATCAATGGGTACAACAGATGGCACTATTCGCAGTATTTTTATAGCCGAGGGCGGCTTGTATGGCCTTGCCGGCGGGCTTATTGGTCTACTTATAGGCTTGCTTGTTTGCGTTGGTCAGCAACGGTATGGCTGGATATCAATGGGCGACGGATTTATCATCGATGGCTACCCTGTTTCACTAAGACCAACAGATTTCGCGATTGTTTTAGTTACCACATTTGCCACCGGCATCCTTACTGCAATACAGCCTGCGCGCAAAGCTGCTGCGCAAAAGCTATATTTCAGGGAAGAATAATTTCAATAAATCTATTGCAGCAAAAAGGGCATCCATCTTAAAAATGGATGCCCTCTTGTCTATTTCATAAGTTCAATTATCTGCCGCCAAAAACTTTCTTCAACAGATTAGTTACTTGCGAAGCAGGGTCGGTTCTTATTTTCAGTTCTTCTGCTGCTATTGATGTGAAAATACCGCTCAGCGCACGTTCTGTAACATAAGCAGTAAGGTCGGTATTTACTTTTTTAGATGCCAATGGCAATCTGTTATAGGTAGAGAACACCGTATTCCACAATTGCGTAGCATTTACTTTGCCTAAAGACTTTTGAATTACTGGTCTGAAAGCGGTAGTAAGCGCAGCGGTTGTTCTGCCTTGTAAATAGTTAGTTGCCGCATTGTTGCCGCCTTTAAGAATATTAACCCCGTCGGTAATAGACATGGAAGTAATAGCCTTAATAAATATAGGCGCAGCTTGCTTTGCAGCATCTTCGGCAGCACGATTCATGGCGAGAATAGCTTTATCCGCTACCGAGCCCATACCAAATGAACGCAAGGTTTGTTCCACTTGCTTTGCTTCGGCAGGCATCAATATTTTAATAGCTGCATTTCTAAAAAAACCGTCTTGCGCGCTTAATTTGTTAGCTGCATTTTTAGCACCCACAGTCAAGGCTTCTTTCAGTCCCCCTGTAATTTCTGAGTTGGACAGGTTGCCAAAGTTCAGGCCGGAATTGTTGTTTTTAGAGCCGGAACTCTTGCTGCCGGAGCTCTGATTGCCGCCACCCAATACGCCGCCTAGTATATCTTCCAGGCTTTGCGCATGAGATTGTTGAGCCATTGTACCGGCACCTAAAAATATAGCGAGCGAAAAAATTACCTTTTTCATTTTATCGAATTTTAAATCTTGAATTACCTATTTGTATACGTAGCCTGTTGCAAATTCTATGCCAACCTGTAACTACAATTTATCTTTCCACAGTTCCAGAATCTGCTCTGCGTGCGCCTTGGTTACTACTTTCTCAATCACAAAATCTATAACACCTTTTTCATTAATCAGGAATGTGGTGCGTTTAGTTCCCATATATTCCCGCCCCATAAATTTTTTCAATCCCCACACGCCGTAATTATTTACCAGCACTTGTTCTTCATCAGCGATTAAGGTAAAAGGCAACTGAAATTTATCTTCAAATTTTTTATGGCTTTTAACCGCGTCGATACTCACACCCAGCACTTCTATTCCTTTCGACTTTAATAACGCTATATTATCTCTTAAGTTGCAAGCCTGAGCTGTGCAGGCAGGCGTGTTGTCTTTAGGGTAAAAGAACAGTGCTATTTTCTTCCCTGCAAAATCTTTCAACGAAACATTATTTCCATTTTGATCTTTTGCTGTAAACGCAGGTGCTTTTTTACCGGCAACAAGGCTTTGACTCATATTTACTTATCTGGTTTAAAAAAGCAAAATTATCGATAAGATAGCAAATGGTTGGTCTTCAAAATTTATAGCGCAATATGTTTCGTACTTTTGCGCCAATGCAAGCACATAAATACGACCTCGACCAGATTCTTTCCAACCTCAATATAGAAGCCTTAAACGAAATGCAGATAGCATCAGTTGCCGGCAATCAATCGCACAACGATGTAGTACTGCTTTCGGCAACGGGCTCAGGTAAAACGCTCGCATTCCTGCTGCCTTTGCTCGATACTATTGAGGCTGATAGTAAGGACACACAAGCCCTTATAGTTGTGCCTTCGCGTGAGTTGGCGATGCAAATAGAAAAGGTATTTAAGCAAATGGGCACCGGCCACAAAATAACCTGTTGCTATGGTGGCCATAAACGGGAAATAGAGGAAAATAACCTGATACAGCCACCGGCAGTTATCGTAGGTACGCCGGGTCGTATTGCAGATCACATACGCAGGGCTAATATTAAAACCGCCGCTATTAAAACACTGGTACTGGATGAATTTGACAAATCACTGGAATTGGGTTTTCAGGATGAGATGTCCGAAATTATTACAGCATTGCCTGTTGTTGAAAAGCGCATCTTAACCTCTGCTACAGAGGCTGTTGATATTCCGTCGTTTGTAGGATTAGAAGCACCACTTCATATTAGCTTTCTTACAGAGGGCGAGCAAGAGAATGAAGCGCTCGCTATTAAATACATGATGGCGGAAGACAAAGACAAACTAAATTCTTTGTTTAAACTGATTTGCTTTTTGGGCAACCGCTCCACTATTGTCTTTTGCAACCATCGCGAATCAGTAGAGCGCACCAGTGATTTGCTGTGGCAAAAGGGTATTACCAATGAATATTACCATGGACAAATGGAGCAGCGCGACCGCGATAGTGCTTTATGTAAATTCAGAAATGGAACGGCTAATCTATTAGTTACTACCGACCTTGCAGCACGCGGATTGGATATTCCTAACATTCGTTACATCATCCACTATCACCTGCCACAGACCGAAGATATTTATACTCACCGTAATGGTCGCACCGCTCGTATGGATGCAAGCGGTACTGCTATTTTGCTATTATCGCCTGAAGAAAAACTGCCGCCTTATATCAAAGATGATATTGAGCAGATTAAACTTGATGGTGATTATGAAATACCGGAAAAGCCAAAGTGGACAACGCTTTACATTCCATTAGGTAAGAAAAATAAAGTGAATAAAATAGACATCGTAGGCTTTCTATCGCAAAAAGGCGAACTTAAAAAAGACGACATCGGCCTGATTGAAGTAAAGGATTTTACTTCTTTTGTTGCTATTCGCAAAACCAAAGCGAGCCATGTGGTGCACCTGCTTAAAAACGAGCGCATCAAAGGCAAAATGGCGAAAGTAGAGGTGGCTAAATAGTCGACGCTATACTGCTACCGGCGCTTTAATGTGTGGATGCGCTTCGTAATTTTCCAGACTAAAATCTTCGTATTTGAAATCAAACAGGTCGGCAACGGCCGGGTTTAATTTCATTTGCGGCAATGCATGTGGTGTGCGCGTAAGTTGTAACTGCGCCTGCTCCACATGGTTGCTGTACAAGTGCACATCGCCAAAGGTGTGAATAAATTCGCCGGGTTGTAAGCCGCAAACCTGCGCCAGCATGAGCGTGAGCAACGCATAAGAGGCTATATTAAAAGGCACGCCAAGGAATACATCGGCACTGCGTTGGTACAACTGGCAACTTAATTTGCCATTGGCTACATAAAACTGGAATAGCGCATGGCAGGGGCTCAAGGCCATATCCGGCAATTCGGCTACATTCCATGCATTTACAATTATACGGCGGCTATCAGGGTTATTTTTTAGTTGATGAATTACATCTTTAATCTGGTCGTAAGTTTTTCCATCAGCGCCTTGCCAGCTACGCCATTGCTTGCCATATACGGGTCCCAGTTCGCCGTTTTCATCTGCCCATTCATCCCATATTTTTACGCCATGTTCTTTCAAATAGGCAATATTAGTTTCGCCTTTCAAAAACCACAGCAACTCGTGTATAATAGATTTCAGGTGCAACTTCTTGGTAGTTACCAGCGGAAAGCCTTTAGCCAGGTCAAAGCGCATTTGGTAGCCAAAGACGCTAATCGTACCAGTGCCGGTACGGTCGCTCTTTTCAGTTCCGTTGTCTAATATATGTTGCAGCAGTTGCAGGTATTGTTGCATAATTGATGGCAAAAATTAATAGGGCAAAATTAGTATTTAGCGGGCAGCTCCCGAATAATATAATTTGATAGGGAGATGTTTAATCCGTGAGGTCTTCGTGCGCTGCCTGCAACTCACCATAGGCATGTCGGTCGCCGAGTGCCAACGCCTGCTGCATTCCATTTGCATAAGTGTCGATGGCTTCGTTCATGCGACCAGCGCGCTCCATTAATTTGCCCAAATGGTAATATGTTGCAATATAGGCTGCGTCAAATGACAGGTTTTCTTTAAATAGCAGCTCTGCTTCGGGTTCACGACCTGCTTTTATGTATTCCAATGCCAACGCATGTTTCAAAAAGCAGTCGTTCGGTGTTCCTTTTAAAAAACCAAGCAGTTGTTCTATCCTGTTCATGCTGCAAAATTAGAGAAATAGGGCACTTCTATTTTCATATTTTCCTATTACTTTTGTCTGCAATAAAAAAACAAAAATCAGTATATGCAATCCAATGCACGCCTGCAACAATTGAAACCGCAACTTTTAATCGTCGGTATCTTCGTAGCACTAAGTTTCCTTTTTTGCTATCCTGTATTGCAGGGCAATAAATTGCTGCCGCACGATACTTATAGTTATCTGGGCATGTCGAAAGAAGCCCGCGACTATTATGAGAAAACGGGCGAGAATGCTTTTTGGGCCAATAACATGTTTAGCGGTATGCCGCAAACAATGGTGTATGTGCACTCGGATAGCAACTGGTTTCAGAAGATAAGCTATATGCTGCAAGGCCTTAAAGAAGGCGAGCCGCATAATCCTGCATTCTTCTTCTTGCTGGCGATGGTCAGCTTTTATATCTTGATGGCGGCGATGCGCGTGCCCAAATGGCTGGGTGCAATTGGCGCGGTGGCCTTTGCATTCTCCTCTTACAATCCTATCATTATTGCTGCCGGTCACGCTACCAAAATGCTGGATATAGCCTTTTTGCCGGGTATTATAGCCGGTATCATCTGGGCTTACAGAGGCCGATATTGGCTGGGGGCTATTGTTACAGGTGTATTTCTCAGTTTTTATATCAACGAGGCACACTATCAGATTATATTTTACAGCCTTTTTGTAGTGCTGGCCATGATAATCTCTGCGTTTGTATCTGCTGTGCGCAAGGGCAAACTGAAACAGTTTTTTCTCGCTTCGGCAATACTGGCGATAGTTGCAGGGCTTGCTGCAGGTACCAGTGCTACACGATTGATGATGGTGCCCGAGTATAATAAACATTCGATGCGTGGTGGCGAGAGCGAACTGACCAGTCCTGAAAAAGACAAAAAAGGCGGCTTGGACAAAGGTTACGCCTTTACCTGGAGTAGCGGCGTAGAGGAAGCTTTGCTGATTATGGTGCCTAATCTCTATGGCGGCACGATGGAAAATGGCCTGTATTGGGGTGCACAGCAGGAAGATGGCGTGGGTACACCTATTTATTTTGGTGCAATCATCTGTTTCCTCTTTGTGCTGGCTTTACTGGTTGTGCGGTCCAAGCACAAATGGTGGATAGTTGCGGTAAGTATATTTTTCATCATGGTTAGCTGGGGTAAAAACTTCCCTGCGCTCAACTATTTCCTGTTCGACCATTTCCCGTTGTTTAATAAATTCCGTTCGCCTAATATGGCGATGTCTATGGCCTCGGTTATGTTCCCATTATTGGCTATGTGGGGTTTAAAAGAATTTTTCTCCGAAAAATATACAGCAGAAGAACGCTGGAAGAAACTCAAATTATCGTTGATGATTACCGGTGGTTTGCTGCTGTTGATTTTAATCGCTACGCAAACGATGATGAGCTATAAAGGTGCTATCGACGACCGTATTTTCGGTAACAACATGGCAGCGCTGGAGCAAATAAAAGAGGAGCGTCAATCGGCTGCGTCAGGCGATGCTTTCCGAGCGTTGATATTTGTATTGCTTTCCGGTGGTGTGTTGTATGCTTTTACCAAAGGCATGATGAAAAAGGAAATGGCATTTGCTGCGCTTGGCCTATTGGTAGTAGTGGACCAATTGCCGGTGGCAGCGCGTTACCTCAGCAGCGAAAAATACATAGACGAAATGCAGTACGAGGCCTATTTTGCGCCACGCCCTGCTGATGCGCAGATACTGAAAGACCCAACGTTGTACTATCGTGTATTTGATATTTCTTCGCGTACCAATGTGGGCGAATCGCGCAATGTGTTTAACGATGCCTCTTCTTCATTGCATCATAAAAATATAGGTGGTTACCATCCTGCCAAACTCGAGATTTATCAGGATATGATTGAGCGCCAGATAGGCATGCTCAACTCGTCTGTGCTGAATATGCTGAATATGCGCTATGTTATTCAGGATGGTCCAGGAGGTCAGGTGATGGCATCTGCTCCCAACCTGCAAGCCTGTGGCAATGCTTGGTTTGTATCAGAAATTAAATGGGTAAAAAATGCAGACGAAGAAATGGCTGCGCTGAATGCGCCATCGTTGCAAAATCCTATGGATAGTACAAAAGGAAATTTCAATCCTTTAAAAACCGCTATTATTCGCGAAACTTTTAAGAAAGACCTGGCAAATGTAGCAACAGGCAAAGACTCAGCCGCAGCCGTTACGCTTACAAAATACTCGCCGCGCCGGCTTTCTTACGAATCTAAAAATAGTCAGGCTGGGCTTGTTGTATTTTCTGATATCTGGTATCCGGAAGGCTGGAAAGCTACGATTGACGGCGTAGAAAAGCCTATTGTACGTGTGAACTACGCTTTGCGCGCGCTGCAAGTTGATGCAGGTAATCACAAAATAGAGTTCGAATTTGACTCTCCGGCTTATGCAAAGGGAGAAAGCATTGCCCTTATCGCAAGCATATTGCTGATGTTGACGATTATTGCCGGTATCTATTTTATATGGAAAAGCAAAAAGACGGAGCCCATAGCAATCGAAAAAAAATAGCGTTGAGTGGTGCAATTTTCTTTTTGAAAATTGATTTTTGAAAAATAAACATACTGATTATCTTTGCAATCTTAAAAAGAACAAAAAATGCCTAAGAAAATACCAGCAACAAAGAAACAAGTAAGCGGATGGATGATACATCTTGTGATTTTTGCCATCGTAAACGCTGTTTTGTGGTATATCTGTTATAATGGAAAAGTAGGTTGGGTTTACCCTTGGCCAGCTTGGATTACAGCAGCTTGGGCATTGATGGTGGTAGGTCATGCCTGCATGATATGGGCCGACTACGAAGACAAAGGCATGGACGACTGGAAACGTCAGGCTGCAAACGGTTAATTACTGTAAATAAATTTTATACAATCCCCTGCTTTTTGCGGGGGATTTTTTTGTGGTGGTTATCAAGCATCACGAGTACGAAACCTATAAGGTTTCTAAAACCTTGTAGGTTTACCTCCTTTTAAAACCGGTTAGGGTTTGAAACCTAACAGGTTTACTTCATCAGAAAATAGCCCCGCTTTTGTCCCGTAGGGACAACATGTTTGTAGCAAAAAAATAGCATGATTGGGCGCTCCGTAGGAGCGCAATGGACAATAGCAACAACGGGAGTTCAGCAAAGGCTGTGGAATATAGACGAGACTGCATGCGCCCCGGATAGCAGTGTAAAGCCCGCAATGTGCCCGAAGCGCAGCCTAGGGCGCATGAGGACTTGCAACGGATAGCCGGCGAGGCGCCCAAATCCTTTTTTTACCAAAATCATCCGGCAAATGATTCGTAATTTCGCATACATTTTTTGATTTATAAGGCGAATGCCGTTTCTGATATATGTCTGACAAAAAACTCTTCTTGCTGGATGCCATGGCACTGGTATATCGTGCCTATTACGCGCTGGTGCGCAGTCCGCGGCTGACCTCGCATGGCAAGAATACGAATGCCCAGTTTGGCTTCACGAATTACCTGAACGACCTGATTCAAAAAGAGAAACCTACGCACATGGCGGTGGTGTGGGATACGCACGCACCTACCGAACGCCATACCGACTTTACGGAATATAAAGCCAATCGTCAGGAAGCGCCGGAAGACTTGCTGGCAGCGATTCCTGACATTAAAAAAATAGTGAACGGATTTAATATCCCTTGTCTGGAGCTGGATGGATATGAGGCGGATGACCTGATAGGCACACTGGCATTGGAAGCTGCTGATAAAGGGTATGATGTGTATATGGTAACGCCAGATAAAGATTATGGTCAGGTGGTGCGCGAGCATGTTTTTATTTTTAAGCCAGGCTATAAAGGTGGCACATTTGAGATACTGGGCGAAAAGGAAGTGTGTGAAAAATGGGGCATCAACAATGTGCATCAGGTAATAGACATACTGGGCCTGATGGGCGATGCGGTGGATAATATACCGGGTATACCCGGCGTGGGTGAAAAGACGGCGGCCAAGTTACTGGCCGAATATGGCACGCTTGAAAATGTGCTGGCTAATGCGGACTCTATAAAAGGCGCGCTGGGCGAAAAAATTCGCAACGGGCGGGAAAGTGCTATTATCTCTAAAAAGCTGGCGACCATTATTACCAACGTTCCTGTGGATTTTCATGAAGAAAATTTTAGGCTGAAAGAATGGAATATAGAGGAACTCAACTCGGTGTTTAACGAGCTGGAGTTTCGTACGCTGGGCAAAAGAATATTGGGTAGTAATGCCGATAGCAATGATGGCGGCCAGAAAGATTTGTTTGGCAATTCGGTGCCCGTAAAATCAATATCGGGTGAAGCTACGCCGCAGGCAGATTTATTTACCGACAATACCCTTTACAAAACGCTTGCGGAAACGGAACACAACTATATTCTTGCTGATAGCGATGAGAAAATAGCGGAGTTTCTGCAACTGGCCATGCTGCAACCGGAAATATGCTTTGATACGGAAACTACCGGAACGGACGCGATGCAGGCAGAATTGGTCGGTTTGAGTTTTAGCTGGAAAGTGGGCGCTGCATGGTATATACCTTGCAGCGCCGAACGCTCGACTGTAGATGCTTTGCTGCAAAAAATGACGCCTCTTTTTAACCGTGAAGATGTGCTGTGGATAGGGCAAAATGTGAAGTACGACCTATTGATGTTGAAGAACTACGGCATGACGCTAAAAGGCAAGCATTTTGATACGATGCTGGCTAATTATGTGATTGAGCCGGAGGGCAAGCGTGGCATGGATATGCTGGCGATGAAATACCTGCAATACGAGCCGGTAAGCATCGAAACCCTGATAGGCAAAAAGGGGAAAGGGCAGGGCAATATGCGTGATGTGGAAGTAGAGAAAGTAAAAGAATATGCGGGCGAAGATGCTGACATCACCCTGCAACTCAAGCAGGTGTTTGAACCTTTGCTGGAAAGCAATGATGTAGCCGGCTTATTTTACAATGTTGAAAACCCGCTGGTGCCGGTACTGGCGGATATGGAATTTGAGGGCGTGGGCATTGATGTTAACTTTCTCAACGACTATTCTAAAGAACTGGGCAGGGAAATAAAACAGGCAGAGGAAAGTGTGTATCGCCAGGCTGGCGTGACGTTTAACCTCGCATCGCCTAAGCAATTGGGCGAAGTTTTGTTTGACAAAATGAAGCTGGATGAAAAGGCGAAGAAAACCAAAACCGGTCAGTATGCTACGGGCGAAGACGTGCTGCAAAAACTGCGTGCCAAGCATCAGATAGTAGACGATATTTTAATCTTTCGCGAGTTCAGCAAGTTGAAATCGACTTATGCTGATTCTCTGCCTACAATGGTTAATCCTAAAACGGGTCGCATACACTCTTCGTTTATGCAATCGGTGGTAGTAACAGGCCGCTTGAGCAGCAATAATCCTAACCTGCAAAATATACCCATTCGTACCGACCGCGGCAGAGAAATTCGCCGTGCATTTATAGCAAGCAGTACCGACAATGTACTGCTTAGTGCCGACTATTCTCAAATAGAGCTGCGTGTGGTAGCGGCTATAAGCGGCGACCAGAGCATGATTCAAGCTTTTAGAAACAACAAAGATATACACCGTGCTACAGCGGCAAAAGTGTATGGCGTACTGGAAGAGGAAGTAACTTATGATATGCGCCGCAATGCCAAGGCGGTTAACTTTGGTATTATTTACGGTCAGTCGGCCTTTGGTCTGGCAGAAAACCTGGGCATTAGTCGTGGTGAAGCGAAAGAAATTATAGACAACTATTTCAAAGAGTATCACTCGGTAAAAAAATACATGGATGATTCCATCAACTTTGCAAAGCAACATGGCTATGTAAAAACATTGATGGGGCGTCGCATCAAACTGGCCGACATTAACTCATCTAACCAAACGGTACGTGGCTTTGCGGAGCGTGTAGCAATTAATGCACCAATACAGGGCTCTGCCGCCGATATGATAAAGCTGGCGATGATAAAAATAGATGCAGAGATAAAACGTCGTGGTGTGGCGTCGCGCATGATATTGCAGGTGCATGATGAGTTGGTATTTGACGTACCAAAACACGAAGTAGAACTGATGAAACAACTGGTTACCGAAAACATGGCAGCCGCACTGGCATTGCCTAACGACGTACCTGTGGTGGCAGAAGCGGGCACCGGCTTTAACTGGCTGGATGCGCATTAGACAAAAAATATCTTAACCAATAATACGAGGAGGAAATCGTGATGAAAGAACCGAATAGAAAAGATGCCGGCGTGCCGGAAAAAGAGGTAATAACCGCCTGTTTTTGCCGATGTGCGACCACACTTTGCGAAATGAAAACCTGTTGTAAAAAATACAAGCGTGGCAAGCGCTGCAAGAAGTGTCCTAAAAAGTAAAAAGGCAAAAGTCAAAAGGCAAAAAAGAGCAGTGGGCAAGAGGCAGTTGGCAGTATGCATTGAACAAATAGGCAATATTTGGAATTGAAATTCAAAAGGCAAAAAGGGCAATCACGAGATAGAATTAAAGAAGCAAGATTCAAGAAACAATGTCTACAATCTAATGTCTAATATCTAATATCAACAACCCAACATCTAAAATCAAGAAATGCGTGTAGTAGTTCAGCGGGTTAAAGAAGCTGCGGTAAGTATAGCGGGCGAGGTGCATGCTGCTATTGGTGGCGGCTTGCTGGTGCTATTGGGCGTGGAAGATGCGGATACTGATGAGGATGCCGAATGGCTTTGCAACAAGCTGGTGCAACTGCGTATTTTTGGCGATGATGCCGGATTGATGAATCTTTCTGTTGCCGATATTCAGGGAGAAATTTTGCTGATTAGCCAGTTTACGCTATTTGCGCAGACTAAAAAAGGCAATCGTCCCTCATTCATTCGCGCAGCCAAACCGGATGCCGCTATCCCTATTTACGAAAAATTTGCCGACAGGCTAAATAGCCTTGCAGGTGGCAGGGTTAAGCGCGGAATATTTGGTGCAGATATGCAAGTTTCCCTGGTAAACGATGGCCCGGTTACTATATTTATCGATACGAAAAACAAAGAATAATATAGAGCAATTTGTCATCATAAATCTAATGTTACGTAATTATTAACTTTGACTAACAAGGGAATGATTACGGGTATTAAAGGTAATTTTGCCGCGAAAATTCTAAATAAATTTTATGGGTTTAAACTCAATTATCAAAGCATTTTTGCCTCAGGACAAAGTTTTCTACAGCATTTTTGAGCAGGTAGGTGCTAATCTTACTGACATGGGAGCCGCCTTCAGAGCTGCTATGGAGGAACAAGACACAACCAAAAGAATGCAGATGCTGCGTCTGATGGAAGATTACGAACACAAAAACGACGAGTTTACCCACAAAATATTCGTGGAACTGGGTCAAAACTTTATAACCCCTTTTGACCGTGAGGACATCCACTACCTTGCTACTTCGCTTGATGACGTTGCCGATTTCATCTATGCTTCTTCTAAAAAAATAGTGAACTACAACGTGACTATTGTAGACAGCTATATGAAAGAAATGGTGGTGCTGATTGAACAAGGTATTAAAGCCCTGGCAAAAGCTGTAAACGAGCTGCGCAACATGAAAAACCTGCGTGCCATTACAGAATCTTGTGTTGCCATCAACAGCATCGAAAATCAGGCAGATGACTTGCTCGACCAGGCTATTATCAAGATGTTTGCTACCAGTACAGATGCGATTGAGTTGGTTAAACTGAAAGACATCTACCAGGATATGGAGATTATTACCGATAAATGTGAGGATGCGGCTAATGTGATAGAATCAATTATTATTAAGTACGCTTAATATTTATCTGTAACCGCCTTTTAAAGCTACATCTGCAACTTCGTTTCGGGTGAGCCGGGCTTTCACATTATCTCACATGACTTTACTCATAATTATCATTGTACTCGCATTGATATTTGACTATATCAATGGCTTTCACGATGCGGCGAACTCTATTGCTACCATCGTATCTACCAAGGTACTTACGCCTTTTCAGGCAGTACTGTGGGCGGCGCTCTTCAACTTTGTAGCCTTCTTTATCTTCAAAGACCATGGCGTGGCTAATACCATTGCCAAAACAGTAAAAGATGGAACCGATGCGGCTGGTGTGGCCTATATTACGCTACCGGTTATATGCGCTGGCTTGCTTGCTGCGATTGCCTGGAACTTAATTACCTGGTGGTTTGGTATTCCGTCGAGTTCTTCACACACGCTTATTGGTGGCTTTGCCGGCGCAGCCATTGCGCATACAGGCTTCAGCTCTATCGATGCACCTACTATTATCAAAATAGCCAGCTTTATCTTCCTTGCACCATTGCTGGGAATGTTGGTGGCCTTTATTATTTCGGTTTGGTTTTTAAATGCATTCCGAAAAAGTATCTTGCCTAAATTAGTCTCGCTGGCTATCATTGTCGGTTCCCTGTTTTTGGTGAATCATTTTCTGGAAACGAGTACGGGTAAAATATTAGGCATTAAAAAGGTAACAGAAACTACTCAGGGGCTTGCGATTGAAGACATTCCAAATAAAACCCCGGCTCAAATGATGGGTCTGAAAAAGGGCGATGTGCTGGTATCAATCGATGGTCGTAAGCTGGACGATAAAAAGACACTGAACAAAGTACTACGCACCTATCAAATGGGCGATAGCATTAACTACACTGTCATCCGTAAAGATGCAGAAGTAAATGTAGCAAATGTGTATCAACCGCGCTTTAGCTCTAATACGCTGAACATGCTTACTTACGGCGAAAACGTAAAATGGATACTCATCGGCTTTATCCTTATTGCAATGGCGGTATTTACGCTATTCTTAAGTTCGCTTAACTACGTACAAAGTGAGCGCTGGCTGAAACGTATGCAATTAGTATCAAGCGCTGCATTTAGTATAGGCCACGGTGGCAACGACTCTCAAAAAGTAATGGGTATCATCACGGTTGCATTAATTGCCGGTGGCGAAATAGCCAACTTCGAGCAAATGCCTAACTGGGTGCCGCTATCTTGCTATACCGTAATAGCATTGGGTACCATGAGTGGTGGTTGGAAAATCATTAAAACAATGGGTACCCGCATTACCAAAGTGACACCGTTTGAAGGTGTGGCTGCGGAGACTGCCGGAGCACTTACACTATTCGTAACAGAGATGCTGAAAATTCCTGTTAGTACTACGCATACTATTACCGGTTCTATCATTGGTGTTGGTGCTACCAAGCGCTTAAGTGCAGTACGTTGGGGTGTTACCATTAACCTGCTTTGGGCATGGATTATCACGATTCCGATCAGTGCCTTGATGGCAGCGATTGTGTACTGGGTATTCAGGTTAACGGGTATTGGTGACTAAATTTTATAGAACATATTTTTGTTGAAACGCAGCGGATTTATTCGCTGCGTTTTTTTATTATTTTTATAGAATAATTCTTATACCTACCTAAGCAACAGTTTTTCAACAACAGGAATTTCCACATGGCAACTATTCAAGAGGATATTGTTACATTTTCCGGCATGATTGTGCAGGCACTTTCTTCCGAAGACCTTAATCTCAATTACACATTAAGCAGCACGAAAGATATAGATACATTCTACGATAAACATTCTGTTGATGGTGTACCAATTAAAGATGGGTCGATGGTTAACAACTTGGGGCAAATACTTTTTGCAATAGGAAGCTATATTGGTGAAACTATAATAAGAATAGTGCCGGAGGCGGTTTGGGTAATTGATGAAGAAGATCCCGAGGGAGAGATTAATGTACAAATTAAATTGCCCAACGGTGCACTTGTCTGCCCTGTGCAGCGAGCTATTAAGCGGTTTAGAAACGGACCTGAAGATAGTATTTATGTGTATGTTTACCACATTGTCCAGCCATATGTAGATGTTGAGCGGCTGCTAAAATCAGAACCTACGGTTGAATTAAAAAAGAAGCGCTGGTGGCACTTTTGAGATAGTCGAATTAGCGAATCTCCATGCTAATGACGATTGAGTCACAATTTTAAAACAATCCCGGCGTTTATAATCTAAACAAATATCAACACTATGATTTCAAAACGCTTGCTAACAGCCACGCTGCTGACTTTATGTACCTCTTTGTCTTTTGCGCAAAATCCAAATCTTGATTTCAAGTATGCTATTAAAGTATCCAATATGGCTACGCTTGAAAAGAGGGTATTTCTAACAAGACATTCAGATAGTTTCGTAACGATTAGCAGGGATAATGACTTGAAAATATTCAACCCTACTATTGCTTTTCAAATCAAAAATAAAAAGCAGAATGTCCACGAAATTGAACTGACATCTTTAGAACTACAACGTGAAAAAAACAGTACCATCTATTACCGCGATAATCTGGGAGAGTTGCAAAAGTTGCAAACTTTAGCGGGAGCGACTTTTATCAATACGAGTATTGCTTTCCGCTACGAGTACATCATCAATTTTGCCAAAAAGCAAAATAGCCGCTTTATGCCATCGCTCGGATTGGCTTTAATGCCCTATTATCAACGCACTAAAATGGTTCCGGAACTTTCTGTCTATTATCCCGAAACCCGCACCTATCTTGGCGTAAGGGGCTTTTTAACGCCGCACGTCAGCTATTTAATCAGCAAAAGATTAAGTGCAGATGTGAATATACCGGTATGTGTGACGGACACTTATTCTGAAATATTCAGGACCAGTAATCCCTCGCTCCCTGCGGCAGCACAGAAAAATACACATACAGACATGATAACGATGCCAAAATTCTTTAGCGTCAGAGCCGGTTTGAGGGTAACAATATAGATTTTCGTAAGCAGCGGGAGATGCTAAAGAAAAGACGTTCCCGTCATTTCGACTGTAGCGCAGCGGAATGGAGAAATCTCATAATCAACTTAATTGAAGTAAGAGATTTCTCGACTCCATTGCATTTCGCTCGAAAAGACGTCCTTCTTCGGGCAGTATCTTTTACGCTTCGCGCAATTCCAGCAGCGCCACATTTTCGATATGATGTGTATGCGGAAACATATCAACCGGTTGCAGGCGAATAACTTTATAGGCCGCATCCAGCAGTTGCAAGTCGCGCGCCTGCGTTGCAGGATTGCAGCTTACGTACACTACGCGCGGTGCCCGCATTTTCAATAATTGGTTGACTAATTTTTCGTGCATACCGGCACGTGGCGGATCCGTAATGATCACGTCCGGACGGCCATGCTCTTCAAAAAAAGCGTCGGTAGCTATATCCGAAACATCGCCTGCGTAAAACTGGCAATGCTCCAGATTATTCCATTGTGCATTTAGTTTAGCATCTTCAATAGCATCGGCTACTGCTTCAATGCCTATTATTTTCTTTGCACCTTTCGACAAAAAAATACCGATGCTACCCGTGCCGCAATATAGGTCATACACTACTTCATTGCCCGTAAGTCCGGCAAAGTCGCGCGTAATCTGGTACAGGCGCTCAGCTTGTCTGGTATTGGTTTGAAAGAAAGATTTGGGCGAAATCTTAAACCTAAAATCTTCCAGGTATTCTTCAATATAGCCCTTGCCATGATAAGTTACCACCTCGCGGTCGTAAATAGTATCATTGGCTTTGCCATTAATGGTATAATGCAGTGATGTTATTTCCGGCACCTCGCTCAATAGCTTATCCAACACCATTTTCAGCTCTTCGCGATCGTGGTGTACAATTAAGTTTACCATCACTTCGCCGGTAGTTGCTACGCGAATGATAACATTACGCAGCCAGCCCTCTTGCTTTCGCTGGTCGTAGAATGGTAGCTGGTGCTCGTAAGCGATGGCACGCAGCAGATTTTTTATTTTGTTGGTTGGCTCTGGTTGCAGGTGGCAAATATTGATGTCCACCACTTTATCAAACATACCCGGCGCGTGAAAACCCAATACAGGCCTGCGTTCTATATCATTGTCGCCGGCTGCGTCCAGCACCTCGCGTGTAAGGTATTCCTGTGTGCTAAAGGTAAATTCCAGTTTATTGCGATAGCCGCGTTGCAATTCGCTGCCATCTATCATCTCTATTTCCGGCAGCTCTATTTGACCTATCCGTTTCAACTGGTCCGTAACCTGAATTTGTTTGTATTCCAGTTGTTTGCTGTAAGGCAACATTTGCCATTTGCAACCACCGCACACGCCAAAGTGCTCGCAAAAAGGAGTAACCCTATCCGGCGATGGCTCCACTATTTTTAGTGCTTTGCCCTCGGCATAACTTTTTTTATTTTTAGTAACCAGTACCTCTGCCACGTCTCCGGGCACTGCGCCCTCTACCATCAAGGTTTTGCCATCTTCCATGTGGGCGATAGACTTGCCCTCTGCGGCATACCTTTCCAACCTTACAGCCGCTAATACCGTCTTTTTGTTTTTCCTTGCCAATTGATTTTTGTCTTGTTAATCTCTTGCAAAGGTAGCTTGATTTTTAATCTTCAACGAAATGGTTATTTAGCTTTGACAGTTGCACAAAGCTTTTGGAGCACACAATTTACCAGCACAACTATTTATATAAAATGAAAAAAACACTGTTTTTATTTTTGCTTTGCTTCGCTGCCTTTGCGGCAAATGCCAAAGATGGTTACAAGATTAAAGTACACTTCAAGCAAGATGTAAAAGACTCGGTTATCTATCTTGCCCGGTATTTTGCAAAGCCGCCGCCTACTATTTATAAAATAGACTCAGGCAAAGTTGTGGGGAAACGTACCGCTGTAATCGAAACACGCGACAGCATTCTGGGCGGCATCTATATGGTGCTATTTGCCAATAATAGCAAGTACACAGACATTCTGGTGGACAACGGTGTTGACTTTGAAATAACCATCGATACCGCCAATATGCCTACCGGCAACGTTTTCAAAGGAAGCGAGGAAAACACGCGTCACACTGCTTTTCAAAAAGAGGCAGAGCAATTTGGCAAGCAGGTGCAGGCTATTCAGGCCGAGATGGCTACCGCTAAAAATGCGGCGGATAGCCAGGTAGTACTGGATAAGAGCAAAAAAATAAGTGCCGATTTCAAAAAGGTAAGAAGAGATTATGCGGCTAAATATAAAGGCACATTGTTGGCTTCTATCTTCAATGCTATTGATGAGCCCGAAGCGCCGGAAGGCAAGCATTATCTTGCCGATGGCAAAACCGTAGACTCGTTTTATTCTTTCTACTATGTAAAAAAACACTACTGGGATAAATTTGATTTCAAGGACAACCGCCTGATTATAGCACCTTTTTACGAAAAGAAACTCAGCAACTATTTCAACAATTATGTGATTCCAAACCCGGACACAGTTTTGCGTGAAGCAGATACATTACTGGCGCGTACGCGTGGCTCAAAAGAGCTGTTCAAATACACACTGCATTGGCTTGCCGGCTGGACAGAGAAGAACAAACTGATGGGAATGGATGAGGTGTTTGTAGGATTGGTAGATAAATATTATTCGCAGGGAGATGCTTACTGGCTGGACTCTACACAGCTTGCCAAGTATATAGACCGTGCTCAAAAAATTGCACCAACCGTTATAGGCGCACCTGCGCAGGAATTGGTTTTCCAGGACATTTATACCCTGCAAGATATATCGCTGCGCAAAATGGAGGCGCCTTATACACTGGCTGTATTCTGGTCATTCGATTGCGGACATTGCGCTAAAGAAATACCGGCAATAGACTCGCTGTACAATGCCGAACTTAAAAAATATGGCGTCAAGGTCTATTCTGTAGGCGGCTCCAGCGGCGGCGAAGCTACTACCTCCGACCTGCAAAAATTTGTAGAGAAGCACAACCTGAAAGAGTGGACCAACGTGGCAAATACCCGTGGCGAGTACGATACCAGAAAACTATACGATACCTACACACTGCCTAAAGTGTATCTGCTGGATGAGAACAAAATTATTATAGGCAAACTGCTCGATCACTCCAACATCTTACAAGTGCTTAAATACAACGAAGAGAAAAAGAAGAAAGCGAAAGGCAAATCGTAAGCATATACTTTGTTGGTGTAAGACCTGTTAATTTTAAAAACCTAACAAGTCTCGTATAAAGAAACAATGTGTAATAGTCCTCCGGTATTTTTCCGGGGGACTTTTTTATTCTATGCCTATATTTACAGCAATGAAAAGATACTTACTGATAGCAGCCGCTTTGGTTGCAACGCTTCAGGTCAATGCGCAAACGCTTACAAAAGAAATTGCGGAAAAACTATCGGAGATGCCGGTACATTGCATCGGCCAAGAGTTTCCGAATAAAACAGGCCATGCTGCCGATAGCGCGGTGGATGCGCGGCTAATGCCATCCGAGTTACATCCTGCTTTTTACGGCTGTTTCGACTGGCATAGCAGTGTGCACGGGCATTGGGTGTTGGTGCGCTTGCTCAAGTCTTATCCGGATATAGCTAACCGCACAGAAATTATCGATGTATTGTCCAAAAGTTTTACACTTGAAAACATGCAGGACGAAGCTGCCTATTTCAGCAAATACAGTGTGAGCAGTACTTTTGAGCGCACTTATGGTTGGGCCTGGCTATTGAAACTGGATGAAGAATTAGCCACGTGGAATGACCCCATCGCTCAAAAATGGCATCAGTCCATGCAACCGCTCACACAAAAAATAGTGGAGCTATGGCGTAATTTTTTACCCAAGCAAACCTATCCTAATCGCACAGGCGTGCACCCTAATACAGCCTTTGGGCTTGTGTTTGCGCTGGATTGGGCACGTGCCACCAGGGACACAGCATTCGAGCGACAAATAGTCGATAAGGCTTTATATTTTTATAAAGACAACGAAGCCACGCCGGCCTATATGGAGCCTGATGGCAGCGACTTTTTCTCGCCCAGCCTGGAGGTTGCCGACCTGATGCGCCGCGTAATGCCGAAGCAGGAGTTTATAACATGGTTTGACAAATTTTACGAAGAGCGAAGCCTGCAGCGCATTTGCGACATGCCGGTAGTGAGCGACCGCAGCGATTACCAGATTGTGCATCTTGACGGTCTATCTTTTTCGCGTGCATGGTGCATGAAAGGTATTGCGAATGATTTGCCTGCCAATCATCCCAACAAAAAGAGACTGAATGATGCTGCTAAAAAGTTTTTAGACAAAACACTACCGGAAGTTTTTAGCGGCAACTACGGCGGCAGTCATTGGTTGGCGTCATTTGCGGTGTATGCATTGCAATAGTATTACTCATATCTTATAACGAACTATCAAAATACGATTATAGACTATGTCGAAATATGATGATGCATCCTGGCATTATGATGGAGCATTCCCATCAGACTTAGCTCGAGAGAGAGGATCTACACATATCGGGATGTTCTTAAATTGGTGCATAGATAATAATTTGATTTCTGCATTTCACGTTGAGCATAGTAAAAATGATATTGAAAGGGTTAGGAAACGCGAACTTACAGGTGCAGAGTTTTTGATGGATAACTGTGATGAAAAATTTACTGATGAAGATTTAAATGATCTCGGAAATGAGTTCACCAAAGATTATTATGAGCCTGGAACTGACTTTGGGGAAAAAGTTGCCACTTACCTGGATGATTATTGCAAGATATATGATCAAAAAGCAGCGAAGCTTGGTATAGAGTATCTAACATTATACCACGTTGAAAATACTCGTGAAAACGATGAATTAGTTAAGCCAATTATTGACAACCGATTTAAGGAATGGAAAAAGTATAATGAGAGGTTATCCAAAAGATAATTTCTATTTTGCCGTGTATGCACTGCAATAGCAGCAATATTTATTCATCTATAGTTCATTTAGCTGATTTGCATCGAACAATAATTTGCTTACTTTGCACTATACTTTTTTATCAGAATAATATTTATGCCAGGACATATTTTAGTAATTGATGACGAAAGAGCCATCAGACGTACATTGGTAGAAATACTGGGCTTTGAGGGCTATACGGTTACAGAAGCAGTGGATGGAGAAGACGGGATGCGCAAGATTGCTGAAGATACCCACTACGACTGCATCCTATGCGATATCAAAATGCCAAAGGCAGATGGAATTGAAGTACTGGACAAAGTAAAAGAGCTGAAGCCGGATACGCCTATTATCATGATATCGGGCCATGGAAATATAGACACTGCGGTTGATGCGGTTAAGCGCGGCGCATTTGACTATATCTCTAAGCCGCCGGATTTGAATCGCTTGCTCATCACCATTCGCAATGCAATGGAGCGCGGCAATCTGGTATCAGAAACAAAAACACTGCGCAAAAAAATATCAAAGGGCTACGAAATAATAGGCAAGTCAAAAGGCATATCCGGCATATTGGATATGGTGGAAAAGGTGGCGCCTACTGATGCAAGGGTATTGATTACCGGCGAGAATGGCGTGGGCAAAGAATTAGTAGCCCGTCGCATTCACGACTTGAGCAACAGAAACCGCAGCCAGATGGTAGAGGTTAACTGTGCGGCTATTCCATCGGAGTTGATTGAGAGCGAACTATTCGGTCATGAAAAGGGTTCTTTTACATCTGCCGTAAAACAACGCATCGGTAAATTTGAGCAGGCCGATGGTGCCACTTTGTTTCTCGATGAAATAGGCGATATGAGCCTTTCTGCACAGGCAAAAGTATTGCGTGCATTGCAAGAGGGAAAGATAACGAGAGTAGGTGGCGAGAAAGAAATTAGTGTGAACGTGCGTGTGCTCGCAGCTACTAATAAAGACCTTAAAAAGGAAATCCAGAACGGTAATTTTCGGGAGGATTTATACCATCGACTGAGCGTGATACTGATTCATGTTCCATCGTTGAATGACCGTGCAGAAGACATTGAGGAATTGGCAGAGCATTTTCTACAAAACATTTGTGCAGAATACGGTATGCCTGCAAAGCCGTTGGAACCTGCTGCTACCAAGGCTTTGCAACAGCACAAGTGGACCGGCAACATTCGCGAGCTGCGCAATGTGATAGAGCGCCTGATCATTCTTTCTGACAAAAAGATTACGAAGAAAGATGTGGAAATGTATATTTTTCCGGGGAAATAGCACCTTAAGTTTACATATTTGAAAAGCCCTGCATCAGATAAGATGCAGGGCTTTTTGTATCAGCAAAAGGCTTTCGATATTAGTGTCCACCATCGCCTTCTTCGGCATGTATTTCAAACATTACATTCAAATCATCGCTGCCACCGGCTTCTTGATAGTTGGTGCTATTCCATGCTGCGGCTGCGGCATGTGCTTTATTAATACCATGTCTTAGTACTACTTTCAGGTCAAACTCGCCCTCGCCTACAGTTGTCACACCGTCCAAGCCAATACCACGGCCATTTACATCAGCATCGTTGTACGTGTAATTGGTAATGCCACCTGCTATCGAGGGTACAAAGAAAAACTTATGCGCTGCACCATCTTCAACAATCTCGTGGTTGATGGAGTTGCCATTATAGTACAAAGTAATTAACGTGCGGTATTTTTCACCCGGGTGCAAGTGGCTATGCGAGGGACTTGGCACGCCTGCTTTATCAAATGAAATTGTAGTAGTATCAGTAGTTTCAGAGCCATCGGCATTCAACTCAATGTATTGTATGCGCGCTGCATCGTACTCTTCTTGCTCTACTTCAGGTTTTACGTCCGGGTCTTTGGTACAAGAGCTGAAAGTTATTAAAGCCGCTGCTACTGCTAAAAGTCCTATTTTGAATGTTGCCTTTTTCATTATATTTTATGGTTTTATTTGTTAGTAATTTTTCAGACGTTCCTATCTTTTTACGACCGTCTTTAAGTTTTTAAAATCAGATTCTGTAAGTCATTCTTACAATCACGTTTCGGCCTATATCATGTGCGTAGTACCGGAAACGGTTCATATAGTCCTTGTATAAAACATTGCCTACATTGCTTACTTCCACGTTCAGGCTCAGGTCATGCTTGCCTAATTTGAACTGCGTTCCCGCCATTATATTGAGTAAATGATAAGCTGGTGGCGGCGGCGCAAAATCACTACCTGCTACATAGCGGTTTTGCTTCGCTACAAATACATGCGACAGTTGCAAATAGCTTTCTTTGAAAAGCCCTGTGGTAGCATATTTCACTTGAATAGCCTGCTCCAGCCTGTCAGCCGGAATCATGGGCAGAAAGGTATTGGCAGAAAGGTTTTTTGCACGAATTATGGAGCCTTTCAGGGTATAATCGAAGTACTTTAAGAAGCGGGCATTCGCGCGAAAATCAGCACCCAGAAAACGTGTATTCCCCGCCTCTGTTTGAAATACAGGGAACGCGCCCCTTAGCCTTTCTTCGACCTCGCCCGTTGGCCTCAGAAAAATGTAATTGTTGAAATAGTTGGCATATACATCTGCATTTAGCGTCAGCCATTTATTGCGGTTGTATTCCAGACTTGTTATCCACTTTACACTTTTCTCAGCTTTCAGTGTGCTGTCGCCTCTTTCTACAGCGCTTACACTTTGGTGCAAGCCGTCGCTGTACAATTCATTTACCGTAGGCGCACGCCATGCAGTACCTATATTAGAGCGGATATCCAGACCACGCATCAGATGGTACACACCGCCTATGCTTGCAGTCACATTATGGAAATTAAAGCGTCCACCATAATATACATTGTTGCGATAACCTGCCGCTGTAAGGTATTTATAGTCGTAGCGCAGCCCGGCTTCTAACTCGTAATCACGCATAATTTTTCTACCTACGGCATACAGTCCCGCACCTTGTGTATTAAAGTCTGGAATCAATGGTTGCGTACCGGTACCATCGACTTTTTTGTTTTGCTGATAAAGACCGTTTACACCAATAGTCAACTTTTTATCGCTGCCATTAAAGTATTCGGCACTTGCATCCAGTGTATGCGTGTTCAGGTGGTAAGCCAATGTAGGCACATCGCTGCGGCCACCTCTGCGCATATCGTATTCTTCTCTGGTATTGCGCTGAAAGCCATAAAGTATATTCAGGTGCAAATAGTCACTAAGATGTATGTGCGATGTAGCCTTTAGCAGGTCATGTACTATTTTTTGACGCGGGGCGCCTATGTCGTAATAAAACGAACCATTGTCAAATGGCCGTTCATTCGCAATCGCAGCATTCAGGTCTTCGGTACTGCCTATGTGGCTTCCTTTAAAAATACCCGTTTCATTATTGAAATGGCTGTAAAAGATGTCTGCATCAAAATGCTCTTTGGTGTAGCCCAGTGCGGCAGAATAGTTCAATTCTTTCACGCCTGTATTATCCAAAAAGTAATCAGCAGTTTTGTAATTGCCACTTTGCTTGCCGGTGCCTTGCAGCCGCCAGGATAATGCGGGTATTTTTTTGAAATTACCACTCAACATTCCCGATGCCGTGCCAGCCCTGCCATTGCTGGCACCTACCAGATTAAGCTCCGCATGAATAGTGCTATCGCGGGGCAATGCCGGCGGCTGTATGATGACCACGCCACCAATTGCCTCTGCACCATAGCGAATCACTTCTGCACCTTTTACTACTGTTATACTTTGAGCAATAAAAGGGTCTATTTCCGGTGCATGTTCCGCCCCCCATTGTTGTCCCTCTTGCCTGATGCCGTTGTTCAATATCAACAAACGATTGCTGTGCATACCATTGACCACCGGCTTGCCAATGGTCGCGCCCGTTTGCAACATTGTAACACCCGGCACGGTGCTCAGCATCGTAGCCAGATTGCCACCTTTTAATTTATCAAGGTCGGCCTGTTGCAAAGTTGTGGACGCATTAGGTGTCGCAAGTACAGTTTTATGTCCTGCTACTTCTATGTCGTCCAGAGTAATGGCAGCGGCTTTCATGCGCACGGTAATGGTATCGCCCGATTGAAACTTATAGTCGTCTTCGAACGGCAAATAGCCACTGCCTTGTACATGCAGGTGCACAGCTCCGGCGCATACTGCATCAAGCAGTACAATACCATTTTCATCCGACATGGAGGTCAATGCTCCTGCTGCGGCAGTCGCGCCTATTACGGGTGCACCGTCTTTCGCATCAGCGACCTTAATGTACAATTGCGCATGGCAATCAGGCTGCTGTTGCGCATATACAGGCGCAATACAACAGACCGCGACAGTTATCATAGCTGTGCGCATCAATAAATGCATTCAATTAAAAATTGGAATTAACGATAGCATTGTACAGATTGGAACAATCCATACAACTTGTATCAGGCAAGAGATGCAGATGCAGGCGGGCCTCTGTCAGAGCGGGCATATAGCCTGCTTTCTATTTTTTTAGATTCGCTGCTTTCAATAAAGATATTGTGGAAAGACTCTTCTGTATGAAAAGCAGGATGAAATAGCGGATTGTCAAATACCGGAATTTCGAGATTAAGGAAACTACAGTGATGGTGTTCGTTTTCGAAAAAAAGCTCGCCCTCGTGATGTGCGTGATGCGGTATATCAATCGTATCCTCGTGACCGGTAAATGAGTGTACAAACTCATGCGCCGTTCCGTTCAACAGCAGCAATGCCACTATTGTACTGTAAAGAATAATATTGCCTATTCGCTTCAACATCTGCTATAAGATGGCAAAGGTAAGTGCATTATTGGCTAAATGCAACAGAGTAGCAAAAAGATTAACAATAAAATTAAATAGCAAACTCGGGCCGATAGCCTATTTTACATTCTCCTGTCACAATCAAAAGAATCAGGACTTCCTGCGTTCAGAAAATATCTATATCCATAAAAGGCGTTTGGGCGTTTCCTGCCTACAAATTATTTTTCTTTTTTGACTCGCCAAAAAAGAAACAAAAAAGGCGCCCGAAAACCAATTATTCACTTCATGTTCGTTTTCTTTTTTGTGTTCATGAAATCGCTTCGCTAAGTTGCTCCGCTGGTTTTCGGTGGCCACCGCACCGCAAACGCCTGGAGTTAAGGCTATTTAAACCAATGCTTACTAATAGGCTTTTTGATTGGCTACACCAATGGAATCGTCATCGTAACCAGCACGCCTTGCGGAGTATTGTGGTTAATGCTTAAGCCGCTTGGCAGGCCACTTTCATCGCTTAAGATGCGCAGTCGCTCTCGTGTGATAATTGTGCTCAGGCTTTTGCGCTCGGCTTTCACATCGCTTTCGGTTTGCAGGTTTATACCATTGCCATTATCTGCTATTAATACTTTCAGCGTTCTGCCTTCCCGCTTAATATCAATGCTCAATATGCCGGTATATTTTATTCCTTTAAACCCATGCAGGATGCTATTCTCCACAAAAGGCTGCAATAGCATAGGCGGCACTTTCAGTTCATCCTCTTCGTCAATACTTTCGTCTATATGAATTTCGTAGTTGAATAAACCTTCGAAACGCATACGTTGCAGGTCAAGGTAATTTTTAGTGGCATCAATCTCTTCGGTCAGTAGTACGAACGGCTCGCGGCTATGCTCCAGGCTTTGGCGCATCAGCCTTGCAAACTTATTGACGTACATCACAGACTTATCTTCATCGCCTTCACGAATAAAGCTCTGCAATACAGCCAATGCATTGAAGATAAAATGTGGTTCCATTTGCGCACGCAGTAAGCGCTGCTCCAGTTGTGTTTTGTTTTTCTCTTGTTGCAGTTTTTCTTTCTCTGCTTTGAGCCTTTTTTGCCTTTGTAATGATGTAGCCCAAAGCGCCGCCAGCACTACAATAGCCAGCGCAGCAGCACCCGCTATCAGGAAAATATTTTTCTGCTTAAGTTCCAATTGGTAAGCTAAAGAATCGTCGTGCAAAGAGGCTATTTTCGTTTCTTTCTGCTTGAGTTCGTACTGCGCCTCCAATGATTTTACAGCACGGATGTGTTGCATATTGATGAACCGATGTTCCAAATCTTTGTAAAGCTGAAAGGCAGCATCAGCAGCAGCGCTATTATCCATCGCATTGTAATAGCTGGGTAACCGGCTGTAGAAGATACTGCTATCGCGTAGCTCGTATCTCGTTGGATGCAGCCTCATGCTATTGATACCGCGCTCAAAACAAGCAGCAGCTTTTTGCTTTTCGCCCAGGTTCAAATAGGCTTCGCCAAGTTCGGATAAAGAAAGTGCGTTTGCATCTTCAGGGCTCGACTCACTTTCATAGCCCACTACCTGTGCTGCATACACTACTACGCTATCCCACTCTTTACTCATCGAGTAATAAAGTGCAAGGCACCTTGCAAGCTCTATTTCACTGCGCTGGTCAGGGTATTGTGCTACCGTTCTGCGCGAAGCGCCGATGTAAATAGCAGCACTGTCCAGTTCGTTATTCTCTAATAAAATGCGGCTTTTTTCTACAATCGCCTGGCTGTATAAATTCTTATTTGCTAAAGGCAGATTCTGTGCCATTTGCATACTCCGCGAAGCTAATTTTTTCCCTTCCTCGTAATAGAGTGCCACCCTGCACAATAAAGCCAAATCATTCAAATAGGCCGACATAACACGTGGCGGCATGATATCTGCCAGCTCCGGGTGTAAGGTTTCCAGCCTTGCTTTATTCGCGTGCATGATAGCATCATCGTAATTGCCTTCTTCGTAATAGGCTATTGATAGCCGGTAGTGGTCTATCAGCACCCATTTGTTGAAATATTTTTGCCGTCCAAAATAGTTAAGACCAATGGTGGCATACTTAATCAAGCTATCGTTATCGCCCCTTATCAGATAGTTTCTGGCAAGCTGTTGAATGAGTAAATGGTGGTTGTATGCATCTTCATCAACCGGATATTTTTTTATCATGTCCAGCACGAGCTGCATGGCACGCGCGGTATCGCGGTCGCCGAGGTTGCCTTTATTAAGCGTATCAATCAGGGCAAAAACTTCAGGTGCTGTTTTTGGGCTTTTGTATGCAAGAGAATCCGTCAACACAGGTGTGCTATCCTTTGCTGCATTGTCGCAGGCTGCAAAAGATAGCAGTGCCAATAATAGGCAAGCGGCTACAGCAATATTTTTCATACAAAAATATTATTCGGTAAGTGATGCAATGATGTCGTCTCTGCGTCGGGTGGACACGGGTATTTCTGCTTTGTTATTCAGAATAAGTACGCCGTCCCGATGGTATCTATCAACGAATCTTTTTTGCACCAGATAGCTTTGATGCGGGCGCAAAAACATCGACTCGGGCAACAGGTCTTCAAACTGCTTCAACGTTCTGCTGGCAAGTATTTTGCGGCCGTCAGTCAGGTAAAAATTAGTGTAACCATGGTCGCTCATGCAGTAGATGATATTTTCGATATCTATTATTTCTACAAACTGATTGTTGCGTAAGGCAATGCGCTTAGGCGCTGCAGCGGTTTGCGCCCAAAAAGAATCTTGTGTAAGGCTTAGCTGCTCCTGCGATTGCCATTTTTGCCCGCTCTCAGTAGCAGTTTCGAGCACACGGTTGATAGCGTCTGCAAATTCGGTTTCATCCACCGGCTTCAGTAAATAGTCCAGTGCGCCCACCTTGATTGCTTTCATTGCACCATCGTTATGGGCAGTGATAAAAATTATTTTGAATGATATAGGCTTTATTTGCTCCAGCAATTCAAAGGAAGTACCATCGCTCAAGTGGATGTCCAATAATATCAAAGATGGTCTGGTGGCGGGTATCAGCACTTTGGCCTCTGCGACAGAGCCACAGGCGCCTACTTCAACAAATTCGGGATGGCGGGAAAGCAGGCGTTGCAGGTCGCGGCGTATAGCAGGTTCGTCATCAACAATCAGCGTACGGATGGGCTTGTTCAAGGGCTTAATTTTTGGCTAAATTATACTGTAACACAAATATTATACCATACTGCGCTAATTTTAAGGAAACTATAACCGTTGAAGCAAGATGTTAGCCGGACAACCCTTTCCCGTTTTTCTACAACGTCTGCTCGCTATTCATTGTAACTTCTTTCAGCGTGCCGTCTTCTACGCGTACCACGCGCGCGGGATAGCGCTGAATGATGCCATAGTCGTGCGTTGCCATAATAAAGCCGGTATTGTAGTCGCGGCAAATGGTAAACAACAACTGCATTATTTTATCAGTGGTTTCGGGGTCGAGGTTTCCCGTAGGCTCATCGGCCAATATCAATTTAGGGTTATTGAGCAAGGCGCGGGCTATATCTACACGCTGCTGTTCGCCGCCGCTCATTTCATAAGTCATCTTAAAACCTTTTGCACGCAGATGCACTTTTTCAAGTACATTCTCTATCTTTTCTTTCATCAGGGCTTTGTCTTTCCAACCGGTTGATTTCAGCACAAACTCCAGGTTGTCGTGTACATTGCGGTCGGTCAGTAATTGAAAATCCTGAAATACAATACCGAGGTTCCTGCGCAAAAAAGGTACATTTTTCCAGGTAAGTTCTTTAAGGTTGAAGCCGGCAACAGTTCCCTCGCCCTCTTTCAGAAAAAGGTCGCCATAGAGTGTCTTCAGCAAGCTCGATTTACCCGTTCCGGTTTTACCAATCAGGTATACAAATTCGCCTTTATTGACTTCGAGATTCACATTGCTGAGAATCTGACTTTTGCCTTGAAATATCTGCGCGTTTTTTATAGAAACTATTACCTGATCTGACATTGGATGATGTGTAGTATTTAGTGTGCAGCCATTTCTATAGCCGCGTCATTTTGCCAAAATTAGAAAAATATAGCGAGATAGCTATATCACAGGCTATTCTTCTTCTGCTTCTTCCTCATCGCTAAACATATTGGCATCCAGCTCGCGGTCGCCTTTGCGCAGCGGGTCCCAGGTAATGTGCACCTTGCCATCGTCGCCATCTTTGGCACGCAGGTATACTACCACGCCTTTGCGCTTGCGCGGCTCTTTGCCTTGCTCTATTCTTTCTCTATCCTTTTGCGGATTGCGAAGCGGCACTTCCAGACTGATATCCGTTCCTTTATCCAAAGCATATACACCCTTGGCTTTGATGACCAGCGCACTCGATTCAATCGTCATGGGGTTAATCACTATTTTACCTTTGTCAATATCCAGCCTGTTGCTCAGATTTTTGAAAGTAATATTATCCAGGTTTCTTTTCTTAAAGGCAAATTTTGAAATAGACTCCAGCGGCTTGAAATTAACCAGCGCGCCATCCAGCAATTGAAAATCGACGAAACCTCTGAACGATTGTGGTATTATTTGCGCAGCCTCAGTCATGCCTCCTTTTATATCAATCTTGGCAGAGAAATTTCCTTTCAGATTATTGGCGTCAAGCGTTTGCTGGCCAAAGTTTTCAAAGGCATAAAATAGCTTATCAACTTTCACATTTTTTATATCGGCACGCACATCAAAAGGGTTGTTGGCCTGATTTTGATGCAAAGCTCCGTTAAGGTCTATGGTGCCACCTGCATGGTTTACATGCACATTTTTGAGTGCGATACCGCTCTCCAGCAGATCTACATTGGCACGGATATTATCAGCAGTAAACTTGCGATAGGTAACTTTATTGATAACCATATTCAGGCTCATGCTACCCTTTGCCAATAGGTCGTCCAGTTGCGAATTTACCTTGCGCATTTTGCGATTGCGTGTTTTATTAGAAACCGTAACTGTATTTTTTCTTGGGGTAAGAAAAGACCTGAACTCGTTAAGGTCGAGCAGATTGCTGCGAATATTCCAGCTAATAACCACCTTATTCGGGTCGCTGAAATAGGCACTTAGAAAGCTGCGTGCCGTGCCATCAAGGTGCAATACGCTGCGCTTGGACGATAGCACGATATCTTTCATGTACAAGTCTTCGCCGCTAAACTCAAGTGTGGCTTTACACTTACTGAATTGCAGGTTACGCGGCTCGTAATTGATGCCGGCATTCACTATATGCAGCGCTCCTTTAAGCGAGCGGGGCGTGGTATTTTGCGAACGTAATGGCCCATGATACACCAAATCGAAATCGGCTTGTCCGCCCGTGAAAGTATAGGCGCCACCAGCAAGTGCATTCAGCTTTTCTACTGCAAATTTAGAATAGAGTCGCGCAGTCATTACCGGGTCAATCAGGTTGATGATGCGCACCGAATCTGCATTAACCGGAATACCCTCGAACTCAGCTTTGCAATTGACGAAGCGTATGATCGAATTTTCATCACTATGTCCAAAGCCATTGATACCCTCATTATTAAACTCTCCCGAGAACGAAGTATGGGTCAATAAACCCGCCGAGGTATTGAGTTCATTGTTTTTCACGTCAAATTTTACTTTGATAATAGGCGTGTCGGGATACTCCATTTTACCGTTGATAGTGGCATACACACGCAACGGATTTTTAAGCTCCAGATTGTCGAAATGGCGGGCTATATTTCTTGAAAGAAATGAGGCTGCCTCTTTTAATTTTATTTTGGGCGCATCAATTACCAATGCGTAGGTAACAGGCTTGGCGCCAAATTTAAACGAACCGCTCAGGTTTATCTCTTCGCCGCCTACCTTAACCAATTGCTTCGGTATTTGCAATTCCGTAGTGGACTTTACCAGCACCAGTTTCAGGTCGGCCTCGATTTGTTTATTCGTAAGGAATCCACCCTTTTCCAAATTGAAACCCAGTTGGCCAATCCAGGCATCTGTTTCTGCATTGATACGCCACTCGTCGCCCACAACATCTATATCGGCGTCTATATTTTTTACTTTAACCTCAAATTTCTTATTGCGCTCGCGATGGTCAAATACGAAATGTATGTTCTCCAGCTCTACCCGCTCAAATTCTACACCTTTATTCTTCTTTTTCCCGTCATCTTTCTTCTTGCCTTTCTTTTTGAGCAAATAGGTATTAGAATAGCCATTGGGCGCTACATACAGGTATATTGAACCATTTGCAATGGTAATTTTTTCCAACTCGGGATGGCGTGATAAAAGGGTAAGTGTTTTAATCTTGAGGTACACATCTTCCATCTTCAATAGATGATGTCCATGTTCTTTCACAAGGCTATCGCTTAGTGTGATACCTTTCAGTCTGAAAGAAACATTTGGAAAATCCTTCCAGAAAGCAGGCTCCAGGTCGCGAATGGTAAGTGTGCCATCTACTTGCTCGCTTAGCTTTTCTGTGATATTTGCCAGCAGCTCTTTCTTGTGCGACTTTACATACCATGCAACACCTGCCCACAGCAACATCAATAGTAGCAGCAGGCTAATAAATGTAATCAGTACAACTTTTACCCATTTAGGTAATGCGCGATATTTTTGCTTAAGTGGTGTAGCGGCGGTCATTATGGGTAGTGGTCAGTTTTCGTAGGAAAGATATTAAATATTGGCAATGATATAGCATAGATAGCCTATAATATACGTAAGCTGCAAAACGTGGGTTTTTTTATTGAAATCAGTATACGCATAGCCTATTATCGGCTATTGCCAAGAAAAGCCGGGGCATTTACCCCGGCTTTCAACGATATAACGTGATATGTAGTAAAAAGTTGTTTTATGAGTTGGATTCCGCGCTATTTGTATTCTACACCGAGTTGCACTCGGTGCTATTTATATTCAACCCCTTCGGGGTTGGAGATTAGGTGGGCTGGAATCAGTCTGGAATTGATGTAAATAGGTGCGGGTGCGACCTGAAGTATACAAAACAAAAGCCGAAGCATCTGCTCCGGCTTTTGAAGATATACTTAAAACGGTTTAATATCCCTCACTTCAAAAACACCATTGGTAATACGCAATGTATCAGGATAACGAGGCTGGAGACCTGAAGTCGTTTTTATCAGTGTCACAGAAAAGCGGCCCTTTATCTCGCCGTAGCTACCATGCTCTTCGTCAATTTGTATAAAATTGCTTAAAGAATCTGGTTCGTAAACGCTAAACACTTCATCCACAACATGCCCATGTTCGATTATAGTATAAAACCTGACTCTTGGACTACCATTTCCTCTTAACGTCTGAACGTCCAGTGTACGCTCTATTCGGAAGGAAAGGTCGTCTAAAGGGTAAGGTTCGTCCGCTTCCTTCGTAGTCTGAATTTCGCCTCCAAAAGCTATAGTTCCATCAGAAAGCAGATTTCCCCTTACGGAATTCGCGACCCAATTTACGCCATTAATGGTGGCAGATACGTTGCCATTGCTGGGTATAGTTGGTGTCTTTTTACAGCCTGCCGCCAGCGAGAGTGACAGGAAAAGCAGTAAGTATCTCATAATTGTACATCGATTAAAGACTACAAAGGTTTAATATCCCTCACTTCAAAAACACCATTGGTAATACGCAATGTATCAGGATAACGAGGCTGTGAACCTGAAGACGTTTTTACCAGTGTTACAGAAAAGCGGCCTTTTATCTCGCCATAGTTGCCATGCTCTTCGTCTATTTGTACAAAATTGCTTGAAGAATCCGGCTCGTAAACGGCGAACACTTCATTTACAACATGTCCATGCTGAACCCAAGTAAAAAATTGCAGATCAGGGCTCATTGCTCCACGAAGATGTTGTCTATCCAAAGTACGTTCTATCCGAAAGGAAAGGTCGTCTAAAGGATAAGGTTCGTCCGCTTCCTTCGTGGTCTGAATTTGTCCCGCAAAAGCTATAGTTCCATCAGAAATCAGACTGCCTGTTACGGCGTTCGCTTCCCAGCTTACACCGTTGATGGTAGCCGATACGTCGCCATTGCTGGGTATAGTGGGTGTCTTTTTGCAGCCTGCCGCCAGTGTGAGCGAGAGGAAAAACAATAGGTATCTCATAATAATGTATTTTGGAAGATTGAAGCGTTAGTTGATGACCTACTTTGAAATGGTCAGCTTTGCAGATTGATTGTAACTGCTACCGATGGCTTTGATAACATAGACTCCAGAAGCATAAGCAGATATATCTATCGGCAACTTGTTCTCGCCTTTATTTAATAGACCTTGGTAAAGCACGGCCTGCAACCGACCAGCGGCGTCGTAAATTGTGACGTCGATATTGTCCGCCTCTGAGGTACTGAGCTGGAGTACTATTTTATCGCGACCGGGATTAGGGAATATTTCTATACCATCTTGTTGAGACACTGCTACCTGACCGGACATGGGGCCTACCTCCGGACCACCTACGGGCACAAAATCGCTGCACCAGGTATGCGCCCAGGTAGTAGACTCGGCAGTCACGAAACCCCAAGAGTCGGTTACAACCACTTTGTAAGGTTTGGTACTGAGCCCATAACCGATAGGCACAGATGTTGCAATTGTGGCTCCTGTACCTGCCGGAATCCAGCCCGATGAGGTAGCATAGTCCACCGTGTACCATTGGTAGGAGTAAGGGGCACGGCCACATTTAGCAACTGCCGTGGCTGTTCCAGTAGTTTGGCAAGGGCCGGGACCGATATTTGTAGCTGTTACACTCATGGGCAGGCTTGGATCGGGATAAAATGCTGCTACATGGTTAACCATGCTGGTAATTTTGGCTTTGTTATTCCGGTCGCTGGTTCCGGTAGGCTGGCCTAAGAAATTAATCGAAGGGTTGGAGATATGTTCGATGCGGGTTGTCGCTCCGCCGTATAATTGAGCCATCAGCGTATTGCGTTTTTTGCCAAAAAGTGGAGGTATGATAGTGCCGGTTCTGAATATACGGCCGCGCGCCGTACCACTGGCATCATCATGACCGCCACCAAATATATGCCCTACCTCGTGGGCAAAGGTTCTGCGGTCACTAGTGGCATAGATAGAGGTAACAAGACAGTAGGCATCTTCTTTAGGCCCGCCTTGACTTTTGGTACTGCCTAACGCCGTGTATTTATGATCTGTTAGCAATACAACAATTTCTGCCTCGTAAAATTCTCTTAAATCTTGTGCATCAGGGTCGGCCTTAAGATTATTGAGGTCATTTCCTGCATGGCCAGACTCCACAAAGGAAAATGGTTCTATTCCCGCCAGGCTTACACGGTGGCTAATGCCGCTATTGCCGTTGATGCTGTTTATCTGGTCTATGGCAAGTGCGGCTTTACCCGGTATGTCGGTTTCTTTGGCAGCCACTGCCGGGGTATATAACACGAGTATCTTTGTTTTAACATTCTCGCATTCCGGTGGCGGTGGCGGCATTGCTATTGATATACCTGTTTGGATGACATGGCAATCCCCATTTTGGAAGAAGCGTGCTGGATCGGTTTCTGCCAGCACT
>PJTT01000183.1_pt1 | contig 95367 bp, 83 predicted proteins | sample 1512261 | NCBI WGS metagenome assembly PJTT01 (sample SAMN08177685, study PRJNA422409) | Soil metagenome, whole genome shotgun sequencing project. | isolation source: Soil (2) enriched on wood chips | place: USA: Madison | collected 2015-01-15 | reverse complement strand
TTATTGGCAGAGTACAAGCGGGTTCGTGTTACAACTTAGGGAAGCGCCGTATACCGAACGGTACGTACGGTGCTGTGGAAGGTCGGAACGGGAATTAATCCCGTTCCTCCTATCCGATTTAAATTATGCTGCGAATGCGCGATGATCCGCTTTTATTTGGATGCAGCATTGCATGCTAAGTTGTTTACGTGGGAATAGTGTCATTAATTTTGCGAGGATAAGGGAACACCGAAAGAGTTTCGTACTTTTGTTACTCAAGTTTATTATCAATCTTTAGTAGATGGAATTACAACTAAAACGGCCATTGGCCTTTTTCGATTTAGAGACTACAGGGGTAAATATCGCGGTGGATCGTATTGTCGAATTATGCATATTAAAAGTATTGCCCGGTGGAGCGGAAGAGGTGTTGACGATGCGTATCAACCCAGGTATGCCTATTCCGGCGGAATCATCGATGTTTCACGGGATTTACGATGAGGATGTGAAGGATCTTCCGTTTTTTCGCCAACGGGCGGAGGAAGTGCGTGCATTTTTGGGCGAGGCCGATCTTGCAGGCTACAACTCGAACAAGTTTGATGTGCCTATGCTGATGGAAGAATTCCTGCGCGCCGGGGTTGATTTCTCTTTGGAAGGACGTGCTTTTGTCGATGTGCAAAATATCTTTCACCAAATGGAGCAGCGAACGCTTAAAGCCGCGTACAGATTCTATTGCAATAGTAACTTGGAAAATGCCCACACTGCAGAGGCAGACGTGCGCGCCACCTACGAAGTGTTAAAGGCGCAGCTTTCCAAATATGAAGGTGCCGCCTATGAAGATAAGCACGGGAACGTATCGACTCCTGTTGTCAATGACGTGCCGGCATTACACAAATTTACCAACCTGAGCAACCCCGTTGATTTCGCCGGTCGGTTGGTTTATGATGAGGACGGAGATCCCTGTATTAATTTTGGTAAACATAAAGGAAAAAAGGTTATCCACGTGTTCGAAGTAGAGCCAAGCTACTATGCTTGGATGCAGAACGGTGACTTCCCTTTGTACACAAAAAAGGTGCTCGAGGGGCTGTGGAATAGTTTCCGTAACCAACGCAAAGAACAACGTGATGCCGCTGCTGTGGCAGGTGCCGAGAAGAAAAAGGAAGAACAAAAAGAAACGCAACCGAAGCCAGCGCATAAGTCGAAGCCGATTACATCGGATATGTTAAAGCAGTTGCAGGGCAAATTTGGTAAGTAAAAATAAGGATAATATAAATGACAAATACAGCAGAAATAGAACACTTGAAGTGTGTGATCATCGGTTCTGGTCCAGCGGGATATACCGCGGCTATCTATGCGGCTCGCGCAGATATGAAACCTGTCGTCTATACAGGTATCGTTCCCGGAGGGCAGTTGACGCAAACGACCGAGGTTGATAACTTTCCGGGCTATCCGCAAGGGATTACTGGCCCTGTGATGATGGAGGATTTGAAAGCGCAGGCCGAGCGATTTGGAACGGACGTGCGCTTTGGTTATGCTACCAAGGTAGAATTGTCTGCCGAGGGAGGTGAGCATAAGGTACAGATTGATGGCAACAAGTGGTTGACCGCAGAAACGGTCATTATTGCCACTGGAGCAACAGCCAAGTGGTTGGGTCTTCCTTCGGAAGAGAAGTACAACGGTTTTGGCGTATCGGCATGTGCCGTGTGTGACGGTTTCTTTTTCAAGGGACAGGATGTGGCTATAGTCGGTGCGGGCGATACGGCTGCGGAAGAGGCCACCTACTTGGCGAAATTGTGTAGAAAGGTATATATGTTGGTGCGTCGCGACGAATTCCGCGCCTCAAAAGCAATGGTTCATCGCGTGATGAATACAGCGAATATCGAAGTGCTATATAACACCGAGACCGAAGAAATCTTAGGAAACGAGCAAGGTGTGAACGGTGTGCGCGTGTCCGACAACGAAACGAACGAGAAGCGTATTTTAGATGTTACCGGATTTTTTGTGGCCATTGGTCATAAACCCAATACGGAGCTTTTCCAAGGGCTGTTGGAGATGGATGAGACAGGTTACTTGATCACAAAAGCAGATAGTACAGCAACCAACATCCCGGGTGTCTTCGCCTGTGGAGATGTGCAGGATCATGTTTATCGCCAAGCGATTACTGCTGCAGGGACGGGTTGCATGGCTGCACTGGAAGCAGAACGCTATCTTGCCGCTAAAGAAAGCGTTGTATAAAAGCGTATTTGTATACCAAAAACAAAGGAGCCTTTTAGTTAAAACTGAAGGCTTCTTTGTTTTTAGATCACATGAAAGTGTTTTAATGCTTGCCAAATACCGTCATGATCCACATCGGTGGTAATATGATCGGCAATGGCTTTCACTTCGGGATTGGCATTGCCCATGGCGACGCCAATGGCGACGTGCTGCAGCATGGTGATGTCGTTCCCGCCGTCTCCGAAGGCCATCGTTTCGGATAGGTCGATACCAAAGTGTTTACAGAAGATATCTATGCCCACTTGCTTGCTTTGTCCCTTGGGGTTGACATCTGCAAAGAGTGGAGTCCAACGCGAAGCGACTGAGTTGGGCATCACCGTTTCCATAAACGCTTGCTCGTCTTCCGGTCCTAAGAATATGTTGGTCTGCAGAATACTATTTACATCGACTTTCGCTCTGTCCACCAAGGGCGGGACGGGCAAGTTTAAGTGGGCGTACATACCTGCGATTTCAGGCGTTACATCGAAAATCGTTATTTCCTTCTCGGACATAAACGAGAAACTCAGCGGCTTTTCTTTTGTATAGTTCAGCACCGCTTGGATGTCGTTGGCGTGTAAGGCCTGTTTAAAGAGCACCTCGCCGTCTACCGTCACACAATAGCCACCATTAAACGTTATAAAGCCGTCGAAATCTAAGTGTTTGATATGGTCTATACTGTTGATCGATCGGCCTGTAGAGACGATAACCTTTATTCCTTGGTCTTGAAGCAATTTTATAGCGTCTTTTGTCGATGTAGGAACTTCATGCGTGGTGAAGCTTAATAGGGTGCCGTCGATATCAAAAAAAACGGCTTTGATTGTAGGGTATTGCATAACACAAATCTAATGAAATAAGGGGCGATAAGCAAAGCAAGAGCTGTTAAGACTATGTAAAATTAGCGCCGACTTGGGCATTGCACCGTAGCCCCTCCCTTAGTCTTCTTTCAAATGCTTATCTTTGCTGCCCAAACACTTTTTCTATGGACAGTCAGGCTGCATTTATTGAACAACTTTCCCAAAGCATCAAAACTGAAAACTTTATCAAGCTTTCCTTGGGCAATTATCGAGGTGATGATGCTGGATTAAAGCAGGTTTATGTCAAGCTGGTTTTGATCAAGCGTGTGTTGATGTTGTCTTTCACCTATCGTTACCAAACGCGCGACCTGACCAAAAATTACCCTATTGAAGAGGGAGTCTCGCACCTGCAGCACATGTTGTCGGTATCTGCATTTCGTGTGGCGACGCTTTTCACGCCGGCAGCCAATGTGGTATGTGAATGGGGAAAGCAGGAGAAATGGTCGATAAGACAGGAAAAACCCACGGCAAAAATGACGGCATCCCTGGCACACGATGAGGCAAAGGAGAGAAAGCTACGACAGGGCAACAAACGCTATCTACACGAACTTCGCCTAACGGATGCAGAGGGTAAAGTGTACAAGAATGCACAGGATAAGTGGAAGCAAATTAACCATTACATAGAACTGTTGAACGGGATGTTGCTCGACCTGCCCCAAAGTCAACAGCTACAGGTTGTGGACATGGGCTCAGGCAAGGGATACCTCACCTTTGCACTCTACGATTACCTCAGGAATGTATTACATAGAGATGTTGCGGTCACGGGGGTGGAGTATCGTAAAGATTTGGTTGATTTTTGCAACGAAGTGGCGCAGCGTGCTGATTTCGATCAGCTATCGTTTGTGGAAGGAAGTATCGATTCTTATGAGCCTAGCCATGCGTTAAACGTGTTGATCGCCTTACATGCCTGCGATACCGCGACGGACGATGCCATCGCCAAAGGCATAAAAAACAACGCGGATCTCATTGTTGTGGCTCCTTGCTGCCACAAGCAGATTCGCCGCGAGATGGAAAAAGGGAAGGCGAAGAATGAGCTGGATTTCCTATTGAAGCATGGCATTTTTTTAGAACGTCAGGCAGAGATGTTGACCGATGGACTGCGGGCACTTTTGATGGAATATCACGGTTATCAAACGAAGGTTTTCCAGTTTGTTTCGGATGCGCATACCCCTAAAAATGTATTAGTTGTTGGTGTTAAAAAAGGCACGAATGCTGCACGTCAGGCTGAAATAAAAGCTAAAATCGAAGAAAGTAAGGGATATTTCGGCATTGGTTATCACCATTTGGAGAAATTGTTGGGATAAATGTAGAATGGTCACTCCGCCAGTCTATTCATCGCTTCTTGCTCGCTGTTGGCGAAAAAAACAATTCTTCCCGCATTGCTTTCACGAATAAAATCTCGTAGACTACTGGAATCCACTTCAGACCAGTCGCCCACAATCGCTAGGCGCACGCGGTAATTGCTGAACTTCTGTAATACTTCGCCAGCTAATTTCGTTTTCAAAACAAAAAAATCGGACACAAAGTCGGCTTCTTGTAGCACCAGCGCATCGTAGCCCAGATAGTATACATTTCCGATGAGATCGATCGCAGATTCCACATCCCGAATAAGAGGAGCCTCACCGTGTACCGTGGCAATATTTTTTTTGTTGATCTGATGTCCAATAATTTCCATGAACTAAAGCTACACAATTCTTTAAAAACCAACTTTTATCCCAGCGTAATAATTTCGTGCTGGTGCCGGATTGAAAAAGCGGTTGCCAAATGCATTGATGTCATTACCTAGGCTGTAGCGCTCGTTCAAGATGTTATCAGCACCAACGAAAAGTTGCAGTGATAAATTCCTCTGCAAAGGAATGTTGATTCCTGCTTTCGCTTGTATAAGATTATATTTCTTTGCAAATACCGTGTTGGCATCATTGAGCGGCATCTCGGATACATAGTGGTGAAAGATATGTAGAAACACGGCGCTAGGAAATTGTAGGTTCAGGGTATTGGCGATGGTCCAATCTGGAACGGCCGTCATGGCATTGCCAGAAAAGTCGTCTTCACCGTTCACATAGTTCCCAAACGTGTAAAAATTACGGGTCAGCGCCGCCTGATAGCTGAGGCTGCGAAAGAAATGTGAAGCTGAGGGTTGAAGCAGGTAGGCAAGTATGCTGGCCTCTACACCTTTTTGGTGCATTTCTCCTGCGTTGACATAAAACTCTGCGCCATTGTCACGTAGCTGCCGCACAATACCGTTGTTCATGCGGTATATATAGTGGGAGACATCAGCCACAAAGCGTCTGTTACTGCTTTCCCAGCGGAAACCCAGTTCATAGTTGGTGCCGGTCTCCGCATCGAGATCGAGGTTGATGCTGTTGTCTGATGAGCGTACTTCGGCCAGTGTAGGTGCCGAATATCCTCGGGAGATAGAGCCGCGGAAAGCAACCTGCTGGTGGATGCTATAGGATGCAGCAACGCGCGGCATCCAGATATTGCCAAAGTCAATATTGCCGTCGCCCACGTCGGCAATCGGATACAAACGCGTAAAATCGATGCTGGCCCGGTTAAGTCCAAGGGAAGCTTCTAGGTTAAGATTATGAAGGATCGTCGCCGAAGCCCGGTAGAAAAAGCTGGTTTGCAAGTTATCGAGTTCATCGTTGTACTGCACATCAGTAGCCCGGCCAGCTTCATTATCGAAATTGTTGATCTTATTCCAACCTTTCTGTCCTTCAAAACCCAGTTGCATTTGCCACATGAAAGCCTCGTTTTTTTCTTCTACGAATGAGAAGAAGGTGCGTAGACCTAGATTTCTTTCCGATCGTATCTCGTAATTGGTGATAAATGGATTTTCTAGATGAGTGTTTGAACCAAATACGCTTACGGAATGCGATAGCTTATTGCTGATTTTCGCTCGGTGTGCAAGTCCTCCGTAAAAGGTTTTATTATAGATGCCCGCCTGTTGTTCCTTAGCGCCAGGATTGGGTCCTCCTGCCGGACGTGCCTGTTTGGGATTTTCCAGCATTTGTGCTTCGGTGAGTCCTCCTGGAGTGCGATAACCGAGGTCCGCGTAAAGCAAAAACAATTGCAGGCTGTTATCAGCCGAGTAATTCCATTGATGTGCTGTTTGAAAAGTCTTTTTGTTCAGAGCGGTGTTTTCGCGGTAGCCGTCCGAGCGCGTAAAGGATTGATCGACAGAAAAGGAATAATTGTCTGCTATTTTTTGCTGCCAAGAAAGCTGTTCTTGAAAGAGTCCATATGATCCGCTGGATAGCAAAAGTTCACGCTTTGTATCGTTGTTACCAAATCCCTTTGGATCTATACGAATGACGCCGCCAGAGTTGGCTCCATAAAGCGAGCCATCGGGGCCTTTCAAAATATTGACCGAGGCAATCGAAGCTGGGTCGATCAAGTTCAGGTAAGTGTTGCCACCTGCATCTGTCAATGGAAATTCACCTACATAAATTTTTGTGTTCCGGATGCCAAAAGGCGAGCGGATCAAGCTACCTCGCATAGCTAATCGATAGCTGCCCGGTGAGCGCTCTTCCATACGTAAACCGGATACCATATTGAAGGCGGGAAGCAGGGTGGTGGTTTGTTGGTTCTGCAGTTGGGAAGCATTGATAGATTGGCCGGCACTGGTGAGGCCCAGCAGTGGCTGCTCGCGAAAGTAGGCTTGGATGGTTACTGGCTTCAGGGCCGTTGTATCTTGCCGTTCTTGGCTATACACGAAGGAAGAGTTGCTGAATAGCGAAAAAAGTAGGGCTGTTAGAGCGGGAAGGTAGCGCATTTTGTGTTCGTAATTTATTGTTGGCGTGCTATTAGCGGCCGTTTTATAGCTATGTTTTTGACAGTTTGAAGCGCGCAGATTAAAAGGCTTCGTTCAAACCTAAAAATAGACCACGCTGGCCAAATCGGCCAACAGCATAGTCAATACATAGGTTCGTGCGCGTTGCTTTATTGAACAGCAACCGTAAGCCAGTACCAGCCGCGGGCTGCCACTTTTGGAAAAGCGTGGTACCTAGGCGGTCATCGGCGGTTTGCACATTGGCAAAGACCACGCCGCTTAAAAACTGGTTCCGCAGCAGAGGGAAACGGTATTCAACTTCCGAATAAAAGAACGAATTACCTTTAAAATAGCCTGCGGTGTAGCCTCGTCCTATACGGGAGTAGGTATCGCGTCCGGTGCCAGGAAGGTCTAAGTAGCCCAAGCGACCGGCTACGTTATAGGAACCCCAGTGCCAAAACGCCAATACGTGATTAGGGCGGGTGCTGGATAATGGCCAGTATTTACGAAAGTCTGTTTGCAGTTGATAAGAAGCCTGTTCGCTACCCATCCAAGTTTGGCTCATGCGCAGCACAATGTCGGCATAGATACCCTTGTAGGCACTATTAGGGTTGTCGCGGGTCATGTATTGCCAATTGAACTGCAGTCCGTTGTTATTGTATCGGCTAGGGTTATATCCGGTGAGCTCACTATATACGTTCAGCGGTGTGGTTTCATAGTCGCCCACGGTGTGGATGTTTCGTTTCAATTCGACAAATACACCGGCACCCACAAACATCCCGGGCGAAAGTTGCTTATAGAGACGCTCGTTAAAGCCATATACGGTATATTGGTTTACATAACGATTCCGTTCCGGATTGTTCAGCACCTCCTCCTCCGGAATATCGGTGGGAATGGTATGCCCCATGCCCATGCCATAGTCTAACGCCACCATTCTAGCGATCACCACACCTCCTTTTACATTCCATTTGTTATGGCGGGTGTAAGTGTCATGCGCGAGATAGCCCACCATAATGCCTCGTGTGGTGTAGCTCAGCGCAGTGGCAAATGTAGACATGGCTGTGTTTTCCCGCTCGCCCAGATACAGGCCTCCAACAACCTTGGCCCCAATCTGAAAGCCTATACTCGGGTTATAGTTGATATTCGGAAGAATGGAAATGCCGGATGGTTTGCGGTGAACTTTCTTTGAGGTATCTCGGCGGATAAACCGGCTGATATCCTTAAAAGCATCGCTGATATCATACAGATGCTCGAATGTGGGCGCGATTGTATCCTTTGCCTGGTTGGTGATGGTATCTTTAAGGATGATGTTTTGTGCAGAAGCAGGTGGGAGGAGCAGCAGGAATAGGAGAACGACTAAATAACTTCGCATGAATGTGAATGGTCTTTTCACCATTTAACAATGGTGGAGTACAGTTGTTTGCGAATATAACATTTTAATCGTTCTCCGCCCAAAAGCTACGGCATTTTCTGGAGCTCAAACTCTTGGTTCTGCTGTTGGATGATTCTAGAATAGAATTCTTTAAGATGAAAATATTCATCCACTGAGTATATGGGTTTGTTCAATGATACCACCTGCTTAAAGACCAGATGATTATCTTCATGGATCGTTTGGTAGCTGTATTTTGCCGCCTCTTCCGGGAGCTTCATGCTCACATTTTTTGGGAGCGCTTTTACACTGTAGCGGCTCGGTATTTCGATGTTAACATTATGCGTTACATGTCGTTTGGAGCCTAGGTCCACTTGGTAAAGCCTTTCGTTGAGATTGAAAGGATTTTTGGCGATGCGGTTCAGGAAGATCGGGTTAAAGCTCAACACGCCGTTGCGCAGGTAATCGGCAAGAGGCAACTCTAGATCAAACTGCTCCACCAAAAATTCGTTATTGTCGTACAGATTGGAAATGCTGCCGTTTTGCAGCTGCATATTAGTTGTTTTTGCCGTTACATCTTCCAAATACTCCTCTTCGCTGTTAAAAGAGCCGATTTCGTTTCGTTTGCGCAAAGCATCAAGTCCTTTATAGCTGATGCTTAGTTTGCCGATGATGTTTTCTGCGCTGTCGATCTTTCCGAGAATGGTGAAGGTGATCAGGGAAGGCTGTTCGTTAACCAAAGGTATCCACTCGGAGGATTTCTTGGAATAGATGATCCTACCACGATCGTTTACACAGCGCAACGGAAGCTCACCAAAGGAGGTAAAGTTGTCGGTTGCATCGAGCAAGATCGTTTTTCCGTCAATCTCCGCGCCAGCAATGACATAGTTGAAGTTCGAAATAACGGGATGAAGGTTGTTCGGAATTCCATTTTGTCTTGTTGAAACAAGAATTGGATACGCCGGGATTTTCGCTGCATTGAGTGCAGTTATCAGGGCTAAGTTCACATCGGCGGCATTACCACTATGTTGCTCCAGGCTTTCCTTGATACCATATTGGGCATACTTCCCATAGACATCGTTCCATTTGATGTTTTTTTGGATGAAGGCGTATATGGCGCGAGCCTTTTCATTTGCGCTGTTTTTGTCGCGCAAGATAACCGGTAGTATGTCCGTGAAAATATCTTCTTTTTTAAGTTGCCCACCGAAGGATTTTTCGCTCAGCAATTCCCTGTCAACATCGCGCCATTCCTTGGTGACCTTAAATTTCGATCCATTGCTAAGATAATATTGCTCCAATTCGAAACTAATGGCAGATTTGTAGTTTTTGGCGGCCAGCATATAATCTTCCTCTTCAAAAGCAGGTATATCTTCCATGATATAGGTAATTTTCGAGCAATCGTTCCGCACACCATTGATCAGGAAATACTCCCGTAAGATTTCGCTTTTGGTGTCTTTTAGTTTATAAGGGCCTCTTAAGGAAACTTGATACTGGTAGGTGGCTGGTATGATGGCTGTATACGTGCTGGACAACTTAGGGATATCCTGTTGAAACTGCCAAGATCGGAAATTAAGAATATCAGGCGAAAGGATACGGTATTGTATGTCAATGATGGAGCCTTCTTCGACCTGTGGTAATGTGAAGCGTGCCAAATGGAGATAGGGCGAGGCCTTGTCCAAAAAAATAGCTTTGCTAGGCATCTCGGTTTCAACGATCTGCTGGTCTTTTAAAGTATAGGTTTTGCCTTTAATTTCGATGATCTTTTCGAATGTTTTGCCGAACGCATAAAGCGGAATTTCGAAGTCGGCCTGTTCTACTCCTTCTTTTTTCAAGATCTTAATGCGCGCTTTGTAATCGTGTACAACCAGCAGTGCTTGTTCGGATTCAACGATCTCCAGTTGAGATTTTCCTACTTCGGCTATAACAATGGCATTCTTGTCGTTACCTAAATCGGGCACAGGGGCAGCGAAATAGGCCCAGTTGACGGTAGGAAATTCAGTGTTTTGCCCAAGCACGACGCTCGACAGGAAGATGGAAATAATTGCTAATAAATGGCGCATAACAGGAGTTAATAGTCCTGCAATATACATATTATCAAGAATTATTTAATACAGAAATTATTCCGCTTCCAATAATTGTTTTTCGTGCAGTTCAAAATACTCGCCCTCGGCCGCCATAAGCTGCTGATGGGTGCCCTGTTCTACAATTTTCCCTTGATCGAGTACCAAAATATGATCGGCATTTTTGATGGTCGATATCCGGTGGGCGATGAAAATGCTTGTTTTGTCTTTCATGATCCGACCCAGATTTTGAAGGATTTCCTCTTCTGTTTTCGTATCAACCGCAGAAAGACAGTCATCAAATATCAGTACCTGCGGGTCTTTTATGAGTGCTCGAGCGATGGATACACGTTGCTTTTGCCCACCCGACAGCGTGATGCCTCGCTCGCCGATCGCTGTTTGAAAGCCATCCTCAAAACCTATGATATTATCGTAGACTGCTGCATCTTTCGCAGCCTGTTCAGCCTGCTCTATTTCGAGGGTATCCTTTCCAAAAGCGATATTATTGGCGATGGTATCCGAAAATAGAAATACCTGCTGCGGAACAAAACCTATCTGCTCGCGCAGATTCTCTGTTTTTAGCTGTTGGATCGGCACGCCATCATATTGTATAGTACCGCTGTCAACATCATACATGCGTAGTAGCAGGTTGGCGAGTGTAGACTTACCCGATCCAGTCTTTCCGATAATGGCCATGGTCTTGCCCTGAGGGATATGGAAGGAAAGATTGTCAATGGCCTTTATACCAGTTTCTGGATACGTAAAGCTGATGTTCTCCACGTGGATACTGCCTTGCAAAGGCAAAGCGAGCTCTCCATCTGGTATCTGCGATTCGGTTTTCAGAAACTCGTTAATGCGCTTCTGTGATGCCGCAGCGCGTTGGAAAAGTGAGGTGACCCAAGCTAAAGACATCGCTGGGAAGGTTAGTTGGTTCACATATAGGATAAACTCCGCAATATTACCTGCCGTAATTGTCCCATTATTTACTTCGATACCGCCTACATAAACGGTAATGATCGTGCTGAAACCAATAAGAAAAATAATCAATGGAAAAAAGATGGCTTGCACCCTTACCAGATCAAGTGATACTTGATTGTACACGTTACTCTCTTTCGCAAAAACATCCATTTTCTGCTGTTCTCTAGTATAGGTCTTGATAACGCGAATGCCAGAAAAGGTTTCCTGAACGAAGGAGGACAAGGTAGAAAGTTGACGTTGTATTCTTTCGCTTCGCAGATTGATGATCTTGTTGACGTAAAGGATAACAACAGAAAGCACAGGTATGGGCAACAGGGAGTATGTCGCTAACTTAGGGTTGACGTCATACATCGCATAGATAACCATAATCGATAACACCAAGGTATTGATCGCATACATAATGGCTGGGCCTAAGTAATTGCGCACTTGGTTGACGTCTTCCGTTGCGCGGTTCATCATATCTCCCGTATTGTTTTTGCGAAAGAAGGCAAAATCCAATTGCTGGTAGTGCTGGTATATCTCGTTCTTTAGATCATATTCAATGTGCCTAGAGGTCAGGATAATGGTTTGCCGCATAAAGAACAGAAAAACCCCGCGTAACAGGGCCAGTAGAAGAACAACAAAACCGAAAAACAACAAGCTACTTCCGAATACCTGATAAACGAGGTCCTGACGCTCAAAGCCATCGTACAAACGAAAGAGGTCTATGTTTTCTTTAACCAAATCGAAGGCTTCTCGAATTACTTTTGCAGGTAATATCCCGAAATAGTTGGAGATCACGACAAAAATTACTCCAGGGATCAATTTCCAACGATACTTGTAAAAGTATTTATTAAGATAAGCCAGCTCTTTCATTGGTGACAAATGTAAGGCTAAAATTTTGATTTTATGCCTTGCCGACCGTCGCGTTCTGTCAGCCTATTGCAATTGTGCAAATAATCAAAATTATAGAAATAGGGTGCGGGAAATTATTCCTACTTTTGCAGGAGTTATTCGTAAGGCAACGCATTATTTAGAAGTATGGAAGCAAACAATTCCTCTGTATTTGATAAGATGGGCATTTCTGGTCATCAAAATTTGTTCTTTTGTCATGATAAAGCAGTGGGATTGCAGGCGATCGTTGCCATCCATGATACGACTTTGGGCCCGGCTATTGGTGGAGTACGCATGCTCCCTTACGAATCGCTTCCGGATGCGATTGATGATGCATTGCGTCTTTCCGAAGCGATTACCTATAAGGCTTCATTGGCGGGCCTTAATCTTGGGGGGGGAAGTGCTATTATAGTCGGCAATAACCGGACAGATAAAACAGAGGTGTTGATGCGTCGTTTCGGGCAGTTTGTAGAAGGGCTAAACGGTAACTTTGTCGCGTCCACCGATATTGGTACCACCCAAAAGGACTTGGAATACATGTTGTCGGAAACCAACTATGTGGCAGGTTTGCCTGCCTCGCTAAATGGAGGAGGAGACACGACGGTCTTTGCTGCCCGTGGTGTATTCTACGGCATCAAAGCGGCCATCAAGGAATTATATGGTGACGATAGTTTGGCCGGCCGAAAAGTGGCCGTTCAAGGTGTGGGTAGTGTGGGAGAACAATTGGTAGGCATGTTGCGTGCGGAGAACGCACGGGTGTATGTTTCCGATATGACCGAAGAACGCAAAATGAAGATCGCTGCCAAATACAAGGCGGAGCCGATTACCTATTCGACAAGCTTCGAGCTGGATGCGGATGTCTATGCGCCCTGCGCGTTGGGCGGAACGGTGAATCCTGAAACGGTACCGCGTATGCGTTGCAAGATCATTGCCGGCTCGGCCAACAACCAGCTTAAAGATGAAGAGCTGACAAATAAGCTGCTTAAGGAACAGAATATCCTCTACACACCGGACTTCCTGATTAACTCTGGCGCTTTGATCAGCTGTTATTCGGAACTGGAGGGGTACGGTAACGATCGTACGGAAGCTTTGGTCAAAAATATATACAATGCGACGCGCCACGTTATTCAAAAATCGAAGGAAGATAATATTACAACCTTTGATGCCGCAAAACAATTGGCAGAAAAGCGTATCTTTGACGTCAAAAAAATAAAAAGATAAATAATATGCTATGTGTATGCATAGAAAGCAATAAAGTATAATACGTTCTTATTTATATACAATCGTTCTTTAAATTAAATTATGCTTAATAGAAGGCACCTTCGGGTGAAAGTTATGCAGACGCTTTATGCGTTCAGTTTATCAGAGGATAAACAAGTGAAAGATTTTGAAAAGGCACTTTTTACAAGTGTGGATGAGGTTAACCAGATGTACATCTGGACGTTAAACCTACTTGATGAGGTTGCGGAATATGTACTTATCGATGCCGAAGGAAGAGCAAATAAGTTCTTGCCCACGGAGAAAGACAAAATCTATACGACGAAGTTGAACAACAACAGCTTTATCGAGTCATTGCGTCAAAACCGCGCCTATCTGGAATATGTAAAGAAATATAATGTTTCTTGGGCCTTCGATCCAGAGATTGTGCGTTCAATATTTGCGCAGTTAAAAGAGTCGGAAGAATATTTGGTGTACCTAAAACAGGATGATCGTTCGATTGCCGCCGAGAAAGATATTATCAAGTTTATCTTTAAGAAGATTGTCCTTAAATCTACGGAAGTCGAGCAGGTATTCGATACGAAATTTATCAACTGGACAGTGGATAAGGAAGTCTTACAAGCGATGATAGCCAAGACTTTCAAAAACTTCAGCAGCGAGAATCCTGTGCATAATAAATTGGGGGAGCTGACCCCCAATTGGGACGAAGATAGCGAGTTTATCGCTGATCTATTAAAGCAGACGATTCGTTACGGAAAGGAATATCAAGAGCTTATCTCCGTAAAAACGAAAAATTGGGAAGCTGATCGTATTGCATTGGTGGATACCTTGCTTATGCGTATGGCAATATGTGAGCTGGTAAATTTCCCGACAATACCGGTGAAGGTGACGATCAACGAGTATATTGAGCTATCGAAAGCCTTTAGTACGAATAAAAGTAATACCTTTATCAATGGTATTTTGGATAAGATTCTTGCTGATTTAGCGCAAGAAGGCCGCATCCAAAAACAGGGAAGAGGGCTGAAGGATTAGTTTACAATAGAGATTTTAATCGGAACGCAAGGTTCCGGAAATAATAAATTGGCTATGAATATAATAAAAGCAAGTTTTTTCTGTTTCGTATTTGCTACACTTGTTTCATGTGGAAATTCGAACAACACGGCAACCGAAACGGCAGATAGCACTGCTGCCGATTCTACGAGTGCCGCAGGTACGGGTAAGGTTGAATTCGCGGAAGCGGCTTTCGATTTTGGTCAAGTGAAAGAGGGGGAAGTTGTTGAACATGTCTATGCCTTTACCAATACAGGAACATCACCGGTTATTCTCTCGCGGGTTTCTGCCTCTTGTGGTTGCACAACTCCTTCTTATACACAGACGCCGATTTTGCCAGGCAAAACTGGCGAAATTAAAGTGAGCTTCGATAGCAATGGGCAGGTTGGTAAACAACAGAAGATTGTAACCGTCGTTTCCAATGCGGAAAATGGTGTGACTACGATTCAGTTGAAAGGGGAGGTCTTGGCAAAATAAAGGCGGAGAAGCTTTATTTCAATTTTATAATTTTTTACTTTTGAATTTTTACTTTAAAATATGATTACAACTTTATTACAAGCAGCCCCCGGTGGAAGCAACTTAATGAGCTTCTTGCCGATGATCTTGATCATTGTCGTTTTTTACTTCTTTATGATCAGACCGCAGATGAAAAAACAGAAAGACCATAAGAAATATATCGAAGAGCTTGGTGTAAATTCTAAAGTCGTGACCACGGCAGGTATCCACGGTCGCATTGTAGAAGTTAGCGAAACGACATTTTTGGTTGATGTAGGTTCCGGCGTAAAAATGCGCTTTGACAAGACGGCCATCGCATTGGACGCTTCGAAAGCAGCAAACAATGACACGGTAAAGAAATAAGCAAATTTACCTTTGCAACGTTCTAAAAGGTGCCTTCGGGCGCCTTTTTTTGTTTTTAAACAATTTATTTCTCCGTGCTATGCTCTTCATTTTTATGGACGACTCGCTCAGGGCAAGTACGCGGATGCTTATAGTTTTAAGACTAATTTGCTTGAATGGTGAGAAAAATAATTTTGATTTCGTACAGTTGCGGAATATTCGAAATTATTATTTAATTTTGACGCAAATTATAAACGTGTAAATCTGTTGCTTAAAATATCTATAGGATAGACAACAGCCACCTATCGATAGGTTATGATCAAGTATAGTCAATATAGCGATGCGGAATTGGTGCAACGCATGAACCAAGGGGATCATGTAGCTTATCTCGAGATTTATGACCGTTACAAAGCGCCCCTGCAACAACATGCTTGGAAAAAGCTTGGGCAAGCCCAAGATGTACAGGACGTTATTCAAGAGATGTTTACTGAATTATGGCTCCGACGAGCAGATTTAACGCCGCACACCGGGTTGGCAAACTACCTATTCCGTGCTGTACGCAATCGTTCCCTAAACCTGATCTATAAAAGACGTAAAGAAAGCCATTATCTAGACTCCTTAGATGAATTCATACGCGACGGAAATTACCTTATCGACCTGCAGATTCGTGAAAAGGAATTCGATGAACGCATACGGAAGGAAATCGCAAGTCTTCCGGCGCGCATGCAAGAGGTCTTCAAACTTAGTAGGGAGGAGGGGCTCTCCCACAAGCAGATTGCTGAGCGTCTCGGCACCTCCGAGCATACAGTTTCTAAACAAATTACCAACGTGCTGAAAACGTTAAGGGAGAAACTTGGACCTTTGTATTTTATTATCTATTTGATTTTTTGATAATTAAGTAGATTTTCTGTTTTATTTTTATTTTTTTTTATCACCCCGATACTTGTTCGTGCCCACTTGTTTGTCATAGGTATATAAGGCTAACCATATCCTATTATAACTGAATGAGAAAATCAGAAAAACTGTTACAACACTATATCGAAGGAAAAGCGAACGAGCAGCAACGTGCCCTTCTCGAGAAGTGGTATGCAGAGCTTGATGTTGCGGATACCTCAAACATGACGGCCGAGCAGCGTAAACAGCAATTGGCCTATATCCGAAAACAGCTGCCTGGATATACCGTTCGGGTTTGGACACTTTGGAAGCGTATTGCCGTAGCAGCATCCCTAATTCTGGCGATAGGGGTAAGTTCCGTTCTTTTTTATCCTTACACGGATAGGGATCGCGATCCGCTGTCCTCAGAAACTCATGATGTGGAACCCGGTATGGTTGGCGCGACGCTTACGCTAGCCAATGGTACCGCTATTAACTTAAACGACATCGCCACGGGAGAGGTAGCCGAGCAGGCTGGCGTTCGTGTAAGCAAAACCGCCGATGGAAAACTCGTGTACCAAATGGACGGAAGCTCAGGAGATCCAGATCAGATCAATACACTATCTACGGCTAATGGCCAAACCTATGTACTCATTTTACCCGATAAGAGCAAAGTGTGGTTGAATGCCGCATCTAGCTTGACCTATAGCGCTGCTTTAAACATGGGGAAGCAGCGCAAGGTCTCGCTACGTGGCGAAGCCTATTTTGAGGTGGAAAAAGATGCGAAGCGGCCATTTGTGGTGCAAACGGGCAAGCAAGAGGTGCACGTGTTGGGTACCCACTTCAATATCCATGGATACGACGAAGAAGCGACCATAGCGACGACCTTGATAGAAGGATCGGTGAAGGTGCTTGCGGGCGGTTCGTCCATGATTCTGCGTCCAGGGGAGCAAGCCCTAAATAATGCTAGTGGATTACGCGTCAAACAAGTAGATATGGAAACCGTGGTTGATTGGACGCAGGGAGACTTTTACTTCAATCGCGTTGATTTTAAAACGGCCATGAAAAAAATAGCACGGTGGTATGACGTCGATGTTATCTACGATCCGGCCTTCCGTGACGATATTGAAACTGGAGGGTGGATCGCCCGTAAGAACAAGCTTTCTTCAGTGTTGCAACTGATTGAATCATCGGGGCTTGTACATTTTAAAATCCAAGGGCGAAAAGTGTACGTATACCCCTAACGCCTACTACGCTGTTCTGAAAATAAAGCTAATAATACAATAAAACCCTAAAATGAAACAACTATGAAAGAAGAAGTCAGATAGTACACCCAATTAACATAAAACAAAGGCCAGAAGTACGCATGCACACCTCTGACCAGAGTTTGGAACCATCCTTAAAATGAATGTTTAATCCACAGATGCCTTTCCCGTGGAAAGTTGAGGCATACTGTTTATATCCCAAACTGAACAAATGTATAAAAAATATACAGGTAAAACAGGTATAGATGAACGGCTATGCCGAAAAATATGGCTTATTATGCGGCTAACCATTATTCTTCTTATTACATCTTTCATGCAAGTGAGTGCGGTAACCATGGCCCAACGAATAACACTGCATCAGCGGAACGCCTCGTTGGAATCCGTACTGAAAGAAATCCGGAAACAAAGCGGATATGATCTTTTCTATGACGGCAAAATCTTTTCGAAAAGCCAGAAGGTAGACGTCAGCATGAGCAATGCTACGATGGTTGAAGCCTTGGAAATGGTGCTTCGAGGATTGCCGTTGACCTATAGGATCCATGATAATATGGTGGTGCTACATCGAAAACAGATCAGTAATCTTCCCAAAGTCATTATTTTTATTCCGGTACAAGGCAGAGTACGTGACAGTGCCGGACAATCCATTGTTGGCGTTTCTGTCTTAAACCGAACTACCGGACTAAGTACCTCGACCGATGCTGAAGGCCGATTCCAACTGGATGCAAAAGTCGGAGACGTGCTTGTTTTTTCTTCGGTAGGCTATGTGCGGCAAGAGCTCCACGTAGGAGCGGAAACTGATCTGCAGATTGTGCTGAAACAGGAAGAAACGGCGATGGATGCAGTGGTCGTAACCGCATTGGGTATTCGACAATCGGTCAAAGCGCTAACCTACAATGTGCAGGAGTTTAAAGGTGAAGAAGTTACTCGAAATAAAGATGCAAACTTTGTAAATAGTTTAACAGGTAAAATTGCAGGTGTAACTATAAATGCCAGTTCTTCCGGTATTGGTGGAGCTACACGTGTGGTGATGCGAGGCACTACATCAATATCGGGCAATAACAATGCGCTATATGTGGTAGACGGTATCCCGATACCGAATGCCAATGGCGGAGCGGGATCTACCGGCCCATTTGCAGCCGTGGTAAGTGGCGAAGGCATTTCCAGCTTCAACCCCGAAGATATCGAGAGCATTACAGCCCTAACCGGTCCGTCCTCTACAGCTCTATACGGTAATCAGGGGGCGAATGGTGTAATCCTCGTGAACACAAAAAAAGGTACGCAAGGCAAACTTAGAATCAGCTTATCGCACAGTTCAGATTTCTTCTCTCCATTTGTTATGCCCAGGTTTCAGAATACGTACGGCCAGGAAAGCGCTCTAGAAATGTCAAGCTGGGGACCGCGACTGGCTACACCATCCTCTTACCGCCCGCGCGATTTTTTTGAAACCGGCAACAACGTATTCAACACAATCAGTTTAGCTGGTGGTAATGAGAAAAGCCAAACCTTGTTTTCCGTCGGTACCAACAATGCCAACGGTATTATCCCGAACAACACCTTTAACCGCTACAATTTTTACCTGCGCAACACCACAAAGCTGACAGATCGTCTAACCGTGGATTTCAGCGCGATGTATGTTAAATTGAATGATAACAATATGGTGGCGCAGGGGCAATACCACAACCCTATCCTGCCAGTCTACCTTTTTCCTCCGGGCGATGATTTTGAAAAGTACAAAGTGTATTCACGCTATGATCCGAACAGAAAAATTCCTTTGCAGTTTTGGCCTTTTCAAACACAGGGTCTAGGGATGGAAAACCCTTATTGGACAACCCTAGCGCAAACCAACAGCAACGATATAGACCGCTACATGTTCAGTACAGTGGCTAAATACGAATTGACCGACTGGCTCAACATCACCGGTAGGGTGCGTATGGACAACAGTAATGGACGGGCGGAGTCAAGATATCCGGCTGGTACAGACCAACTGTATATTTCTGCCGCCAACTTCGGACTCTATGCTATGAACAATACCGTAGCTAAGAATACTTATTTAGACCTGATTGCTTCAGCGAAGCATAGCATCACCGACAGAATAAGCTTTAATGCTAATTTGGGCGGTAGTTACGCTGACGATAAGCTTGATGGCGTTCGTGTGGGCGGACCATTGACTCGTTTGGCCAATTTCTATTCGATTGCAGAGAATACAGCTAATATACCTACTCAAAGCTACGCGCATACGCAGCTACAATCTACGTTTGCTACCGCAGAGTTCGATTACGACAAATGGCTGTTTTTAAATGCTACTGGCCGTTACGAATGGCCCTCGCAACTGCCCCGTGGCTTTGCATCCAAGACCTCATACTTTTACCCATCGATAGGCGTAGCTGCTGTGCTGAGCGATGTAATCGATATGCCGAGAGATATACTTTCTTTCGCGAAGGTGCGTGCATCCTATGCCGAGGTAGGTGCGCCACCATTAGCCGGTGTGGCCAACCCTACCTATTCGCTGATCAATCCTGATGCGTTTCGTCCGCGACCATTTGTCGACTATCAACCCGAGCGTACCCGCTCGTACGAGGTAGGTGCTGAACTCCGGTTCTTGGACAACAAACTGAGCTTAAACATGACTCTCTACAAGTCTAACACCACCAATCAACTGCTGTCCGTTCCGAATCCCGCTGGATCATTGTATACAATCGATTATTACAACGCTGGCAACATCGAAAACAGGGGGATCGAAGCTAGCTTAGGCTACACATCTACTTTCGGTGCCTTGAGATGGAGCAGCAATGCTGTATTCACCCTTAACCGGAACAAAGTGAACCGTTTGGCAGAAGGTTATACTAACCCCTCCACCGGAGAGGTCTTTGGTGCAGATAGCCTACGTTTTGCAACAGTAGGCAACGATCTTGTCAATATTCTTACTGTAGGAGGAACTATGGCCGATCTATACGTCACGCGCCGTCTGCAGGAAGATAACCAGGGCAATCTTTATGTCAACAATGGCAATATTAATAGCATGCAGATACCTGCTAGTTATATTGGCAACACATTGCCCAATTATACCATTGGATGGCGTAATAACTTGAGTTACAAAAATTTTGATCTAGCATTTTTAATAGATGCTCGTGTAGGGGGAATAGGTATATCCTATACGCAGGCGGTGATGGATGCCTTTGGCGTGTCGGAAGAGTCGGCCATAGCCCGTGATAACGACGGAGTTACTGTATACGGAAAAAAGTATGGTGATGTCAGGCAATATTATAATACCATAGGTGGTGCCAGCGGTGGCGAGGTAGGTATGGCGGCATACTACGTGTACGATGCTACCAATGTACGCCTACGTGAGGCTTCGCTGGGCTACAGTATTCCCGGTAAATGGTTGGGCTCAAAAATCAGCGATGTAAAGTTGGCGATCACTGGACGTAACCTGTTTATGTTCTACAACAAGTCGCCTTTCGACCCTGAGTCAACATCATCTACCGGAACTTACTATCAAGGTATCGATTATTTTAGACAGCCCAGCTACCGGAGCTTTGGATTTAGTGTGAAGGTTGGACTGTAATTTTTGGTAAAAAGAAAAGATATCATGTTGAAGAAAGAATTAATTATGGAAACGATAAAAACAGGAAACAGCGTATATGTGTTGCTATTTGTGATACTAACAACATGCTCCTGCACGAAAAAATACACGGAATACAATACCGATCCCACTCGGGCTACGCTCGAGCAACAAGACGCCGATAACTACATATCCGGGCGAAACTTTCCGGCTATGATCAATGCGGTTATTCCTGCAGGTGATCCTCCGGGCGGTGGCGGTAATGAGTTTGCGAACAGTTATCAATTGGCTTTCAACTTGGCTGCCGACTGCTATGCCGGTCATATGGCGCAGGCCAACAGCTGGAACGGAAATACCAACAACCTTACCTATGGTTTCAATTTGGGCTGGGTCAACGAACAGTTTAACCTCACCGGAAGATTGATGGCGGGTTGGCGCAATATCAAGGAAATTACCGACGTTTCAGGAGATTCATTGCAGTTAGCTGTGGCGCAGGTCATCAAGGTAATCGGTATTATCCGGGCAACAGACAGTTACGGTCCTATACCTTATAGCGGTATCCTGACAGAAAGCTCAGCGCCGATCTATGACAGTCAAGAGAGCATTTATCTTTCTGCATTTGCCGATCTCGCTGCCGCACGCGACAGGCTGTATGCCGATGGTGTCGCTGCTGGTACACCACTGCAATTATACGATCTGATTTATGCAGGCGACTACGTCAAATGGGCGCGTCTCGCCAATTCACTGATCCTTCGGTATGCCATGCGGATTGTGTATGTAGAGCCATCACTAGCCCGCCAATGGGCTGAAGCAGCTGTCAGTCATCCTGCAGGATTAATTACCGTGCCGGCAGACAATGCGCTGCAAGACCAAAAAGCTGGCAATGGTAACTTTAATTTTTACAACCCATTGGTCACGTTGATGGGGTACAACGAAACCCGCGCCAACGCTTCTATGGTTTCGGTACTGCAGGGATACAATGATCCGCGCATTTCTTCTTATTACCGCCTTTCGTCTGTTCCTAGATATACAGATAGATATGTGGGCATACGCAGCGGGATCAATGTTACACAGACCCTGTACATGACGTTTTCGCCCCTTGCCGTAACCACCACTACACCGATGCCTTGGATGCTGGCTTCCGAAGTGAACTTTTTGCGTGCGGAGGGTGCCCTGCGTGGATGGAACATGGGCGGCGAAGCACGCAGTTTCTATGAAAATGGCGTTCGCTCAGCATTTACCGAAAGTGGTGTTACCATTCCCGCTGGATACCTTACGGATGATACGGCCGTACCAGCCAGTTATGTCGATCCGGTAACGGCGGCCAACGGAGGCAGCATGGATTACGCTACTACGCAAGCTACCACCGGCGTAAGCCGCTGGACTATACGCTGGGACGATGCCGCCAACTTTGAGACCAGCCTGCACCGTATCATGATGCAAAAATGGATAGCCCTATACCTCAACGGACCCGAAGGATGGGCCGAATACCGCCGTACCGGCTACCCGAGGATATTACCTGTGACACTGAACCGTAGTGGCGGAACAGTGCCCAGTACTTTTCAGGTACGTCGCTTGCCCTATCCTGCTGCGCAATACAACCAAAATTCTGGACAAATGGGCCGTGCACTCGCGCTGCTAGGTGGAGCTGACAATGGAGCAACCAGACTATGGTGGGACAAGAAGACAAATATCCCACAATAAATAGTTAACTAAACAAGTACTAACAAAAAGACATTAACGTATGTTTAGAATATATTCCTTTTCTATGTTCTTTTTAGCAGCATTAACATTTTATGGCTGCAGGAAAAGCAATACCCAAGATAGTGGTATCTACATAACCGATCCTCTTCGTCAGGGACTCGATGCACGTACTATTTCGGTAGATGATGCAGGTGGTTCCCTAACCCTTTCCGCCAGTGCATCTACGCCGGTAAGCGGCACTGTTGAGGTTGTGTTTGAAATCGACACGACGCTTATAGCCGCTTACAATGAAAAGAACCACACCAACTTTAAGGCATTGCCTCGACGCTTTTACAGTCTGGCTCCTACAGGGAGTACTGCCGGTACCCAATCCTCTGCAACCAGTAGTATCGTAGCCGGCGCCAGCCTTTCAGGTGAGGTAACTTTACATATATTTCCTTTGGATAATACCATTTCAGATGGAGACCAATTCATGGTACCAGTCAAGATTGCATCTACCAGCGGCGATATCCCCCTGATCCGCTCATCGAGTGTGGTTTATGCTATGCTTGGAAGGGTTTTGACGAATCCGGCACTACGTTTTAGAGGGGGGCTGGTTGATTTTGCTATACGCGATCCGCTCGTTAATTTGACTACGTGGACATTGGAATTCAGGATGCTTATGACCAATTATGCAAATAACGCTTTGTTTGTGGCTGGACCCAGCGAAATATTTGTCCGTATGGGCGATCCAGCTTCGGCTCAGGATGAACTTGAGGTAAAATATGCCGGTATGAAGCCGTATTTCAGCACCCGTTTTGCGTTGAACAGATGGTACCATATCGCCATCGTATTTGATGGAAATCGGGGTAGATTTGCCACCTACGTAGATGGTGTTCAGGATTATGCAGAGGCTACACCTCCCGGTGCATCGTTCAATTTAGAGACGATGCGCTTCGGAGGATCCAGTAGCTCTACCAATACCACAGGTCAGGAAGTTCGCTTTTGGACGAGAGCCTTATCTCAGGCGGAAATCCGTAACGGCATGTGTGCTATAGATCCCTCGACTCCCGGCTTATATGGCTACTGGAAATTTAATGAAGGCCGTGGTGTTACGGTGGCAGATGTTAGCGGAAATGGTCATAATGGTGTTATTGGTGGCGGAATAAGTTGGGTAGCCGGTATCCGCTGCCCGAACTAATAAGCCAATTGTGAAACAATTAAAAAAAATGTAACGATGAACAGGATAATTATAATGAGTGCAGTACTACTATGCCTTGGCATGATAGCCTGCGAAAAGCAAAACGAATATATTGCCCAGCAGGTACAACCTGTATTACAACGATCTGAAACCTATTACGCTAACCTAAGGGCCTATAAAAAAAGTGATCATCAGGTTTTCTTCGGTTGGTTCGGGGGGTTAGGTACCCCTGGCAGCCCCGATGCAATCAATGGAATTGACCATATCCCGGACAGTGTAGATATTGTGAGCTTATGGGGAGGTAGGCCACCACTAGGATCGCATAATCAATTAATGCTCCAGCGTACACGTGAATTAAAAGGTACACGTTTTGTGCTGGTTGCGTTTGACAATACCGGGTTTTTAAATCTTTGGGGCGACTCGCTGGAAAACCGACCTGACGGAACCACCTATTCTTTCGTAGATCAATATGACAGAGGCGACGATCAGTTGAATATCGGCTTTGAGTTACTGGCCACTCGGCTGAGAGATACTGTAGAAAGGCACCAGTTAGATGGTATCGATCTCGATCACGAACCTACTGTTTGTGGATGTGATTGGGGGCTATTGACTGACCAACGTAAATATGGAATGTTCATCAAAGTGCTGTCAAAGTATTTTGGTCCTCAATCTGGCACAGATAAGCTTTTAATTGTAGACGGTGAATGGTATCGCATACCTGCCGATGCTGGCGGAGGATTGAGTTATGCCGTTTCGCAAGCTTATCGTACGACCAATCCTGGGCAGCTGCAAAACCGATACAACCGAGGTTTACCATGGTTGCCCCCATACAAATATATAGTTACGGAAGATTTTGAGTTGGAACCAAGCTATTCTAATGGAGGATATTTATACACAGATCCGATAAGGGGACAAATGCGCTCATTAGCGGGTATGGCCTATTGGCAACCTACACAAGGTCGTAAAGGCGGTGCTGGAAGCTACCATACGGAGTATGAATATCGGAATGGTCTGGATTATCGAACAACTAGGCAGGCGATACAGATTATGAATCCCGCCGTGCGGTAATAACAAAACGTACATTTTATAAAGATAGTCATGAAATTAAAATTAAAATATATGGTACTGCTGATGTACTGTGCATTACTGTTTTCTTGTAAGAAGGGAGAAAATGACTTTTCTAGTGAAGATTTAACCATCTATCTGCCAGCGGGTTCATTGAGCTATAACAGTGGTGCAGCCAGTTTTGTCGTAGCACGTAGCAATACATTTGCAGGTACGGGGACGGCCTTTCCGGTTTTACTGACAAGAGCTTTTGATCGCGATGTAGAGGTAACGGCTACAATTGATACCGCACTGTTGGCAGATTATGATCGGACGAATAACAGCACTTCGGATAGATTTCCGACAGATGCCTTCCAATTGACTAACAACGGGCAGGTGCGTATTCCGGCGGGTCAGGAGCGCTCCATGGATTCGTTGCGCATCGCTTTGGGACCGCAGGCATCGAGCTTGGATTTGACCAGGCAGTATGTGCTGCCTATCCGCTTATCCAGCACAGATTCCAATCTGCCGTTGAGCAGCAACCGCTCGGTCATGTATGTGCGGGTGACATTCAACCGGATTACCACGCAACTGAACGGGGTATCCACCAACCGTGTAGTGCCTATACGGATAGACCGTATGCCCAACGGCGATATCGTACATGGTGACCTCAACCTCACGGCAGCTGTTAACACGGCATTTGCAGAGCCATTAACGGTTGGCCTTCGCGATCGGCAGGAATGGTTGGCCAGCTATAACCAAGCCAACCAAACAAATTATGTTGCATTTCCTGCCGGCACCTTCGCCGTCAGTCCGGCCAGTGTATCCATTGGTCGTGGAGCGCTTAGTGCCGCGACTCCTTTTAGCCTTGCGCTGAGCAATACGCATGCTTTCGAAACGGGGCGCAGTTACCTGTTGCCGGTAGGTATAACAGACGAGGGGCCTGTGCCACCACATGAAATGCGGGGGACGGCATATTTTTCCGTAGAGGTAGCGCTGCAAAATATCGATCCGGCCAATTCGCTGCCTTCGGGCAGTAGAGTCGATCGTACCGACTGGACGGCAACAGCAAGTTCTACGGACAACGAATTCGCGTCTCTTGGCGTTCCAGCTTCGGTTTTTGACAATAATCCCGCAACGGGATGGCATTCGGAACTTGTATTTGGAACTCCGCCCACAGTCACATTTACCGTAGATATGCAGGATCAGAAAAACATACGAGGGTTTATATTTACACCTAGGTATTGGGATTACTTTGGGACAGGATACATTTCTGCTGTAACAGGAATGCGTGTAGCTAGCAGTAGCGATGGCATTAATTGGACCATCCAGGGATCCTATACTGGTAGCATGCCCGCTGGTACAGCCACGAGTCCGGAGACTCGGAATGTCCGCTTTTTTACCCCGGTACAAGCACGATATTTCCGCTTCACACTGACAGAGTATGGGGAATATGCAGCAGGTTTCGGTGAATTGGATGCCTTTGAGTAGATGTCGGCGAGAATAAGATCGTGTTTGTAAATAGTAATAGTTTGTTAGAGAGCGTCCGGCACCTTGCCGGCGCTTTTTTGTTGTATATCATGTGTGCAAATAGGGCAAAACCAGTCGCAAAAAGACCTGCTTTCAGGGCGAGCGGCTTTACTTATCCCGAACGGGTTCGGTGGTTTCATTTTTTCGATTTTAGTGACCGGTAGCCCAGTGATATCGTCGATCGGTTCTATGGCAAAAAAGCTTGCATATATTTATTCGAAACATTTACCTTTGTATTTATGGCTCAACCACGAATCAGCAAAGTAAAGCGTAGGAAGATTGCAATTTTTTTGCGCTGTATGGGGATCTCTTTTGTAGCGTGGTTGTTGTTTGCTGTGTCGACGGTGCAAAACTACACCATCAACGCTGGTATTTCGTATGTTAATATTCCCGAGAAGAAAGCCTTTCACCCTTTACAGTCTGATACGGTAAGTATCCGGATGAAAATCAGCGGATGGAAGATCTTTATGAAGCGGCTTCATCCAGACACGCCCCACATCCAAGTGGATCTAAGTGGTCTGAAAACAAGAAATTTCATTGTTTTTACCAACCAGCTGGGCTATATCAACAGGCAGTTTCCGGTCGATAATCAAGTCGTAGCTGTCAGCCCCGACACCTTGTTTTTCGATTTCTCCAAGCAAACGCAACGAAAGGTTCCCGTGCGACCCGTGTACAACATGCAGTTTAAAAAGCAATATGGCATTATTGGTGATACCCGGGCAAATCCTGAATATGTTACTGTAACGGGCCCATTGGAAGATGTGGCCAATATCGACTTTTTAGAAACTGATACTATCAAGGGAACAAATGTTGGAGCCGATATTCGTACGGTAGCCTATCTCAATAAGCATCAGAAAAATAATATCACAATATATCCCACCTTTTCTGAAATAAGTATTCCTGTCGGGGAGATTACAGAGAAGGTGGTGGAAGTTCCTTTAAAGGTAGAGAACGCCTCGCGTTATACCTCGGTGAGGACGCTGCCGAGTAAGGTGAAAGTAGTTTTTTTGGTGTCGTTGAAAGACTATAATAAATGGTCGTCGCGCGACTTTGAGGCTATTGTCGACATGGAGAATTGGGAAAAGAATAAGGTGCAAAGTCTGCCCGTAATCTTGACGAAGACGCCTGACTATACCCAATTGATAAATGTAGAACCGCAGAATGTGGATTTTTTTGTAAGGAGATGATACACAAAATATGGGAATCAAAATAGGTATCACAGGAGGTATCGGCTCTGGGAAAAGTTACGTTGCCAAGATTTTTCAAGCGTTGGGCGTTCCATTTTACAACGCAGATAAGGAGGCCAAGGATCTGATGAATACCAGTGCCGAATTGAAGACAGCACTTGTGGATGCCTTTGGTACATCCGTGTACGGTGTCGACAATCAGCTGGATCGTGCCTACTTATCTAGCTTGGTTTTTAAAGACCAAAGCAAGTTAGCGCAATTGAATGCGATTGTGCATCCTGCCGTTATTCAGCATGGGCTGGATTGGGCCGCTCGGCAGACATTTGCCTATTCATTGAAAGAGGCCGCGCTGCTCTTTGAAAGCGGCTCCTATAAGACATTGGATTATACAATGTTGGTCACCGCACCAACGGAGGTTCGTATAAAGCGGGTGATGGGACGTGATGGTCTGTCTGAACAGCAGGTAGAGGAAAGAATAGACAAGCAAATGTCCGATGATGAAAAGTGTCAGCTGGCAGACTTTGTGCTTGTCAATGATGGAAGCCGGCCCCTGTTGCCGCAGGTTTTACAATTACACAATTATTTTTTGAAAGCGTCCGCGGACAGCCTATGATTCTAGAAGACTTTTTGGTAAAAACCGATGAAGGCTATTACTGCCGTTATGGTAAATTTTTTATTGATGCGGCATCGCCGGTAACATGCAATTTGATATCACATGCACATGGCGACCATGCCACTAATGGTCATCAAGAGATGTATGCCACGGCCGCAACACTCGCTTTCATGCGCAACAAATTTGGTAAAATGCACGAGGAAAGCATGAAAGCAGTTTCTTTTAACGAACCGTTTATGATGGAGGACGTCGCGGTTACATTTCTTGCCGCTGGACATATGTTGGGATCTGCCCAAGTGCTAATGGTTTACAGGAATGTGCGCTACCTATACACTGGAGACTATAAACTGCAGGCAGATGCGACATGTGAACCTTTACAGATCGTGCAGGCGGACGTATTGATCACCGAGTCCACCTTTGCCAATCCGGCTATACAGCATCCAGACGATAAGTTGGAGATTCTGAAATTGAAGGATAGGGGCAGCAATATTATGCTTGGTTGCTACACCTTGGGAAAGGCGCAACGCTTAACCGCATTAATTAACGCGTATCTCCCAGAACGTGAAGTGCTCGTACACCATAAAATGTATCCCGTTCACAGGCTCTATGACGAATTGGGACCGACCCGATTGAAGTATACACTCTACAACCGCAAAGCGATGAAAGAGGGACCGGCCAATAAAATTTATCTCGTGCCCCCTTTAACTTTCAATAGTTACTTTAAAGCAAAGAATGTACTGAAGGCATTTGCTTCCGGGTGGGAGCGTTTGCAACGACAAAATGACATCGAGCTTTATATTTCGGACCATGTGGACTGGAATGACCTGCTTTATTTTGTTGCGCAGGTGAAGCCGCAGGAGGTGTGGACCATTCATGGGGACGGGCGTATGTTGCGTCAATATTTTTCAGGCAAACTGCTTGTGCGCGATATTTTGAAGCAAGCAAGCTAAGTCTCGGCACTGTTATTGTATTGCTTAAGACACGTTACTGCAAGATGCGGACCTGATTAAAAATAAAAAAGATAAAGCATATGAATAAGTTTTTTAAAGTTCTGTTGGCAGGTTGGGGTGCTAGAAAACTAGGCTTCGGATGTTTGGGTTCCATCATCGCCTTTATCGTAATTTATTGGCTACTCGGATTTTTGTAGCAGTACGTAGCATACCAAGGTGTTTTTCAGCGAGCTTGGCCAAGCCCGCTAGCTATACATGGACGTGAAGGTTGTGAGTAAAAAAGGAGCCGTTGTACAATTATACACCGGCTCCTTTTTTATGCTGTCGAAGTAACTATTTAGTGCTTAAAATGTCTAACACCAGTGATCACCATGGCTACACCTTTTTCATTGGCCATATCGGTCGACAATTGATCCTTGATTGATCCACCAGGTTGAAGAACAGCTGTTACACCAGCATTTCCTGCAATTTCGACACAGTCTGGGAAAGGGAAGAAGGCGTCAGATGCCATGACACTGCCTTTTACGTCAAACCCGAAAGAATGTGCTTTTTCGATAGCCTGTTTCAACGCGTCAACACGTGAGGTCTGTCCAACTCCAGAAGCGATCAACGTATTGTTCTTCGCAAAGACAATGGTGTTGGATTTTGTATGTTTCACAATCTTGTTGGCAAAATATAGATCGCTCAGCTGTTCCTCTGTAGGCTGTGCCGTGGTCACCGTCGTCATAGCTTCTGGCCCTTCCACGGTGTTGTCCTTATCTTGTAAGATGACACCGTTTAATAAGGTTTTAAACTGCGCCGTTGGCAACTCGACATGGTTACGCTTTAAAATGATACGATTTTTCTTTGCTGTAAGTACCGTAAGCGCTTCTTCCGTGTAGGAAGGTGCGATCAACACCTCAAAAAACAAATTATTAATTTCTTCGGCCGTTTCTTTATCTACTTCACCGTTGGTGATCAATACACCGCCGAACGCAGATACCGGATCACAGGCCAGTGCATCGACCCATGCTTGCTTAACGGTAGAACGTGAAGCTACGCCACAAGCATTGGTATGTTTTAAGATCGCAAATGTCGGGTCGGTAAATTCATCGATAATAGCAACGGCAGCATCTACGTCGACCAAATTATTGTAGGACAGTTCTTTTCCGTTCAGCTTCTCGAACATCGCGTTCAGATCGCCAAAGAATGTGCCTTTTTGATGCGGATTTTCGCCGTAACGTAAGCTTTGTGATTCTTGTATAGATTGCTTAAATACGGGAAGCGGGGATTCTTGGTTGAAGTAATGGAATATTGCTGTGTCATAGTGCGAAGAGGTGTTAAACGCACGCTTTGCAAACTCCTTGCGTTGCTCCAACGTCGTTTGTCCTTCTTGCGCTGCTAAGATGCTCTCTAGTTCTTTGTAGTCATTTTTCGAAGAGATGATGACAACATCGTTGAAATTTTTGGCAGCAGCACGGATCAACGAAATACCTCCGATATCAATCTTTTCAATAATATCTTGGGCAGCGGCGCCTGAAGCTACCGTTTCTTCAAATGGATATAAATCGACGATCACCAAGTCGATCTCCGGAATTTCGTATTGGGCCAATTGTTGTTGGTCGCTTTCAAGAGGGCGACGTGCCAATATGCCTCCGAATACTTTAGGATGTAAAGTCTTCACTCGTCCCCCCAAGATGGAAGGGTAGCTTGTCAAGTCTTCTACAGGAACGACGTCCACGCCTTGTTCACGGATAAAAGCTTCCGTACCGCCTGTAGAGTAGAAAGTAACTCCGTATTTGTTTAGTAGTTGAATGAGTGGCGCTAGGTTGTCTTTGTAATATACTGACACCAAAGCATTTTTAATCTTAACAGGATGATTCATTGTGTTATGTTTGGAGCCGCAAAGATACAAATATTACAGGAATAAAATTTCACTTTTTCTATTTTTAATGGGAGTCCTTTCCTGCGATCTTTTTGTATCTTTAATACATACCAATATGGCGTTTAAGATGGTGAAAAACATAATGATCGTAAGCCTATGTTTAGGCAGTTTTGGCATGCAGCAAACTGTTGCACAAGAAAATATTCGACCCGCAGAAAAGAAACGCGTGATATCGCCCGAGGTTCATGCCGATAATAGGGTGACGTTTCGAGTCTATGCGCCGCAGGCACATAAACTGTCCCTTGTCGGTAACTGGATGGATCGTAATGCCATAGGTGGGAACGGAAAGCAAGCTATGCAAAAGGAGGGTAGCTATTGGTCTTACACGACGGACGACCTGCCGTCGGATTTATTTCTGTATCAAATTGATGTCGATGGTGCCGTGTTGAATGATCCATTGAACGTCTATCAAATAAGGGACGTCAGCAACACGTTCAATTACTTCCTGACAGGAGGTGATCAGGCTGCTTTGTATAAGGTACAGGACGTTCCCCACGGAACCATGGCGAAGCGGTGGTACGAGTCGCCTACATTGGGCAGCACACGACGTTTGTCGGTATATACCCCGCCAGGTTACGAAGTTGGAAAGGCAAAATACCCGGTGCTTTACTTATTGCATGGTATGGGCGGTGATGAAGACGCTTGGCCATCGTTGGGAAGGGTAGGACAGATCATGGACAATATGATCGCCTCCGGAAAAGTAAAGCCGATGCTGGTCGTGATGCCTAATGGACACGTGTCAAATACCGCTGCGCCCGGAGAATCGTCGAGGGGACAATATCCGATAGACTTCTTCACGCCGGATGTAGGCTCTGGTAAAATGGAAGAATCTTTCGCGGATATCATCGGCTTTATTGAACAGAACTATCGTGTGAAAAAGCAGAAAAAAGCTCGAGCGATAGCAGGACTATCGATGGGGGGATCACATACTTTGTTTATCTCCTCCTACTTGCCTAACACCTTTGACTATGTCGGTCTTTTCTCTGCGGCATTCCGGATGAACGAGAAGGCGGATAATGCGGTATTTCGCGACTTCGACAAAAACCTGAAACGACAAAAAGATAATGGATATCAGCTTTATTGGATTGGAATGGGTAAGGAAGATTTTCTATACAAAACCGGGGAGCAGTATCGCAAGATGTTGGACGGCATACAGATGAAGTATACGTATCGGGAAAGTGAGGGGGGGCATACCTGGACAAATTGGCGTTTGTACCTGACGGAATTCCTGCCGCAACTTTTTAAAGACTAACAACAAAGACGGGACATCTAAAATGTCCCGTCTTTGTTAGTTATATTTCTTCAATAAGTTTTCGATCACTTTCGGGAAATATTGATGTTCCAATTGCTGCCCTTTGAACTTTATTGTTTCCAGTGTGTCGTCCGGCTCTACCTTAAACTTGGCCTGTTGAATGATTTCACCTTCGTCAAAATGTTCGTTCACGAAATGTATGGTGATGCCATGCTCTTCCTCTCCGGCTGCCAAGATCGCTTTGTGCACCCTGTCTCCGTACATGCCTTTACCGCCAAATTTCGGCAACAAGGCAGGGTGGATGTTGATAATCTTATTGGGGAACGCTTTTAGCAAGTTTTCCGGCACCAACCATAGAAAACCAGCCAAAACCACCAAGTCGATTTCCAAACGTTTCAAAATATCAATGAGTTCGTCAGACTCGTAGAAGGTCTTGCGATCAAATACATGGGAAGGGATTTCAAAGTTGTCGGCGCGTTGCAGCACGTAAGCTTCGGCGTTGTTACTTAAGACCAATGCTACTTCTGCTAAGTTGGAATACTTGAAGTGTTCCATTATTTTCTGTGCATTTGAACCCGAGCCTGAGGCAAAGATAGCGATGCGTTTTTTCACAATGTTGAATCTTTTGTCTTTTAAATATTGATTTGTAACCAAATATATGGTATTTTTCGGATATCTCAGCTCTTTTGCGGATTTGCCGCCCTTAAATATGATTTCAAAAATTAAATAATGACAAAAATAGGATTTATCACATTTTTTATGGCATTGTTCAACTTCTGCACAGCACAGCAGGCGCCCGCAACCATGCCCTCGTTTTCATCTATCCGCAATGTGTATGATGACAAGCTAACGCTAAAAGAGGAATTGCCCAACAGTGGAAAGATCGTACTTATATTTTATGACCCCGGCTGCGGTCATTGCCAAGAGCTGGGAGCTGGAATCAGTAAAAATATCGATCAGCTCAGGGATGTTTCGTTTTTCTTTATCAGCATGAATGATAAGGAGTATGTCGACGGATACATCAATATGTTTGCAAAAAGATTAAAAGGCAGAAAGAATGTATCTTTTTGGAAAGATCATGGCGTCGAATTTATAGAAAAGATGATGCCGGAAAACTATCCTGCGAGCTACATCTACGATGCACGTACGAAAAAACTGATCAAATCATTTCAGGGAGAAAGCGATGTAGCCAAGATTACTCCGTTGCTGCAGTAATTATAATTAAACCGGGGACTTATAAGTTTTTACTGTCTTTTTTCAAAGACGCTAAGATAGTCCAGCGTCGAGAACTTGATATAGTTGTCGTTGACGAGCGTGATTTTCTAGATGTCCTTTAGAGAGATGGTCGCAAGAATCAAGGTGGATATTTCAACCTGTCTAGGAAAGATTACTCGCTTTCAACAAAGTTACAAGATGGCGTAATCTCTAATATTGGCGAGCAAATTATTGTTGCGGTTGCTGCAACAGCTTCTCCATAATAGCGGAGCTTATTTTACCCACACTTTCCGCTGCGTTGGAGAGCACCACCACAGATGTTTTGGTATCTGGAGAAATTCCAATAAAGGAGCTGCTACCACCCGTTCCTCCGGTATGGTGGAAATAGATTAATCCGTCCAACATACTCATATGCCAAGCAAGGCCAATGTCCATATTTTCGGGCGTAAAAAAGGTGAACTGACGTGTGAGCGCCATCGCATATTGCCGCTCGTCTTGTGGCATCTTAAATTGCTCGGTAGCAAATAAGGTTAGGTCCTTTACTGTCGATTTCAGTCCGCCAGCAGCGACCAAAGCTTTCCAATTCCACGCAGGGGTGTTGTTGCCCTCTTCATCATATACTTTCACCAGGAGCTGTTGCTTTTTAGGGTCAGGTTTATCTATTGTATTCGTCAGTTGTAGCGGTGTCAAAAGCGTTTCTTGCAGATATTGCATGTAAGGCTTTTTCGTGATTATGCTGATCAACTCGCCCAGTAGGCCAAAACCAACGTTGCTATATTCATAGCTTTCGCCGGGCTCGCGTGTAGCCTTAAAGGATTTTAGATAAGCAAACAATGCACTACGATCGTATGCCGCATAGGGATCATGTGCTTGAAAACCAGCGATGCTGTTCCAGTTGCCGGCCATGCGTGGAAGGCCGGAACTGTGGTTGGCCAATTCTTTAAAGGTGATACCTTGGATATCCGGATTCGATGCGACAGAGTCGGGGAGGAATTTTGCAATAGAATCGTCAAGCTGTACGATGTTTTTCGTTACTAGATCTGCCAAGAGTACAGCGGTGAAGACCTTCGTTAAAGATCCTATTTCATAAAGCGTTGTTTCCGTGGGTAGCGTTTGGTTTCCTGGTTCTGTTTCCCCGTAGAAAAATGTTTTGTAGTCATTTTGGTGAAATATCCCAATGGCTAGGGATTGCGTATTTCCTTTTTTGACGTAGCTGTTGGCCAATGAATCAATATAGAAATCCAAAGGCGAGACTTTATCCACTTGGCTGATCACCACTGTCTTCTCCTCTTTCTTTGGAGCTGGGGTTTCGGCTGCATTGAATGCTAACAAATCGTAGTGGAGCGTACTGTCTATAACTAATTTTGCCTGTAAGGCATGTTTGTCGAATTGCAGCAGGTAGGTTGCTGTATTTTGCTTGAAGTCTAGCACCTGAACCTGCCGGATCTGGCCGAGTTGATATAAGTTATTCAAGACAAAGGCGAGCTGTTCCGCAGGAATCTGCTCTTTGAACCTCGCTGATGCAAGGTTGTAAATAGAGTCCGTCATTTTGGTATTGATGAAAAACTCTATTTTATTGAAAACGGCTTTATTGGCCAACTCTGATTTGCTTTGTCCCAGGCTGTGCATAGCGAACAGTAGGGATAGCATCCATAGTAAATTGCGAATCATAGCCGCAAAATTACAGAAACAAATAGTTATAAGCCAATTATTTGTTTTAATCGGGCGTAGCCGGATTTACTGATGTTGATTTTTTCGCCTGTTAACAGCGTGGCAATATAGCTTTCCTTTTCCATGGGCTCGATTTTGGCGAGCTGATCGACCTTTGTGATAAAAGAGCGGTGTACGCGGACGAACTGTTTTGGATCAAGCTGTTTCTCGAAAGAACTCATGGTTTTGTTTTTCAAGAACACACCATCTTTGGTATGTATTTTTACATAGTCATCGTACGCTTCCAAAAAGGTGACCTGTTGCACAGGAATAATCTTTATTTGGGTTCCATTTTTGACAACGATACGTTCCAGAGACTCCTCTTCGGTTATCGCGGCAACCTTTGCAGAGGTCTGTTCTGCAAGTGCTGGAGCACTACTGCTTACGTGGCTATTTCGGAATTTGGCGAGTCCCTGTTCGAACCGATCTTTGCTGATCGGTTTTAATAAGTAATCAATGGCATTTTTCTCGAAAGCCTTGATGGCAAATTCATCGAAAGCCGTTGTGAAGATTACGTTGGGCATGTCATCGACAATTTCCAACATCTCGAAGCCCGTTAATTTAGGCATTTGTATGTCTAAAAATACAAGGTCGGGTTGATGCTGTTGAATAGCTTTGGCGCCTTCAAAGCCATCGCCACACTCCGCTACGATTTGTATATCTGCGTGTTGTTTGAGGTACTCCATGATAATCATGCGTGCCAAAGGTTCATCGTCGATAACAATTGTTTTAATCATATTGCGGGATCTTTAAGGTGGATGTAAATATATTGTCTTTTATTGAAGTCTCCAAGAGGTCAGTACGGCTGTAGAGTAGAAATAGGCGGCGCTTAATACTGGATAGACCAAAGCCCGTTCCTTTTTTCGTCTCGAACTGATCGGAATCGAATGGGTTGGTAATGGTGATATGCAGCATATAATTGACCATCCGGATGTCGACAGTGATTTCAACATTGCCGATTACATTATATAGGCCAAATTTAATGGCATTTTCTAGCAAAGGCTGGATAATCATGGAAGGCACCTTGGCACGGCTAGATTCCTCCTGTTGTTCGAATGTTGTACTCAAGCGATGTCCAAAACGTACCTTTTCGATATCGAGGTACAGCCGTAGATGGGCTATTTCATCGGCAAGTGGGATCAACTGTTTGTCGTCCTTGCGCATGGTTCCACGTAGAAAATCCGATAGTTGGAACGTCATATTGCGTGCTTCATCGGGTTTTATACCGATGAGGGCAATAATGGAGTTTAAACTATTAAAGAGAAAGTGCGGTTGGAGCTGTTGTCTGAGGTTATAAAGTTCCGCATCGCGCAATATACGTTCCGATTCTTCTTTTCTACGCTTATTCTCTTGGTATTCTTCTTGGATATTCCAAAAGATATTGATGATAATAACACAAAGAAGTAATAAAAAGTTGATGATGAATCTATAAGGGAGGACTTCGTAGAAATGTGTTAACGAAAAGTCGTCAAAGAATTGGTTTAACAAGAAGATGGATAGCCCTACGCTCATGACCGTCAAAGTGATGCAGATCAACGTTATTTTAACGTATTGATTCTTACGTGGAAGGTAATATTGTAGCGTGCTGTAGATAAGGTAACAACAAATAGTAATGGATAGCGCGCCAATCAAGGGCTCGTAGGGTTTTATCGGCTTGGGACGGCAGTCCCACCACAGCAGAAAATAGGAGAGGAAAAAGTATAAAACGCAAATGGTCCACGTCGTCACGTGGATCAAGCGGTTTTTGGATGTTAATTTAAATATCATTTACGCCTTGCTTAACTATTTTTTATGGTGATATTGCCGAAAATAGAAGTGCCGGTGATGTAAAGGCATTTGCTTTGATCGATGATATTTGTGAGTATGACACGGCGGTCATCGTTTTCACTCAATATGGAGGAAACGGTGGTGGCCACAACCCAATGCGGAGGTACAATAATTTTTGTGCTACCAAACAATTGAAAGACGTCCAGCGCAATAGGCTGCTGCATGTCGGCCTGTAGTAAGTTTATTTCTGTGCTGCCAAAGACATTGGTCATCGTTCCGCCAAGGAAATTCTTCGAGAAGATGATCTTCTTGGCATTGCCAAAAACAGAGTCGACTTTGATATAGTTTTCACCTTCATAGGAATAACCTTTGTTTTGCCGCTGCTCTGGCGGCGTTTGTTGCGTATAATTGGACTCTGAACGTTCAAAAGGTGATTGAAACGCTTCTTCTGTATCATTGTCAGACTTTACGCGGGCATCCCAATCAAATTCATCTTTTTCCGGTGTGGAGGTATGCATGGGCGGAACTGGCGGAGGTGTATGGTTGCGGTTACGCATAATCAGGTATATACCCAAAATAATCGCACCTAATGGAATAATGACACGGCCGAAAGACAGATCCATAAGGTCTTTCAAGAGAAAAAGACTACCTATGCATATTAATATAATAGAAGATTTTTTCTTGAATTGAGAATTAACCCCGATCACAAGACCTATGATGATCAAGATCATCTCCCACCCAAATATCCAACGAGGAAACCAAATGCCCAGATTTAGGTTTTTCAACAACAAGGCCAAGCCCAAGAAAACGATGACCGCACCGACAATGTTCGCGCTTTTATTATTTCTAGGCGGTATGGGTGGTGGCGTTGTTGTTTTATATTCTCTTTCTCTTTCCATTACAATGAGTTTTTATTTGTTTGATTCAAAAGTAGCGCAATACATTAAAATCAGTAAGCCAAAATAGGTAATACATCGCACTTTTTCGGTAAATGCCGCTATTTTTTCGGTGAAAATTCCACCGTTACCACGGCATTAATTGAAAGGCCTGAAATACAGTCTGTAAAATAGGATATGAAAAAAAAATATTTTTTATAAAAAGTTGGGCTATTGAATTAAATAATTATATATTTATAACTGAAAAAGGATTTAAACTTAAATACTTACAATACTAATGGGAGATTTTGAAAACAAAGAGCGCGAAGAAGTATTTTCAAAAAAGGTGAGAGCTGGAAAACGTACTTATTTTTTTGATGTAAAAGCAACTCGTTCGAACGATTACTACGTGACCATCACGGAAAGCAAAAAACGTTTTGAAGATGGTCAATTTATCAAGCACAAGATTTTCTTGTACAAAGAAGATTTTGAGAAGTTTGCTGAAGGGTTGACAGAGGTTGTTGATTACATCAAAGCCAATCAAGATGTCGTTGAAAAACGGTACGAGCCCAATCAAGAAGATTCAGCATATGAGAGCAATGAGTACGCGAGAAAAGACGATTTCACTTTCTAGGGTATTCTAATCAATAGATATCAAAGCCACTACGAAGTGGCTTTTTTTATTAAATATGTTACAGTATATCCCTCAACCAATCGTCTAATTATTGTTAATTTCGTGGCTTTATCAATTAGCTGTTATGAATAGAATTATAGCAAGTTCGCTGCTCGGAGTATTGTTTGTTGCCCAATTGTACGCGCAAAAGAAAGAACTTTCGTTTACGCAAGCCTGGGGACAGGAAGCATCTGTGACAAAACCGATCAACCAATACATCGGTTGGGCAGACAATACCCATTATATTGAAAGGGATGCCGCCGATGGCAAGCTTTACACCGCCGATATCAAAACCAATCTACGCAGTCCGTATACACCGCCCGCAAAATCGAATGTAGCTGTTTTTGTAAAAGATAACGATATTTTTATCCGTTATGGAGAACAGGCTGCAAAACAGCTGACCCAATCCCTTGATGTGGAGGAGAAAAATCCAACCCTGTCTCCCGACGGCAGATTTGTCGCTTTTACGAGAAAAAATGACCTCTACAGCGTCGACGTAGAATCGGGCAAAGAGGTTCGTTACACCAACGATGGCACGGATGTGATTTACAACGGCTGGTCTTCGTGGGTATATTATGAGGAAATATTGGGGCGCTCAACAAACTACAAAGCTTTTTGGTGGTCGCCGGATAGTAAAAAAATTGCGTTCATGCGATTTGATGATACGAAAGTGCCGATGTTTCCGATCTACGTTTCTACCGGTCAACATGGCTATCTCGAAGAGACTCGTTATCCCAAAGCAGGCGATCCAAATCCTACCGTAAAGATAGGTTTTGTCGCTGTGGGTGGATCGCCTATCGTTTGGGCAGACTTCAATGCCGAAGATGATCAATACTTCGGCCAACCCTACTGGAGCTTCAATAGTCAATCGATTATGGTGCAGTGGATGAATAGAGATCAAAACAATTTAAAATTCTATGCGGTCAATCCGGTTGATGGAAGCAAACAGGAAACATACGATGAGCATCAAGATAGCTGGATCAATTTGGATCATGACGAACGCATCACCTATTTGGCCGACAACAAGCATTACATCTTAAAATCGGATCGCACTGGTTGGGCCCATTATTATCTGTATAGCTTGGACGGTAAGATGCTGAATGCCCTGACGCAGGGCGATTGGCAGGTTGCTTCTTTGGAGCTTGTGGATGAGAAGAATAAAAAGGTGTACTTCACGGCCCGAAAGGAGAATTCTGCCACGGTGGATTTGTACCGTGTCGATTATTCGGGAAAAAATCTACGGCGGCTCACTTTTGGTGATTATTCGCACCAAGTAAAGGTTGCTCCGGATGGTAAACACTTTATTACCACGTATTCCAACGTCTCTACACCACTTCGAGTAGCGCTGCTTGATCATAATGGTAAGTTGTTGAAGGATTTGGCAGACAGTAAAGCTGCCGAATTCGATGAGTACAATTTAGGTAAAACAGAATATTTTACAATCCCGTCCGAAGATGGGCAATTTCAGCTACCGGTAATCGTTACCTATCCCGTAAACTTCGATGAAAGCAAGGCTTATCCTGTGGTGATGAGTATTTACGGAGGTCCCGATGCAGGTAGTGTGCGCAACACCTGGAAAGGTACGAACAACCAATATTGGGCACAGGCGGGAATTATACAAATTAGCTGTGATCACCGTGCTTCAGGACATTTCGGTAAGCAAGGTGTTGCACTAATGCATCGCCAATTGGGCAAGTGGGAGATGATTGACTATAGCACTATTGCGAAGTGGTTGAAGGCTAAGCCTTGGGTAGAGAATGATAAATTGTTGATAACGGGACATAGTTATGGCGGTTATATGACCTGTTTGGCGTTGACCAAGGGAGCCGACTATTTCGACTATGGTATTGCTGGGGCGCCGGTAACGAGCTGGGATCTATACGACACGCATTACACCGAGCGCTGGATGGATACGCCGCAGGATAACCCAGACGGATATAAGGAAGGATCTGTACTGACCTACGTAAACCAATATAAGGGACGTCTACGGATCATGCACGGCGATCTGGACGATAATGTACATTTGCAAAACACGACCCAATTGGTGGATGCATTGACCGATCGCAATGTGCCTTTTGAATTGATGATCTATCCGGGTAGCAGACACGGCTTTGCGCGCTCTAAATCTTCCTATGATTTTAAGGAACGCGTGCGGTTCTACTACCAGTATCTTTTGGAAAAACCGGTACCTGCGGAATTTAAGTAGTATAGGCAGATTATTTTGGGTGTCTACCGAAAATAATCTCATATTTGCATAATTATTTATTAGCATGTTACAATATTTAAAGGAGAGTACATTTAAAGCAAATGATGTGGTGCTAAGAGCATTGGCGCTATTGAAAAGCCATTATTTTTCTATAGCGGGGCTGTGTTTTCTATTATTTGTTACATCGAATTCATCTTCTTATTTGGCCATGACACTGGCCGAGTCCAACTCCTATGTGGTCAAAGCGCTGTTCTGTTTTATTTTCGTGACCTTGTTTTTCGGTACACAGCTCGTGCTGATCAAACGGTCGTTGTTGTTAGCCAGAGGCATAGAGCATGCTGATTTTAAAGATTATATTCCGTCCACAAAGCAATTTGTCAATTTTCTCTTAGGCCTGATACTGTATTCCTTTTTGGTGGGGGTTGTTTACCTGCTTTCTTCGGTTATCAGCTTTCCTTTGCTTTATTTGGATGTAGAAATGGAGACCTTAAGTATGGAAGTTAATCCATTTTTGACCGGTATCATCATGATGTTTGTGTTGATACGCATTACTTTTTATCCTTATTTTATCGTAGATCGTCGGTTCAACCTGATGCGTTCCTTCCGGCTCAGCGTGGCTTTGACACGCGGAAATACCATGCGCTTGTTACTCTTGTTTTTAGTGATGGGGACGGCTTATTTCCTGCAGGCGTCCTTTGAATATTTTGGATATTTTATTATCGCTAAAATATTCAATATCATCAACACCTTTATTATCATTCCGTCCGTTAGTTTGGTGATGGCCGTAGCGTACCATGATATGATGAAAGATTACACCGGAGGGGATGACCCAGAGCTGCTGAAGAATATTATTTAATAGCATTAATTTTGAAAAAAAGAAATATCGCCATACTCGGTTCCACGGGAAGCATAGGAACGCAAGCCTTGGACGTGGTAAGGGCATTTCCCGATTTGCTCCACGTTTCTGTATTGACAGCGGGTAATAACACGGACTTGTTAATTGCACAGGCGTTGGAGTTTAAGCCGAGGGCGGTTGTTATTGTTCACCCGGATCGCTTTCAGGTGGTAAAAGAAGCCTTGGCAATGACTGATATCCAAGTGCTGGCTGGAGAGGAGGCTTTGGAAGAGGTTGTGCAGGATCCGGAAATTGACATGGTATTAAATGCAATCGTCGGAGCAGCAGGATTAAGACCGACGATAACCGCCATCATACAGGGCAAGGATATCGCCCTGGCCAACAAAGAGACCCTCGTCGTGGCGGGTGAACTAATCATGGGGCTGGTGCAGCAACATCAGGTTGCTATGCTGCCGGTGGATTCCGAGCATTCGGCTATCTTCCAGTGTTTGATGGGCGAACAACAGAATCCTATCGAGAAAATCTATCTGACAGCCTCTGGAGGTCCTTTTCGTGGAAAGGATCGCGGCTTTTTGTCGACGGTTACCAAAAATGAGGCATTGAAGCACCCTAATTGGGTGATGGGTGCTAAAATTACCATCGATTCGGCCACGCTCATGAACAAAGGCTTGGAAGTCATCGAAGCAAAATGGCTTTTTGATTTGTCTGTTGAACAGATCGATGTAATCGTCCATCCGCAATCTATTATCCATTCTATCGTGCAGTTTTCTGATGGGTCTATGAAAGCACAAATGGGGCTGCCGGATATGAAGCTGCCCATACAGAATGCGCTGACTTACCCTACCCGTCAACCCAATAACTTCGAACGCTTCAATTTCTTGAATTATCCATCGCTCACCTTTGAAACGGCCGATACTCAAACGTTTAGAAACCTCGAACTTGCCTATCAGGCGTTGCGCGATGGTGGTGATCGCGCTTGTGTGCTCAACGCTGCAAATGAGGTGGCCGTCGCGGCATTCCTAGAAGATCGGATTTCGTTTTTAGGCATGAGCGATCTTATCGAAGCGACAATGTGTCAGCAAAGGAAGATAGAGAAACCGACATTGAACGATTTATTGGCGGTGGATAGGGAATCTCGTGCTGTGGCACAGAATTTAATAGATAATTTGTAACAGCATCTGTTTGTTCGGGGTTTATGATAGGGTCGTTGCGTTGCCCTGTTTTTGCGTCTAATTTTAAACAGGTAGGTTTTAATTGGGCGCTTTGAATTTTAATTTATACTTTTAAACAGATACGATCAATAGCAGGGCTTTGACCTTTGGTTTAGAACAAACATTAGTCGAACGCTGTTTTTTGATTTTTTACTTTTAAATTTTTACTTTTTAATGGGAACATTAGTGATGATCGGGCAGGTAGTATTGGGCCTGTCAATTTTAATCATACTGCATGAGTTAGGACATTTTCTTGCGGCTAGGGCCTTTGGTATTAAGGTAGAGAAGTTCTATCTCTTCTTCGATGCTTGGGGCGTGAAGTTGTTTAAGTTTACATATAAAGATTGTGAATACGGGATTGGTTGGTTGCCCTTAGGTGGTTATGTGAAAATATCCGGGATGATTGATGAATCAATGGATACTGAGCAGCTAAAACAGGAACCTCAACCTTGGGAGTTTCGTTCCAAACCAGCTTGGCAGCGCCTCATTGTGATGCTCGGCGGCATCATTGTCAACGTGATTCTTGGTATCCTTATCTTTTGGATGATGACATTTACTTACGGCGAAAATGATATCGACAACTCCAAACTACAGTACGGGGTGGTTCCTGGTATTATAGGCAAGGAAATCGGCATTCAGCCCGGCGATAAGATCTTGGCGGTTAACGGTAAGCCTGCAATTAAGTTTTTGGGGGATGTGATGAGCTCAGAAGTGCTAATGGGGGACGCTGTATTAACCATTGAGCGGAGTGGAAATACACAAGAACTCAAGGTTCCTGCAGATATACTCAATGCGGTAGCAGAATATAAGAAAAATGAATTTGTCAGTCCACGTCATCCGCTGAATAGCGTAAAAGAAGTTGAGAAAGGATCGATCGCTGAGCGGATGAATATTTTGAAGGGTGACAGTATTGTTGCCGTGAATGGACGTTCTACCCGCTTTTACGATGAATTTGCGGGCGCGTTGCGTAATAATATTGGAAAAACTGTGGAGTTATCCTTAATCCGGAAAGGGCAACAACTGAACGTAAAAGGCGCAATTGATTCGACGGCGGCCATAGGTGTGAATTTGGGCATGCCGAAGTTTCCCGAAATCGTGCAGCGATATGGCTTCATTGAGTCCTTGCCCATCGGGGCAAGCAAAGCCTTTTCCGTGGTGACAGATAACATCAAAGGTTTCGGTAAGATATTTAAGGGCGATGTGCGCGCCGATAAAGCTATTTCTGGCCCTGTGGGAATTGCTAAAATGTTCGGTACCGAGGTGAACTGGATCAAATTTTGGAGCTTGGTGGGGATGTTGTCTATGGCGCTAGCTTTCATGAACTTGCTGCCGATTCCTGCTTTGGATGGCGGACACGTGATATTCTTAATCGTCGAAATGATCCAAGGAAAGCCGCTCAGTGATAGCTTTTTGGAAAAAGCACAGATGATCGGCTTCTTTATCCTTATTGCGCTCATTCTTTTTACGTTGGGCAACGATATTATTAAGTGGTAGATAACTGCACAGGGGAGTAGCTCATGCTGCTCCCTCAATAAAAGAAAGAAATGGACGGAAAAACGAGAGCAAATATTAAACCGGGAATGTTGGTCAATATTGTATTGAAGAAAGATCAGCGTAGCGGAACCTTGACTGAAGGCATAGTGAAAAATCTCTTAACTTCTGCAGCTTTTCACCATCGTGGTATCAAGGTTCGCTTGCAGGACGGGCAGATTGGACGCGTGCAGGAAATTATAGAAGACGATTTTTAAGGTAAGAAAGTGGAAAATTTAAATCTGCCACTATCACTTATTTGGATGTCTACTTTTTTAAATTTTAATTTTGCCTTTCTACTTTTAATATCTACCTTTGTCTCTCGTGAAAAATGGGGTAACATATCTCGTTGCAGCGAAGCAAATTGTCAATGTTTACATTGATTTACAGGATATTTGATTTTATTTTAGCCCAGTTGGGCTTTTTTTATATCTGAAGATTTATCATTAATAACACCATACTTTAACATACAAGAATGACCAACTACAGTAAATTACCAGCCATTTTGGTGCTTGAAGACGGAACGGTTTATCATGGCAAGGCTGCCGGAAAAATTGGAACGACAACGGGTGAGATCTGTTACAATACAGGTACAACAGGTTATCAAGAGATTTTTACAGATCCGTCCTACTACGGGCAGATTATGGTAACCACCAATGCGCATATTGGTAATTATGGTATCGATGAGGATGATACCGAATCGGATAAGATACAAATTGCCGGTTTGGTATGTAAGAATTACAATATCAACTATAGTCGTCAAATGGCGGATTCATCCATTCAGACCTATTTTGAGGAGCAAAATTTAGTGGGTATTTCTGATATAGACACCCGTTCATTGGTGCGTCATATCCGCGATAAAGGTGCCATGAATGCCATCATCTCTTCTGAAAACCTAGATGTCGAGTCGCTTAAAGCACAATTGGCGGAAGTTCCTTCCATGGAAGGTCTTGAGCTCTCGTCTGTTGTTTCTACCAAAGAGCCTTACTTTTATGGGGAAGAGAATGCGCCTACACGTGTCGCTGTATTGGACTTAGGCATTAAGAAAAACATCTTACGCAATTTTGATGCACGCCAGGTATATGCAAAGGTATTTCCTGCAAAAACGTCCTTCCAAGAAATGGAGGCATGGAACCCAGACGGTTACTTCATTTCCAATGGTCCTGGTGATCCAGCAGCTATAGATTATGCCATAGAAACGATCAAGGAAATTGTGGATGCAGAGAAGCCGATGTTCGGAATCTGCCTGGGCCACCAGATGCTGGCGCTGGCAAATGGAATCCGTACACAAAAGATGCACAATGGGCATCGGGGAATCAACCATCCGGTAAAGAACATCATCTCTAACCGTTGCGAGATTACTTCGCAGAACCATGGTTTCAGCGTGGTGGCTGAAGATATTGAAAAGTCGGACAAAGTAGAGGTGACGCACGTCAATTTGAACGATAACTCGATCGAAGGTATACGTTTGAAAGGCAAGAAAGCATTTTCGGTACAATATCACCCCGAGTCTTCGCCAGGTCCGCATGACTCACGTTATCTGTTCGATGACTTCATTGCGATGATCAAAGCATAAACTTTATATAAAAGACCAAACGCGTGTTTGGTCTTTTTTGTGTTCGTAAATCGCTAAGTTCATGGCGAGTACAGCACCACGTCATGCGTTTATCTACACACAATTTTTTAGGAAAATATAATTGTAGGTAAATTTTAGGTAAGTTTGAATATACTAAGTATAAATGCTATCTTAGTGTTGATTATACACTAAGTTGGGAAATTGAAAAAGACAAAATAAAAAAATGAGTTTAATTATTGATGTTCATGCGCGTCAGATTCTTGATTCGCGCGGTAATCCTACGATCGAAGTAGATGTAACCACTCAAAATGGATTTGTTGGACGTGCAGCGGTTCCTTCTGGAGCTTCTACAGGTATTCACGAAGCTGTTGAATTACGTGATGGCGATAAATCAACATACTTGGGTAAAGGTGTTTTGAAGGCTGTTGACAACGTAAATACCACAATCGCCGAAGCTTTAAAAGGTGTTGATGTTTTCGAGCAAAACACGATCGACAAAATCATGATCGATTTGGATGGTTCTGAAAACAAAGGTGTATTGGGTGCTAACGCTATTCTTGGCGTATCTTTAGCCGTGGCTAAAGCTGCAGCACAAGAATCTCACCAACCGTTGTATCGTTATATCGGTGGTGTAAACGCAAACACGTTGCCTATTCCGATGATGAACATCATTAATGGTGGTTCTCACTCCGATGCGCCTATCGCTTTCCAGGAATTTATGATTATGCCTGTGGGCGCTCCCTCATTTTCTGAGGCGTTGCGTTGGGGAACAGAGGTGTTTCACACGTTGAAAAAAATTCTTCACGACAGAAACCTATCTACTGCCGTAGGTGACGAAGGTGGTTTCGCGCCAACTTTCGATGGTACGGAAGATGCTTTAGACACGGTGTTGAAAGCAATCGAAACTGCCGGTTACACACCGGGGCAAGATATCTGCTTAGCGTTAGACTGTGCTTCGTCTGAATTCTACAAAGATGGCAATTACAACTACGCTAAATTTGAAGGCGATAAAGGTGCTATCCGTTCTAGCGAAGAGCAAGCTTCTTACCTAGCTGAATTGACAGAGAAATACCCGATCATCTCTATTGAAGATGGTATGGCAGAAGATGACTGGGCTGGTTGGAAAACATTGACCGAAAAAATCGGCGATCGCGTTCAGCTTGTTGGTGATGATTTGTTCGTAACAAACACGAAACGTTTACAACAAGGTATCGATAATGATACGGCAAACTCTATTTTGGTAAAAGTGAACCAAATTGGCTCATTGACTGAAACAATCAACGCGGTTACGCTAGCACAGAACTCTGGTTATACGTCCGTGATGTCTCACCGTTCTGGTGAAACAGAAGATGCAACCATTGCTGATTTAGCAGTAGCATTGAACTGTGGACAGATCAAAACAGGCTCTGCTTCACGTTCTGATCGTATGGCTAAATACAACCAGCTGTTGCGTATCGAAGAAGAATTGGGTGTGAACGCTCGTTTTATCGGCAAAAACTTTAAATACGCGATCAAAAAATAGCGAATCAACGTGTTTCGTTAAATAAAAGGTGTCCCTACGGCTTGTCAGTGATGATAGTCTGATAGGGACATCTGCTTTATATGTATTTGAATGTTATTGATTTGGAGTTATCCGCGTACACGTTTCTTGCTTTATGTTGAAACGTATTTTATTATATAGATAGGACGTATAAAGTCTGCAAAATTCTGCTTAAATTTATTCAGATATGATTAACTTTGTTATATGGAACGATTTCTAACACTTATCCGAAACAAGTATCTGATCGCGGGCACAGCTTTTGTGGTTTGGATGTGTTTCTTTGATCGTTACGATGTCAGCACGCAATTTGCCTACCAGCAGGAGAAAAACAAATTGGAAGCAGAAAAGGCTTTCTATGAGACAGAAATCGGCCAAATGGAAAAGTCGATTAAGAATGCACAATATAATCCTAGTGAGATACAACGCATCGCACGCGAACGCTATAAAATGAAAAAGGATAACGAAGATGTGTACGTTATCCAAGAGATCGAGCCTAACGAAGATTAAATTTTAAATAAACCTGTTTTTTCCGACAGGTTAGCCGATTCGCTAATTTTCTACTTTAATAAGTGATATTTCTTGATAGGTGTCCGAAATGGCAAATATTCGGTAGCCGTGGTCATACAGCGTTTGAAAAAAACGTTCTCCCTTTTCGCGACCATCCTCAAAAAAGCGCTCATGGGTTTCCAACAACAGTTGTTTAATTGGGATACCTGCGGTCAATATGCTCTCAATCACCATATATTCCGAACCCTCAATATCCATTTTCAGTACGTCTATAGCTTGGTGTCCCGTTTCTTTAAGAATATCTGCAAAGCTTTTTAAGGGAACGGCTACATAATCTTCCTCACTGACCAGTTTGTGGTCAAAAACACTGCCGGATACATGTTCCTTATTTTTGGGTAGGTGAAATTTTACCTCTTCCGTCTTCGTGCCGAGACCAACGGGATAGAAATGAAACTGTGGAGGAATCTGCTGTTCGGCTATCCAGGCTATAGATTTAGGCGTAGGGTCAAACCCAAACACCTGACATTGGTGGGCTTGTATGACGGCCTTATCGAATGATATGTCCTGTCCGATACCGAAAGAGTAAACAACGGAATCTGGATGCAGCAAATCTGGGTGTACATAGAAGCCTCCATAGTCGCTACCATACCACTTTTTAGCGATACGATGTTCAACATCAATAAAAGCTATCTTCCCGATTCGGGCTTTAATCCAGTATTCAAACCGTTTAAGTTTACTGTTTCTTTCCATATGTGCAGATCTAATTTCGTATACAGCTCCTGTTGTAGAGTATAACGTTTAAATCTCGGAAATAGCATTGATAATATCGTACTGTGTAATGATATTTATTTTTCCCGACTGATCCTCTACCAATACGGCTTGGTTATTTTTATCGATTAGGCTTGAAATCTTGTCGATAGAGGTATTCAGGTCAACAAAAGGAAAGCTTTTACTCGCAATGGTCTCCACAGGTGCAGATTTTAGCGCAGCATTATCCAGGAGTGCATTCAAGATGTCCGATTCTGTCACCTTACTGATCACCATACCTTGCTGTGTTACCGGGATCTGGGAAATATTCAAGGTCTTCATAAGATGAAATGTCTCCATTATGCTTTGTTGCACGTCAGCGGTAACGGTATCCTGATGGCCTCGTTTCGCTAAAATTACTTTTGCAGTCAGCTTCTTGTCCTGTAAGAAACCGCGTTCGCGCAACCAATCTTCGTTATACATCTTGCCCATGTAACGGGAGCCGTGATCATGGAAGATGACGACAACGAGATCATCCGCCTTTAGAGAATGTCCCAGCTGCAGCAATCCGGCGATAGCTGAGCCTGCCGAGTTTCCCGCAAATATACCTTCTTGGCGGGCAAGTTCCCTTGTCATTAATGCAGCGTCTTTATCGGTCACTTTCTCGAAGAGGTCAATCACGGAAAAGTCTACATTGGCCGGTAGAAAATCTTCACCGATTCCTTCGGTGATGTATGGATATATTTCGTTTTTATCGAGTATGCCCGTTTCCTTGTATTTTTTAAATACGGAGCCATAGGTGTCGATTCCCCAAACTTTAATGGACGGATTTTTTTCGCGTAGATACCGTGCTGCACCTGAAATCGTTCCTCCAGTGCCTACGCCGACCACCAAGTGGGTAATCTTACCTGCAGTTTGTTCCCATATCTCGGGACCCGTTTGTTCATAATGTGCCTGCGCATTGGACGGGTTGTCATACTGATTGGCCTTCCAGGCATTGGGCACTTCTTTTTCCAAGCGGCTAGATACCGAATAATATGATCGGGGATCTTCCGGTGCCACATTCGTCGGGCATACAATCACCTCCGCACCAAAGGCGCGCAGCGCATCGATTTTTTCTTTAGACTGTTTGTCCGTCGTTGTGAATATACAACGGTAACCCTTTACCACCGCCGCCATAGCCAAGCCCATTCCGGTATTACCTGAAGTGCCCTCGATAATGGTTCCTCCAGGTTTTAGCAAACCCGATTTTTCCGCATCCTCGATCATCTTGATGGCCATTCTGTCTTTGATCGAATTTCCCGGATTGGTAGTTTCAATCTTTGCCAGAATGGTGCCCTGCAGGTGCTTCGTTACTTTGTTGAGTTTGACTAAAGGCGTATTGCCAATGGTTTCCAAAATGTTGTTATACCACATATGATATGACGAATCTACCGAGCTATCCATGGTATAGCTCTTTGTTAAAATTTGAGATGTTTGACCGTCAATCCGTTATTGATGAGTTGTTTTAAGGCATCGATACCGATATTCAGGTGCGTTTCTACATATTTTGCCGTCACCGCCAAGTCGCTCTCGGAAGTTTTTACGCCTTCCGGTACCATGGGCTGATCGGATACCAGTAATAACGCACCCGTGGGGATTTTGTTTGAAAATCCTACACTAAAAATTGTTGCCGTCTCCATATCTACAGCCATTGCACGAATAGATCGAAGGTACTTTTTAAATGCTTTATCGTGTTCCCATACCCGGCGGTTGGTGGTATATACCGTGCCCGTCCAATAGTCTCTTGAGTAGTCTCGAATCGTCGTTGAAATTGCTTTCTGTAAAGCAAATGAGGGCAGGGAAGGGACTTCTTGCGGGAAGTAGTCATTGGATGTACCTTCACCGCGGATGGCCGCAATCGGAAGGATCAATTCGCCTACGGGAATCTTTTTCTTTAGGCCACCTGTTTTCCCTAAAAACAAAACCGCTTTTGGATTGATGGCCGAAAGAAGGTCCATGATTGTTGCGGCCATGGGGCTGCCGATACCAAAATTGATGATGGTTATTCCTCCTGCTGTGCAGGCTTGCATCGCTTTGTCTTCGCCATAGATGGGAGCGTTGTCGTTCATTTCCGAGAACATCTTCAGGTATTTCGAAAAATTGGTCAATAGCACATAAGGCTCAAACTCTTCTAATGGACAGCCCGTGTAGCGCGGCAACCAGTTGTTCACGATGTCTTTCTTCGATTTTAGCCCCGGTGTTATGGGCGTTTCTACTGTTTTCTTTTTTGTCATAAGCTTGTGTTGATGTTAAACCATTGGAATTGCCCAGGTGCGCATCCGTTTCCTTATTATACAAAAAATCCCTCAGCGCGCTGAGGGATTTTATTAAGCTACCTGGAGCTTTTTAATGTCTGACTTCGCAAACTTCTTTTTGGCATACTCCAAATTGATGTGGAGCACTTTGTCGCCATCCTCTTCTTTGGTGGTCGGTATTTCAAACATGGCATCCAGCATGATCGCCTCACAAATGCTTCGCAAACCACGTGCGCCCAGCTTGAATTCCCAAGCTTTATCCACGATGAAGCCATATACATCTTCATCAAAGACCAGCTCTACCCCTTCATATTGAAACAGTTTCATGTATTGTTTGACCAATGCATTTTTGGGCTCTGTCAAAATGCTCAATAACGTTTCCTTATCCAATGGGTTCAAGTAAGTCAGTACCGGTAAACGGCCGATCAATTCTGGGATAAGCCCGAAGTTCTTAAGATCCTGGGGCGTGATATACTTATATAGATTCGTAAGATCGATATCTTCTTCATCTTCCTTCATCTTGTAACCCACCGTCTGCGTACGTAAACGGTTTGCAATTTTCTTTTGTATACCGTCAAAAGCACCACCACAGATAAAGAGGATGTTGCTCGTGTTTACGGAAATCATCTTCTGATCAGGATGCTTACGTCCACCTTGAGGTGGAACGTTGACATTGGTGCCCTCCAAGATCTTCAATAATGCCTGTTGTACACCTTCGCCTGATACATCACGCGTAATGGATGGATTGTCGCTCTTACGTGCTATCTTATCGATCTCATCGATGTAAATGATGCCGCGTTCAGCTGCTGCCACATCGTAATCCGCCGCTTGCAACAAGCGGGTAAGAATACTTTCCACGTCTTCCCCAACATATCCTGCTTCCGTTAAAACGGTCGCATCAACAATGCAAAAAGGCACATTAAGTATCTTAGCTACCGTTTTTGCCAACAAAGTCTTGCCTGTTCCTGTTTCGCCTACAATAATCAAATTTGATTTTTCAATTTCGATTTCGTCTTTGTCTACCTTTTGGTTAAGCCTTTTGTAGTGGTTGTATACCGAAACCGATATCACTTTTTTCGCATCATCCTGCCCGATTACATATTGGTCAAGGTGTTGCTTAATCTCCATGGGACGCACAAGCTTCAATGTCGTTTGCAAGGACTTACTCTTGCGCTGCTTCAGCTCCTCGGCAAGAATCTCGCCGGCTTGCGTTACACATCGATCACAAATATGAGCTCCGTCACCTGCAATAAGCATCTGTGCATCATTTTTGCTGATGCCGCAGAAAGAGCAACGGATATCTCTGTTATTAACCTTACTCATTGATTAATTTATTATTTTATATCTTTTTTCGGTAGTAATACCTCATCAATCATACCAAATTCTTTCGCTTCGGCTGCTTTCATCCAATAATCGCGATCCGATGATTTTTCCACCCACTCGTAGGACTGACCGGAATGCTCAGAAATAATAGTATACAACTCTTCTTTTAATTTCAACATTTCGCGCAAGTTGATTTCCATGTCAGAAGCAACTCCCTGTGCTCCGCCCGAAGGTTGATGAATCATTACACGTGAATGACGCAATGCAGCCCTTTTGCCTTTGGCTCCGGCCACTAATAACACGGCGCCCATCGAGGCAGCAATACCGGTACAGATAGTCGCTACATCGGGCGAAATATATTGCATCGTATCATAAATTCCTAATCCTGCATACACGCTTCCTCCTGGAGAGTTGATGTAGATCTGAATGTCACGTTGCGCATCGGTAGACTGTAGGAAAAGCAATTGAGCTTGTACAATGTTCGCTACCTGGTCATTGATCCCATCACCCAAGAAAATGATCCTGTCCATCATCAAACGGGAGAATACGTCCATTTGTGCTACATTCATCTGACGCTCTTCGATAATGTAAGGCGTCAGGTTGGTCGGCATGTTTTGCTGAACACGGGAGATGTAGCCATCTACATGTTGGCTGCCTATACGGTGATGTTGAATGGCATATTTTCTGAATTCGTTTTTATCTATGTTCATCGCTAATATTTTTTCCGTTTTCTAAAAGACTAATATAAAACTATAATTTTAATCTCTACTACAAATTAAGCGCCGAATTATAATTTGGCAGTTCCTGCAAAAAATAAAAATTGTTCTCGATAAAGTCTATTTTGCAATAATAGTGCTCCATGCCGTTGCTAACCAAAAGCAAAGGTATCCGGTGGATGCTGTTGTAGTTGGCTATCTGGTGAAATACGTTTTCGGTAATTTTGACAGTTGGCGCCTTAAACTCTGCCAAAAGTATCTTCTCGCCCGCATTGTTGTAGATCAGTAGGTCGCTTCGTTTTTGGAGACTGTTCAATTTCAGTCCTCCTTCAATTTGCATCAACGCTTTGGGGTACTGCTTTTCATTGTGCAAGTAATGAATCCAATGTTGCCTTACCCATTCTTCCGGCGTTAGCACAAGGTCCTTTTTGCGTAGCTCGTCAAAAATAAAGAGCTTGTCTGCCTTTTGTGTAATTTTTGATAAATAGGGAGGTAAATTCAGCGGAATGGGCTCAAACATGTGCAAAAATACAAATATTTCCGCTGCGAACAAAATTGTTCAGCGGTGTACAATACCATTTAAATTCGTATTTTCGTCTGCTATGAACGTGAATGCCATCCTCGCCGATATTAAAAAGAGAAAGTTCAGCGCCATCTATCTGCTGCATGGTGACGAGTCTTATTACATTGATTTGATCAGTGATGCGCTCGAAAAAGAGGTGTTGAGTGATGCCCAGAAAGGATTTGATCAAACGGTGCTCTACGGCAAGGATAGTAGTATCGTGAATATTGTCAATGCGGCTAAACGATATCCCATGATGAGCGACCACCAGTTGATCATCATTAAGGAAGCGCAGGATTTAAAATGGAAGTCGGAAGAGGAATTGCTGTTAAAGTATGTGGAACATCCAACGCCAAGTACCATCCTCGTCATAGCCTATAAATATGGCAAGTTCGATAAGCGTAAAAAGATCTACAAGGCATTTGAAAAGGCCGGAACCGTTGTCGAATCCGCCAAGCTATACGACAACAAAGTGGGGGAATGGATTGTTGATCAATTTCGAACTTCTAACAGGGCGATACACCCACAAGCTGCGGCCATGATGGCCGACTACTTGGGCACTGATCTTTCTAAAGTCGCCAATGAAATTGATAAGCTCTTGTTAAATGTGCCAAAGGAACAGGAGATCCAAGCCATACATATCGAGCAAAATATTGGTATCAGCAAAGATTTTAACGTATTTGAATTACAGTCGGCTTTAGCAAAGCGTAATGTGGTTAAAGCGATTCAAATTGTGGACTACTTTGTTGCGAATCCGAAATCTAACCCCCTGCCGATGGTCATCGGAAACTTGGGCACCTATTTTACAAAGATTTTGAAATACCACTACCTGCCAGATAAATCTCCACAGGTAGCGGCTAAGCAATTAGGCGTGCATACGTTCTTTCTCAAGGAGTATGAAGGTGCTGCACGTAATTTCAACAGACGAAAAACCTTCGATATCATCCATCAGCTCAGTGCTTACGACTTAAAAACCAAAGGTATGGATGTTGGGCCTTTTACGGATAGTGGTGATATCCTTCGGGAACTGGTATTTAAAATCCTGAACTAGTCAGGATTTTTTTCTTGTTCGTCGTTTTCTTTCTTTGGCAATGCCTCGTAGGGATTATCTTCTGATTCATGGATTTCCTTGTAGCGCATTGTCGTCGTAGGCACGGTCTCATCGGTTTCGATTTCTATATCTATCTTCACTTTCTTCTCCATCTTAGGCTTACGCACGATTCCCCATTTTATCAGCAGCTCCTGTGTCGCATTGATTTTCAGATGCTCTTTTTCCGGTTCGCCAATGAGAAAGCCGAAGGCCTGCATGGATGGAATGGCATCAAATAGTACTTTGATGGTTGCCGTAAGCGGTAGCGCTAGAATTAAGCCGGAAAGGCCGAAAAGCATGCCTCCCAGTAAGATGGCAATAATGGCCATTAACGGGTTGATACTTACCTTGCTACCAACAATATTGGGCGTGATGATATTTCCTTCCAAAAACTGAACCACTTGAAACCAGGCGATAACGCCCACGGCATACCAAGCGCTGTCCTTAACGGCTAGTGCAAACAACGCCGGTAAAATGGAGCCGATTGCAATACCGATGTACGGAAGTAACATTAACAAAGAAGCCAGCGTCCCAAAAAACCAAGCATATTCAATACCCATAATCATCAATCCGATAGTGTTCAGAATGGCTACAATGCCCATTACGGTCACTAAACCAAGCAGGTAGCTTTGCACGACCGTGTAAATTTTATTCAATGTTTCATGTACTTTGGATTGGGAGGTGCTTTTGAAGGCCTTGAAAAAGAACTCCCTAAAGAAGTCGCGATAATATAGCAGGAAAAAGCTAAATAGTGGCACCAGCACCGTGCCGGCAAGTATGTTGCCGATCGATCCGAAAGTAGCGGAAGCCATGGCTCCGGCATTGGACATCATCTTATCTCCCTGATCGCGCAATTGATCCATCATGGTGTTACGTTGCACGTTAAAAGTAGTTTCCACCCAACGTTGGGCACGATCTAGCACCGAGATCACTTTAGCAGTAATCGCGGAGGCGTCTTTCCCGATGATAATACTTTGGTGAACAATAAACCAACCGATAAAATAAAGAAAGGCGATAGCTACTACGACCGATAATATGGCAGATGTTGCTTTGCCCAGGCGAAGTCTTTCAAATAAGCGTGCCAAAGGGTAAAGGGAGATGGCAATCAATATGGAAAAAAGAAGTGGTATAAGAACTGTTTGGGTAGCGTACATGAACCCTAACAGCAACGCTAAGGCAAGCAAACTCGAGGCCAGATCGAGCGCGTAGGGAAATTTTTTTGAGTTATTCTCCATGAATAATTGTTTTTTTATTAAACAGTTAAGTGATCCTTTTGTTTTTGCGATTCCAGAGGATAACGTAGAAAAAAGCAAGCAGGATAATAAAGCTGTTGACAATAAAGATTTGGGGAATGCGTTCCAAATGGTCCGCATATACATAGCCCGCCAACAGCGCACCACCACCGATACCAATTTCGAGAGCGATATACATGGTGGCCATAGCCTTACCGCGGTGTTGGGGTAAGCTCAGATCGATCGTCCATGCATTGACCGCCGGAGACAATACGCCGGTTCCTATACCATAGATAATGGCGCCGATAATCAATCCTGAGACCGAGGTTCCTAGTCCGATCAAGAGTACTGCCAGTGCGACAATAAACAGGCCGACAACCATCACTTTGATGCGTCCATAACGATCGGCCACCTTGCCGGAAATAAATCGGATCATGATCGACGATAAGGTGTAGGCCGTGAAAAAGAGACCTTTATTGCCAATGCCCAAATGATCGCTCCAATCCGGTATCAGGGTTAATATTACACCATATCCTGTATAGGAGAGGAGCGTTACTACCGCTGCGGGGATCACGCGCCATTCCAGTATTTCATCACGCCTGATCTTGAGCATAGACACGGAGAAGGACTGTTTGTCCTGCAAGGTTTCCCGCATGTTGATGACGATCACGATAGAGAGCACGGCAAATAAGGAAGAGCTGTAAAACATGGGATTGATCCCATAGTTTTGCGCAATAAAGCTTCCAATTGCAGGGCCAATGGCACCACCGATGCTGAAGCATAATCCATGCATGCCGAGCGCCTCGCCCCATCGGTTCTGTGGGATGATGTCGGCCACGTAAGCCGAAGTGGCCGTCGGTTTAAATCCAGTAGAGAAACCGTGTACCAAGCGCAAGAGAAAGAAAAACGCTACCGAGCTGATCACCGGATATAGAAATCCACACACGAAGCAGACGATGGATCCCACGGCCATTACAGGCACCCGTCCCCAGCGGTCTGTCAGTTTCCCGCTGAATGGGCGTGAGATGCCTGCCGTTAGGGTAAATAACGCAATGATCAGTCCTTTGTGTTCGCCGCCTCCCATTTTGCTTAAATGGTTGGGCAGCTCGGGGATGATCATGTTGAAGCTTGCCGAGAAAAGCAGTGAGCTTAGGCAAAGTAGGGCAAAGGGTAATGTATAGATTGATTTTGTTTGATCTACCATTACTTTCTTTCCAACCGTTGACGCGCCAATTCAGAACAAAAAATCGTGGTAGCCACGGCAACATTTAGTGATTCGGCCTTCCCAATGCGCGGGATGGTGACCGCATAGTCGATTGCTGACATCAGAGGTGTACTTATCCCATTGCCTTCGTTGCCCATCATGATCAAGCCGGCTTGCCCAAAATCAGTTTCATAAATCGAATTTCCATCGAGTAAGGCGCCGTAAGTGGGCAGTTCTGCCTTGGATATAAAATCCGAAAGATCCATGTAGGTAATCATCACGCGGGAGAGCGAACCCATGGTCGCTTGCACCACCTTTGGATTGTAGGCATCGACGGTACCCCTGGAGCAAATGATTTGCTGTATACCGAACCATTCTGCGGTTCGGATGATGGTTCCCAGGTTTCCTGGATCCTGGATGTCGTCCAACAGCAGGCTATGCTGCTGTCGTATATGAGCCCAGTCGACGGTCTGCTGCTGTGGCAAATGGAACAGAGCCAATAAACCCTGCGGATTGCTCAGCAGCGATATTTTCTGCAATTCGGATAGACTGACCGTTATACATTTTATATTCTGCGGTAAATTGTCCATTTTTGCCTGAGCTTCCGCGGTGGCAAAAAGACTATGGATTTGGTGATCGGACGATATAAACTCCGAAACAGATTTCAAGCCTTCCACTATAAAAAGACCATGTTGTTTGCGAAATTTTTTGTGTTGCAATGACGTTATTAAACTGATTTGTGCTTTTGATAACATTGCTTGATGATTAAAAAAGATATTTTTTTTGCTTTTGCAAGTATAACGCTTTTGTCGCTAATTTTAGCATCGTGCCGCTCTGCGAGATACTTGAATGAAGATCAAGCATTGGTGACCAAGGTCAATATCGAAGGGGTAACGCCTGCGCTTAAAGAGAGCGCCGCGGCTTACGTTTCTACGGAAGTAAGGCCAAATTCCCGGTTAAATCTCAGCATATATAATGTGTTCAACACGAAGGATGGCGCCTATAAGCGCGATGGTATCCGCAGTGTTGGTGAGCCTCCTCATATACTGGATTCCTCATTGGTTGATCTTTCCGCAAAGCAGATCAATCGTTTCTTGCAAACAAAAGGTTATTTCAACGCGAAGGTGGTACCCCATGCGCTCGTGAAAAAGAAAAAGGCGGAGGTGCAGTTCCACGTAACACTAGGGCAACCTTTTCTTTACGGCAACATTAGACAGCAAGTTGCGGATCCCGACATAGAGAAGGTTTATCGTACCGAAGTTTTTCCATATGCAAAGGCCAAGTCTGGGAAGCAATTTGATAGCGCAGATCTGCTGGATGAGCGAGAGGCGATGTACAGTAAACTCAAGGAATATGGCTACTATGACTATCTGAGGCAATACATGCGGGTAGGTATCGATACCAATAAGGTGTCTAAGCAGGCTGATTTACAGTTGTCCATACAGAACCCAACGGATAGTTCCAGGCATGTTGTGTACTATGTCGACAGTGTGTTTGCCACCGTGCGGCTGCCATACGGACAAAGCGGAAATGGAAAACCAAATAGCTATCGAGATTCCGTTTTGTCTATTCAGTACCATGACGAAACGGGCCGTTTTAGATTGCGGCCATTAGCGCAGTATATGTATGTTCGATCGGGCATGCGTTACAACATGAAGAAGGAAAATCAAGCCTACGATAGGCTTTACGAAACCAACGGTTTTCGTAATATTAAGATTAATTATCAGAAAGTAGACTCTAACCGGCTTCACGTGCGGTATGAATTGACACCACGACCAGTCATGGCCAATCAGGTGGAAGGCGAGTTTACGTTTAGCTCTGGTATGAGTGGGTTTAATGTAGGAAATACATTTTCCCATCGCAATGTCTTTGGCGGCGCCGAACAGTTGGAAGTTAAGCTTCGGTATGGTGTGCTGTTCGATCCGCGCTTGGACGGCAGTTTGGCTAGTAAAATTTTCAATAATGATTTTCAGATCGGGGTGAATCTCATTGTGCCTCGACTGATGACGCCCTTTGAGAATTCTAGCTCGGGAACCTACGGGTTGCCGCGTACTACATTTTCCAGCACCGTGCAGCTTTTTCAACAAGATGGAACCTACGCCAACCGATACTTTACCAATACGTTGAACTACATCTGGTACAGTGGGCCGAATTCGCAACATAGTTTGACACCCGTGTCCATCGAGTATCGACAGGGGCGCCTCAATGCTGATTTTGCGCGCCGATTAGAAGAAGAGGGGTACCAACTTTATATTCAAAGTAACAACCGCGAGTATTTTGGCCTAGGGGCGCAATATGCATTTACCTATAACGCGAAGCGGCTTCTGCGGTTAGAGAATTTCAACTACTTCCGTGTGGGGCTAGAGAGCAGTGGTAATCTCTTGGGGTTAGCGGGTAATCTGTTTCATTTCACGACATCCAACGATGGGGAGAAACAATTGTTCGGTGTGCCTTACTTGCAGTATGCGAAGGCCGAATTGGACTATCGCTGGTATAAACATTTGTCGGGGAATAGGCAATTTGTCTTTCGATTTAATGGAGGAGTCGCTGTTCCTTACGGCAACAATTCCGAACTGTTGATTTTTGAAAAGAGTTTTTATGGTGGTGGTATGAACGGTATTCGCGCGTGGCAAGCACGAACGTTGGGGCCGGGTAATTACAACCGCAGTGGTTTAACAGAGCAGTTGCGGTTGAACTTACGTAACCTCGATCAGCTCGGGGAGGTCAAGTTGGAAGCCAACGCGGAGTATCGTTTCCGATTGCTCAATAAGTTTTTGGGTGCGAAACTAAATGGAGCAACCTTTTTGGATGCTGGAAATATCTGGCTGCTGCGCGACAATGAATTCGCTCCCTCGGGGGAAGGGACTTTTAAGGCGGATAGGTTTTTGTCCCAAATTGCATTAGGTACGGGATTTGGACTACGTTTGGATATGGATTACTTTGTTATACGCCTCGATGCCGGACTTAAATTGAAAGATCCTCAGTTTGCGGGAAGCAAGCAGTGGGTGATCAAAGAGTTCTTTAATGCACGGGAATTTAAACAGATATTTTACGAAGCTCGTCGGCCGGATCGCTACAATTTCATCCAGTATAATTTTAGTGTAGGACTGCCTTTTTAAAGCAACCCTTTAATCGCTACAAAGATACTCTCGATAATCTTACCTAGATCCAATCCTTTCGAGTAATGAAAATAGGCATATACTATGGCGAGCAGCACGACTACCGTTAAAAAACGTTTAAAGAGATAGCCAACGAGTAGCAGTCCGGCGGGGATGATCAAGAGCAAGAGACCATAGATCTTAAAAGGTTTTAGGGCCTGCTCGGATTTATGAATGTAGTACAGTTTTCCGATGGAATTGTCTTGGTTTTTATGCTTAAAAAACACAAAGGTAGAGGAGGCTAGGGGATGTTTCACCACTGCAATCCCGTCGTGAAAGGAGAGATCCTGCTGAAAACCATTGAGTTCGAAAACGAAGGTGCCATTGATATTTTCCTGGGGTAGTTCAGCACTATCTACGGCAATGATGGCCAATTTCCCATTTTGGGTCAGGTTTTCTTTCACGATAAAATTGGCAATATGATGCGGCTGTGCAGTAGCAAGCATCATCGAGGCTAACCAGAAAAAGGCGATATAGAGTATTTGCTTCACGATTTCACGATTCTTGCTACAATAATAATTAAAATTTGGGTGTTTTGTGCCCAATACTTTTTGCAGCGAAGCATAGCGCCTCGTTTAAATCCAATCAAAAAAGCCGCAGGTTACGTTACTTAAAGAGCTTCACGCGACCGACTTTTAAGTTTTTATTTTTGACTTTTGTGTATTTCTTCCGTACATTTGCCCTAGTTAAAAAAGATTACACGGATATGGAAAATACAGCGTCTCAAAGACCAGCCAAAAAAACAGATAATAACGCGAACCGTACGGAGTATTACGTGACCCTGACGGTAGCTATTGTGATTGGTTTAGTTGGAGTGTTCATTAGATTTGTTCCTGATGTTATTCCCGCCTTAGATCAGTTTACCTTTATGTTTTCGCTGATCGCTAATGTCGCGATGATCGTTGCTACGATTATAGCTTTCAAAGTGGTTTTCGGTATTTTGGGATTCGGAAAGAATAGAGATTAATTTTCTAGAAAAATACATAAAACAAGAAGGTGTCTTATAAGGCACCTTCTTTTATTTTACATAGTGCCCTCGAACCATAAAACCGAACTAATCGAAAGTAGCGCATATAAGGCGTGCAACTAGCGCCACAATAATGAATGATCACAGGTCGCAAAACTGACGCTCGATACCGTTTATTGAGTAGACTCGGGGTTCTTGCCTAGCGATAAGGGGGCTTGCCTACACATGCTTTAAAAACACGTGCTATTGTTATTACATCGCTTTAAAAACAGCACCTCTTCGAGAAAATGTGGTGAGAATATGTGATCCGTCACTATAACCCATAAACTGATCGCTGAAAATTATAAAAAAGAAGACGATGTACGCGTCGATACCATAGTGAGCTCGATGACTATGTCTATGAAAAGCAACTTAGGAAGCTGAAAAATCGAGGGTTCAAGCTAAAAGATATATGGATTGTAGACGACATGTCCGAGAAATCCAGAACAAACTATGGTAATGTGATCCCGATCAAAGAATTTAAAGGGGATAAAAGTGATCGAGAGCTGCAATATCTCTTAACCTATTTGTTGACAGGTAGACATTGCGATAATGTGCGTACCATAGATAAGAGAGGGTGGCGAGAAACAAGCTCTGTGCCCATTCTCTGTTCAGCTTTAAAGGTAAATGGAAGCGAATTCAGCTCATGGCTGGTCTTCGCGACGGAATTCAGGAAAAGGGCGGTGCACAGTTCCATATCGTCGCCGATGATAAAATCTAGGCATTGTCCCAAAACTAAAAAGCAATGGGACGTTTTGACGTCGACATGGATGGTGTTCCGTATTTGTAGCTTCGAACAAATGATGTGGAGGGCAATAATCATAATTCCTGGGCGATACGGTGTAAGCCGATTTTGTCGGAATAGCTTGTTTCTCCTACTGGGAGACAAGATCTGCTGCTGATTTGATCTTTCTGCTGTCCATTCCTTCGATAATACGCCGTCGGTGGTTGGATCCCCATTCGGCAATAGTTTGCGTTAAATGCTTTAGGGAAGTTCCATATTCGGTTATCCTATATTCCACAGCCACGGGCGATGTGGCAAGGACAATGCGCTCGATCAAACCATTCGCTTCCAGTTCCTTTAACTCACGACTCAGCATTTTGCCCGATATCCCCTTGATATCCCGTAATAATTCGGAGTAGCGCATCGTGTGGAAACAAAGGCAGGCAATAATGGATACTTTCCATTTTCCGCTCAGGATTTCCATCGTGTCGCTGATTGCCAAAATCGTTTGACTACATTCTTTTGTTATACTGTTGTCTGGTTTCATACCTGTCTGTTGGTTACCCAAATGTCACTATTACTTTTTGTTACCAAGTGTCAAAGTTACATACAATACCTTTACTTTTAACAAAAATTAGGAGCATACATGGAATTAATCAATCATTTGAAATGGCGTTACGCCACCAAAAAGTATACGGAAGAGAAAGTCAGTGATGACAAGATCGAACAAATTTTAGAGGCTATTAATCTTACCGCTTCGTCGTGTGGCATACAGCCCTATCGTGTTTTTGCAATTGCCGATCCCATTTTAAAAGCGAAATTGGGCGAGGGATCCTTTAATGGGCAGATTGCTAATTCGTCCCACTTGCTGGTCTTTGCGGCTTTCAACAATGTATCATTGACCTACGTTGATGACTATGTGGCCATGGCCGAGCAACAAAGAAATCTTCCCGCCGGCGCCATGGGCGAATTTAAGAAAGCCTTGGTCAGCTTTTTTTCCACACAAAGTGCCGAGGCTAACGCCGCATGGGCAACTAAGCAAGCCTATATAGGCTTAGGCACAGCATTGATCGCTGCGGCCGAACAAAAAGTCGATAGCACACCGATGGAGGGATTTGATGCCGCGAAATTTGACGAACTGTTGGACTTGACCGATAAGGGGCTTCATGCTGTGGTTGTTATTTCGTTGGGCTATCGCGATGCAGCCAATGACTATCTATCCAATATGTCTAAGGTAAGGTTGCCCATCGCTGATTTTGCAACTTTTCTGAAGTAAAATAAGATACTATTTAATGCGGGCAACCTGCGTATATCATCGCTAACCAACACGGGTAGCATGGTATGCGCAAGTTGCCTTGCTTTTATATCAGGCTATCGATAGCGTAACCCTATGGGCCAAATAAAATGGTATATTGTAAGTCTTTTGTAGAAGGTGCATATTTAAGCAAGCTAGCATATGATAAAATCAAGCATTTTGAGTTTCATGTTCACCATAATTACCTGCGTCGTTCTGGGTCAGGAACCGCTTAGATTGGCTGTTGCCGGTCTTAGTCACGGACATGTTGATTGGATATTTAATAGAAAGCATAAAGATGATGTGAAACTGGTGGGCATCTTCGAAACAAATCCCGATTTAATTGATCGCTATGCAAAGCGCTATCATATAGATAAGTCTTTGTTTTTTACCGATATGGAAAGCATGCTGGATCAGGCGAAGCCGGATGCGGTTTCCGCTTTCGGCTCCATCAGTGAGCATGTCGTTGTCGTTCGGGCATGCGCGCCAAGGAACGTTCATGTGATGGTAGAGAAACCGTTGGCAACAAACCTTAATGAAGCCTTAGAAATACAGCATTTGGCCAAAAAGTACCACATTCAAGTGTTGACAAATTTTGAAACCTCTTGGTATGAAAGCAATCAACAGGCGAAGGCTATGCTCGATGCCGGCAAGTTGGGCGAGGTTCGAAAAGTTACTGTGAACGATGGTCATCAAGGGCCAAGGGAAATAGGTGTTAGTAAAGAGTTTTTTGAAATACTGACGGATCCAAAGAAAAACGGTGCCGGTGCTCTTGTTGATTTTGGTTGTTACGGCGCCAATTTGATGACCTGGTTGATGGCTGGAGAAAAGCCCATTTCGGTCACTGCTGTCATTCATCGGAATAAGCCACATATCTACGCCAAAGTGGACGATGAAGCATCCATCATCTTGCAATATTCTTCAGCCCAATGTGTTATTCAGGCATCCTGGAACTGGCCTTTCTCTCGTAAAGATATGCAGGTATACGGGACGAAGGGATATGCATTTGCTTCTGATGCAAAAACGCTACACTATCGCCTCGGCGAAGGCAGTAGAGAAGAAACCATGAGGCTTTCTGCGCGGAAGCCACCTTTTGATGACCCGTTTGCTGTACTTGCTGCAGTAGTAAATGGCGCACTAAAGCTTGAAGAATTCGATTGTTATGGTTTGCCCGTTAACGTTATTGCCGTTGCCATTTTAGATGCAGCACAGCGATCGGCTACCGAAGAAAAAACGATATACCTAGAAAAATAAGTAAATGGACCAACGTAAGTTTGATGACGCACGTTCGCGAAATATATCTGGCCACGAAATGGATTGTGCCGCTGTTGCTGAGGAAATCATAGCGCTGAAAAATAATGACTTGGTGCTCCGTGCCAAGCTTGTTCGTCAAGGAGAATTGCATGGTCACTATCACGAGCAGATGCGAGCGATGCACGATCGTAATGCAGACCGGTTAAATGAGCTTGTGGACCGTATTGGCTATCCGACCATTGATCTGGTCGGTAAAGAAGCTGCAGACGCGGCCTGGTTGATCATTCAACATGCCATTGGCAAGCCGGCGTTTATGAAAAAATGTGTCAAACTGTTGGAGAGTGCCGTCAATGAGCAGCGGGCAGATCCACATAGTTTGGCCTACCTTTCGGATCGCATCAACGTCTTTGAAGATAGGCCACAATATTACGGGACGCAATTTGATTGGGACGAACAGGGCGAATTGAGCCCAAATATTTATGACGATCTTGCTGCAGTAAACAAACGAAGGATCGCTATTGGGCTCAATACACTTGAAGAACAAACCGATGTAATACGTCGGCGAGCCCGAGAAGAAAAGCAGTTGCCCCCTGCAGATTTTTACGACTGGAAACGGCAGTTTAATGCCTGGAGGAGAGCGCTCGGCTGGATCAAGTAGCTTTTCGCTGTTTTATAAACATGACATCTGTAGGCATTCCGTGACGTGATGTTTCCGTATTGTCTTCAAGAATTTCAAAATACTAGTTTTCCTTGATTGCTCCATTTCCAGCCTTCTTGCGAGCCATTGACCTAGTGTATGGGCTCTCTTTTTCAGAAGCAAAGAATTATGTGCATACGAGCGTAAAGGCACGGTTGATCGATGAATTGGACGAGAAATACAACAACGGTAGAGCAATTGTAGACCTTACGCTTTATGTCATTAATTTTTCATTAAGTTGTGACTATTTTTCGGTTTTTTATTGCTCCTTCTTTGTCGTTTTCTTATATTGCGTTGAGGTTAAGTTGTCTGTAATTTATTGGTTAAAAAATCAGGTAAATGGTTGAAAGTCAAAAGTTCAAGATCTGCCTAACCATGGCAGGAGCGGTGTCTGCCGGCGCGTTTACGGCAGGTGTTGTGGATTATTTATTGGAAACATTGGAGTTGTGGGAGAAAGCAAAGCAAAAAAATAGAAGTTTGGGAATTGGGCATGTGGACTATGACCATAGTCTGCCCATGCATGAGGTGGAAATAGACGTTATCAGTGGATCGTCAGCTGGTGGTATTACTGGTGCGCTGACCATGTTAAATCTGGTCGACACATCCTACCGTCCGGTGAATAAGGATAATCCGAGCGGCGCAAGTAACCGTTTTTACGAAAGCTGGGTGAATATGGCGGATGATCAAGAGGGGAATACGTTTGAAAAGATGCTCGCAAAGAGCGATCTGAAAAAATTAAAAAAAGGAGAAAAGCCTGAAGCGCTCTTAAATTCCGATCCTATTGATGCCATTGCTGATCGTGCTTTACAATTGAAACAACTTACATCCTATCCGCCCTATATTGCACCGGATTTGGATCTCGTCCTGACCACTACCAATTTGCGGGGGATCAACTTTCAAATTGATTTTCGCGGCTTCAAAAAGGCTGGGCCTGTCATCACGAGTCACGCTGGATTTTTCAGATATAAATTAGCCCATGAAGACAGAGCTGCAGGGATTCCCGAGGGCGATGATCTTTATTACGTCCTAGATTTAAAAAATCCAAAGGATATGAACTATCTTAAGGAGGCTACATTAAGTACTGCTGCTTTCCCCATCGGCCTGAGGTCTCGCGAGGTGTCCATCGCACCAGAATTCATAAATCGCTATCCCAAGTATCTCTTCGGCGAGCGGCATGGTGTAAAGCCTTTGGCTCGGGTGGAAGATGTCTATCGCTTTAATTCGATCGATGGCGGTTTAATTAATAACGAACCTTTTGCCATAGGCCTGAAGGTGCTGCGCGAGAAAAATCCAAACTTGGAAGATCGTTATGCAGTCGTCATGATCGATCCTTTTCCGAACAGCGATCACGATGTGGACAGCGAAAATCCGCGCCCAGATCTGATTACCGTGGCGAAAGGTATGTTTAAATCGTTGCGCAATCAAGCCATGTTCAATCAAGACGGTATATTGGATGCTATCGAAGGACGAGACCATACGAAATTTCTAGTTCAGCCCGTGCGGAAGATGAAGCTGGGAAAGGTGGTCAGTGCTGTCAAAAATCACTTAGCGTCAGCACCTTTCAGTGGATTTGCAGGATTTATGCAGCGATCGTTCCGCGAGCACGATTACCATCTTGGCCGCCTGAACTGTCAAGCCTTTTTGCGCTATTATTTTGTGGTTCCCGAAAGTGATGTCCAACATAAGCTAAGTATTTTTCCGCACGAAAAGGCAATGGATCGTTTCGCTATTTTCGAACAACAGTTTGATGTCAATAGTCTCCGGTTGTTTCCCATCATTCCTGATATTCGTGTGCTTAAAGCGCGAACAAATGAAGTGGACCTCGGGCAGTTTGGCGCGGATGCTCAATTGGATTTTCTGTACTTTCCTAGAATGGCGGAGCACGATTTTAACACACGATACCGAACAGCGGTTCGAAAGCGCCTGGAATCGGTGTTGAATAGCATCGTTGGGAATTTTTGGTTCAAGGCCCTAAATCGTCTTTTTCTTCGCCGTCGCTTAGCCGACGCTCTAACCGATATGATGTTAAAGGCACTTAAAGATAGTGGACAGATTGGTTAATGGAAGCCCCTCATTTTGTATAAACCTGAATTTCTGTAAAACCTATGCGCTTATTAGCCTGTTCTACAGGTATGTCATCATTGAAGGAATACAACGCCAAGCGAGATTTTGATAACACAAAGGAGCCCAAAGGGGGAGCTGTCCGTAAATCGAAAAAACTGCGCTTCGTCGTGCAGCGTCACCATGCCTCGCGCTTGCATTACGACTTCCGACTGGAGATGGATGGCGTTTTAAAGAGTTGGGCAGTGCCCAAGGGCCCCTCGCTTTGCCCTAAAGATAAGCGTTTGGCTGTTATGGTGGAGGATCATCCGCTTAGCTACCGTACATTTGAAGGCGAAATTGCTAAAGGAAACTATGGTTTTGGCACGGTATCCATTTTTGATGCAGGTTATTATAACGCCTTGAACAAAGGCGATGGCGAAAAAGAGCTGCTAGACGCATTGGATAAAGGTAGTATTAAGATCGTGCTGCATGGAAAAAAGCTAAAGGGTGAGTTTGCATTGGTGCGTATAAAAAATCCACAGGAAGACAATGCATGGCTACTTATCAAGCATCAGGATAAGTATGCTGCTGATGAGGGGTACAATGCAGAAGATGAAGTTAGCATGAACGTGAAAAAGCAGGGAGAGTTGTTTCGGAAGAAAGCGCCGCACGATAAGAAAAATAATAAAAAGCCAACGCGGGCGCCGGGCAAGGTTGCATCTTCCGAAAGGGAGGAACCGCAATCCGCCGGTGATATGTTAAAGCCTATGTTAGCCACATTGTCTGCCGACGTACCGAGGGATATCGACTGGGTCTTTGAACAAAAGTTAGATGGTTTTCGCACAATGGCACATGTTACGAAAAATAACGTACAGCTTACATCACGTAATGGTATTAATTTCAATCAAAAATTTCCGTCATTGATCGATGCCCTACAAGGAATTGATCATGAAATGATATTGGATGGCGAGGTTGTGGCGGCGGATTTTAAAGGCAAAACATCTTTTCAATTGTTGCAACATGGTGAGCCGCTACCTGCAAAATTTACATTGAAGTATTACCTCTTTGATATACTGATGTTGGATGGCAATGATTTGCGACAGTTTTCGTTGATGGAACGAAAAGATTTATTGAAAAGATGGTTCACCAAATTTTCACATCCGCAGATACAGCTTGTTTCCGAGCTGAAGGTCAATGTCGAGCAGGCATTGCGGGAAGCCAAACAAAAAAAATGGGAGGGTGTGTTGGCGAAGCAGGTCGACAGCAGGTATGTATCGGGGAAGCGTTCGGATGCTTGGCGCAAACTAAAACTACAACAATCCCAAGAAGCCATTATCGTCGGGTTTACAGCTCCGGGCGGCAGTCGGGTTGGATTTGGCGCTTTGGTGCTGGCTGTGTGGGATGAAGATAAAAATTTGCGGTATATCGGAAACGTAGGAACTGGGTTTAATGACCAGCTGCTTAAGGATTTGACTTCACAACTCCAGCGAATTGTCGTCAAGAGGAAGTGTTTTCCAGCTGCAGTGAAGGTCGCCAATGAGAAGAAGGTAACCTGGGTGAAGCCCAAGCTTATTGCTGAAATTCAATACGCCGAATGGACAAAGGATGGTCATCTGCGTCAGCCTGTTTTTAAGTTCTTGCGGGACGATAAAAAGATTGCCGATATCACAAAAGTGGAGGCTTTGCAAGATATGCCAAATGAAAGAGAGATCCGTTTTGGGGGGAAGAGCTTGCAGCTTACCAATCAAAAGAAGCTGTATTGGCCAAAAGAAGAAATTCGGAAAGGCGATTTGCTCCACTATTATGAGCAGGTAGGAGAATTGATGTTGCCCTATCTCCAGGATAAGCCTATATCCATGAATCGTTTTCCGAACGGCATTGAGGAGGCTAGTTTTTTTCAGAAAGATTTAGATAAAAAGCTCGGGCCAAGTTGGTTGAAGACGGTCGAACTGGAATCGGAATCTACCGGTGATACCACTAATTATCTGCTCTGCAACGATGTGCCTACTTTACTGTGGATAGCCAACATGGGCTCTATAGAGATTAATCCCTGGCTGTCCACTTATCGGAAGAAGGATAAGCCAGTTTTCGGCGTATTGGATCTCGATCCCAATGGCGTAGATTTTAAGACAGTGGTGGCCATAGCAAATACAGCTCGCGAAATTTTAGAAGCGGCGGATATCCGTAGTTATGTGAAAACGTCGGGATCAACGGGCTTACATATTTATATCTATGTCGGCGAGCAATATACCTTTGATGTTGTTCGCGATTTTATACAGATGCTAGCCGAACTGGTACATGAGCAGCATGAACAGACCAGCAGTTTGGAGCGGTCGCCTAGTAAGCGTAAGAATAAGGTTTACTTGGACTACATGCAGAATAAGCGTGCCCAGACGGTGGTTGCTCCCTATTCCGTTAGACCCAAGCCGCTTGCCACGGTGTCTACGCCTCTCGACTGGTCGGAGGTGAATGGCGAGCTGAGTATTCAATTGTTTACCATGGAAAATATGCTTGATCGAATAGCATCACAAAAAGATCCCTGGGCGACTATTTTCGATGAGCCTAACGATCTAAAAAAAGCAATTTCCTCTTTTTAGCTCAAGCTGGCTTTTAGTTTTGCAAGTAGTTCCGATGCCTTGGTATGCTCATTGTCCACGTTAATCTTTCGGATAGTTGCCCGTTTGCCTTGCGCTTTTTTCTTAATGATTTTGAGTAACTCCTTACTGTACATGTTGCGATAGCCGGAGATGTCGAAATCGGAGCTATTCTGCTTGATGAGCTTCACGGCCATATCCATTTCTGCTTTTGCGATGCGACTGTTCGGTAGTTTGAGTTCGTCGCTGCTCCGGATTTCTTCTTCGAAGCGGAGCTTGTTTAGCAAAAGCATCCCTTCGTGCGGCCTAACGATGGCCAGATTTTCTGTGGTGCGCATGACGAATGTACCGAGTCCTACATGACCGGTTTTTTCCAACGATTTGTATAAGAGGGAATATGCTTTACCGCCACCTTTCTGCGGCTCCAAGTAATAAGGAGTGTCGAAGTAAATGCTGTCTATATCCCGTTCTTTAACGAACGTTTGAAGGTTGATCATCTTGTTTTTCTCGGGCATCGCCTCTTCAAAATCAGCCTCCTCCAAGACGACATATTTATCCTTTAAAAAATAGCCTTTCACGATATTGTCCCAGACCACTTCCTTGCCAGTTTTGTCATTTACTCGCTTAAACCGAATGTTAGAAAGGTCTTTCCGGTCTAACATGTCGAGATCCAACTGGCTGGTTTGAATCGCACTGAAGATTTTTATCGGGATATTGACCAATCCGAAGCCAATTGCCCCTGTCCAAATTGCACGCATGATCTTTTTATTGTAGAACAACGCTAAGGGTAATTTAGATTTATTTCTTTAAAGGCTCCATCTAAAATAGCTGGCTCGAACTGCATATAATATTATTATCTGCTTCTATTCGTGTTTTACTTTGTGGAAGGTTAATTATTATATTTTTTGAAATATTATATTATTTTTAGAAATATATTTATTTAATAATATTTGGTTAACAATTCGGTAACACGTTCATTTTACTTTTGTTAATTAGATTAAATAATGTAATTTTTATGAAACCAAAGGCGTTTTTGCTTGCTTTTTTTACACTATTTGCAAATTTTTGTTGGGCCCAAACCGGTGTTTTAAGAGGGAAGGTTACGGGCTTGGAAGAGGGAACCGTGATTATTGGTGTAACGGTAGAAATTGTCAACACGTCCATAGCTACGTCTACAGGTTCTAACGGTTTTTTTGTATTAAATGGGCTTGAACCGGGAATATATGATGTCATACTGTCTTCTGTCGGATATCAAAAATTGACGCTTAGTAAAGTAAATATTGAGGCTGGCAAGATACTGACTTTAGACCTTACGCTTACGAGAGAGGGCAAAGAAATTGATGAAGTCGTCGTTGAAGCACGAAGACTGTCTAATACGCAGTCCGCCGTCATTGCCGAAGTGCAAAAAGCGCATCAAGTAGTCAGTGGTATCGCACAGCAGCAAATTAAACTATCGCAAGATCGGGATGCCGGCCAGGTTATGAGCCGCATACCGGGCTTGACCGTTGTGGAAAATCGTTTCGTAGTGGTGAGAGGCCTGCCAGAAAGGTACAATCAGGTCATGTTTAACAATGTGATCGCGCCAAGTTCTGAAGTAGATCGTCGCACATTCTCTTTCGACTTGATTCCCAGTAACGTTTTGGATAGGATAATGATCAATAAATCTGGTTCTCCAGAAAGTCCTGGTGATTTTTCTGGCGGACTTATTAAGGTATACACGAGTGCTCCGGCAAACGAAAACTTTACGACATTTTCTCTTGGAGCTAATTATCGATTGGGAACCACATTCAAGCCCTATGTGTACAATCGCATGTCGGGTACAGATTTTTTAGGCTTTGATAAATCGGATAGACCTTTGCCCAATTTGTTTCCTTCAACGGAGTTGTTACGAAATTCAACACTTAGCGATCCAAGTCGGGTCTCTGCACCACGTATGCTAAACAATGACTTGAGTACACGGCAAATGACAGCTATTCCAGATATCAATTTCGGAGCAAGTATGGGACGAGCTTGGAACGTTAATGGGCAACGATTGAGTTTGCTTGCAGCGCTTAATTATTCGCAGTCGTTCGTATACTATGAGCGTGAGTTTGCCCGTTACTTGACACAGGATGCCGCTGACCCGACCGCAGCATTGGAGCCACGCTTTCAATATTTGGATCAACGTTATGAAAAGGAAAATCGCCTAAGTGCCTTGGCCAACTTAACCTATGTATTCAATCCATACCATAAAATTGAGCTGAAGTCTTTATTTAATCAGATAGGTGAAAACGTCAATCTTGTAAGAAGTGGCATAGATTATATTCAGTTTCAGGAAAATACGCGTAGAAACTATTTATATCAATACCGTTCGCGTACCATCGCAACCGAGCAACTTGAAGGTACACACCGGTTTGCAGCGGGACGTTCAACCTTAAACTGGGTGGCAGGATTCAATTATTTAAGTGAACAACAGCCTAACCTGCGACGGTTCAGAACAATGGATAATGCCGGTGATGGCATGTATAGTATAATTATTCCACCAAGTTCTAATTTAGTAGAAACCGGAACGTACCACGGCGATCTCAACGAAAGAGGCTTAAACAACGGCGTGAATTTTACGCAGCGTATAGGAAGTAACGATAGCGAAACACCTATACTCGTAAAAGCCGGCTATATGCTAGACTACCGTGACCGTAAGTTTGGCTCCCGCTATTTTTCCTATCGGGGTGCAGCAGGCGTCAATACCGACGATTACGCCAGTTTGCCTTTAGATCAGATTTTCGCAAATAGTAATTTTGGTTCAACGGGTTTTATTATCGAAGAAGGTACGTCGCCAAGAGATAGCTATGAAGCCCGTAATTTTCTGTCGGCAGGTTATTTAGGCGTCGAGTTACCACTGGGCAATTTCTATATCTCCGCAGGTGTGCGTGCTGAATATAATGTTCTTCGCTTGAACTCGGCACTGGATAACGGTACTCCCGTAAATGTAGATAATCCAGTGTTTTCTCCACTTGGTTTTTTAAATATCGAATATTCCTTCAATGAACAACACCAGATGCGTGGCAGTTACGGACATACGGTAAATAGGCCTGAGTTTAGAGAGATCGCACCGTTTCTTTTTTATGATTTTGAGTTCGATGCAGGACGCTATGGAAATCCCGACCTGCAAACAGCTAACATCGATAACGTTGATTTACGGTACGAGTTCTATCCTAGAAATGGCGAAACGATTAGCCTCGGAACATTTTACAAACGCTTTACCAATCCTATTGAAACAGCCATCCTATTGCAGGGAGGCGACAACCCGGCGTTTACGTTCACCAATGCACAAGGTGGTGCTTACAGCTATGGATTAGAGCTGGAGATAAAGAAATCATTGCGTGATTGGACTAGCAGTGCTTTCATCGATAAGCTTAGTGTTAATCTGAATGCTTCATTGATAAAATCGCAGGTCGATTATGGAACATCGGCGGATGTGGTTGCGCAGGATCGGATACGTCCGATGCAGGGACAATCTCCTTATGTAACGAATGTCATTCTTGCCTATCAAAATGAAGAAAAAGGTTGGCGGGCCAGCGCTGCTTATAATGTTATGGGCGCACGTATCTACGCAATAGGTAGTGTGCAGTTTCCGGCGATTTACGAATTACCAAGGAATGCTGTTGATATAACTATCACAAAAAATATCAAACAGTTGAGTGTAAAGGCCGGTGTGCAGGATCTGCTAAATGCTCCTTATCGATTCTACCAAGATACCAATCGTGATCAACGTATCGAGACACCGGTGGATGATGTGATCTTCAATTTTCGTAAAGGGCCATTGTGTACGCTCGGGCTGACATATACCTTGAAATAGCAAATAAATAACAATAGTAACATACATTATTAAAACGGAAAAAAATGAAATTGGAATTTTCACTGAACAACGTTGGTAAACAGGCCGCATATGCGCTGTTTGTTATTGCTGCACTAACTTTTTCGGCATGTCGATCGAATAACGATCCTGAACCTGTGGTGCCAGGGGAAGAAGAGTACATTGTACTATCTGGTAACTTAACGACGCAGACCCTTTCTGCAGATAATAAATATCTGTTGTCAGGGCAGGTTTTTGTGCGGGATGGGCAAGTGTTGACCATTGAGCCGGGAACAATCATTGCGGGACAGCGCTCTTCTCGGGGCACATTGATTGTCGATCGCGGCGGTCGCATTATGGCTGCAGGAACAGCAACACAGCCCATCGTCTTCACATCGAATCAAGCACCTGGCGATCGAGACAGAGGTGATTGGGGTGGCATTGTGCTTTTAGGACGTGCACGTGTGAATCTAGAAAATCCAAGCATTGAAGGTATTACCCCTGCCGTACAATATGGCGGAACAGATGATGAGGATAATACAGGTGTTATGACCTACGTCCGTGTGGAATTTGCAGGTATCGAATTAACGCCCAACAACGAAACGAATGGTATTACTTTGGGCGGTGTCGGACGTGGAACGACTTTCAGCCATATTCAGGTGTCTTATGGCGGAGATGACGGTATCGAGTGGTTCGGCGGTAGTGTCAATGGAGACCACCTGGTTGTTTTCGGTACCTGGGATGATTGCTACGATATTGATAATGGTTTTTCCGGTAATTTGCAATTTGGATTATCGATACGCTATCCTAGCTATGCCGATCAATCAGAATCGAACGGCTTTGAGTGGGATACTGACGGAGATAACAACTTAACGCGATTTAAAACAACAGCTGTTGTTTCTAATTTTACGGTCATCGGGCCTGCTATCCGTATCAATGGCGTTAACAATGGCATTAGTGGGAATTATCGTTATGGCGTAGATTTACGTAGAAATGTAGCTGGCTCTATATTCAACTCGGTATTTGTTGGCTTTCCTAACGCTATTCGCATGAATCAATCGTCGGTATTCCCGAATTACATCAACAGTAATGTAGACAATGCAGATAGGGGAGTAATCGCCAACAATATATTCTATGCAAGAACTGCTGGTGTAGTGTCTGGCAATACGGATTACCCTGCAGCTGTTGTTCAAAACTATTTAGCAGCGAACGATAACACCGTTCAGGCAGGTAATGATTTTCAAACACCGGAAGCTTATCTGGCATTAGGGATAAATCCTGACTTATTCTTCGGTACGGGTTCTAGAATACTTACGCAATACCCTAGCACACAGAATTTTGCCGTTGCGACCGGCACCTTGACTACTGGAGCCAACTTTAACTATCCGAAGTTTAGAGAAGCGGCGCGCGCGAATCAATTTGATACGAGTATCTCCTATCGTGGCGCATTCGGTGCTACCAATTGGACACAGGGCTGGACAGAGTTTAATCCGGTCATGATATCTTACTAATTTCACGGTTAAATCCCTAAAAGCAAGCGTTTTTGGCGCTTGCTTTTTTATTTGAGAAAATATGAAAGGACTATTTTTTGGGATGCTTCTTTGCATTATCCCACTGTTGATGAATGCATGTCGTAATGAAGATCGGTACAAACCGGGAAATATGCTTGATGAAGATGAGCAATCCGAATTTAAATATGATATCATTCGTTTTACAGGACATCTGCCAAAGAGAGCTAACCACGGAAACAAATATGAGCATCGTTTTGATTCGCTTTACAGGAGACAGGCTGATCTACTATTGTTGGATAAATATATGGTGAATGAGAAGGACGGGTACACCTATTTCGAAGTTTCGCGAATTGCCCCAAGTTTGAAAAAAAAATATGTGGCTACAGGTGGGCGCTTAAAAAGAAATACTATGGGCGAGGTGGAGGAATATGAAGAGATTTACAGGACTTGGAAGATGGAACGGCCTCAACTAAAGAAAAAAACAAAAGTTTTTTTCACAGAAATGATAACAGGGAAAGACCTGTCGCCTTTTTATACCGACAATATTGGCGACACTGAACATATCGAATTTCCGGATAGATACACCTACTATAACAAGGATTTAAGATTATGGGAAACACGCCCAAACGAGTAAATTAGCTAATTCATTTTAGCTGCCAGAAAAATGCTGTTGTAACGTTGATGACCGATACGTAGTTTTCGACATCGTGTAAAACGATGAATATAAAATAATTTTTTTGCTAAAAAAAATGAACTAGTCAATCGTTTGCATAGTGGATTTTGTTTTATATTTACTGCGTTAGCAAATTAAACTTAAGACATTTATGTGTGGAATTGTTGGCTACGTAGGTAGCAACTTAGCATATCCGATCCTTATTGACGGATTAAAAAAACTTGAATATAGAGGCTATGATAGCGCTGGCGTAGCATTGCAAACAGGTGACGCTCTAGCTGTTTATAAAAAAGAAGGAAAGGTCGCTGCCTTGGAAGAATTTGTATACGGCAAAAATATCCAAGCAACGGTGGGTATTGGTCATACACGTTGGGCGACACATGGCGTGCCTTCCGATAGAAATGCACATCCGCACTGTTCCAATTCGGGTAGTATTGCCATGATTCACAACGGTATTATCGAAAATTATGCACAGTTGAAAAGCGAACTGCAGCAGAAAGGGTACACCTTTAAAAGTGATACCGACTCGGAAGTGCTATTAAACTTTATCGAAGATATCAAGATCCATAACGAATGTTCACTGGAAGAAGCGGTGCGTGTGGCGCTGAAGCGTGTTGTTGGAGCTTACGTGATTTTGCTGATCGACAAAGATTTGCCCGACACCATTATTGCCGCACGAAAAGGCAGTCCACTGGTCATTGGTATCGGCAATAATGCCCATTATTTAGGTTCGGATGCTTCGCCGATGTTGGCCTACACCAAGGAAGTTGTTTATATCAACGACTACGAACTGGCTATCGTACGACCAGACGAATTGATCCTGAAGAATTTAGGAAATGAACGCGTGACACCTTTTGTGCAGAAGTTGGATATCGAGTTGGCAGCGATAGAAAAAGGAGGTTACGACCACTTTATGCTGAAAGAGATCTTTGAACAACCGCAAACCATATTTGACTCCCTGCGTGGGAGGCTAGACTCAGATCTGCAGCATATTACGTTGAGCGGTGTGGATAAGATCAAGGATAAATTGATGGAAGCCAATCGCATCATTATCGTCGCATGTGGTACCAGCTGGCATGCCGGCCTCTTGGCAGAATATGTGATTGAGGAGCTTTGTCGTATCAATGTAGAGGTGGAATACGCGTCGGAGTTTCGCTATCGAAACCCGATCATCAATGATAAAGATGTGATCATCGCCATTTCACAAAGCGGCGAAACAGCTGATACGTTGGTCGCGCTTGAGAATGCTAAAAAACAGGGTGCAACGATCTTTGGCTTGGTAAATGTCGTCGGCTCTTCCATTGCCCGTCTGTCCGATGCAGGTGCTTATACCCATGCTGGACCGGAAATCGGGGTGGCTAGCACCAAGGCTTTTACCGCGCAGTTGGCGGTACTCTATCTAATTGCGTTGAAAGTAGCGCGGGATAAACAGACCATCGATCAAACGCTTTTCAATAAATTATTGGCCGACTTGGCCAAAGTGCCGCAATTTGTGCACGATATCTTGGAAGAGCAAGATGCTGCAATCAAGGCTGTAGCACATAAATATGCGGAGGCACGCGACTTCCTGTATCTGGGCCGAGGCTTTAATTTTCCAATTGCTCTAGAAGGCGCCCTGAAATTGAAGGAGATATCCTATATCCATGCCGAAGGCTATCCTGCAGCAGAGATGAAACATGGACCTATTGCCTTGGTGGATGAAAACCTGCCGGTGGTTTTTGTGGCGACAAAAGACAGCTACCACGAAAAGATTGTGAGCAATATCCAAGAGATCAAAGCGCGCAAGGGAAAGGTTATTGCCGTGATATCGCAGGGCGACAATATCGTTGCCGGATTAGCAGACGATGTGATGGTGGTGCCGCAAGTGCATGAGGTTATTGCTCCTTTGCTTTCTGTTGTTCCATTGCAACTGTTATCTTATTATATAGGTGTGCACCGAGGTCTCGATGTAGATAAACCGCGTAATTTGGCGAAATCGGTAACTGTTGAGTAAGCTTCTATGTCGAAAATTGAAAAAAAGAAACTTACCGAACTAGGCTATAATTTTATTCCGGAAGCTTATCTGCATAACGGGGATGAATATATCTATCGAAATAGGCAGTTTCGCTCGACGCATGCTTTTAGGCAGCTGACCGATGCAGAAATAAAACGCCTGTTACAGAACGATAACTTTGCCAGCAATTGGCAGGATATATGGGTTACCGATCGTTTCTTGCCGGAGCAGATACAGAACAGCAAGTTTTATGGTATGGTGCGCATCGGTGATATGGACGAGGTTTATCTCGATTTCCGTGACCTTCGGCTGCCCTGTGGTATTTACAATTCGACGGTCCTGAGTTGCGACTTTGGCGACTGCGTTGCCGTACACAACGTGCGCTACATGTCCCATTTTGTTGTTGGCAATGAGGTGATGCTTGCTAATATTAGCGAGATGGAGACGAGCAGTAGTGCCAAGTTTGGAAATGGCATGTTGAAAAAAGGGGATGTGGAAGAGCGACGGATACGGCTGGAGTTATGCAACGAAAATGGAGGTCGATCGGTACTTCCCTTTGATGGTATGCAGGCGGGGGATGTATTTTTATGGTCTCGATATCGGGACGATCATGCATTGCAGGGGCAATTTCAGCAGATGGCGGAAGCACATTTCTGTGTCGAACATGGTTACTATAGTGAAATTGGAGATCGTTCCGTCATTAAAAACACGCATACGATCAAGGATGTGAAAATTGGTTCGGATGCGTATATCAAAGGCGTTAATAAGTTAAAGAACCTGACCATCAATTCCTCTGCAGAGTCGTTCACACAGATTGGTGAAGGCTGTGAACTAGTGAATGGTATCATCGGTTATGGCTGCCGTATTTTTTACGGGGTGAAAGCTGTACGTTTTATCCTTTCCTCGAATTCGCAACTGAAGTATGGCGCTCGTTTGATCAATTCGTTCTTGGGCGATAACTCGACGATATCCTGTTGTGAGGTGTTAAACTCCTTGATCTTTCCGGCGCATGAGCAGCACCACAACAACTCTTTTCTGTGTGCCGCGGTGGTCAAAGGTCAAAGCAATATGGCCGCAGGTGCTACAGTAGGGTCTAACCATAATTCGCGCGCAGCAGATGGAGAGATTGTGGCAGGTCGGGGCTTTTGGCCCGGTCTCTGTGTTAGCTTAAAGCACAATTCGCGCTTTGCATCGTATACATTGATTGTCAAAGGCGATTTCTTGCACGAGCTCGATATCAAGTTTCCTTTCTGCCTGGTAAGCAACGAGGTGGATACCAATAGGCTGGCGATTTTGCCCGGATATTGGTTCCTGTACAACATGTACGCGCTAATGCGTAACACCTCGAAGTTTCAATCGCGCGACAAACGCAAGTTCAAAAACCAATATATCGAGTATGATGTACTGGCACCGGATACCATCAATGAAATGTTCGATGCCCTGCATGAAATAGAAGGCGCCGTCGGAAAAGCATTTGCTCCCGAGGGTACAGCGTCGGAGGCATGGCCGCTCATGGGACGTCAATTGTTGTTATCGAAAGAGACCTTGCCCGTGCAGCCGGTGTTGCTGGACAATGTGGAGTTTTCTAAACGCAAAGTCGTATTGGTTAAGCCTAGAGAATCCTACTTGGTATACCGGCGAATGATTCGCTATTATGCATCGCTTGAGCTTATACAGTTTTTGGACACAAGTGCATCTCTGGATGCATTTTGGGCTGCTATCCGTGGGACAGCGGGTGGAAGGGAGCAGTTCGAGAATATTGGTGGCCAGTTGGTGCCGCGCGTTAAACTGGATGCGCTTCTTGATCAGGTGCGTGCTGGAGAGGTTTCGGCTTGGCAGGATGTGCATGAGCGCTACCATGTGTGGAGCCGCGACTATTTGCAAGATCGATTTGTGCATGCTTTGCATGCTATGGCCGATATTGCAGGCCTTGCCTTAACTGATTGGGATACTGCTTTCTTGCGGGAGATATTGATTGATGCCGTTGAAACAAAAAGATGGATCTGCGCCGAGATTGAAAGTGCGCGGGCCAAGGATTACCAAAATAAGTTTAAGCAGATGGTCTACGAGTCTTATGCAGAGATGGAAGAAGTGGTCGGTAAATTGGCTGATAATGACTTTATCAACAAGGAAAAAGTAGCGCTGAAAAATTTTGAAACGACTATCGAAAGATTGTTAAATAAGCTCTAGGATATCCCTAGAGCTTTATTTTTGTAATTTTAAAAGGTTTTCTGACTGCGGCATGGGCGGCACGTTTCGCGATACGCGCTTGCAGATCCGTAACGTTAGCCGGTTTGTAACTGTTTTTACGGACATCTTCTCCAAAGAGCTCCTCAAACCATGTACAGGCCGCCGTGAAACGACCATAATCCAGCTGCAGATGGTAGCCATCTCGGGTATAGTTGTCGCCAATAGAGCTGCTACGCCCATTTTGTATGGCTGTGCCGGCGGGGATAATTTTCTTGAAGTACCCCAGTTTCTTCACTTTCTCGGAAGCGTCGGCAATCGCTCTATACATCTCGGATTGCTTATTATTGTAGTTTTTAAACCCCTCGTGCTTGGAGTCCTTTTGATAGGCCCAGGTTTGGTGGTAAACGAACGATGGCGCTGGACCTACTTTTTCCCGCACATATTCGACCAGCTCGGGGAGGCTTTCCTCCACGCTTTCGTACTTGCCCGAGAGTGGACTCGCCTGCTGAAAGCTGATGTAATCCCACTGCTCGTCTTGCAGGGCGTCAGCAATACGAACATCTTTGCTGGTTTTCTTGCTGCCATCCAGCAATACTTTCCTATAGCTGTAGTCCTGTGCATCGGCTCGTACATTTTTAACATGCAGGGACAGTGGAGCCCCTCCGATGTAAAGGTTGCCAATAACGATCTTCTTATTAGAGGCTGTGGCCAATTCATGGAGATAGTTTTCGATGCCATCTTCGGAAAAGCTGTTGCCGATGGCCAAGATGCGCAACACACCGTCTGTTGACACCCCGGCTTGGGGAAATGCCAAAAAAGGCGCGATTAACAAAAAGAAAAATAAAAAACTGTTTTTGATCATGGTATATTCCTTCTTCATGGTGCTGCAAATAATGCGCTAGCCACCGTTCTCGAACGGCCTCCCTTGTGGGGGAACGAGTGTTCTTCGTCGCCCGGCGACTGGAATAGCGCATAACGAAGATAGGTAAAGCCTCCCGTTTATACGGCCTTGACCTTAAACATTTTGCATTTTAATGCCCGAAATGTGGCTCAACAATGGTATTTTTGAGCTACAATGGCGTATAAGTTTGTAGATAATTACCGAGAAAAAGGTGCGCGAAAGCAGCTCGTAAACAACTTGGAAAAGCGGGGGATTGAAGATAAACGGGTGCTCCAAGCAATAGGTAAAGTGCCTCGCCATTTTTTCTTCGACGAAACTTTCTGGAACCAAGCTTACCGAGATATAGCCTTTCCTATTGGGGATGGACAAACTATTTCGCAGCCCTACACCGTGGCTTATCAGTCGGAGTTGTTGCACGTGAAAAAAGGAGATAAGGTGCTCGAAATAGGAACCGGATCGGGGTATCAAACCTGTATTCTGCTGGAGCTTGGCGCCGAAGTGTTTACTATAGAGCGACAAGAAAGCCTGTACCAACGTACCATTCAGGTGTTGCCCTACATGGGCTATAAACCGCATTTTTTCTTGGGCGACGGCTCGCGCGGTATTCCTGAACATGCACCCTACGATAAGATCATTGTCACGGCAGGAGCACCCTTTGTGCCCGAGCTGATGCTGAAGCAGCTACGATATGGCGGTTTGCTTGTCATTCCGGTGGGCGACGAAAAATCGCAGAAAATGGTTACCATCCTTCGGGTGGGGGAGAATGATTTTGAACGCATAGAACTCGATACCTTCCGTTTTGTACCCCTAGTGGGCGACCAAGCCTGGTGAAAATGTAGGTTAAAATAAAATAAAAGCTCGGTACTGCCGAGCTTTTCCTATTTTTATCACATGATATACCAGCATTACCAAGATCAGGTCAAAAAGTCTACAGAGGAAATTCATCAACTAAATAAAGACATAAACAAAAATAGCTTTGCCCGCTTATTTGTCATTATCGGGGGAGGCGCGCTATTATTCTATAGTTTTCAATGGAACAATGTGCCCTTGGTTTTAGTATTGATGGTCGGCATCGTTTTGCTCTTCGTCTTTCTGATACGGCGGCAGAGCCGATTGGAGAAGAAGCGAGCCGATGCGATGGCCTTTCTGGCTGTCAATGAGAATGAGCTTGCAGTTAAAGATACACGGCAGAATATGTATGATGGAGGACAGGTCTTTGAAGACAATCAGCATCCCTATACGGCAGATCTCGATATTTTTGGTAGCTTTTCCCTGTTTGCTCTTGTCAATAGAGCGGCAACGCAGCTTGGCAACATGACCTTGGCTGCATGGTTTAAGTCGGCAGCTTCGAAGTCGATTATTGAAGAAAGGCAGGAAGCGGTGGTTGAAATTGCCGATGACATCGCATGGAGTCAACAGTTTCAAGCTAGATTGGCCTTTAATCTCACTCAAAAAACGGAAGTTAAATCTTTTCTCGCCCGCTACTTTCAAGATTCCGGACTCGCTTTTGGTGGGCCTTCGCTGAAGCTTTATGTCGCGGCAGTGCCCTATATTATGTTGGTGCTCCTGCTACTTTCCATTTTTGTTTTCCCGCTGTGGCCTTATGTGGGCACATTAGCCCTGATCCACTTGCTGTGGACCTTAAGGATGGCTGGTAAAGTAAGCCTCTTTTCGAGCAAGATAGATAAGGTGGGCAAGGTGCTTGGTGCCTATGCCGAAGGATTGGCGCTTGTGGAGCAGAAATCCTTTAAGAGCAGCATGACTGTCGCGCTGCAGGAAAAGCTGCGCGTCAAGGATACCTTGCTTTCCGAAGCCTTTAGGCAGCTGTCGTCCTTGATTGATAACTTGGACGCTCGTAATAACATGCTTGTGGGTGCCCTGTTGAACATGTTTCTGCTGTGGGATTTCAAATACGTCATGAAGATCGTGCATTGGAAAAGTCAATATGAGGCCAATATCTTGGTGGCATTCGATGTGATCGCCGAATTTGAAGCCCTGAACACGCTCGCTGTGCTAAAACGTAACCAGCCGGAATGGACAACGCCACAGATTTTGGATCAATCCATTGATGCGAAGTTGAGCTGCCGGCATATCGCGCACCCTTTGATTGCTGCGGCAAGCTCGGTAGTGAATGATTACAGCAGTGCGGACCACGATATTGCGTTGATTACGGGCTCTAACATGGCGGGGAAAAGTACCTTTCTGCGCACCGTCGGCATTAATGCCGTGCTGGCTTATGCAGGGGCGGTTTGCTGCGCTTCTTCGCTTAGCCTGCCTATCTATCACCTTATTTCCTACATGCGGATCAAAGATTCGTTGAACGAGAGCACTTCCACCTTTAAGGCCGAATTGGATCGTATGCGTTTCATTTTGCAAACGGTGGAGCGAGACAAGCAGAGCTTCTTCTTGATCGACGAAATGTTGCGAGGAACGAACTCGGTCGATAAATACTTAGGTTCGCGCGCCATTATTCGCAAGCTTCTTGCGATGGATGGGCAAGGTATGGTCGCTACACACGACCTGCAGCTTGCTACGCTCGAAGAGGAATATCCTGGCAAAGTACAAAATTACCACTTTGACATTCAGGTTTCTGAAGGGGAAATGTTATTCGATTACAAATTGAAGAATGGACGGTGCACCATATTTAATGCATCGATGTTGCTAAAAGACATTGGGATCGATGTGGAGCACGCATAATACTATTTATATTAACTGATAAAGAATAATGACAGTAGATGAAAGGATTGCACTGGCGGAAACCCGCGTATGCACAACCGTTTTTCCCTTTTTGACCAACCATCATGATACACTTTTTGGCGGAAAGGCCATGGCTATTATGGATGAAGTTTCGTTCATGGCTGCTACACGGTTTTGTCGTAAACGGCTGGTTACGGTATCAACCGACCGTATTGATTTTGAAAAGGCTATTCCTTCCGGAAGCATTATTGAAGCCGTTGCGAAGGTTGCAAGCGTTGGGCGAACAAGTTTGAAGGTGAAGGTGGAGATATATTTGGAGAAAATGTATGAGGAAGGGCGCGAGCTTGCCATTCAAGGAATGTTTACCTTTGTGGCCTTGGATGATGATAAAAAGCCAATTCCAGTCCTTTCAGGACTTGATATCGAAGATTAAACGTAAAGAGGGGCTACCCCCTCTTTATTGTTCCTTTCGCCCGAGCATACTGCTCGGCCCAATCTAAATCTACCGCTAAATCTGTCGCCGCATGGTACACAAAATGTGGATCATCCAAGAAAGCGCGCGCGACCAAGATCAAGTCGGCCTGCTCGTTGGCTACGATAGCCTCTGCCTGTGAACCGGAGGTGATTGCCCCAACGGCTGCGGTTAACATACCGCTTTCCTGCCTTATCTTCTCGGCAAAAGGTACCTGATAACTAGGGCCTACATCAATTTTCTGCTGTCGAACGGCGCCGCCCGACGATACGTCAATAACTTCGATCCCCTTTTCCTTTAATATTTTGGCTAAAGCAACGCTTTGATCAATGTCCCATCCGCCCTCGGCCCAGTCGCTGGCCGAAATCCTTACCCACAACGAGACATCTGCTGTATGCGCTTTCACGGCATCAACGATTTCCAGCAGAAAGCGAATTCTATTTTCGAAACTTCCCCCATACGCATCTGTCCGCAGATTGACCAAAGGAGAGAGGAATTGGTGGATGAGGTAGCCATGCGCAGCATGGATTTCAATAATTTCGTAGCCTGATTTTACTGCGCGCTGCGCTGCTTCTGCGAAATAGGTTACGATATCTCGGATGTCGCCAATTTCCAGTGCTAGGGGAGGGTGATCCTTTTCATGAAATGGAAGAGCCGATGGGGCAACAGTCTGCCATCCAAATGCGGCGTCGGGTGCAAATTGCCCTCTTCCCTCCCAAGGTCTATTATCGCTTGCTTTTCTGCCTGCATGCGCCAACTGGATGCCTGGGATGCTTCCCTGCGATTTGATAAAGCGGGTAATTTGCTGGTATTTATCGATATGCTCGTCTTTCCAAATGCCCAAATCCCAAAAAGAAATGCGTCCTTCGGGCACGACGGCTGTCGCTTCTTGTATTACTGCCGCCGCTTTGCCGATAGCAAACTGGCCTAAGTGCACCAAATGCCAGTCGTTTGCGAATCCATCCTCGGCGGAATATTGACACATCGGAGATACGATCAGTCGGTTGTGTAACGTAAGCCCTGATAGGGTAAAAGCTTCAAATAGTTTTGCCATGAAAATATATATCGTTTAATGTTTATTCGCTACGTTGTACCTCGGGTAAATGGGCCAGTTCTTCTTCCGAAAATAGACGGTAGTGCACCTTAAAAGTTTTTCCCAAGGGTGTTTCCAGGGAAAATCCGCCCGGTCCAAAACCATCCAGTACGTCTAGCGTGAAATGCGCATGTTTCCAATATTCGAAAAGATCGCGGTCTACCCAAAACTCAAAGCCTTCCACATGTCCAATCAATGCATCGTTCATACGCGGAAAGTAGCCGCCTTTTTCAAAGCACTGCGGCTGCGTGCCTTCACAGCAACCGCCAGCTTGATAAAACATGAGGTCGCCATGTGTTGCTGCCAAAGTCTGTATGAGGGCTTTGGCTTCGTTGGTTACATCAAGTCGTTCTGTCATCCTCTTTGTTTTTTATAATAAGCACAAAGATTGCACCATCTTACCCCTAAAGTGTAATGCTGATGCAATCTCTTAAAAATGATATATAGTTGTTTCGTTATCAGGTGTTAAACCTTCTTTTTTAAGCTTAATTGCTCATGTCAAGTACCATACGGCCTTCTATTTTGCCTTCTTTCATCTTCTGCAATACCTCGTTTACATCCTCTAATTTGGCGGCCGTGACATTTGCCTTGACTTTTCCTTCCGCGGCAAACTCGATTGCTTCCTGTAAATCCTTACGGGTACCTACAATGGATCCGCGGACCGTGATACGCTTCAATACCGTTTCAAAAATCGGTAGATCAAAGCTTCCTGGAGGAAGGCCATTAAGGGCAAGTGTACCTTTGCGGCGTAACACATCAATTCCTTGCTTAAAGGCAATGGGCGATACGGCAGTGACCAGTGCGCCGTGTACGCCGCCAATTTCCTTGTGCAGATAGCTGCCCGGATCGGTTTCTTTGGCATTCACGATTAAATCTGCACCGAGTCGTTGCGCAAGAGCTAGCTTATCGTCCGCAACATCAATTGCTGCCACATGTAAGCCCATCGCCTTGGCATATTGTACTGCAAGATGCCCCAAACCACCAATACCAGAGATGGCTACCCATTGTCCCGGACGTGTTTCAGTCTCTTTCAATCCTTTATAGACCGTTACGCCAGCACACAGTATGGGGGCCATCTCCAAAAAATTGACATGACCGGGCAAATGTCCTACATATCGCGCATCAGCAATAACATACTCCGCAAATCCTCCATCCACACTGTATCCACCGTTTTGCTGACTCTCGCAAAGTGTCTCCCAGCCCGTGATGCAATGCTCGCAGCCTCCACAAGCACTGTACAGCCACGGAACGCCCACGGAACGCCCACGGCATCGCCTTCCTTCACCGTGTTGACCCCTTCGCCAACAGCGGCTACGTAGCCCACAGCCTCATGGCCGGGAATCAAGGGCATCTTCGGTTTTACCGGCCAGTCGCCGTCAATGGCATGTAAATCGGTGTGGCATACACCACTGGCAACCACCTTCACCAAAATTTGGTTTCTACCCGGGCGATGCACCGGTACATCTTCGATACGCAACGGCTGTCCGAAATCTCGAACAACGGCTGCTCGCATAGTTTGAGCAATCATAGTATGTACTATTAAAAGATGAAAAAATGAATGAACGATTGGTCGGCATGATACCGACCAATTGTAGTATGCAGATTAAAAAAATCCGAGTTTCTCCTTGTTGTAGGAAATCAACATGTTTTTAGTTTGTCTGTAGTGATCGAGCATCATTTTGTGGTTTTCACGGCCGATACCCGATTGCTTGTATCCACCAAATGGAGCGCCAGCAGGGTAGGAGTGGTATTGGTTCACCCATACGCGACCTGCTTGTATAGCACGCGGCACCTGGTACAGTTGATGTGCATCGCGCGTCCATACGCCTGCGCCAAGACCATAAATCGTATCATTGGCGATGGCGATTGCTTCCGCTTCGTCCTTAAATGTGGTGACCGCTAGTACCGGGCCAAAAATCTCCTCTTGGAAGATGCGCATTTTATTATGGCCTTTAAACAACGTGGGTTTAACGTAGAAACCGTCTTCAAAACCATCACCAATATGGTTTTCTTCGCCACCGGTCAATACTTCAGCCCCCTCTTCTTTACCCAATTTGATATAGGACATGATTTTGTCTTTTTGGATCTTCGATGCCTGTGCCCCCATCATGGTATTCGGATCCAGTGGGTCGCCGACCTGGATTTTGTTGACGCGGTCGATAACCTTGGCAATAAATCGATCGTAGATGTCTTCCTGAATCAATAAGCGTGAGGGACAGGTACATATTTCCCCTTGGTTAAGCGCAAAGAGCACGGCGCCTTCGATCGCTTTGTCCAAGAAGGCATCGTCTTGATCCATTACCGAGTTGAAGAATATATTTGGCGATTTGCCGCCAAGCTCCAAGGTCACCGGAATGATGTTCTCTGTCGCATATTGCATCACCATTCGACCCGTTGCTGTCGAACCGGTGAAAGCTGCTTTGGCGACTTTTGGGTTGGTAACCAAAGTGCGGCCTAGCTCCGATCCGAAACCGTTTACAATGTTCACGACTCCTTCAGGAATTAGGTCTCCGATCAATTCCATCAGAACCATAATCGAAGTCGGTGTGCTTTCGGCAGGCTTTAACACCACGCAATTTCCTGCAGCTAACGCTGGCGCCAATTTCCAAACGGCCATCAAAATAGGAAAGTTCCACGGAATGATTTGAGCCACAACGCCAAGGGGCTCGTTTACAATGATGGATACCGTGTCCTTGTCTAGCTCGTTTATGGCACCTTCTTCGGCGCGGATAACGCTTGCAAAATACCGAAAGTGGTCGATCGCTAAGGGGATATCGGCATTCAAAGTCTCGCGGACAGCCTTTCCATTATCAACAGTCTCTACAGCAGCAATGTAGGCTAGGTTTTCTTCAATACGGTCGGCGATTTTATTGAGCATGATGCTCCGCTCGGTGGCGGACGTTTTGCTAAAGCTTTCAAAGGCTTTGCTCGCCGTATCGACCGCAAGTTCGATATCCTCTTTACTCGAATGTGCTATCTGTGTGAAAACTTTGCCATCTAAGGGCGAAATATTATCGAAATATTTTCCCAGTACGGGCGCTACAAATTTTCCGCCGATGTAATTGTCGTAACGTTCTTTGAACGTTGGTTTTTTAATTGTTCCCATGTTACTTAATTTTTAAAATGGTCTGTTAGCTAAAACAAATTTATATTGGGGTGGGTTTTTACGATAGCATTATCGTGTCAAATAGTAGCATTATGCTGACAAGGGGCATTTGACGTTGAAACCGAATTGCTTATATTTGATGGTAACCAATAAATAGGGAGGAATAGCGCATGTTAAAAAGCCACGAACTCAAGATGCTTCCATTAGCTAACAAGCGAGAATTGACAACGCTGGTCGAGAATCGACGTGCTTATACTTTGTCTAACTATGAGCTGAACATTTTCGAAACCTATGAGGAGAGCTCTTTGGTGCCCTTGCAGTTTGATGACTTGGTTATCATCAACATGATAAAAGGCAAAAAAATCATGCACCTGCAGGAAAAAGTTTCTTTTGATTATTTCCCCGGAGAAACCCTGCTGCTACCGGAGTATACACAGATGAAAATAGACTTTCCAGAAGCAAGATTGGAAGCACCAACGCAGTGTACAGCAATCACTATCGACGCGGCCAAGATCAGGGAGGTACTCAACTATCTGAATGAATTTTACCCAAAAAAGGACAGTGCTGCAAATTGGAGTTTCCAATTGGATAAATTTCATTTTGCAAATAATGAAGAATTGTCAAGGCTCACGAACCGACTATTTCAGGTGAGTCTTAGCAGCGACTTATGCAAAGATGCCATTGCCGAGCTGGTTTTGAAGGAACTTATGATTCGCATTATGCAAATGCAGGGCTTGCTGCTGCTGGATGACAATACGACCTCAAAGGGAAATTCTGTTTTTGAAGGAGTAAAGCAATATATCAAAGATAACCTCAGCGAGAAATTGTCCGTAGAGAAGATTGCTGGAAAGGTCGGGATGAGTAAAAGTGTGCTTGCGCGATCATTTAAAAATGAGTTCGGTATCAGCCCCATGGAGTTTGTAATACGCGCACGTTTGCAGCATGCTAAAAAATTGCTCCGGCAGGTGGACAGCGTGAAGGAGGCCTGCTTCTCTTCCGGATTTTCAGATCTTAACTACTTTATACGGCTGTTCAAGCAGCGAGAAGGACTAACGCCCGGGCAATATATGGGACGTAGCTGACGATCGGCTAGCGCTTCATTGCCCGGTCGAGCTCGCGTTTGCTTTCCCGTTCTTTTAGCGTTTCCCGCTTGTCAAAGTCTTTCTTTCCTTGCGCCAAAGCGATTTCCACTTTAGCAAAGCCACGTTCGCTGATGAAAATACGCAGTGGAACGATAGTAAATCCTTTTTCTTCCCCTTTATCTCTCAACTTTTTCATTTCCCGCTTTGTCAACAGTAATTGACGATCGCGCTTGGCCTCATGGTTGTAAAATGATCCGAATGAATACTCCGCGATATGCATATTGCGGATGTAAAGCCCGTCGTCTAGAAAACTGCAGAAGCTGTCGTTGATATTTGCTTTCCCTTCACGGATGGATTTGATCTCCGTGCCCAACAACCGAATGCCGGCTGTAAACCGCTCCAAAAGGTGGAATTCAAATGATGCCCGTTTATTTTTGATATTGATATTTGCGGATATAGCCATAGATTTTACTGTAAATGGCAAAAATAAAGAAATTAAACTTTTGTAGGACTTTTAATTGCAAACAGTTGGTAATCTCTTAACAATAATTTAATTTTATGATATTCATATGGTTTTTAAATGAGGTTAAATCAATCGAGTTTTGTATGTTTGCAGCGGTTTTTTTTAGGCTGAATGTATACAATATTGATTTTTAATAGTTTGTCAAATTAATTCTTTTTGAGTACTTGACATCATTAAAAATGTAAAATTGTATATTTTTGTTTATAATTATATTTTTGACGTTTAATACGTGAAAGTCAAAAATTAAGTCAGCTTACATTATCGAAATTATATCACAAAAAAAAGAATACCTACAGCATGAGCAAGGGAAAGTTAAGTGAAAGAACGTCTAAGTTCCTAGAGAGTGAACTGGAGCCCATCAAGTCTAATAATCTTTACGCTTATTTTAGACCTATTCAGTCCAAGCAAGATACGGAGGTGATCATTGATGGGAAGCGTGTGTTGATGTTCGGTTCAAACTCTTATTTGGGCTTGACAACAGACGTGCGGATCATTGAAGCTGCCCAAGACGCTCTCGCAAAATATGGTACAGGTTGTGCTGGCTCTCGATTTCTAAACGGAACACTGGATATACACGTGGAACTGGAAGAGAAGTTGGCCAGTTATGTAGGTAAAGAAGCAGCCATTCTATTTAGTACAGGCTTTCAGTCCAATTTGGGGCCTTTATCCTGTCTGACAGGACGCAATGACTATATTCTCTTGGATGAGCGAAATCACGCTTCCATTATTGATGGTAGCAGATTGTCCTTTTCCAAGGTGATTAAATATGCACATAACGATATGGAGGATCTACGTGCTAAAATGTCTAGATTGCCGGAAGATAGCTTGAAGCTGATTGCGACAGATGGTATTTTCAGTATGGAGGGGGATATCGTTAACCTACCCGAAATGGTGGCTATTGCAGAAGAATACGATGCGGCTATCCTATGCGATGACGCACACAGCTTAGGTGTTATCGGTGATCGTGGTGCAGGTACTTCTTCGCACTTTGGATTGACGGAGAAGGTGGATTTGATTATGGGTACATTCAGTAAATCGTTGGCTTCTTTGGGTGGTTTTGTGGCCGCTGATGCGCAAACGATCGAGTACTTGAAGCACCGCGCACGTTCCCTCATGTTTAGCGCTAGTATGACGCCCGCATCGGTGGCATCTACGCTAAAAGCGTTGGAGATTATACAAACGGAACCGGAACATATTGAAAAATTGTGGGCAAATACCAACTACGCAAAGAAATTGTTGTTGGATAATGGTTTTGATTTAGGATCGACAGAAAGTCCTATATTGCCGATTTTTGTTCGTAATAATGATAAGACGTATTATGTGACCAAGATGTTGCAGGATAATGGAGTTTTTGTAAATCCTGTGGTTGCTCCAGCGGTACCTGCAGAAGAATCTTTGATCCGCTTTTCGCTGATGGCGACCCATACCTTCGATCAAATCGATGAAGCGGTGGACAAGATGGCAAAAGTTTTCAAAACAGTGGAAGTCGAATCTTTTATGAATTAACGGTATGATCGAGATTATTCCTGTTCAGACAAAGAAGCAGCTCGCGAAATTCATTGATCTGCCGCATGACTTGTATGCGAAGGATCCAAATTATGTGCCGGAGCTATTTTTAGGACAGCAGGATTTATTAACCGCTAACAAACACCCTTTTTATAAGCATTCCCAAGCGCAGGCCTTTTTGGCCTATAAAGATGGGCAGTTGGTAGGTCGTGTGCTGGCTATATGGAACAATAACCATAATGCCTTTAACAACGTGTCGGAAGGACAGTTCGGCTTTTTCGAGAGCGTCAACGATCAGGAGGTAGTCAACCGTTTGTTGGAAACGGCGGAATCTTGGGTGAAGGAGAAGGGAGGAGATAAGATCGTTGGGCCCATCAACTTAACGACGAATGATACCTGTGGTTTGTTGGTAGAAGGCTTCGACCGCCCTCCGATGGCGATGATGCCCTACAATCCACCTTATTACATAGACCTGATCAGCCAAGCTGGCTTTGCTCAAAAAGTTGATCTAAGAGCTTACTATGTCACTACGGCGACAGCCAACCAACGATCGGTGCTTTTATTGGATCGGTTGGAAGAGCGTTTAAAGAGATCGGGAATCGTACTTCGTCAAATCAATCTTAAAGATTTTGACAATGAAGCCAAAAAGATCAAGCAGGTGTATAATAAAGCTTGGGATAAAAACTTGGGTTTTGTACCAATGACAGATGAAGAATTTCATCATACAGCGAAAGATCTAAAGATGATCGTGGATCCCAAGTATTGCTTAGTGGCGGAGAAGGATGGTGCAGCCATCGGTTTTGCCCTCGGTATACCTAATATCAATGAGGTGCAAATCAAGATAAAACGAGGTCGGCTATTGCCTTTCGGTATTTTTAAATTGCTGTTTGGATTGAAAAAGATCAAGACCATTAGGGTGTTAATGCTAGGTGTTCTTGATGGCTATCGCAAATTGGGTATCGAAGCCTGCTTGTATGGGCGCATTATTAAAAATGCCACCCCATCGGGCATCATTGCGGCAGAGTGTTCATGGATGTTGGAACATAACTATATGATGAACCACGCGATAGAACAGATCAATGCAGACCTTTACAAGCGCTATCGCCTGTACGAAAAAGCATTATGAGAAAGAAAATCTTAGTGACGGGGGCTAGTGGTTTTGTGGGTTCGCACTTGGTGGAATCTGCAGCTGCTGCCGGACACGAAGTGCATGCTGCGGTCAGAAAATCAAGTAACATTTCTTCGATAAAACCGTATGTTCATCAGGTAGTATATCCTGATTTTGAAGATATGGATGAGTTGCGTAATCTTTTCGAGACGCAAAAATACGATTACATTATTCATGCTGCGGCTTTAACAAAGGCCAAATCCGAGAAGGAAATCAACGCTGTAAACGTTTGTATTACGCAGCGCCTATTGGAGGCAGCCTTCCAAAGTACGGTGCCACCACAGCGTTTTGTATTCGTGAGTAGCTTGGCTGCAATTGGTCCGATAGCCTATAACGGCGGTGAGCTTACCGACGATGCACCCTACAAGCCTGTTACCCTGTATGGACGTAGTAAACAAGCGGCAGAGGAGATGATCAAATCCAAATTCCCAACGCAGCCCATTACAGTTATTCGTCCTACGGCAGTTTATGGTCCGCGGGAGAAGGATTTGTTTATTCTTTTCGATACCATGAACAAAGGTTTGGATGCCTACATTGGAAGAGCTTCGCAAAAGTTGTCGTTTGTGTATGTCAAAGATCTGGTTGCTGTTTTATTGAATGCCTGCACGGCGCCACAGGAAGGACTAACATTTTTTAATATTACAGATGGTCAAGCCTATTCCAGGTATGCGATGGCTGACATTTTTAAAGAAACCTTTGCCAAAAAGCTGCTACGTGTGCACGTGCCCTTCGGTATTGTCGCGGGCGTCGCCAAGATCTCACAATGGCTGTACCGCAATTCGGCGCAAACGCCCGTTATCTATCCCGAGCGGCTTGGTGAATTGACAGCGCAAAACTGGAGTTGTGATATCTCCAGGGCAGCGTATATTCTACATTACAAACCAAAGTATAATTTGGCCAATGGCTTAAAAGAAAGTTTACTTTGGTATAAGCAAAATAAGTGGTTCTAAATAGTACCTTATGAGTCAACAGATCAATAAAAAGCTTTTCGAAGATCGGAAGAGAACGAATATTTTAAGTGTGCCCGAGCAGAAATTTATTTCCTATTTGGTGCCTAGAATTCCCAGTTGGATATCGTCGGATGGTCTTACCGCCATTGGATTTGTCGGTTCTGTGATGATTCTAGGGAGCTTTCTTTTGGCAGAATATGTTGCTCGCCCGTTGTTACTATTGGGTATTCTAGGCTTTTACGTGCAATGGTTTGGTGACTCTTTGGACGGTCGTATCGCCTTTTACCGTAATAAGTCTCGAAAATGGTACGGCTTTGCTTTGGATATCGTCATGGATTGGATCAGTACGGTGATGATTGGTTTAGGATACGTTTTTTACGCGCCCGATGACTTTAAGTATTCCGGTTTTGCGCTGGTATCGCTATACGGTTGGGCAATGATTATTTCACAATTGCGTTACCGTATCACCGATAAATATACCATAGATGCCGGTTTGATGGGGCCAACGGAAATACGTGTCGTGATTTGTGCCGTGCTCTTGGCGGAGGTTATTATTCCGGGTAGCATAAACTATTTGGTGATGGGAATCTGTGCCATCCTCTTTGTGATCAATTGGGTCGATACCAAAAAATTGTTGCATCTCGGTGATCTGAAGGATTGGGAGGAGAAAGCGAAGAAGCAAGAAAGTGTATCTACCCATGAAGCCGAGGTTTAGGCTGCCGAAACGCGATTTCATGCTTTCCTTTGGCAAAGCGCAGCTTTCCGCATTTTTAGGTGGATTGTCCGACTTTGCCATTTATACCTTTTGTTTACAGGTTTTGGGCTATTCGGCACATGGATCCAATGTCATCAGCGGTGGGCTTGGCGCTATTGTTAATTTTTCGATCAATCGGTATTGGGCTTTTGATAGCAAAACAACAGCCATAGGTAACCAACTGTGGAAGTTTGTGCTGGTGGTGATAGGAAGTATTACCTTAAAATCGACCGGAATCTACCTGTTGGTCGATTATCTGTTCTTCAACCCTTTTTATTCGAAGCTTATTGTGGAAGTGTTGGTTTCCCTAGGTTTCAATTTCACCATGCAGAAATATTGGGTGTTTAAAAAATAGTCTCGTTCCTCGACGAGTCTTAGCCTACGCACTACATCTGTCTTCTCCTACCATCCATCGCTGGTACTCCTTTTCCTTACAAACAATCATATTTTACAGATGTTCGCGTACGCTTACCTCTTGCTGGATAAACAGTATGTTACTGACAAATAAAAAAGCAGGTTGATACAATAAGTGCAACAAAAGGATCGTTATTATTATCCCGACAATCGCAAAGGAGCGGCTTTATCAAAAATATCGCACAGTATTCCAGCATCTTGTGTGCTGTCCGAAAGAAATAAGCTGGAATGGTTTGGAAGATATATGCCAAAGTTTCTATCTTTGCACCACTCCGCAAGGGAGGGACGATTGAAAAGCGATAAACGGAAGATGGGAAAAGCCTTTAAGGAAGGGCGTTTCCACGGTTAAAAAGCCCGAAAGGGCGTCGAAAAAAAAAGTTTAACTTTATTTTGCGAAACCGAAAAAGTCTTCTACCTTTGCAGTCCCAACGAGAAAGAGGGAAACAAACAAGATAGTTCGGGCAGCGATGCCACGATATATAAAAGGCCAAAGCGCGACGCGGCGGCGAGAAAAGTTCTTTAAGAAAGATGATCATGTAGCGTAACGAGTAGTCGGAAGATGAAAGTT